>Ga0302184_10002607_pt1 | contig 11411 bp, 9 predicted proteins | sample I_Palsa_N3_3_FD_200233 | JGI IMG/M metagenome (GOLD analysis project Ga0302184, IMG submission 200233) | Peat permafrost microbial communities from Stordalen Mire near Abisko, Sweden - I_Palsa_N3_3 | ecosystem: Environmental > Terrestrial > Soil > Palsa > Peat permafrost | place: Sweden: Abisko...
TCATCGAGAACTGGTGGCGCCAGGGCATGATGGGCGGCGCGAAGGCGCACTACGACGGGATCGTGGCCTTCTCACAGACCGATTTCACTGACGACCTGAAGCAGATCTCCGTGCCCGTGCTCGTCATGCACGGCGATGACGATCAGGTCGTGCCCTACGCCGACTCCGGGCCGCTGTCGGCCAAGCTGGTCAAGAACGGGACCCTGAAGACCTACCACGGCTACCCGCACGGCATGCCCACCACGCACGCCGACGTCATCAACGCCGACCTGCTGGCCTGGCTGCAGCAGTAGCGAGTACCACGGCCCGTTCGGCAGAGATAATGCACTGATCCCGAACGGGCCGTGGTTGGATCGATATTGTTCTCGTTCCGGCGAACATTAGCGAGGTTAACGGAATCTCGGGGAGCCACCTGGGGAGCCACCGCTGACAACCTCCGGGCAACGCGGAGCCACTGTCAGCCATTATCGTCGCAGCTAGATACCACATCAGGCGACGTCAGACCACTTCCAGGCACTCAACGGAGGTGCCTTCTCAGCAGCGGATCTTTTACCGGCTCATGCTTAGCCGGTAAGCACATGAAGGGCGGCAAGGTCGTCACCATCCCGCTGGCACCGCGCACCGCCCGGGCGATCGATCTGGCCATCGGCGAGCGCACCGACGGGCCCGTGTTCCTGGCCGGGGACGGCCGACGGCTGGACCGGCACCGCGCCGGGCGGATCGTTCGCCGGGTCGCCCGCCGCGCCGGGATCACCAAGAACGTCGGTCCGCACACGCTGCGACACGCGTTCATCACCGCTGCGCTGGATGCCGGGGTCCCGTTGCGCGACGTGCAGGAAGCCGCCTCCCATGCGGACCCTAGGACCACGATGCGATATGACCGGGCCCGCGGCAGCCTGGACCGGCACGCGACCCATATTGTCGCCGCCTACGTCGCCCGCGCCGCCCGATAACCTCCGCCAGCGCGCAGCAGTTCCGCCTGGCGGCCGTCACCGTCAGGCGGACAGCCCCATGCCCTCGGGGCCAGCAACGGTAACACGTCGCAATCGAGCACTGAGCGCGAATCGCCGTTCGGTACTCACTTCCGGCCCGCGAGGCAATTGCCAAGGCCGACCCGGAGCAGACATTCGGTGTGCTCTGCTCTGAGCAGGCGTCGCGGCGGCCGCTTTCACGCAAACGTCGGGGCTGACGGTCGTTCAGGATGCCGGGGTGTGGTTGACCATCCAGCGGATGCCGTAGCGGTCGAGGATGACACCCCAGTAGGCGCCCCACGGCATGTCGGCCATCGGGGATCCTTCCGAGCCGCCCTCGGACAGGGCGCCGTACAGCCGGTCGGCCTCTTCCCTGTCGTCTACGTCGAGGCAGAGGGTGGTGTTATTGCCGATACGGGTCTCCTGACCCATCGACCGGAGCATGTCCGTCGCCATCAGCAGGTGGCCGCCGATGATCGGGAGCTCGGCGTGCAGCACCAGGTGCCGCTCCTCGGCGGGCAGCTGGCCGGGCCCGACGGCGGGCATGTCCGAGTAGCGGCTGAGCATGGTGACCTCAGTGCCGAAGGTCTTGGCGTAGAAGGCGAACGCCTCCTCGGTCTGGCCCTGGAAGTTCAGGTATGTGCTGACTCGTGCCATGGATGGCTCCTTCGCCGGGGACGCCCCCGGGCGCCCGCCTCATCGTCTTCCAGCGCAGACGCCCGGTCCGCCGGGAATTCATCGCCGTCCCGGACGCTGCCGGGTAAAGACCAGGTCGCGGCGCACGATCTGCGCCGGGAAACAGGGCTCGATCGTAACACCACGTCGCCGTCGATCGGGGCGGCGCCTGGGAGGCTCGGCCGCCCATCAGCACAGACCGGGATTTTCGGGGGCGAGCTTGTAACCCCGCGCCCGGCCTTTCGGGCGAGCGCCTAATCGGCAGGTCTGTCCGTTTGCCGACGACCCGGCTGTCCGCTGCGTGACTCACTTCGCGTAACACAAAGGCTGGTGCGCTGGGCAACTCAGACGCACGTGCGATCAGCGTCGACGGCTCTATATCCGCCCAATTAAGCGGCTATGGAGTTTGGCCTTTATACCCGATGCTGCTCATAACAGTGCATTAACCAGCGTGCTCGCCTGCTGGCTGCCACCCCCCTGAGTCTGTCATATGGTGGGCCCGCTAACACCAATGAGGAAACGCGATACACATGAACTGGATCTCACGGTCTGGCGGGGCCGAGGGCAACGAACGGCTGACCGTGATGACGGGGGCGGTGCTGGTGATCCTGCTGGCCGTCGAGGGCTACACGATCTTGCGGATCGGCCGCCTGCTCACCCTGCACGTCTTCCTCGGCATGCTGCTCCTTGGCCCGGTCACCCTCAAGGCCGGGTCAGTCATCTACCGTTTCGCCCGCTACTACAGCGGGAGCGAACCGTACCGGCGCAAGGGGCCGCCCGCGCCGCTGCAGCGACTGCTAGGGCCGATCATCATGCTGCTCACGGCGTGCGTCTTCGGCTCTGGCATCATGCTCGCCGTCACCGGCCCCAGCAACGGGCCGCCCAGCGGGTGGCTCATGCTGCACAGGCTGTCGTTCATCTTCTGGTTCTTCGCGATGACCATCCACGTGCTCGCCTACGTGCCGCGCCTGCCCAGGCTGCTCGCCGCCGAGGCTCGCGGCGCCTCCCTGCCGGAGGGTGAAACGGGCGGGCACGCGGGCGCCGGGCGGCATGCCCGCCGGGCGGTGGAAGTCCTCGGCGGCCGCGGCACCCGGCTGGCCCTGCTGATCGCCTCGCTCCTCGCCGGCCTGGTGATCGCTCTGCTCACCGTGCACCTCGCGGGCAAGTGGGAGTCAATCGGCTAGGGTCAGCCAAGATCGCACGCGAAGGCGCTCGGTGCCGTTGACGATGCTGGACAGCGGGTAGTCGGATGCGCCGACGGCGCGGATGGGCGAGCACCCGGGTCAGCAACTCGAACCGCTCTTGTGGTGCACGGTCGCGCGTGGCACGAGTCAGCCGGGACCGGCCCGCCATCGCTACGCCTGACAAGATCCATAACCAAGGCGTGATCCCAGATCTGGGAGTTCGGTGCTCAGGCCGGCGCACCCCCATCGCGCGATGACGTGCGCCCGTAATCGGCAGGGAGTTCGCCGACGGCCTGGCTGTCCGCTGCGTGAGTCACTTCGCGTAACGCAGAGGCTGGTGCGCTAGGCAGCCCAGACGCACGCAAGATGGCCTAGGCCAGGCCCCGCAGATCATCCGCTGGCTCCCGGTTTGGCTCCCAGGAAACGGCCCTCACCGGCACCGGCAGCGTCTGAGACTTGCTAAAGAGCCAGACCTGACCTGCGAAGACTTCCGCGCAGAAACCAGGCCGGAAAGCGGGCACAACTTGTGTGATGCAGGAAGTCAAAGATCATTTTTCAAGATCACAACATGCCTCTGAACTGGGAAAACGTGGAGCTAAGGAGATTCGAACCCCTGACCTCCTGCATGCCATGCAGTGCCGGGCTATCGCCGGGTCGGGCCCGGCGTCGGCGTGCGAGCCGTTCACCTGCGGTAATCCTGGCCCGATGTGGCCTGACGTTGCCCGGCGTCTGCCGACGCTGGCTCCCAACTTGGCTCCCGCGAAACTCATTAGCAACGCTAACGTCCGGCAGGCCGAACAGGCTGCCGGCGCCAACCCTCCGGCACTAACGCAGGCCCGCGGTAGACGGTCTCGGTCACGTGGGTGGACTTGTGGCCCATGGTTTTGTCAGGGCTGCTTTCATCCTTCCCCCACACCGTCTGTCCGTTCGGTTCATTGATGCTGGCCACAAGGTGTGTTTCGCGAGCACGTGGGACGATGGGCGTTGTGCGTCCTACCGTGCTGATCGTTGATGACCATGAGGCCTTCCGGGCCTCGGCCAGGGCATTGCTTCAGGCAGATGGCTTCGACGTGATCGGTGAGGCCTCGGGCGGGATTGAAGCTATCGAGGCGGTCAGCAGGCTGCGGCCCGAGGTGGTGGTCCTGGACATCCAGCTGTCGGACCTGGACGGGCTGGCCGTCGCAGAGACACTTGCCGAAGCGCCCGATCCGCCCGCGGTGGTGCTCGTCTCGGGCCGGGAGGCGGCGACCTACGGGCCGCGTCTCCGGCAGACGTCGGCGCGCGGGTTCATCTCGAAGAGCGAGCTGTCAGGCAAGGCGCTCGCGGCCCTGATCGGCTAAACGTGCGATGCAGCGCCGGTTCCTGATCCTTCCGGTAGCCGTCGTGTTCGGCCTGGCCGCCGAGCAGGCCGGATTCGGCTGGGGCGATTCCGGGCACTGGATCCCGGACCTGGCTGTCGGCTGGTGCCTGATCGGCTGCGGAGTCATCGCGTCGGTCCGGCGTCCGGAGAGCCGTTCCGGTGTCCTAATGATGGCCGCCGGCTTCACCTGGTTCTTCGGGAACTTCGCCGGAGTCGGCGTGAGCGTCGTGGCGTGGGCGGCCGTTCATACTCTCTACCTGCACCGCGGGCCGCTTTTCCAGCTTCTGCTCACATATCCGAGTGGACGGCGGCCGTCGCGGGTCGCGGGCACGGGGATCGGCGTCTTCTACGCCGCTGCGGTCATCACGCCGGTCTGGCAGAGTGAAACCGCCGCGATCCTGCTCGCCGCGCTTCTGCTTGGTGTGTGCGGCTACGAATACGGGCGGCTGGTGGGTCCGGCCCGCAGGATGCACCTAATCGCGCTGCAGGCCACGGCAGGCCTGAGTTTCGTGCTCGCCGCGAGCGCAGTCGTTGACCTCGTCGCGGCGCCCGAGGCGGCCAGCCTGGCGTCGCTGTTCACGTATGAGGTTGCATTGGTCGTCGTCGCAGCCATGCTGCTGGCGGGTCTCCTCCTGGGGCACGGGGAGGGGGCAGCGGTCGCCGACCTGGTGTTGCAGCTCGGCCAAGCCCGGTCCCGGACCCTCCGCGGGGAGCTGGCCAGGGCAATCGGCGACCCGACGCTGGAGGTCGGTTACTGGCTTGGCGATGCCGGGAGGTTCGCCGACGCCGATGGCGGTACGCTGCCGCTTCCCGGTGCTGGGTCCGATCGGTCGGCGACCCTGGTCGAACGGGAGGGCCGCCCGGCCGCGGTTCTCATCCACGACTCCGCTGTGCTGAGCGATCAGGCGCTGCTTGACGCGGTCGCGGCCGCGGCCCAACTTGAAACCGCCAATGCGCGGCTCCACGCCGAGGTGCGGGCCCAGATCGCCGAGCTTGCGGCATCACGCCGGCGGCTTCTCGACGCGGGCGATCAAGCACGCCAGCGGCTCGAGCGCCGTCTGCACGACGGAGCCGAGCACCGGCTCGCGGAATTGCAGGAGACCCTGCGCCGGTGCCAATTGTGCGTGACGGGCCAGCAGACCAGGGATATGGTCGCCCGCAGCGAGGATCAGCTCATGCGAGCGATGGTGGAGCTGCGGCAGCTGGCGCTGGGCCTGCATCCCCGGGTCTTGTCCGAGCATGGCCTGGCCGGGGCGCTGGCTTTGCTGGCCGAAGGGACGCCGGTCCCGGTAGAGATCACGGTGACAACCGGCCCGCTGGCTCCACAGGCCGAGGCGGCCGCCTACTTCGTCTGTTCCGAAGGGCTCGCCAACGTCACAAAGTACGCGGCCGCGTCGCGGGCCGCCATCTCCGTGACGTCGGGCGCCGGCCGGATCTTGATCGCGGTTTCAGACGATGGCATCGGCGGTGCGGACCCGGCGACGGGGACAGGGCTGAGGGGACTCGCGGACCGGGTCGAGACGCTGGGCGGCACGTTCCGCGTGGAAAGCGCGCCCGGCCTTGGAACGCGTCTGGCCGCCGAGATCCCGCTCGGCGGCCAGCAGCGCTGATACCCGGATCGGTTAGCCGATCTTCGTCCAGGGGTGCGTCGTCCAGACGAACGTGTCGCCTGGATCCGCTGGTGGCACGGCTGTCAGGTGGAGGTTGCCCTGGCCGTCGACCCTGTAGGTGAACGTCAGGAAGTAATTGGTCCAGTGGAACTTGATGATGTTGCCCCGGACGGAGTAGGTGTCCCCCGGGTTGTCCGTCTGGACCTCGGCTCCGGTGTGGGCCATCGTCCATGTCCCGTCCTTCAGCGTTACGGTGAACGTCGAAGGGTACTTCATCCCGCTGTTCACGTCCGGTGTGGTGGTGGTCCCGTCGTGTTTGGTGAGCGTCCAGCGGTAGGTGCCGTTCAGCTTGGCGGTCACCGTGGTACCCGCCGCTGACTGGACGGGAGCGCGACCGGTGCAGTCCGCAGGTACGGCCAGCGGCGGCCCCGCGGGCGTGGACTTCTTCAGCGCCGTGATCTGCTCGATCATCGCCTTGGTCTGCGGATTGGCCTCGAGAGCGGCGTATACGGGGGCGAAGCGCTGCCTGAGCGCTTGCAGGTCGGCCGCCGAGGCGTTAGCAAGCCGTGCGCCCTCCTGGCACACGTCGCTGACGGTCTGGCTTTCGTCCTGGATCAGGCCCGTCGAGTGCGCGGCGGTGTCTGCCGCTGCCTGGTACACGAGCCGCCGCTGAGAATCGGAGAGCCGGCCGAGACGGCCAGGGTTGCCGAACAGGGCGAGGGTCCTCGGCCACAGGTTGACGTTGGCCGTGATGTAGGGCGCGGCTTGCTCGTAAAGGTTTACCATGTAGAGCACCAGATTCAGGTCGTAGCCCTGCAGCGCACCGCTGGCGATGGCCTGGTCCCTGGCGGTCGCGAATCCCGGACCCGGCTTTGCGCCCAGCGCGCTGATGGCGGCCTGCTGGGCCTTTGACAGGTAGGTCCCGAACGTGATGCCCTGCCAGTCGGCGAGACTCAGGATGGGGTGCCGCACCCCTATCGGCCTACGCATGCCGTCGCCGAGGACCGCCAGCCCGGTCACGTTCAGCTTGGTCAGGCCCGTCATCATCCTGGCCGGCAGGGAACTGCGGATCACCGCGTTCTCCAGCGGGTAATTGTCGATGAGCATCGGAGCGCTGAGGGCCTGGAAACTTGTGACTCCCAGCGTGTCGAAGACGCTGGTCCCGGTGAAGCCGACGTCGAAGCCTCCGTCGGCGACATCCTTGACGACCTGCTGCTCGGCGTTCATGGCCAGCCCGCCGACCTTGTAGGTGATCCTGAGCGACATTTCCCCGCGGGACAGATCGCTGACGCGCTGTGCGAAGTACTGTATTTCAGGCGTTCCGGCCAGGCCGGCATTAACATCAGCCATCCGGAGGACCACCGGCTGGTTCACGCCGCCTGCCTTGTTGGCACCCCCTATCCCGCTCGCGCAGGCGCTGGCCAGGATTACTGTGGCTGGAATTAGCCCGATCGCCGCGATCCTGGTCCGGGTCTTCACCAACTGCATGCTTCCCACCCCATTTCTCCTCAGTATGTGAAGCTGAGGAGCACATTAGGAGCCCGCAGCACCCGGCGGCATCGCGGCGAACCGCACAATCTCACTGTAGCCAGCCCCAATACGGATTCCACCGCGTATGGATACCCAGCCGGGCGGGTGCCATAATCACGGCGTGCCGCATATGTCCGCCTCATGGGCCAGGCCGGCGCGGATAGCCGCCGCGCCGATCGGGCTCGCTATAGCGGTAGGCGCGTTTCTCATCGCGCAGGGGCCTGGTGTATTCACGACGTACGCGGGCCGCTCCGGGCTCGCGGCCGGGCTGACGGTCGCCGCCGGACTCGGGCTTGTGCTGGCCGGCCTGCTAGCCTCGCTAACCTCGCGGGCCGGACCGGCTGGTGACCTGGCGGTGCTGGCGGGCATCGTCTGGTTCGCTCCGGTCTGGGTTGGCTGGCAGGTGGGGCCGCCGCTCGTGCGTAGCCTCGGGATGCTCGTCGCGGGATTCGTCTTTCCCTTGCTCTTCTACCTGGTGCTTGCCTTCCCGGGCGGGCGACCGCCGGGGGGGTTTACCCGTGCGCTGGTCTGGATTGTCTGCCTGGAGGCCGCGCTCGCCGCGCTCGGCCTCGCGCTGTTCCGTGATCCTTACCTGGACCCCGCCTGCTGGTCTAATTGCACGGACAATGTGTTCCTCGTCCGGTCAGTTCCGGCGCTCGCGCGAGCAGTCGGTGCGACGGATCGATGGTTCACCGCTGCCGCGGCCACGGCGCTGCTAACGGAATGCGCCTGGCGGCTGCTGGCGAGAAAACGCCTGGCCCGCATCGTGCTGTTGCCCGTGGCCTTGCCCGCGATGGTGTTCGCCGCGGCGATCTGCGCGCACGCGATCGCGCTGGACCGGATGCCGCTCGAAGACCCGGGTAACCCCGCCTTCCTGCTTATCTTCGAGATACAGGCGATCGCGGTAATCCTGCTCGCGGCCGGGCTGGCCGCGGACGCCGTCACGGCGGTAGCCCATCGCCGCAGCGTGGCACGTATCGTGGCGAACCTCGGCGAGGCGCCCGCTCCCGGTTCCCTGGAGTTGGCGCTCTCACGGGCGCTCGGTGATCCGGAGCTGAGCATCGCCTACTGGCTCGCCGCCGTCCAGCGCTATGTGGATGCGCGGGGCCGTCCGGTCGCCGAGCCGGTCGCCGCGCCCGGGCGCCTGGTCACCGCGCTGGTCCAGCAGGACACGCGGGTGGCGGTGGTCAGCCACACCGCGACGCTGCCCGAGCTCGAGCGGGAGCTCGGGCCAGCCATCCGGCTCGGCCTGGAAAACGAGCGGCTCCAGGCGGAGGTGCTGTTCCAGCTCGGTGAGGTCCGCGCGTCCCGGGCGAGGATAGTCCAGACCGGCGACTCGGAACGACGCCGGCTCGAGCGGAACCTCCACGATGGCGCGCAGCAGCGACTCCTGGCCCTGTCCTATGACATCCGGCTGGCGCACGCGAACGCCCTGGCCGAATCGGACGACCAGGCCCGGCTCCTGCTGGAGCGCGCGCTGGCCGATGTGCAGGCCAGTCTCGGTGAGCTCAGGGAACTGGCCCACGGCATCTACCCGGCCATCTTGACCGAGGCGGGTCTGGGTCCGGCGCTCGCGACGCTCGCGGACAGCGCGGCCATCCCGGTCGAGCTCGACGACGCCGTCCAGGATCGCCACCCAGAGGTAGCCGAGACGGCCGCGTATCTTATGGTGGCCGAGGCGATCGAGGATGCTGCCGGGCGCGGCGCGGGCTACGCGGCGGTCACTGCCGCATACCGCGATGGGTACCTGACCGTCACGGTCGAGGACGACGGACGCAGCCGTACCTCGTCAATGACCGCGATCGCCGACCGGGTCGGGGCCCTCGGTGGCATCCTGACCGTTGAGCCGACCCGGTTGGGGGTGGAGATCCCGTGCGGGTAGTCGTCGCGGATGACATCATGCTCACCCGGGAGGGAATCGTCCGGCTGCTACGGGACGCGGGCATCGACGTCGTCGCGCAGGCGGAGGACGCCGAGGCCCTGCTGCGCGAAGTCCGCCAGGAGCTACCGGACGTAGCGGTCGTGGATATCCGGATGCCCCCGACCCACACCGACGAGGGTCTCGCCGCGGCCCAGGCGATACGGGCGGACCATCCGGAGATCGGCGTCCTGGTCCTGTCCCAGTACGTCGAACCGAGTTATGCGATGCGGCTCATTCAGGATCATCCCGAACGGGTCGGGTACCTGCTCAAGGAACGGGTATCCGACATCGCCACCGTGGTCGACGCCCTCCGGCGGATCGTGGACGGGGAAACGGTCATCGACCCGACGATCGTCGCCCGTCTCCTGGGCCGCCGCCGCCGGGTAGATCCGCTGGCCGGGCTCACCGACCGGGAACGAGAAGTCCTGGGGCTCGTGGCCGAGGGCATGTCCAACCGTGCGATCGCCGCCCGGCTGTTCGTCACCGAGCGCACCGTCGAGGCGCACGTCACGCAGATCCTGCTTAAGCTCGGCCTGGCCGAATCACCCGACCAGCATCGTCGTGTGCTCGCCGTGCTCACGTTCCTCCGCGCCTAGCCGCATTGTGGGCAGCACGGACTTCCTGGCGTCTGATCCTGGTGCGAGCGCTGACATATGACTGTGGGCCGCCCCGATTTGTACCTGCCCAGCCGCTTCTAGCGTTGCTGTCAGAATCCTCCACCAACGACAGGAGCACCCGAAATGACCACCAGAGACCAGATCGTCAGCACCGCCCTAGGCTTCAACGGCACGTGCAACGGCCAGGGCTACAATTGCGCTAATCCGTTCAGCGCCGATCTGAGTCGTCCCCGGGAGGCGTGGTGCGGTGACTTCGTCACCGACATCTATAAGCGCGCGCAGATTCCCCTTCCGTCGATGCAGCCCGGATGCCGGACCGGCTTCGCCTACTGCCCCGACGCCGTCAACTACGGCCGGACGCACCACGCGACCCGCTGGAGCTGGCAGGCCGAGCCCGGCGACATCGTGCTCTTCGACTTCCACGGTCACGGCGTCGCCGAGCACACCGAGATCGTCACTGGCTACCAGGACGGCGTGCTGTTCACCATCGGCGGCAACAGCGGGCCGAGCAACGTCGACGGCCACCACGGCGAGGGAGGCGTCCATCGCCATCGCTGGAACGCTCCCGCCAGCCAGGGCAACAACCAGATCCTGTTCGTGCTCAACGCCTCGCAGGTCGTCCAGCTCGGCGGTCCCGCCCACCTGACCAACCACGGCACGCCCCCGCCGGCCGACCCGCGGCTGCTCATGCTCAAGTCGCCGATGATGCAGGGTGCCGACGTGGGGGCCGTCCAGCAGGCACTGAATCAGCGCAACCACGCCGGCCTGGCCGCCAACGGCACCTATGACCCCGCGACACGCGACGCCGTCCTCAACTGGCAGCAACACGAGCAGCTAGAGGTGGACGGCATCGTCGGCCCGCACACCAGATCGACACTGGGCCTGCCGGCATCAATGCACGTTCCGGCTTGAGCGGACACCGCGCATATCAGCATCACGCCGGGCCGGCACACGGTCCGAGGCATCAACGGCTACCACCGAGAGGGCTGGCCCGGCGGATTGCGTGACATCACGTTGGTGGCGTGCTAGCGTCCGCTGCATGCTAGGCGGCGCGCCCAGCTCATGCGGACGCCGAAAATCATCAGCCGATCACCCCACGAGCTGATCGACACTGTTTTCGTACTCGAACATTAGCGAAGGTACGCAGATGTCGGAGAGCCAATTTGAGCCATCGATGGCAGATACCGAGCGACGTAGGGCGGGGGGTGCGTCTCTTTGAAAAGCGTGAACTTGTCCCTGTATCTGGATGAATCACGGTGAAGCATCCGGCTGCGGGAGCATCTGCGTTTTCCGGGACTTCGATGGCGGTCGCGTAGGGGGATCGCTGCTGTTCAGCGTGAGTGCCGGCGGTGTGCCGGGCGGATCCGGGAACGTCGGCCAGGGTTACCGGGTCTGGAGGTTCGGCGGCATTCCGGAGCCGGTTCTGGGATTCTGTGCGGAGTCCCTCATTACCCCCAGCATGCAACGGAGGACCGGCAGTGACGGTTCGTGTCTCGGTGACGGTGACGCAGGTGCACGAGGATGGCAGCGAGAGCCCGCTGGA
>Ga0302184_10002608_pt1 | contig 11409 bp, 9 predicted proteins | sample I_Palsa_N3_3_FD_200233 | JGI IMG/M metagenome (GOLD analysis project Ga0302184, IMG submission 200233) | Peat permafrost microbial communities from Stordalen Mire near Abisko, Sweden - I_Palsa_N3_3 | ecosystem: Environmental > Terrestrial > Soil > Palsa > Peat permafrost | place: Sweden: Abisko...
GACATCGGCCTTCCCGTTCATGACCCGCGAAACGGTCGCCGCAGATACCCCGGCCATTGCGGCGACGTCGCGAATGGTCGTCGGCACCCTTCACCTCACGTTCCTGGCGCAGACCCGCGGCATGAGGGGTTGACGGTCTTTGGGCACGTCCCTACAGTAATGGAAATCGTTTCATGAAACGATTTCTCACCCAGCTTCCGGAGGCTCTCTAGGCGCAACGGCAACGCCGCCGCAGCCACCTGGCCAGGCACGTCCGGCGGGACCGGCGAGCGACTCGCCAGGGAAGGAAGCATCCCTCATGAGCGCACAGACGCCGGCGGGCGAACACCGCCTGCTGCTGGTGGGTGAGTCCTGGTTCAGCCACACCATCCATACCAAGGGGTTCGACAGCTTCACCACGTCCACGTACGAGGAGGGCTGTGCCGACTTCGTCGCGGCCCTGGAGTCGCGCGGGTGGGCGGTCGACCACATTCCGAGCCATCTGGTGGACACCAAGATGCCGTCCACGGCCGAGGCCCTCAGCCGGTACGCCGTGGTCGCCCTCTCCGACGTCGGCAGCAACACCTTCCTGCTCCGCCGCCCGACCTTCATACAAGGCCAGGTCGCGCCCGACCTGCTGGAGCTGATCGCCGCCTACACCGCCGGCGGCGGCGGCCTGGTCATGGTCGGCGGCTACATGTCGTTCAGCGGAATCGACGGAACGGCCAGGTACGGCCAGACGTGCCTGCAGGAGGTACTGCCGGTCACGGTGTCGGCGGCCGATGACCGGGTCGAAAGGCCGGCCGGGGTCACTCCCGCCATCGACCTGCCCGGCCACCCGACGGTCGCGGCGATCACCGGCCCGTGGCCCAGGCTGCTCGGGTACAACCGGCTGACGGCCCGGCCGCCCGGCCAGGTCGTGGCCAGCTGCGGGAACGACCCGCTGCTCGCTGTCGGCACGTTCGGCCAGGGTCGTTCCGTGGCCTTTGCCTCAGACCTCGGACCGCACTGGGCGCCAGCGGAGTTCACCAGCTGGCAGGGCTATCCCGCGCTCTGGCACGGGATCGCCTCCTGGGCCGCTGGCCTTGACCATGAGCGCTGACCCGCATCACAAGGAGGAATTGTGACCACCGAACAAGATGGCCCTCAGCGAGGTCTCCGGGCGAATGCCATCGGCCTCGGCGGCGACGTCATCGTCGCCGTAGCCAACGTCGCTCCGTCCAGTGCCGTGGCCTTCACCCTGGCGCTGCTGCTGACGCTGACGGGCCTGGCCTCGCCGCTGATTGTCCTGCTCGTCGGCTTGCTGATGCTGTGCGTGACCCTGGGCTATGCCGCCATGAACCGCTGGCGGCCCAGCGCGGGCGCCCCGTACGTCTGGGTGGGCGAGGCGACGTCTCCGGTGGCCGGTATCGGCACCGGCCTGCTGTCCGCGCTGGGCGCCACGCTCTTCAACATCGGGAACATCACCCTGGCGGGCGCTTACCTGCTGTTCGTCGTGTCCCCGAGCTCGACGTTCCCGAAGCCGGTGACCTGGCTCATCGCGGCCGCCATCATGGGCGTGCTGCTCTGGATCTCGATCCGCGGCCTGCGTCCGTCCGTTTGGGTGCAGACGACGCTGATCGTCATCGAGTACGCGTCCGTCATCTCGTTCCTGATCCTGGCCTTGATCCACGAGGCCAGCCACGCCGGCGGGGCCACCCTGCCCTCGTGGTCGGACTTCTCCTTCGCCAGCAATATCGGCGGCATTCACGGGGTGGCCAACGCCGGTGTCACCTGCGCGGTCCTGTACGCGGGCTGGGAGGCTACCTCCGTCGTAAGCGAGGAGTCGACGAAACCGCGGCATAACCCGGGCCGCGCCATGATCGCCTCGGTGGCGTTCCTGATCATCTGGTTCACCGTCCTGGTCATGGTCTTCCAGGGCATCACGAATACCAAGACGCTCCTGACTCACGGCGGCGACGTGCTCGCCTACGCCGGCAGCCTGCTGGCCCCGGGACTGGCCGGCCGGATTCTCCCGCTGGCCGTGCTCATCGCGGTGATCGGCACGACCCAGCTGCAGATGACGGAGTCGAGCCGTCTGCTCTACGCGTTCGCGCGCGACCGGCTGCTGCCGGGCTTCCTGGGCAAGATCAGCGAGAAGCACCAGACGCCGTGGGCGGCCCTGGTCGTCCTCGGGCTGATCCCTCCGATCTTCCTGATCCCCTACCTGGCGAGCTCGTCGTTCTTCAAGGTCATCACCGACATCATCAGCTCCGGCGGCGAGCTCTACCTGTTCATGTACTTCATGGTCGCGGTGAGCAGCGTGTGGTTCTACCGCAGCCAGCTCACCAGGAGCGGCCGGTCGCTGCTCCTCGGCGGCATCCTCCCGCTGATCGGCGGCGGCGTGATGCTCGTCCTGTGCATCTACGGGATGACCACCGAGGCCGGCGTCGTGACCGGCGTGGCCCTCGGCATCCTCGTCCTGTGCTACGGCAGTGCCTTCATCATCGTGCGCACCGCCAAGGATTCCCCGTTCCTCACCGAGCTCAAGCGCCGCCGGGCCGCGGGCTTGAGCGGGCCAGACGAGGCGCTGGCCCAGGTCCCCGGCCCGGCGGAGGCAGCGGATGCGTAACCGCCAGATCAGAATACGGAACGGCACTGCCCGCACCCCTAACCCAACCTGCCAGCGGCGACCGGGGCATGGCTGAGGTTCGCTTCCTGGGCTGCGACAACGACGTATTCTGCGGCAACGTCCAGGCCCGGGCGGAGGAGTTCGAACAGGCCTCAGGCCAGAAGCTGACTGTGCGGCTGCTGGACAATGACTTCTACTACGCCATCCCGGTGAACTGGGAGTCCTGCAACCCAGGTGGGGCAACTCCTTCCTACCTCACCTCTGCCGTTACACCGAAAACACCGGTCATTTAATTCGAAATTCGTCACTAGTAAGCAACAATGATTGCGGTGAGGGTCAGTATTCGCTATTATGTTTGATACAAGCGGACCCTCTCTCCGGACGGACGGCACCCCATGCCTGCAGAACCGGTCTCCCCGGACCCCGAGCGGGACGACGACCCCGCCCGGGACACCGGCGAGCCGCGCGCCGCGGGTGAGGACTGGCTAACCCGGGAGGAATGGATCGCGTGGCTGGACTCGCTCGAGCCCGACGACTGGGACGACCCCGGCGAGGATCCCGACAACACGCCCGCCCAGCCGCACGCTCCCGCGCAGCCGCGCGCCGCCGGCCAGCCGCGCGCCGCTGCCAAAGCAGCCGGGAGTACCCGCGCCGCCAAGGGCGGCCGCCGGGGTCCCGGGCAGCCCGGCTCGGCGCGGCGGACGGCGGATGACTCGCCCGGCCCGGCCGGCGCGTTCGCGACCGGTCACCTGCTGGACACCGCCCCCGGCGGGGCCGCGCTGCTCGGGTTCGCCGAGAACGCGGCCGGGGACGATGACAGGTTCGCCGGGGCCTCGGATGATGAGCTGACCGGCGTGATCTGCGCGCTGGACCGGGCCGAGGCGTCCGCGGCCGCGCTCAAGTGCGCCGCGGTCGCCGAGCTGATCCGCCGCCGGCCCGACCCCGGCGCCGAGCCGGTCCTGGACGGGCCCGGGGGCTGGGAGGAGTTCACCGCCTCGGAGCTGGCCTGGGCGCTGGCCGATACCCGGTGGGCCGCGGACACCATGCTGGACCTGGCCGCGACCCTGGCCGTCAAGCTCCCCGGCACCCGGGCCGCGTTCCGGTCCGGGGTCCTGCGCCAGTCCAAGGTCGAGATCATCGCCCGCGGAGTCGCCCACCTCACGCCGGAGGAGGCCCGGGCCGCCGAAGCGAAGGTCCTGGACCGGGCCGGGCGGCTGACCCCGGGCGGCCTGCGGGCCGCGATCAAGCGCGCGGTCATCGAGGTCGCCCCGGACAAGGCGGTCAAACAGCGCGAGCACGGCGCGAAAGACGCCCGGGTGGAACGCTGGCCCGAGCACTCCGGGAACGCCGGCCTGGCCGGCCGGGAACTGCCGCCCGCCGACGTCCTGGCCGCCGACCAGCGCATCACCTGGTGGGCCAAAAAGCTCAAGCAAGCCGGTCTGGACGGCGACATGGACCAGCTCCGGGCCCGCGCCTACATGGACATCATCCTCGGCCGCGACTCCACGCTCCTCGCCCAGCCCGAACCCCCCGCCACCACCGGCAGTACCGACGGGACAGACGGCACCGGCGGCGGTCCGGACGGCGGCGGTCCGGATGCCGGCGGTCCGGACGGCGGCGGTCCGGGTGACGGCGGGTCAGGTCGGCCGGGTCCGGACGGGACCCGGATGCCGCCGGTACCGGGCGTGATCCCGGCCGGGTTCGCCGGCTGCATCAACCTCACCGCGACCCTGGAAACCTTGCTGGGCCTGGCCGACCGGCCCGGCGAGCTGTCGGGTATCGGGCCCATCGACCCGGCCCTGGCCCGCGACCTGGCTTATGCGGCCGCCCGGAACCCCAAGACCACGTACTGCGTCACCGTCACCGACGAGCAAGGACACGCCATCGGTCACGGCTGCGCCCGACCCGAACCCAAAAACCGCGCGCGCACCGGCCAACCGCCCGAACCCCGGCCGCCCCGCGACCACAGCCCGCCCGCCTGGCCCGGCACCGGTCCCCGGCCGGGATTCACTTTCACCGCCTCCGGCGATGACGGGCCGCCCGGCGGCTACGGCACCTGGCGGCTGTCCACCGGCCTGCCCGGACGACCTGACCTGCTCATCGCGCTCGACCCGATCGCCACCGATACCTGTGATCACCGATTCGAGGCCCGCGGTCACGACCCCGGGGTCAAGCTGAAGCACCTGACCCAGATCCGGCACGCCACCTGCACCGGGCCGACCTGCCGCAGACCCGCACAGCAGTGCGACTTCGAACACAACATCCCGTACGAAGCCGGAGGCGCAACCTGCATGTGCAACGGCGGACCCAAATGCCGCCACGAGCACCGGATCAAACAGCACCCCCGCTGGAAGGTCGAACAGATCACCCCGGCCACCTTCCGCTGGACCACCCCATCCGGCCGCCAGTACACCACCGAACCGACCCGCTACCCGATCTGAGGCGCACCCGAGCAGACCCAGCGAAATCGCCAGATAGCACGTCTACCGGCACGACTCGATGCCATGCTCGCGAGGGGCTGAGGCTAGGGGTCGCCCAGGGCGCCTCGTCGCGTGGACGGCTGGCTGCCGTGTCGGCCATCTGGTCGATCGCGGCGCCTCGTAGCCTTAGGCCAGGAACGGCATCGTGCGGAGAGAGTGCCCTGGGCGCCGTACTCGTTAGCCAGGCAAGCGGGGGACGATATGGAACAGCAGACCATCATCATCACGGGAGCCAGCGATGGCATCGGCGCCGCGGCGGCCCGCCAGCTGAGCGGCAAGGGCGAGCGCGTCGTGCTGGCCGGCCGATCACCAGCGAAAACGGCCGCCGTCGCGGACGAACTCGGCGCCCCGTACCACCTGGCCGACTACACCGACCTGGACCAGGTCCGCAACCTGGCGAGCGAGCTACGGGCGACGTACCCGCGCATCGACGTGCTGGCCAACAACGCCGGCGGCATCATGGGCAACCGCGAGCTAACCAAGGATGGGTTCGAGAAGACCTTCCAGGTGAACCACCTGGCCCCGTTCCTGCTGACTCACCTGCTCATGCCGACCCTGCTCCCGAGCCGGGCCAAGATCCTCCAGACCTCCAGCGTCGCGGCCCAGCGGTACGGCCACGTCGACATCGACGACCTCCAGAACGAGAAGAACTACGCGCCGCAGAAGGCCTACGGTGACGGCAAGCTGGAGAACATCCTGTTCACCCGCGAGCTGCACCACCGCTTCCACGACCAGGGCGTCAGCACGGCCGCCTTCCACCCAGGCGTCGTCGCCACCAACTTCGCGAGTGACACCACCCACCTCATGCGCTACTTCTACCACTCCCCGCTCACGCGCCTGTTCACGATCACGCCCGCCCAGGGCGCCGAACCGCTGGTCTGGCTGGCCGAGGGCACGCCCGGCCGCACCTGGCAGTCCGGCGGCTACTACGACAAGAACAAGCCAGCCAGGACCAACGCCCAAGCCGACGACACCCACCTCGCCCAGCAGCTATGGGACCGCAGCGCGGCCATGCTCAAGCTTTGGATGGTAGATTAATGGCATGAGAACTACCATCGACTCTGCCGGACGTGTTGTCATTCCCAAGGCGCTCCGGGACGCTCTTGGGCTGACGGCTGGTCAGCCGCTGGAGATGGACGAACGGGACGGACGGCTGGAGATCGTGCCAGTTGCTACGCCGATGCGACTGGTGGATGAGGGTGACGGTGTGGCTGCCGTCGCTGATATCGACATACCCGTGCTGACGGCCAAAATGGTCAGGGAAACGCTTGAGCGCACCCGCCGATGAAGGCTGTCGATTCCAGCGTGGTCATCGCCGCCTTTGCCACCTGGCACGAATATCACGCCATCGCCAGCAAGGCCATGGCTAGCCGGCCACGTCTGGTCGCGCATGCGGCAGTTGAGTCCTACTCAGTGCTGACCCGGCTGCCGCCGCCGCACCGTGCCCACCCGTCGATCGTGCACGCCTTCATCACCGAGCGGTTCACCGAACCATTCCTCACCCTGTCCGAGACTGGTTACCAGGAGCTTCTTGCCACGGTGGCCGCGGAGCAGATCCTCGGCGGACCTGTTTACGATGCCTTGATCGCTTTCACCGCCGCCGAGCATCACGCCACGCTAGTCAGCCTCGACCAGCGGGCCGCCGTAACCTACGAAGCGGTCGGTGCTGCGGTCGAGCATCTCGTTCGCTAACGGTCATCACGGGATCCCGCCGGCCTGGTGGCGGAACAGGTGCTGCGACTCCGGCGCCTGGGGATGCGGTGGCCCGGGCGGCACGACGCGCGTCGCAAGCAGGCCGGCCAGCGCGAAGCCAGCGGCGACGAAGGCCGCTACGTCGATTCGGTGGCTGATCCCCCCATGGACGGCGACCATCGTCGCGGACAAGATCGCGACGCCGAGCGCGGAACCGCACTGCCTGGTGGCGGTCAGCAGCGCGCTGGCCGTGCCCTCGGACCGGGCGGCGACCGGCCCCTGGGTGCCGGCCAGGGTGGACGAGACCTGGCTGAGGCGATTAGCGATCCCGAGCACGAACGAGCCCACCAGCAGCGCAGGCAGCGACCCGGTCAGCACCGCGACCGCGTTTCCGGCTAGGGCCAGCAGCGCGAGGGACAGGCCGGCGGCCAGCGCCCGCCGCGGCCCGAGCGCCGGGACGAGCTTGCTGGCCGGCCCGGCCAGCGCGAACGCCCCCGCCGCCTGCGGGACGAAGCACAGGCCGGTCAGCACTGGGCTGAGTCCCCGCCCCTCCTGCAGGTAGAGGGTGATCAGCAGCACCTGCCCGGCGCTGAAGGCGCCGATCGCGATCAGGGCCAGGTTGGCTCCCAGGATGGCGTGGTCCTTGAGCAGGGCCAGGTCGAGAATCGGGGCCCGCGCCTTCCTTTCCCGGACGACGAACACGGCCAGCAGCACGACCGCGGCCCCGAAGAGCAGGGCCGGCTGGGTGACCTTCAGCGTGTCGCCCGCCCGGGCGACCGCGAACACGAGCAGGGCGACCCCCGCCGTCACGGTGATGGCGCCGGGAACGTCCAGCTTTCCCTTGCTGCTGGGCGGATCCCGTGGCAGCAGCCGGAACGAGGCGATCAGCAGCGCCACCCCGACCGGGGCGTTCACGAAGAAGACCAGACGCCACGTGACCTCGACCAGCAGGCCGCCGAGCACCGCGCCAGAAGCAAATCCCGCCGAGGAGATCGCGCCGTAGACGCCCAGGGCGTGGCTGCGCTCCTGCTGACCGGGATAGCTGGTGACCAGCAGGGACAGGCCCGCGGGAGCCAGCATGGCCGCCCCGATGCCCTGGACCACCCGCGACGCGATCAGCAAGCCGGGCTCGACGGCCAGCCCCCCGGCGATGCTCGCCACCACGAACATGACCAGGCCGATCCGGTACAGCCTGGCCCGGCCGTACGCGTCCGCCAGCCGGCCGCCCAGCAGCAAGAACCCCCCGAAAGCGACCGCATAGCCACTGACCAGCCACTGCAGCGTGGTCGTGGCGACGTGCAAGCCGTGCTGGATCGAGGGCAGGGCCACGTTGATGATCGTGAAGTCCAACACGACCATGAATTGCGCCATCGACAAGGTGAGCAGCAACGCAAACACCGCATGGGATGCACCCGACGGCGCTTTGCCCGGCTGGGCACCCGGCCGGCCTCCGTTGCCAGCCCCGGGACGGGGTGACGGCACGGCCGGGACTTGATCACCTGACCCCGAGCCGGACATACCGGGCACCTCCTTGCTATCAGGCCATTATCGAGTCGCCGGTATCCGGGTGAGTCCGCGGGCATGGTGCGGCATAGTGGAGCGGTGATCGGACGAGGGCTAGACGCGGTAAGGTCGCGCGCGAAGGCCCGCTGGACCGGGGAGGCATATGCGCGCATTCGCTGTCCGGAGTTTCGGCGAGGCTCCGGCGATCCACGACTTGCCGGTCCCTGCTGTGGACGGTGCATTTCTCCTTCGGGTGGCTTACGCAGGGGTCAATCCGCTCGATCTCAACAACCTCGCCCGCCTGACCGCCAGCTCGGCATATCCCGTTGTGCTGGGCATCGACTTCGCGGGCGTCGTCGAACGGGTTCCGCCGGGAGGAGACGACCTGCACGTCGGCGACCGCGTGTTCGGCATGGCGCGCACGCACGGCGCGTTCGCCGAATACACCGCGGTCACGCCGGGCGCGAAGGCCGAGCCGTTGGCGCCCATCCCCGACGGTGTCACCGACGAACAGGCCGCCGCCCTGCCTACCGCGGCGGTAACGGCGCTCAGGACGGTGGACGTGCTGGGCGTCGCCGGGGGCGAGCGACTGGTGGTGATGGGCGCGACCGGCGGGGTCGGCGGCTACGCGGTGCAGATGGCGCTGTCCCGCGGTGCGTACGTCATCGCGACCGTCCGCGGCGACCCCGACGAGGCTCGTCGCCTCGGCGCCGCGGAAGTCTACGACAGCCAGGCCGTCGACGTGGCCAGCGCGCTGCGCGCGGCTCACCCCGGCGGCGTCGACGCGGTCCTGGATCTGGTCAGCGGCCCGGACGCCATCCGGGCCGACGCCGAATTCATCAAGCCCGGCGGCCGCCTGGTCTCGACGATCTTCGCGGCCGACGAAAAGTGGTTCGCCGGCCGGCAGATCACCGCGCACAACAGTGCGTCGAGCGCGAATCCGCTGTTGTCGCCGCAAGGGCTGACCGAGGTCGCGCGCATGCTCGCCGACGGCACGATCACGGCGCGGATCAGCTCCACGGTGGGACTAGACGGCGTGGAGCAGCTTCTCCAAAGGCTCCGCCAGGGCGGCCTCCGCGGCAAGGCCGTCATCCGCTTGTAGTTCCAGCGAGCCTTTGCCTCCGACTGACGCGGACCGCGCGAACTGGGACGCGGCTAGGGCACGACCACGATGGGTACCGGCGCGCGGCGCGCCAGGTTGACGGCCACGGAGCCGACCACGCGGTGCATGGCGGTCGACGAGCTCCCGACCACGATCACGACGGTGTCACCAGGATGGGCATCGCCGATGCCGGTGGCCACCGAGATCAGCTGATCCGCGATCGGGCCCTCACGCCGTTCGTATCCCCAGCGGTCCTCGCGGCCGCGTAGCTGCTCGCCGACCGCGGTGCGCAGCTCCTGCTCGACTTCGTTGAAGCTGACTTCCATTTCGGCCAGGGCGCCTGACGACATCATGTCGAGGCCGGGCATGTGAGCGACGTACACCGCCTCGATCCGGCCGGTCCGCCCGCGCAGCAGGCCGGCTGCGGCGTCGAGCGCGCGGGTGGCGGGAGGCGAACCGTCATACCCGACGACAAGGAACAGGTCACCCGCGGGATCGATAGTGCTCATGGGACACAAGGCTAGTGGGTGCCCCCTGGGCCGAGCGATACGGCTCACCCCAGATGGCGGAGCTTCTCGGTCGGACATCCGGGAACGACTTGACTGATTAGACCTGTCTGTCTATTATCAAATCCATACAGACCTGTCTACTCAATGAGGGCGAGTAACCAGACATGACGCTCCACTACAGTGCCGAGCCGGAAGCGGGCATCGCGCAGGCAGCACCGGCCCCGCACCGGGCCGAGTGGGCCGAATCGGCCACGAGTGCCCGGACTCTGCCGGTCCGCCGTCCAGTTAGCGAAACCGTGGCGGCCCTCCCGGCTGACCCGTTCGCGCGCCAGCCCTGGTTGCGCGGGCGGGGCAGTCACCGGCTGAGCGGCCGGCCGGCCGTCTTCGTGCTGGCCTCGCTGATCGTGGCGCTGCTGGCCTCCTCCGCCGCCCCCACCCCGCTGTACGCGATTTACCAGGCCCGATGGCACTTCACGCCGATCACCACCACGGTGGTGTTCGGGGTGTACGCCGTGGCGGTGCTGACCGCCCTGCTGACCCTGGGCAAGCTGTCGGACCACGTCGGACGCCGGCCGGTGCTGGTGACCGCGCTCGCCGTGCACGCGGGCGCGCTGGTGATCTTCGCCACCGCCACCGGGGTGCCCGAGCTGCTGGCCGCCCGGGTGGTCCAGGGCCTGTCCACTGGCGCGGCCCTAGGCGCGATCGGCGCGGCCATGCTGGACATGGACCGCGAGCTCGGCACGTTCGCCAACGCGGTGGCGCCGGGCATGGGCACCGCGACCGGCGCGATCGCCTCCGCGCTGGCGGTCCGCTTCCTGCCCGCCCCGACGCACCTCATCTACCTGGCCCTGATCGGCGTGCTCGCCCTGCAGATGATTGCGATCGCCGCCATGCGCGAAACCGTCAGCCGGGCACCCGGTGCGCTGGCCAGCCTGCGGCCCGAGATCACCCTGCCGCGGGCGCTGCGGGCCCCGGTGCTGACCGCGGTGCCCGTGCTGTTCGCGGTGTGGGCGCTGGCCGGGCTGTACGGCGCGCTTGGCCCGGCGCTGGTGCACGCGCTGACCGGCTCGGGTGAGGTGGTGCTGGGCGCCCTGAGCCTGTTCGTTCTGGCCGCCTCGGCCGTCGTCGCGATCATCGCGTTGCGCCGGGCCCCGGCCCGGACGGTAATGCTGGCCGGCATCCTGGCCCTGATCGCCGGCGTGGCTGTCACCGTCATGGCCATCAGCCTGGGCTCGTCGGCGCTGTTCTTCGCGGGCTCCGTGGTCGCCGGCGTCGGGTTCGGCAGCGGCTTCCAGGGCGGCATCCGCCTGGTGGTGCCGCTAGCCGCGGCGCACGAGCGGGCCGGCCTGGTCTCCCTGCTCTACGTGGTGTCCTACCTCGGGCTGGGCGTTCCCGCCGTACTGGCCGGGTTCGGCGTGGTGCACGGCGGCGGGCTCATCGACACCGCCCGCTACTACGGCGCCGCGGTGATCGCCCTGGCCGCGCTGGCCCTGTTCGGCCTGGCCAAGACCCGGCCCGGCCGCGCCGCGGAGC
>Ga0302184_10002609_pt1 | contig 11409 bp, 8 predicted proteins | sample I_Palsa_N3_3_FD_200233 | JGI IMG/M metagenome (GOLD analysis project Ga0302184, IMG submission 200233) | Peat permafrost microbial communities from Stordalen Mire near Abisko, Sweden - I_Palsa_N3_3 | ecosystem: Environmental > Terrestrial > Soil > Palsa > Peat permafrost | place: Sweden: Abisko...
AAGTCACATGGGGCACGTCGCCGGAAATGGTGACGGCAATCGACGGCCGCGTGCCGGATCCGGAACGCGAGAAAGATCCGGTCAAGCGCGATGCCATGGAACGCGCGTTGAAGTACATGGCGCTCGAACCGAACCTGCCGATCGAATCGATCAAGCCGGACAAGATCTTCATCGGCTCGTGCACCAACGCGCGTATCGAAGACTTGCGCGCCGCAGCGTATGTCGTGCGCAAACTGGGCCGCCGCGTCGCGCCGAGCATCCGTCTCGCGATGGTCGTGCCGGGCTCGGGTCTGGTGAAGGCGCAAGCCGAACGTGAAGGGCTGGACAAGGTGTTCACGGACGCAGGTTTCGAGTGGCGCGAGCCGGGCTGTTCGATGTGTCTCGCCATGAACGCGGACCGGCTGGATCCGGGCGAGCGTTGCGCGTCCACCTCGAATCGCAACTTCGAAGGCCGTCAGGGCGCGGGTGGGCGTACCCACCTCGTGAGCCCGGCCATGGCTGCTGCTGCTGCCATCGAAGGTCACTTCGTCGATATTCGCAAGCTCGGTTAAGCCGGCGCGATTCGGTTTCGATTCCACCGGCGGCGCGTTTAGTGTCGCAGCCGCCGGTCTCTACTTTGATGGGTGATGGGCCATGGATAAATTCATCGTACATACCGGCGTCGTGGCGCCGTTGGATCGCGAGAACGTCGACACGGACGCGATCATTCCGAAGCAGTTCCTGAAGTCGATCAAGCGCACGGGCTTCGGTCCGAACGCGTTCGACGAATGGCGTTACCTCGATCACGGCGAGCCGGGTCAGGACAACTCGACGCGTCCGTTGAATCCCGATTTCGTGCTGAACCAGCCACGCTATCAAGGCGCGTCGATCCTGGTGGCGCGCAAGAACTTCGGCTGCGGCAGCTCGCGTGAGCACGCACCGTGGGCGCTGCAGCAATACGGCTTTCGCGCGATCATCGCGCCGAGCTTCGCGGACATCTTCTACAACAACTGCTTCAAGAACGGCTTGCTGCCGATCGCACTGACCGAGCAGCAGGTCGATCACCTGTTCAGCGAAACCTACGCGTTCAACGGCTTCGAGCTGACCATCGACCTCGAAGCTCAGACCGTGCGCATCAGCGACGGCACTGAGTACCCGTTCGAAGTTGCCGGGTTTCGCAAGTACTGCCTGCTGAACGGTTTCGATGACATTGGCCTCACGCTACGTCACGCGGACAAGATTCGTCAGTTCGAAGCAGAGCGTCTGACGAAGCAACCGTGGCTTGGCCACCGTATCGTCGGCTAAGCGCGTGCCTGAGTTCGAGACATCATCGCTTTGGCGTGCCCAGGTTTAAAAGAGAACAATCAAGGAAATTCGCATGAAGATCGCAGTGTTGCCCGGTGATGGCATTGGTCCGGAAATCGTCAAGGAAGCCGTCAAGGTTCTGAACGTACTCGGCGAAAAGTTCGAGCTTGAAGAAGCGCCGGTTGGCGGCGCGGGTTACGAAGCCAAGGGCCACCCGCTGCCCGATTCGACGCTCGCGCTCGCGAAGGAAGCCGATGCGATCCTGTTCGGCGCCGTAGGCGACTGGAAGTACGACAAGCTCGAACGCGCGCTGCGTCCGGAGCAGGCCATCCTGGGTCTGCGCAAGCATCTGCAACTGTTCGCGAACTTCCGTCCGGCGATCTGCTATCCGCAACTGACGGGGGCGTCGTCGCTGAAGGAAGAGATCGTTTCGGGCCTCGACATCCTGATCGTGCGCGAACTGAATGGCGACATTTACTTCGGTGCGCCGCGCGGCGTACGTGAAGCACCGGACGGTCCGTTCGCCGGCGCGAAGGAAGGCTTCGACACCATGCGTTATTCGGAGCCGGAAGTGCGCCGCATTGCGCACGTTGCCTTCCAGGCGGCGCAAAAGCGCGGCAAGAAACTGACTTCGGTCGACAAGGCCAACGTGCTCGAAACGTCGCAATTCTGGAGGGACATCATGATCGATGTCTCGAAGGAATACGCAGATGTCGAACTGTCGCACATGTACGTCGACAACGCGGCCATGCAATTGGTGAAGGCGCCGAAGTCGTTCGACGTGATCGTCACGGGCAACATGTTTGGCGACATCCTCTCCGATGAAGCCGCGATGTTGACGGGTTCGATCGGCATGCTGCCGTCGGCCTCGCTCGACAAGAACAACAAGGGTTTGTACGAGCCGTCGCACGGTTCAGCGCCGGATATCGCCGGCAAGGGCGTGGCGAATCCGCTGGCCACGATCCTGTCCGCTGCGATGATGCTGCGTTACTCGTTGAACAAGGCCGAGCAGGCTGACCGCATCGAAGCTGCCGTGAAGAAGGTGCTGGAGCAGGGCTTGCGCACGGGCGATATCCTGACGCCGGGTTGCCAGCAGGTCGGCACCGCGGCGATGGGCGATGCCGTCGTCGCCGCGCTTTGAGCGCGGTTGTTTGAGTTGTGTTTAAACCGGGCCGCGAACGTTTCGTCGCCTGTAAAGGCGTAGTGACGATGTCGTAAGTCCGACACGCACTCACGCGCGAATGGGCCGAAATCCGGCCCATTCGCGCGCAAAAGCGGCGAATCAGACCGCTCAAATCCGGTTTTCGTGTAGACTGTAGAAATGGCTAAGGCTCTCCAAATCACCTCGATTTCTAACCACCACGGCAAAACGGCCCGTGTGGTTGAGCTCGCCATTAGCGTCAAAACGCTGATTAAAGCAATTACCCCGAAAACGATCACGATTCGCTGATCGTCCGTCGTGCCCGCCCATCTTCCCCGCGCGGTCACTGCGGGCAAAGATGCGGGGAAGCCTCCACTCGAAGGGTAAGTGTCATGAACGTAGGTCTCGTAGGTTGGCGCGGCATGGTCGGCAGCGTCCTGATGCAGCGTATGCAGCAGGAAGGCGATTTCGATCTGATCGAACCGGTGTTTTTCAGCACCAGCAACGCGGGCGGCAACGCGCCGTCGTTCGCTAAAAACGAGACCAAGCTCAAAGATGCCTCGAGCATCGACGACCTGAAGAAGTGCGACGCCATCATCTCCTGCCAGGGCGGCGACTATACCAACGACGTGTTCCCGAAACTGCGCGCAGCCGGTTGGAACGGTTACTGGATCGACGCGGCTTCATCGCTGCGCATGAAGGACGACGCGGTCATCATTCTCGATCCGGTCAACCTCGACGTGATCAAGAACGCGCTGGTGAAGGGCCAGAAGAATTTTATCGGTGGCAACTGCACGGTCAGCCTGATGCTGATGGCGCTGGGCGGCCTGTTCCGCGAAAACCTCATCGACTGGATGACGGCCATGACGTATCAGGCCGCATCGGGCGCGGGCGCCCAGAACATGCGCGAATTGCTGCAGCAGATGGGCACACTGTATGGCTCGGCCAAGGAAGACCTGGCGGATCCGTCGTCGGCGATTCTGGACATCGATCGCCGCGTGCTGGCCGCGATGAATAGCGACCGCATGCCGACTGAACATTTCGGCGTGCCGCTCGCCGGTTCGCTGATCCCGTGGATCGACAAGGACCTCGGAAACGGCATGTCCAAGGAAGAGTGGAAGGGCGGCGCGGAAACCAACAAGATCCTCGGCAAGCCGGCTATGGGTACGCCGGGTTCGATCCCGGTGGACGGTTTGTGCGTGCGCATCGGCGCCATGCGCTGCCACTCGCAGGCTTTGACGATCAAGCTGAAGAAGGACGTGCCGCTCGACGAGGTCAGCAGCATCCTCGCCTCGGCTAACGACTGGGTTAAGGTTGTGCCGAACGAGCGCGAAGCGTCGATCCGCGATCTGTCGCCAGCGGTGGTCACGGGCACGCTGACTGTGCCGGTCGGGCGTCTGCGCAAGCTGGCGATGGGCGGCGAATATCTGTCGGCTTTCACGGTTGGCGACCAGCTCTTGTGGGGTGCCGCAGAGCCGCTGCGCAGGATGCTGCGCATTCTGCTCGACAAGTAAAGTAAACTACGCGGCTACGACGCGTAAAAACTCAAAAAGCGTCGCGCTCGCGCGGCGCTTTTTTCATTGGTGTGCTCCCAAAATCTTGTCTCAATCCAACCGCAAACAAGGGCAGAGCGCTGACGCGCCCGTGGTCCAGATGACCGTCCGACACGCTTCCCTTCGCGCTATCGCGTGCAGCCGTGTGTGCCAGTTCGCCGCCGCGGCCACCTTGGCCTTCGGGCCGGGCGGCTTGGCTGGGGGTGTCACCGACGCTCAGGCAGCGACTGCCGATGCGGCAAGCGCGCCAGCCGTCCCTGCCGCGCCGCTCGCCGCCGGCAGCCAGTACGCGATTCACCCGGGGCAATCGCTCAATGATGTGGCTGTGGCGGCTACACAGTCGCACGACCGAGCGACCTTGGCGCGCGCCTCGAAGGCCTTGTTCGACGCGAATCCGAACGCGTTTATGTCGCACGACCCGAGCCGGCTGCGACTGGGGTCCGTTTTGACGATTCCAGCGCTGGATGCGACGGGCGCGGCGATCGTGGCTTCGGATGCTGCCGGTACGTCGGCACCGTCGGGGGCGGTTGCAAGTTCCGCTGTTGCGGTGAGCTCGCCGTTGGCGGCGCCTTCAGCCGCTACAGCGGCGACGGCAATTGGGGCAAGTACTGCGCTTGGCGCTGCGTCGCAGCCTGCCAGCGCGCAGGCGAACGCCGCGAGTGCTGCCGTGCAGGCTGCTCCGGCCGTCGCTGGACCCGCAAGTGCGCCGGTTCAGGCGAGTTCGGTAACCACCGGTGCCGGCACTAGCGCGCCGTCGGCCGGCAGTGAGGCCGCTATGGCCGCCTCCGGGGCGATGTCCGGCGCCGCTTCGGCACCTGCTGGCGTTTCGTCGGCAGCCGCCGCGCCGTCTGCCTCGCAAGCAGTCGGTGCGCATGTCTGGACGGGCGCGATCCAGCCGGCGACCGGTGCGTCGGTCGCCTCCGCGGCGTCTGCGACGCTGCCGGTTACGCCTTCCTCCGCCGCGCAGGCCCTGCAGGCGACGACGCAGGTTTCCAGTCTGCAGCAGTTGCTCGCGCTAAAAAGCCGGGTGCTGATGGAGTTGCAAAAGCATGGCATCGGCGGCAAGCCAGCGCAGCCTGCTCAGGCGAACGGTCCGGCCACGGTTGCGAGCGGTCCGGCGGTTGCTGCCAGCGAGACGCATGGGCAGAGTACCGGCGCTGTGGGTAGTTCGCACACCCAGAGTGGCAACTTCGATTTGTCTCCGGTGAACCTCGGGTTTGCCGCTGCAATTGGCGCTGCGGCGGTCGCTCTGCTGGCCGCGCTTGGGATGCGTCGGCGTAAGAGTGGCGTGACGGCGGCGGAGGCTGCTGGCGTGCCTGAAACTGAAACCGTGGCGGGGCCGGAGACTCTGCTGGCGCGGGATAACTTCGCGCCGCGTGATGAGATTGGTACGTCTGACCCAGCGGTTGCCGGCGAGTACGCGGTACGCGAAGAAGCAACTCACGAGGCCGCGGCGCCCGAAGAAGCGGCTGCACGTGAAGAAGCGGCAGCACGTGAATTGGCGGAGAGGGAGGCAGCAGCCCAGCAGGCCGCAGAGCGCGAAGCAGCGGCTCATGACGCGGCACCCCATGAAGGAGCGGTCGCGCGCGAAGTGGAAGAGCACGAGGCCGCAGCACAGAACGCAGCAGAGAGCGAAACAGCGGCGTACGAACCGGCCGGGCATGACGCCTCAGCCGCCGACACCCCGCCGCCCGCCACGAGCGAACTCCCTTCCGAGGCGCCTGGACAATCGCCGTGGTCGGAAAGCGAGCACGCTTCCGCGCCTACCCCCTTCGAAGACACAACCCCCCCGGCGGATCACGCCCCGGCCGCAGAACCCGGGACCGACGCATTGCGTCCGGACCAGTTCCACCCGGCGGTCGAGCATCCGAATCATCCTGCACCGGCCGACCCGCATCAATGGACCGAGCCCGCGGAGCATCCCGCTGACGAAAGCTCTGTCGCAGAGCCGCCTGAACGCCACGAACCGCCGCATCCGCAGATCGATTTCGGTGCACCGGCGCCGCTTGGCGAGCCGCAAGCGGGGTCGCCGTTCGGCCAACATCCCGCCGAGCCGTCGCTCGATCACACTGGAACCCCACAGCCGCTTTCCGCGCCGCCGCAGCTTGAGTCGCAGTGGGGCGAACCACTGACGGCCGAGGTATCCGAACCGGCACCGCACGAGGCAACGCCTGCACATCAGCAACCGGACGCGCCGCACTTCGAGGAAAACGCATCCCCAGAGCATCCCCTCAGCGACACGCCGGCTGAGCTGGTCGCCGCCGGCAGCTTCCCCCGCGACGCAGTCGATGCATTCGGCAGCCTCGACATGGGTTTGCCGCCGCGGGTCGAGCCTGCCACACCGGTGACGCCACCTGCTTCGCTGTCGACGCAACCGGTAGTCGAGCCCGAAATCACCGCGCAGCACGCCTTAATGCACGGCTCTGCAGGCTCGCTCCCTGCCGCCGAAGAAATCGCCGCTGGCACGGCGGGCCCAGCAGCCGTCGCCGGGCTAGGCGCTGCCGGCTTCGGCGCACTGAATCTGGACTTCGATCTGGAATTGCCGCCGAGTCCCGCGCAGCCGCTGCCGTCGTTCACGCCGCATGACCTGATCCGGATTGCCCGCAACAAGCTCGATTTGGCCTCCGAATACATCGAACTGGGCGATCTGGCCGGCGCGCGAGCGCTGATCCAGGAAGTGATCGATACGAACGACGCTGCCACGCGTACCGAAGCGCGAGCGTTGCTGTCGACGCTGCGGCCATTGTCGTAAGGCCTGCCGTGACGCGGATTGCACTAGGAATCCAGTACGACGGCTCGGCCTTTTGCGGCTGGCAGTCGCAGCCGCACGGCAAGACGGTTCAGGACACGCTCGAACGGGCGCTCCTGGAATTTGCGCAGACGCCCCTGCAGACGGTGGTTGCCGGCCGTACCGATACCGGCGTGCATGGCCTCGGACAGGTCGTGCATTTCGACACCGAACTGGACCGCACGGACTTCTCGTGGGTGCGTGGCACCAACGCGTTTCTGCCCAAAACGGTTGCAGTGCAGTGGGCGAAACCGATGCCGGACACGTTCCACGCGCGTTTTTCGGCCTTCGAGCGCACCTATTACTACGCGCTATACGTCCATCCGGTGCGCTCGCCGATGCAGACCGATCGCGCCGGCTGGGTGCACACACCGCTCGACGTCGAGGCGATGCGCGCCGCCGCTGCTTGCCTGATTGGCCAGCACGATTTCTCGGCGTTCCGCTCATCGGAATGTCAGGCGAAAACACCGGTCAAGCACCTGCACCAGATCGACGTGCGGCAGCAGGGCGACTTCATCCACTTCCGCTTCCGTGCCAACGCATTCCTCCATCACATGGTGCGTAACCTGATGGGCTGTCTCGTGGCAGTCGGACGCGGGCGTCATCCTGCCGCGTGGATGGCCGATGTGTTGGCGAGCCGTGATCGCAATCAGGCCGCGCCCACTTTCATGCCTGACGGCCTGTATCTCGCGCAAGTGGGCTATCCTCAGGAATTCGCGGTGCCCGCTGCGCAGGCGGCCAGTGTGCCGTGGAGCACCGTATGGACCGACTCATTGCAATCATGAATTCAACCACCCTGAACCAGCCGGCCGCGGCCGGCGCACCCCAGCACCAAGGCGCGACGCAAGCCGCGGCGCCCCATCGGACTCGCATCAAGCTGTGCGGGCTGTCGAAGCCCGAGGACGTGGCTCACGCCATCGACCTCGGCGCGGACGCGATCGGCCTGGTGTTCTATCCGCCCAGTTCGCGCTCGATCAACGTGGCGCAGGCACTCGAACTCGTACGGGACGTGCCGCCGTTCGTGTCGGTAGTGGGTCTGTTCGTGAACGCGTCGCCCGAGTGGATACGCGAAGTGGTAAGCAACGTTCCGCTCACCCTGCTACAGTTCCACGGCGACGAGACGCCTCGGCAATGCGAGGCGCTCGCCAGCGTTGCGGGTTTGCCTTGGTTGCGCGCTTTGCGGGTTGAGGCCGATACTCAGCAAGCCGATTTGGTAAAATCGGCGCTTAACTATGCAGCAGCCAGCGCTCTTCTGTTCGACACCCATGTCGAAGGCTATGGCGGCGGCGGGAAGGTTTTCGATTGGTCACTTATTCCAGCAGAGCTCGCGCGTCGGGCCGTTTTGAGTGGTGGGTTGAACGCGCAAAACGTCAGTGATGCGATTCATCGCGTGCGCCCGTACGCGGTCGATGTCTCTAGCGGCATCGAAGTAGCGGGCGCCAAGGGCGTGAAAGATCACGCCCGGATGGCGGCGTTCGTACGCGCGGTGCGCGCAGCGGACGCGGAGTGATTCCGCCGGAGCTGGCCTCGCATGAAGCGGGTCGCCCGGCACACTGAGAAGAGTGACAACATGTATAACTTGCCCGATGAACGAGGCCATTTCGGCCAATTTGGCGGCGTATTCGTTGCTGAAACGTTGGTTCACGCACTCAACGAGCTGCGTGAAGCCTACGAAAAATTCCAGAAAGACCCCGAGTTCGTTGCTGAATACGAACGCGAACTGAAGCACTTCGTTGGCCGTCCTTCCCCCATTTATCACGCCCAGCGCTGGAGCGAACTGCTCGGCGGCGCGCAGGTCTTCCTCAAGCGTGAGGACCTGAATCACACCGGCGCGCACAAGATCAACAACGTGATCGGCCAGGCCCTGCTCGCCAAACGCATGGGCAAGAAGCGCGTGATCGCGGAAACCGGCGCGGGGCAGCATGGGGTTGCGACGGCGACGATTGCGGCCCGCTTCGGCATGGAGTGCGTGGTCTACATGGGCTCGGAAGACGTACGCCGGCAGGCCGCCAACGTGTATCGCATGAAGTTGCTTGGCGCTACCGTCGTGCCGGTCGAATCGGGATCCAAAACGCTGAAAGACTCGCTCAACGAAGCGATGCGTGACTGGGTCACGAACGTCGAAAGCACCTTCTATATCATCGGCACGGTCGCGGGTCCGCATCCGTATCCGATGATGGTGCGCGATTTCCAGCGTGTGATCGGCGATGAGTGCAAGGTACAGATGCCGGAAATGGTCGGCCGTCAGCCAGATGCGATAATTGCCTGTGTGGGCGGCGGATCGAACGCAATGGGCATCTTTTACCCGTATATCGACGACAAAGACGTCCAGTTGATCGGCGTTGAAGCCGCCGGCGACGGTCTCGATACGGGGCGTCATGCGGCATCGTTGATCGGCGGCAGCCCAGGCGTCTTGCACGGCAACCGCACCTACCTGCTGCAGGACGAAAACGGCCAGATCATCGAGACGCATTCGGTGTCCGCGGGTCTGGACTATCCGGGTGTCGGCCCGGAACACGCCTGGCTGCACGAAACTGGCCGTGCGCAATACGTTGGCATCACCGACGAAGAAGCGCTCAAGGCGTTCCACGATTGCTGCCGGATCGAAGGCATTATTCCGGCGCTCGAATCGAGCCACGCGCTGGCCTATGCGGCCAAACTCGCGCCGACCTTGCCGAAAGACAAGTACCTTCTGGTGAACCTGTCGGGCCGCGGCGACAAGGACATGCACACGGTCGCTGAGCGATCGGGTATCACGTTCTGAGCGCCGCGACGATGCGCGACGAGTTCGACGAGCCGCAACCGGCAATCGACGGCCCCCAGGCTGGAGCGGCCGAGGCTGCGATGGCTGGGGGCGCGTTAGCCGAAGCCGACACGCCCCAGGTCGAAGCAACCGAGACGCCGGCACCGGCGTCCCCGGCTGCTTTGCCTGCGGTGCCGGCCGGTATTCAGCTCTTGAACCGTGATTTTCTGACCGATGTGGCGAACCTGCCGGATGCTTCAATCGACCTGATCTTGGCTGACCCTCCGTATGGGCTCGGCAAGGACTACGGCAACGACTCCGATATGCGTTCGGGCGAAGACTTTATCGCTTGGACGCGTAGCTGGCTCGAGCTGGCGATCCCGAAGCTCAAGCCGTCCGGTTCGCTGTATATCTTTTGCACGTGGCAGTACGCGCCGGAAATCTTCTCCTTTCTGAAGACGCGTCTCACGATGGTCAACGAGATCATCTGGGACCGGCGCGTGCCGAGCATGGGCGGCACCACCCGCCGCTTCACGTCCGTGCATGACAACATCGGCTTTTTCGCGGTGGCGAAGGACTACTACTTCGATCTCGATCCCGTCCGTATCCCGTACGATGCCGTCACGAAGAAGGCGCGTTCGCGCAAGTTGTTCGAGGGCAGCAAGTGGCTGGAGCAAGGCTATAACCCGAAGGACGTCTGGTCTGTGTCGCGCCTGCATCGGCAGCACGCCGAGCGGGTCGATCATCCGACCCAGAAACCTCTGGAAATCGTCGAGCGCATGGTGCTCGCGAGCTGCCCGCCGGGCGGCCGCGTGCTTGACCCGTTCATGGGTAGCGGCACCACCGCAGTCGCTTGCGCACGGCAGAAGCGCGAATTCGTCGGCTATGAAATCAATGAAAGTTACTGCGCGATAGCGCGTGAACGCGTCAGCGCGGCCGCGCCGGTTGCGCTGACCGAACCCATCGCGCCCGTTGCATCCGTGGATGCTGAGACCTGAATTGGCACCCCGGGTGCGATTGCAGTGCCCAACGGGGTCGAAAAATCAGGAAACAAGCTCCAAAAGCGACGAGCGCGCAGCTAACTATTTTCGAGAAAATTTCCATGTCCCGTATCAAGAGCACATTTGCAGCATTGACTGCACAAGGCAAGAAAGGATTGATCCCGTTCATGACGGCTGGCGATCCAGACCCGGCTCGCACTGTCGAATTCATGCACGCGCTCGCCGCCGGCGGTGCGGATGTGATCGAATTAGGCGTGCCGTTCTCCGACCCGATGGCTGACGGCCCGGTCATCCAGGCATCCTCGGAGCGCGCACTGGCGCATGGCGTCTCGCTGCGTCACGTGCTGGCCGACGTGAAGCGGTTCCGCGAGCGCGACGACAAGACGCCGGTGGTGCTGATGGGCTATGCCAATCCGATTGAACGGATGGGCATCGAAGCATTCGCTGCGGCGGCGCAGGATGCCGGCGTAGATGGCGTGCTGGTAGTCGACTATCCACCGGAAGAATCGGTGATCTTCGCCGAAAAGATGCGGTCTTCGGGCATCGATCCGATTTTCCTGTTGGCCCCCACGTCGACCGACGACCGCATCGCCGAAGTCGGCAAAATCGCCAGTGGCTACGTCTACTACGTGTCGCTGAAAGGGGTCACCGGAGCGGCAAATCTGGACGTTTCCAGCATCGCGAGTAAAATCCCGGCCATCAAGTCGCGCGTCCCCCTGCCGGTGGGCGTCGGTTTCGGCATCCGGGACGCCCAGACGGCGCGCTCGGTAGCCGAAGTCTCCGATGCCGTCGTGATCGGCAGTCGTATCGTGCAATTGCTCGAAAAAGCCGCACCGGAGACAGCCGCAGAGACGCTGACGCGTTTCATTGCGGATATCCGCGAGGCGCTCGACAGCATT
>Ga0302184_10002610_pt1 | contig 11408 bp, 9 predicted proteins | sample I_Palsa_N3_3_FD_200233 | JGI IMG/M metagenome (GOLD analysis project Ga0302184, IMG submission 200233) | Peat permafrost microbial communities from Stordalen Mire near Abisko, Sweden - I_Palsa_N3_3 | ecosystem: Environmental > Terrestrial > Soil > Palsa > Peat permafrost | place: Sweden: Abisko...
GGCAGCGGCGAGCTCGCGCCGGGGCAGCGGCTGCCGTCCGTGAGGCGCATCGCGGTCGAGGTGGGGCTCAGCCCGGCGACCGTCGCGGCCGGCCTCTCGGAGCTCAGGCGTCGCGGGGTCGTGGTCACCGAGCAGCGGCGGGGTACGCGCATCGGCGACCGGCCGCCGATCGGCTCGCTGCGGGCGCCCATGCCGGTGCCGCTCGGCGCCCGTGATCTCTCGCGCGGCAACCCCGACCCCGCGCTGCTACCCGACCTGGAGCGTGCGCTGGCGGAGCTGAAGCTGCCCTCACGCCTGTACGGCGAGCCCGCGGCGCTCGAGGAGCTGACCGCACTCGCCGGCGAGCAGCTTCGAGCGGACGGTATCCCGAGCGGCTCGCTCTGCATCGTCAGCGGCGCGCTTGACGGTATCGAGCGCGTGCTCGACGCCCATCTTCGTCCCGGCGACCGCGTCGCCGTCGAGAACCCCGGCTATGCCGCGCTGTTCGATCTGCTGCGCGCACGCGGCCTGACGCTCGAGCCGGTCGAGCTCGACGAGCGCGGCATGCGCCCGAGCGCACTGCAGGCCGCACTCGAGTGCGGCGCGAGCGCGGCGATCATCACTCCGCGTGGCCAGAATCCAACAGGCGCGGCGCTGGACGCAGGGCGGGCACGCGAGCTTGCGGACGTATTCGCGCAGGCGCCGCAGACGCTCGTGATCGAGGACGACCACCTCGGCCTGCTCGCCGGCAGCGATCTGCATACGACCGTCGTGGGACGGTCTCGCTGGGCGGCCACGCGGTCGGTCGCCAAGGCGCTCGGGCCCGACCTGCGCCTGGCCGTGCTGGCAGGCGACTCCCAGACGATCGCCCGCGTGCAGGGGCGCCAGCAGTGCGGCCCCGGATGGGTGAGTCACATCCTGCAGGGCCTCGTGTTCAGCCTCTGGCGAGATCCCTCCATTGCCGAGCTCATCAGCGGCGCACGCGCCACCTACGCCGCCCGGCGCCAGGCGCTGCTCGATCGTCTGGGCGAGCGGGGCGTAGGTGCAAGCGGGGCCACGGGCCTGAACGTTTGGATAGGAGTTGGCGAGGAGGCCGGCGCAGTCGGCGCGCTGCTCGAGCGCGGCTGGGTGGTGGCGCCCGGCGCGCCCTATCGGCTGCACGCGAGCCCCGCCGCGATCCGCGTCACGATCGCCACGCTGAGTGAGGCCGAGGCCGGGCGGCTGGCAGCGGACCTGGCCGATGTCCTCACCCGCGCTCCCACCAGCCGCAGCGGATAGCCCATGATGAGCGCTATGGCCGCCACCAAGACGTCGACGATCGCCCCCGCCAGGCGCTGCGCCTACACGGTCCTGCGGCGCGTGTTCGAGCGCGGCGCCTACGCCGATCAGGCTCTCCAGGCCGAGGCCTCCGAGCTCGACGCTCGCGACAGGGCCCTGGCGATGCGCCTGGCCTACGGTTCGGTGCAGCGCAGGGGAACGCTCGACCACGTGATCGAGCTGCTCGCCGGACGGCCGCCCGAGCGGCTGGACGCGCCGGTGCTCGCGGCGCTGCGCCTCGGCCTCTACGAGCTCCTCTATCTGGGAGGCTCGCCCGACTACGCCGTCGTGGCGGACGCTGTCGAGCTCGCCAAGGTGAGGGGCAGCTCCGGCCATGGCCTCGTCAACGCCGTCCTGCGTCGCGCCGCCCGCGAGGGCTCGGCACTGCTCGATGCCCTCACGGACGACACACCCGAACACGCCGCGGTCAAGCACTCGCACCCGGAGTGGATCGCCCGTCTCTGGTGGGATCAGCTCGGATCAGAGGAAGCTCGCGCATTGATGGCCTACGACAATGAGCCCTCGGAGGTGGCCGTCCGCGCGAACACGCTCGTCACCGACGCTCCGTCCCTGTCCGCCGAGCTGCTGGCCGGCGGCTCGGTCGGCTCGCACCGCGATCCCGGCATCCCCGAGGCGCTCGTGCTTGACGGCCCGCTCGATGTTCACGGCTCGCCGCTGTGGAAGGCCGGCGCCTTCGTCGCGCAATCGCGTGGCGCGATGCTCGTGGCGCGCGCCCTGGATCCACGCCCGGGTGAGCGCGTGCTCGACCTGTGCGCCGCGCCGGGCGGAAAGAGCACGCACCTGGCAGCGCTCATGGACGGCGCCGGCGAGGTCCTCGCGGTCGAGCGCAACCCGCGCAGGGCCGGCATGCTGGCTCGCACCGCCGAGCGGCTGCACGCATCCAACGTCCGCGTCGAGGTCGCCGACGCGGCACTCCCGAGGCCCGAGGGTGCGATCTTCGACCGCGTGCTCGTCGATCCCCCCTGCTCGGGCCTCGGCACGCTGCAGGCCCGCGCTGACCTGCGCTGGCGGGTGACCGCCGAGCAACTGCCACAGATGTCGGCAGCGCAGGCGAGGATCCTCGCCGCGGGCGCCGGCGCGCTGCGTCCGGGCGGTGTGCTTGTCTACTCTACGTGCACGATCTCAACCGCCGAGAACGAGCGCCTGATCGCCGATTTCCTTGACTCCCACGCCGACTTCGGCCTCGACGACCTCGCCGTCGAGTCGCCCGGTGTGCGCCTCGGCTCGGGCTCGTCTGAGCAGGAGCCGGATCGGTCACCGCGTGGAGCGGCTGCCGGCTGCTCAGCGTTCCTCATGACCCTGCCCCACCGCGACCACACGGCCGGCTTTTTCATCGCCCGGCTGCGCCGGAGCTGACGCGTGGAGGGTGAGCCGGACGCTCCCGCCAGGGCGGCGGTGGACCTCGGACCGCGGTGTCCCAACTGCGGCGAGCCCTGGCTGCGGCCCACCAACCTGCCGGGCCGCTACCGCTGCGTCTATTGCCTGCACCGTTTCGAGCTCACCTCCGTATGCCCCAACTGCGGCGAGCATTCGACGATCGTGAGGATGTCCTCGAGCGCAGTGATGAAGTGCAACAGCTGCGGCGACTCGATGTTGCAGCCCATATGAGCGTGTCCGGAGACGCAGGCTCGGCGCCCTCGCCACGCGAGCTGCTGGGCGGGGTGCGGGTGGTGCCGTCGATCCTCTCCGCCGACTTCGGCCGGCTGCGCGAGCAGGTTGGGGAGGTGCTCGATGCGGGCGCGCGCGTGATCCATGTGGACGTGATGGACGGCCACTTCGTCCCGCCGATCACCGTCGGCCCGCTGGTCGTGGCCGCGCTGGCCCAGCAGGCACACGACGCGGGCGCGATGCTCGAGGCGCACCTTATGATCGAGCGCCCGGAGCGCCAGATCAGCGAGTTCGTGAAGGCCGGTGCTCATTCGATCACCTTCCACGCCGAGGCAACCCCGAACGTCGCCTACACGGCGGGCCTGATCGCAGACAGCGGCGTGTGCGTCGGCGTGGCGATCAATCCCGCGACCCCCGTCGGCGCCCTGGCGGAGGTGGCTCACATGCTGGATCTGGCGCTGTGCATGACCGTCAACCCCGGCTGGGGCGGGCAGCCCTTCATCGAGCACTCGCTCGAGAAGATGGACAGGACGCGCGCGATCATCGGCTCTGAGGCGGCGCTCGAGGTGGACGGCGGCATCGATACCCATACCGCCCCCCGGTGCCTTCAGGCGGGCGCGAGCCTGTTCGTCTCGGGCTCGGCGATCTTCGCCTCCGACGCGCCCGGTGAGTCCTACCGCGCGATCGTGAAGTCCGTGGGCGCCGAGTGAGCGCGCGCAGCTCCTCGCGGCGGTTGGCGGACCGGCCGCCGCGAGGCTAGGCCGGCACGCGTCGCGCGGGGGCGCTGCGCAGGTACAGCATCCTCAGCATCAGCGCGAGCAGTGCCGTCGCGCCGGCGTAGCCGATCTCCGCGCGCAGCAGCTGTTCGCTCACGGCCGGCGTCAGTATCCAGATCAGGAACGCGACCGCCGCCAACGCCCAGCAGCCGGCTGCGGCACGCGCGCGGTCGCGCGCCAGCGCGGCCTGGTTCAGCGCGCCGGAGATCAGGTGCAGACCCATGCCGACGCCCACAAGCGCGAGCCCGATGCGGTTATAGGTGTAGTCCTGCCCGAACAGGTGCCCGAGGACGAACGGGCCGATCGCCAGCAGGCCGAGCGCGACCGCGGCCGCGAACGCCGTGATCGCGAGCACCGTGATGCGGATGGCTCGCGCGAACTCGTCGTGACCGGCGGTCGCCTCAAGGCCCGTCAGGTGCGGGAGCAGCGAGGTTTGGATCGCCTGAAAGAGCTGCAGCGGAGCGCGCGCGATCAGCAGCACGTCAAAGACGATGCCCGCGAGCGCTTTGTTGGCCGAGGTGGCATAGACCGTGAGCACCGCGGCGTTCAGCAGCGTCTGCTCGGACAGCATGATTCCCGAGACCCAGCCGGCGAAGCCCGAGCCGCGGCGCAGCGAGAGCTCATCGTGCGCTGCCGCCTCCTGCACGCCCTCGGTGCCCGGGCCCGCAAGCGCCGCGTCGGCCTCATCGGCGGTGATGGGAATACTCATGGCGCTGCGCGCGCCAAGGCCGGCTGGAGGCGCGCCGGGCGCGGGACCCTTGCCGCTCGCCTCGCGTCGTTCCTGCGCGCGGCGCGCGAACGCGGCGGGCACGACCACGAGCGAGACGAGCGGTGCGGCGGCGATGCCGAGCGCGACAGCCGTCTGCCCACTCGTGATCCCCAGCACCACCGCCAGCGCGAAGCACAGCCGCGACAGCGACTCCACGAGCACGAGGCCCCCGTACAGGGCGAAGTATTCGTTGCCCGCCAGCCAGCCGCGTGCGAAGTAGCTGGCGGCGTAGGCGAGCGTGCCGAACACGAGCACGTCATACAGCGCCTGATAGTGGTCGAACACGTTGTTGACGAGGTCCGCTTTGAACGCCAGCGCGGCCAGCAGGAAGGTCAGCGCGAAGCCCGCCTGGATCAGCATCGGTACCCGCAGCGATTGCTCGGCCTGGCCCTTTGCCCGGCGTTCGGCGATCGTGCGCGAGAGCAGCTGTTCGATCGGCCGGTAGATCACCGAGATGATCACGAACATGACCGACCACAACAGCGCGATTCTCGCCGCCGCGGCTTCTGAGAGCACGTGGCTTGAGATCGAGAAGTACGCGAGCGTGAGCAGGCCCGTGCAGGCGATGCCGACCGAGAGGATGCGCGCGCCGCTGCCGTAGGAACGGCCCTGCTGCTCGACTCCCGGCTCTTTGACGGAGGCGCTAGAGGTGGACAAGCAGCATCGTCCAGGGAAACGGCGAGCGCACCTCGACCACGTCTCCATGGCGCGAGAGCAGCCGCACGAACGAGCGCCTGGACCAGTGGTTCAGATGACCGGGCGTGTTGCCGAGTTCTGACCAGTAGGCCCCGCGGGCCATGTTCAGCATCCGCCACAACGGCTCGCGCGGGACAGACACGAGCAGGTGGCGCTCAGCGCAGCGGGCCATCTCTGCGACCGTGTGCTCGGGGTCGGGCACGTGCTCGAGCACCTCGATCGCGGTTGCCAGGTCGAACTCGTTCTCAGCGAACGGCAGGTTCTGAGCCTCCATCACCCTGTATTCGAGGTTGGGTGCCGTTCGCTCAGCCCAGCCGGCCTGGATCGACTCCTCCTCAAGGTCGATGCCGACCACCCGCCGGCTCTCCCCGAGGCGCTCCGCCCAGCGGTGCACGAGCACGCCCTCGCCGCAGCCGACGTCCAAGAGCGATTGCGGCGCGGCGCGCTCGAACAGAGTGTCGAGCGCGCGCTCGAAGCCGCTCATCAGGCGGCGCACGACCGGGTTTGAGGAGCCGTACTTGTCGTAGGTGTTGCCGGTGACGATCCCGTCGTCAGATACGGTCACGCCGCTCACAGGCGCATCGCCTCCCGCTCCTGCTCGGAGCCCGGTTCATAGTGCGACGGCGCCACACCGACCTCCAACTCGATGCGCCGCACGCGCTCGAAGGTCTTCTGCGTCATCACCCGCTGGGCGGCGAGCAGGTCGCCGATCACGCCCAGCGCCCACAGCACCACCGCGGCGATGAACAGCACGGCGCCGAGGATCAGCGACTGCACGTGCCCCTTGCCATTGCCGTCGGCATAGGCCACCACGAAACGGATCCACACCGCGATCGAGACGACGCCGATCAGCAACGCGAGGCTCCAGAACACGCGCAGCGGCTCGTACTGCGCGTAGATGCGGAAGATCGAAAGCGCGTTGCGCCGCACGTACGCGCCCGTCGAGGGAAACAGCCGCGACTCGCGGGTCTTGGGGTTGGTTCGCACCTGCACGTGGTCGACGGCTACCAGCAGCTTGCCCGCCTGGATGATCGTCTCCAGCGTATATGTGAACTTGGAGACCACCAGTATCTGGATCGCCGCCTCGCGGTTATAGGCGCGGAAGCCCGAGGTCGTGTCGGGAACCGAGGTCGAGGACGCCTGGCGCACGACCCACGATCCGAGACGCTGCAGCACCTTCTTCAGCGCGGAGAAGTGCTCGATGCCCGTCACCTCGCGGTCGCCGACGACCATGTCGGCCCGTCCGCTGAGGATCGGGCCCACGAGCCTCGAGACGTCGGCGCCGCGGTACTGGTTGTCGGCGTCGGTGTTGACGATCACGTCCGCGCCGAGCTTCAGCGCCGTATCGATGCCCGCCTGAAAGCCGGCGGCCAGGCCCTTGTTGTTTGTCAGGCGCACCAGATGATCGACGCCGTGCGCGCGCGCGACCGCCACGGTCTCGTCGGTCGAGCCGTCGTCGACCACCAGCCACTCGACGACGTCGAAGCCCTCCACCTCGCGAGGCAGGTCGGCGAGCGTCTGCGGTAGCTGGTCGGCCTCGTTGAAGCAGGGGATCTGGATGATGAGCTTCATCGGCGATGATTGCCTAGACTTGGCTTCCGCAGTATCCCAAAGCGCGGGAACGGTCTGGCGCCAAGTGGGGGGCGGCGGCGCCGGTGACGGCCCATGAGGGCCACGACTCGATGGAAAGCGCGACGCTCACCCGGCGCAAACCGGGCCCCATCTGGCTGGCGAGGCTGCGCGAGGTGCGGCTCCGCACGTGGGAGAGGATCGGGCTGGCGACTCTGTGCGTGGCCGCCCTGATCGGGTACTTCGCATACCCCACCTATCCGACCTACGACTCCTTCTACGCCCTCCTCTGGGGTCGCGATCTGCTGCACCTGCACCTCCCGGACTTCAGGGTCTACCGCGGGCCCACCGAGCATCCGCTGGCGATCGCCTTCGGGATGTTCTGCTCGATCTTCGGCCAGGGCGGCGCGCGACTGATGGTGCTCGGATCGATCGCGTCGTTCGTGGCGGTCGTCGCCGGCGTCTACCGGCTGGGACGCCTGTGCTTCGGGCCGGCCGTGGGCCTGCTCGCGGCGCTGCTCGTGCTGAGCCGCTTCTTCGTGGAGAACCTCGCCGCACAGGGCTACCTGGACATCTCCTATGTCGCGCTGATCGTTTGGGCGATCGTGCTGGAGGTCGAACGCCCGCGCCGCGGTACGCCCGTGCTCGTGATCCTCGCGGCCGCCGGGCTGCTTCGCCCCGATGCCTGGGTGCTGAGCGGCGTCTACTGGCTGTGGTGCTCCTGGCGGGCCGACAATCGCACACGCCTTCTCTACCTCGCGATCGCGGCGATCGCTCCGGTCGTGTGGCTCGGCCTTGACGCCGTCGTCACGGGCAACCCGCTGTATTCACTGAACTCCACGGCCGGCCTGGCACAGGAACTCGAACGCACGCAGGGCTTCACCAGCGTCGTCGCCTCGCTGTGGACCTTCGCCGTGCGCATCGACAAGCTGCCCGTCATCCTCGGTGCCGCGGTGGGACTGCCGCTGGCGATCTGGCTGGCGCCACGGCGCGTTGCCACGCCGCTGGCCGCGCTCGTGCTGCTCGTGCTGGTGTTCGTGCTCGAGGGCGCGGCGGGCGCGTCGGTGATCGACCGCTACCTGATGGGCGCCGCCACGGTGCTGCTGCTGTTCTGCGCTGTTGCCATCGGCGGATGGACGATGCTCGAACCGGGCTCCAACCTGCGCCGGGTATGGATGGGTGGGGCCGCCGTGCTGATCCTCTACGGAGGCGTGTCAGCCGCCACCACGGTCAGCCTCTCGAGCCTTCGCACAACACTCGCCTACCACGAGGAATTCCACAAGGAACTCGCCACGGCGCTGTCCGATCCCCATGTGAAGACGGTGCTCGAGCGCTGCCCGCTGCTGTCGCTGCCCAACAACAAGCTGATCCCCGATGCGCGCTGGATCCTCGACAGCGTCGGCCAGCACGACATCGTCGCGCGCAGCCAGGCGCGCGCCGACGGGGCCAGGGGGGAGCACGCACTCGAGGAACGCCTGCGGCGGGGCAGCGTCGCTGTCTACCCGCTCGGCAGCGCCGTGTTCTTCGAGGCGATCGTCGACGTCGGCGATGACCCCCACGACCAGATACCGCAGGCAGGCTTCAAACGGATCTACACGAGCCGCTACTACGCGGTCTATGACAACTGCTGAGCTTCGACGCCGGTGGGCCTGGCCGGCGCTCGGGGCGCTGCTGATCGGTGCTCTGGCTCTTCGCCTGTGGGGCCTTCGGCAGGGGCTGCCCTACGCCTACAACACCGATGAGGCTGACCATTTCGTGCCGCGCGCGGTCGCGATGTTCGCGCAGCACAACCTCAACCCCCACTACTTCGCGAACCCGCCGGCGTTCACCTACCTGCTGCACTACCTGTTCGCGCTCGCCTACGGCGGCGGGACGGGCGCGCGCCACGAGCTCGAACATCACCCGGGGGACGTGTACGCGCTGGCGCGCGTCGCCGCGGCGGTGCTCGGCGCGGGCGCGATCTGGCTGCTGTACGCGACCGGCGCGCGCCTGTTCAACCGCGCCGTCGGCCTGCTCGCGGCCGCGATCGAGGCGGTCGCGTTCCTGCCGGTGTTCTACGCGCACCTCGCGCTCAACGACGTGCCGACGCTCGCACCGCTGACGCTGTCGCTGCTCGGCACGGCGGGCATCCTGCGCAAAGGCCGGGCTCGCGACTATCTGCTCGCGGGCGTCGGCCTGGGGCTCGCATGCGCGAGCAAGTACACCGCAGGAATCGTGATCCTGCCGCTGCTCGCCGCGATCGCAATCCGCTTTCTGGAGGGCGAGCCGCGCGCCGGCAAACGAGCGCTCGTCGGGGTCGCGCTGACCGCGGCGACCGCCCTTCTGGGCTTTCTGATCGCGAATCCCTATGCCGTACTGCACTACCGGGAATTCCATGCAGAACTCGTGCACCAGTCGACGCTCTCGGCCGAAGCGCAGGGCAAGCTCGGTGCGCCGAAACAGGGCGGCATCGTCTACTACCTGTGGTCGCTGACCTGGGGCCTCGGCTGGGTGCCGGCGCTCGCGGCGCTCGGCGGCGCTGTGGCGGTCTGGCGCTCACAGCCCAGGCTCGGCTGGCTGCTCGTGCCCGCGCCCGTGCTGTTCCTCGCGTTCATGGGATTGCAGGGGCGCTACTTCGGCCGCTGGCTGCTGCCGATCTTCCCGATCCTGTGCCTGCTCGCGGCGTTCTTCGCGCTCCAGCTCGCCGGCGCGATCGCCCGGCGCCTCACGGACGCGAGCAGCCGACGGCGCGTGACGGTCACGCGCGCCGCCCTGATCGCCGTGGCCGTGCTCGCGCTCTGCGCCCAGGGCCTCATCTACAGCGTGCACTCCGATCGCGTGCTCGCACGTGCCGACACACGCGGGCTGACAAGGGCCTGGATGCTCGCCCACATCCCAGCTGGAACGCCGATCGTGGTCGAGCCGGTCGCGCCCGACGTTTGGGGTACGCGCTGGAACAAGTACGCCGATACGTTGTCCAGGATCACTTCCGCGGGCGCGATCGCGCCGAACGCCACGCATGTCGTCGGAATCGAGGACTACGTGCGCACGCTCAGCCCCGCTCTGATCGGCTACTACGAGCAGCATGGCTACTGCTTCGTCGTGAGCGGCTCGACGCAGTCCGGGCGGGCGTACGCGGACCCGAAGGCGGTGCCGCTGGCGCTCGCCTACTACCGCGCGCTGGCCAGGCAGGGCGAAGTCGTCTACCGCGCGTCCCCCTACGGCTCCGGGCAGCGCCCCGTGGCGTTCGGGTTCGACTGGAGCTTTGACTATTACCCGCTCGCCTACCACCGCCCGGGCCCGGAAATGACCGTCTACAGACTGCATGGGGGACGCTGCGGGCGCTGAGCGCCGGGAGCGGAGCGCCGGCGGGGATATTCTGGACGCACATGCCCACATGCACGGATACCGACAAGGCGCACCTGGCGCGCGCGATCGAGCTCGCGCGGCGGGGCCTCGGCACCGTCAAGCCGAACCCCGTGGTGGGCGCGGTCGTCGCCCGCGACGGCGAGACGCTCGGTGAGGGTTGGCATGAACACTTCGGTGGCGTGCACGCCGAGGTGAACGCGATCGAGGCGTGCGGGCTCGAGGATCTGACCGGAGCCACGCTGTATGTCTCGCTCGAGCCGTGCTGCCACGAGGGCAAGACGCCACCCTGCACCGAGGCGATCCTGCAGGCGGGCATCAGCCGCGTGGTCATCGCCTCTGACGACCCGACCGAGAAGGCCTCGGGTCGCGGACTGGGCATCCTGCGCGACGAGGGTGTGGAGGTGGTGCTCGCCGACGGCGAGCTCGCCGCCACCGCGCGCCTGCTCAACCAGGCCTTTCGCAAGCACGCCCGCGTCGGGCGTCCCTGGGTGCTGTTCAAGTCGGCTATGACACTCGACGGCAAGGTGGCTACGCGCACGGGCGACTCCAAGTGGATCTCAGGCGAGGACAGCCGCATGCTGGCTCATCGCTGGCGCGCCTCGGTCGACGCGATCGTCGTCGGGATCGGCACCGCGCTCGCTGATGACCCACAGCTGACCGCGCGCCCGGACGGCCCGCTCGATGAGCTCGGAGCCCAGCCGCGCCGCGTGGTGTTCGACTCGCTCGCGCGCCTGCCACCCACCTCCCAGCTCGTCGCAGCCACCGCCGAGATACCGCTCACCGTGATCGTCTCGCGGGCCGCCGCCCGCGCCGACACCGACGCGCTGGAGGCAGCGGGCGTGCAGGTGCTCGTGGCCACCGGTGAAAACGAGCCGGCACGGGTGCGCTCGGGCCTTGAACAGCTGGGCGCGAAGGACGTGACCTCGGTGCTGCTCGAGGGCGGCCCCCATCTCGCCGGTGCCTTCCTCGACGCCGGCGAGATCGACGAGATCCGCCTGTTCCTCGCGCCCATCCTGCTCGGCGGGAGCGCCGCTCGCGACCCGCTCGAGGGCAAGGGCGTCGAGCGGATCTCCGAGGCGATGCGCGCGCTCACATTCGGCTGCGAGAGCGTCGGCGAGGACCTGTTGATCTCCGCGCGCCTGCGTGAGTGGTGACGGTGACCGTGACATTGCGATCGCTCGAAGGTGACTAGTTGTTCACGGGGCTGATAGCCGACCTCGGGAGCGTCGCCGCCGTCGAGCGAAACGGCGCCGGCGCCACGCTCGAGATCCGCACCACGCTCGCCGCCGAGCTCGGCCAGGGCGACTCGATCGCCGTCAACGGCG
>Ga0302184_10002611_pt1 | contig 11406 bp, 11 predicted proteins | sample I_Palsa_N3_3_FD_200233 | JGI IMG/M metagenome (GOLD analysis project Ga0302184, IMG submission 200233) | Peat permafrost microbial communities from Stordalen Mire near Abisko, Sweden - I_Palsa_N3_3 | ecosystem: Environmental > Terrestrial > Soil > Palsa > Peat permafrost | place: Sweden...
GGAGCACGACCACCTCGCCGGAGGCATCGCGCGTGACGGCGATGCGCCCGGGGCCGCGCGCCTCGATCACCGCGTGCGGCATCCCGGCGATGGTCCGCTGGCCGGCTGCTTTCAGGTTCTTCCCGGTGAGGGAGACCGTCCGCTCCTTCCACAGCAGCGTGTGCTGCTCGAAGAAGATGGTGTCGCCGTCGGCGAGGGTGAACTCGGCCACCGGGACCACCTGGCCCGCGACCTGGCAGGTGATGTCCCCGACCCGGAACTCCGTCATCTCCCGCAGCCTGGGCGCCGCACGCCACCCCGACTGCGACACCGCCTTCGCGCCATCCAGCGGCGCCCCGCACGTCCCGCAGCTCACGCGGTCCGGCTCGTTCGGGTAATGGCACCACGAGCAGGCGATCCCCTCCACGGCGACAGCTCCTCCCAGCCGGCGGGCGGCAGCCTGCCGAGCAGGCAGTGATGAGCCAGCACGGTCGACTTGCTTCCTTCACCAGGACGGCGTTCCATCGCGTGCCGTCCCGTTCCACCCCCAGCACGCACCCGGGCTAACGCTACGGCTTTCTGGCGATACCGCAGTAGCAGCTCAGGCCGGAGTCGGCGGTGGTGGCCGGGCCGGATCCCCACCACTGGTCGAGCGGCATCAGGCCCGGGCCGGTCATTTCCATGCCATCGAAGAACCGGGCCACCGTGGCCCGGTCCCGGGGTGTGATCGTCAGCGATGAGGTGGCGTTGTAGCTCTGGGCCATCGCCGCGGCGGTACTGGCCTGGATGTCGCTGGCGGCATGCGCGATGGCCAGGTAGCTGCCGGGCGCCAGGTCGGCCATCATCCGGGAGATCAGCCGGTGCGGGTCCTCCGCGTCGAGAATGAAATGCAGCACCGCGATCAGCAAGACGGCGACCGGGCGGCTGAAGTCCAGGGTCCGCTGGGCGCCGGCCGAGATCGTTGCCCAGTCCCGCAGGTCGGCCTGGATATAGTCCGTCTTTCCCGCCGCGCTGCTGGTGAGCAGGGCCTGGGCATGGCTGATCACCACCGGGTCATGATCCACGTAGACGATCCGTGACTCGGGCGCGGCTCGCTGCGCCACGTCATGCGTGTTGTCGGCGGTGGGCAGCCCGGTTCCGATGTCCAGGAACTGGCGGACGCCCGCGGCCGCCAGCTCGCCCACCGTGGTGATCAGGAAGCGCCGCAGCATCTGGGCGACGACCGGCAGCTCGGGCATCGCCGCCAGCACCTGATCCCCGGCCTCACGGTCAGCGCGGAAGTTGTCCTTGCCGCCGATCCAGTAGTTCCACATGCGGGCCGCGTTCGCGACGCCCGTGTCGAAGACGGGAAGCTCGCCGGTAGCCCCCGGTGAGTTCTGCGTCACGCACGCTCCTTCAGCGCTCCACCGCGGCCGCGGGGCTATTTCGGATGTTTCCGCCCATAGCTTAGCTTGCTCCCTGGCGGTCACAGCGAGTCGTCCCGCCGCGGTCAGCTGGAGGACTCGCGGTTGAACAGTCGTTTCGACCAGAGGTAGCCGCCCAGGGCGATGCCGGCGCACCAGACGAGCGCGATCCACGCGTTGCTCCCGACCGGCTGATCCGTCAGCAGGCCCCGCAGCGTCTCGATGACCGGCGTGAACGGCTGATACTCGGCAAACCAGCGCAGCCCGGCCGGCATGGAATCGGCGGGGACAAACCCACTACTGAGGAACGGCAGTAGTACCAGCGGCATGGGCAGGTTGCTTGCGGTCTCGACGCTCTTGCTCGCCTGGCCGAGCGCGACGCAGAGCCAGACCAGCGCGAACGTCACCACCACCAGGAAACCGGCCGCGGCCAGCCACCCGCCCAGCCCGGCGGCGGGCCGGAAGCCGGCGAGCAGCGCCGCGCCGATCACGATCGCCAGGCTGAACACCGCCTGGATCACGCTGCCCAGGACGTGCCCGGTCAGCACCGAGACGCGGGCGATGTGCATGGTGCGGAACCGGTCGATGATGCCTTCGGTCATGTCCATGGCGACCGAGATCGCGGTCCCCTGGACGGTGGCCGTCACGGTCATCAGGATGATCGCGGGCGTCACGTAGTTCGCGTACGCGGCGCGCCCGGCGGCGGCGGTGTGCGCCGGCCCGCCGAGCCCGGCGCCGAGCGTGCCGCCGAACACGTAGACGAACAGCAGCAGGAAGACGACCGGCATCCCGACGAGCATCAGGGTCATCGACGGGTACCGCAGCATGCGCTTGAGGTTGCGGCGCAGCATCGTCGCCGAGTCGCGTAGCGGGTAGAACCGCAGGCCCGCCGGGTCCGGGCCGGTGAGGGCGTGGGTACTCATCGAGCGGTCACCTTCTCGTCGGCGGAGTTGGCGGTGAGGGCCAGGAAGACGTCATCGAGGTCGGGGGTATGCACGGACAGCTCGTCGACCTCGATGGCCCGGTCGTCGAGCCGGTCGATCAGGATCTTCAGCGAGCGCATGCTGCCGTCGCTGGGCACCCGCAGGGTGAGCGCGGCGTTGTCGCGCTCGCCCTGGCCCAGGGTGCTCGCGGCCGCGTCGAGGCCGCTGGCGTCGGCGAACCGCAGGCTAATGTGTCCCCCGGGGATGCGGCGCTTGAGTTCGTCCGCGGTTCCCTCGGCGACCAGCCGGCCGTGGTCCAGGACCGCGATCCGGTCGGCCAGCTCGTCGGCTTCCTCCAGGTACTGCGTGGTCAGCAAGATGGTGACGCCGCTGGCCACCAGGTCCCGGACGCATCGCCACATGTTCCGGCGGCCGCGCGGGTCCAGTCCGGCGGTGGGCTCGTCGAGGAAGACCACCCGCGGGCGGCCGGCCAGGGTCATCGCCAGGTCGAGCCGCCGCCGCATGCCGCCGGAGTAGGTCGAAGCCGGCTTGCGGCCCGCCTCGGTCAGGTCGAACTGTTCGAGCAGCTGGGCGGCGCGCCGCCGGCCTTCGCCCCGGGCGAGGTGGTGCAGATCCGCCATCAGCAGCAGGTTCTCCTGCCCGGTGAGCAGGTTGTCCACCGCGGAGAACTGACCGGTGACACCGATCGCGGCGCGCACCGCGTCGGCTTCGCGGGCGAGGTCGTGCCCGGCGACCTGGACGTCGCCGGCGTCGGCACTGATCAAGGTGGACAGGATCTTGACCGTGGTGGTCTTCCCGGCGCCGTTCGCGCCGAGCAGGGCGAAGACCGTTCCCGGTGGCACGACCAGATCGAGACCGTCGAGCACGATCTGGTCGCCGAACGACTTGCGCAGCCCGGTCACGGCGATCGCCGGCCGGGATGGCGTGCTGGTCATGGTTTCCCTTTCTCCAGGGCCGATGCGGAACGGCGGATCGTTATGTCGCCGTAGGAGGTGCGCCCGCGCACCTCGACGGTCTCGTCGGATTCCGTCGGCTGGGCGGCCTCGTCTAGCAGGTTGCGTACATGCCCGAACCCGGTGTTCACCTCAAGCCAGGCGGCGGTGCCCTCGGCGATGCCGACCTCCAGATCACCCATCGCGGTCTCGAGCACGACCGAACCGCGGGCCACCTCGCCGAGGCGGATGCTGCCGTTGGCCGTCTTCGCCTCCACGCCGGCGCCGGCCCGCTCGACGGAGATGTCGCCGTTGGCCGTGCGCGCCCGCACGTCGCCGGTGACCGTGTCGATCGTGATGTCGCCGTTGGAGTTCTTGACCACGGCCGAGCCCTCGATCTCGCCGATCTGGACCTTCCCGGAGCCGGTAGAGATCTCGGCGTGGCCCGCGATGCCGTCGGCGGTGACCTGACCGGCCGACGTGTGCAGGCGCAGCGGGCCGGTTCGTTCGAGCCGGACCTTCCCGACGGAGGTCTTGAACCCGCACTCCCCGAGCCGGCCGGCACAGCGGAAGTCACCTACCTGCATCTCCGCGGACACCGCCGAACCGCTAGGCAGTTCGATGGCCACGTCGACCGACCTGGTCTTGCGGGAGAAGTCGAAGACGCGCGCCTTCGGCCCGGTGACCTGAAGTGTGCCGTTGGCGTAGTCGACGCGGACCTGCTGCGCGGCTTTGACGTCGGACTCGTCGGCTTCATCGCTGGGGCGGACCTCGACGACGGTGTCGGTCCGGTCGCTCGCGGTGATCCGCACATCGCCGACGCCGAGTTCGAGGGTGACGGAAATCGCTTCGGGGGTCTCGTATTTTGGCATGGTTGTCCCTATCTTGGTGAGCCGTCCCCGCAGGCCGGGGACGTGGTGTGAGGAAAGCGGTGCGGCTAGCGCACCCAGCCGGTCAAGTGCTGCTTGGCCCGTTTGCCGCTGCTGGGTGGCTCCGGGTGCTGATCGCGATCGGATCGCTGCAGGGCAGCGGCGGCCGCCCGGACCAGCCAGGCGTTGACCGAGCGCCCCTCGGCGGCCGCGCTCTCCTCGATCGCGGCCTTGAGCTGTTCGGGCAGGCGGACGTTGATCCGTGCGGCGGGGCCGTCCTCGGCGATCAGCAGGCCGCTGTCCGGCGTGCCGTCTGGCGTCGCCGCTGCGTCCTGCGCCGTGAGCCCGGGCGGCTCGGCGGATGGCGCGGTCACGACGAAGCTCGGATCGCGTCCGCGCAGCCGCAGCTCCACCGAACCCGGAGCCAGTTCCCGGGTGATCTCGTCGGCGGCGGCCGACAGCGCGTCAAGCAGCGTCATCCGGATCGCCGACTCGAGCGGCCCGGTGAGGCGCTCGACCAGCGCACGCGCCTCGTCGCCGCCGGCTTCGGCCAGCGTGGCGAACTCGCGTCCGAGGTTACTCACATACGCGGTCAAGTCCATGGTGCCATTATGGCACGCTCATGGCACCCAAGCAAACATATATGGCACCGAACGATGCCGGATGTGGCACCACATGGTCCCGTTGGAGGAAAAGCACTGGTCAGGGCGTGAGCGAGCGGCACGGGCGGACGGCCCGGTGGAATATCTCCCGCCCGGCCGGCACCGAGGTGCCAGCGGAGCATCGCCGAGGGTGAAACGGGACGGGAGGACCGGTGACGTACCTCGCGAGCGAGGCCTCCCTATCCGGTGTGCTCCGGCACCATGCCGGGCACGCTGGCCTTGCTGGAAAGCAGCGCTGCGATGGAGTCGGCGGCGAGGTCGGCCCCGTCGCGGGCGCCGAAGGCCCGCGACCGCCGCCGGGCCTCCGCGGCGAACCGGTCGGAGGCGAGGACCTCCTGGACGGCGGCCCGGATGCGGAGCTCGTCCGTGTCGGGCGGCAGGGCCAGGCCGGCCCCCCACTCCTCGATCAGCCGGGTGTTGGGGGCCTGGTCGGTGGCCTTGGCCGGGATGCCGACGACGGGGACCCCGTGCCGCAGGGCCCGCATCATCGTGCCGTGCCCGCCGTGTCCCACCACGACCGCGGCCCGCTCCAGGAGCTGCTCGTGGTCCGCGAACGACGTAAGCCAGGCGTTGGCGGGCGCGGACAGCTCGGCCGGCTCCACGATCCCGCCCGTAGTGGCGACCACGTGCACCGGCAGCGGCGCCAGGGCGTCCAGGGCCCGCTGCAGCATGGCCGGATCACGCTGCTCGGTTACCGTGCTGAAGCTGAGCAGCACGACCGGGACCGGGTCGTCGTCCGGCCACGGCAGCGCCGCGGGTACGGCCCGCCGCTCGCTGGTGAGCACCGGGGCCCCGTGCACGACGTGGGACCAGTCCACGGTTGGCTCGCCGTCCAGGGCCGCCAGCGTGTTCACGTGCAGCAGGTCGCGCTCGCCCCACAGCTCGTCCAGCGGCGGCAGGGCGTCGAACCCGGCTCGCTGCCGCGACTGGCTCTGCATCGCGAAGTTGCCGCGCCACTCCTCGATCAGCCGGTAGCAGAAGGTGTGCAGCATCACCGCGGTCGGCCGGCCGAACCGCGGCGCCACGTTCAGCGCCGCCGCGAACATGGCGTCGATCACCACCAGGTCGGGGTCGTCAGCCGCGACGATACCGGCCAGTTCCTCCCCGACCGCGGGCGAGCTGGTGTAGCCGAACACCGTGGCCAGCGGGTGGAAGGAGTAATGATCTAGATCCGAACGGGCACGGCCGAACGCGCTCGCCTGCACCCCGGCCGCTGCGGCCCGCGGGACCATCTCCGGGCGCCCGTAGAACCGGACATCGTGCCCCCGGGTCCCGAGCGCGTTCGCGATCCCGAGGCCCGGCGGCAGGTTCCCGCCGCCGTCCCAGCACGCCCACACGATTGTGCCCATTTGGGTTCCCTCTCCCTAGGTTCCCAGCGCGCCCCGGACGAGGCGCAGCATGACCGCTTCCGCGGCCGGGCGGTCCAGGCGCAGGTCGCGCCGCAGGACCTTCCAGACGTAGACATCCATGGCCAAGACCAGCGCGGTGACGACTTCTTCCCGCTCGCCCGCGGCGCATCGGTCCAGCTGAGCCTCGAATGACTTCTGCACCCAGGCGCGGTGGTTCGCACGACCGAGCCGGGCCAGGTCGGCGAAGCCGGCCACCTGGTCCTCCACGGCCAGCATCCTGACCACCCGGTCGCCGATTTCCTCGTAGTCGTCGAACAGCCGGGTCACCGCCTGCTTCGGCGAGGCCACCCGCTCGAAGGGCCGGGAGCGGTCGCGGACGCTGCCGATTGTCGCCATGATCAGCTCGTCCTTGCTGCCGAAGGCCCGCAGCACGGTCTGCACGCTGGTCCCCGCCGCGGTGGCGACGTTCTCCAGCGTGAAGCCGGAGGACTTGGTCTCGAACAGGTCCCGGGCGGCGCCCAGGATCCGCTGCCGGGTGGCCTCAGCCTGCCGGCCCCGCGTCTCCATCGAGTACCGCCGCGAATTCATGTTAGTGATGGTGACACGAATCAAATTTCATGTCAACGCCATCCACACGAATAGGTGCGATCGCCGAAGTATCCGGATGTCCAGGCACGACCTGCCGGGCCCCCGCCAGATCAGTCCCCGCCAGTGCGCCAATGTCGCCACCGCCACCGCGAGCACACGAGCACCGCTCCGCGGGGGCGACGTAGTGGTGTGGTTGCGGCAACCTGCACAAAAGGCTGTTTACGTTGCCACAACCATACAAACCGGGCTGAGGCGGATGGGATGGTAAAACATTTGTGGGGCAGACGGTACGGCGCGACGCTTCCAGCCGGGGGAGTGTGCCGGGAAACGCTTCGCGTTCGAAGTAAAGGGCCGGACCGTGGCCGGGTGGGCCCATGCCGCCTGCCTGGCGGCTCAGGCCGGGTGCCGCTCGGTCCACGCGTCGATGACGTCGAGCACGGTGTGGTCCGGCTCAGGCGGCACGAAACCGAGCATCTCCTGCAGGATCGGGTGCACGACCGGGTGCAGCCGGGTCTCGGCGAAGACCTGGTGGTCGTCCTTGGACTGCCAGACGTCGACGTACCGCAGCCCGCTCTCGGTGCGCCAGGCCAGGTGGGCGATCAGGCCGGGCGGGCGTTCGGGGCCCAGGCCGTCCTTGATCCGGGCGTAGATCTCGGGGTTGATCGGCACGTCGTAGGTGTACGCGTAGGTCATCCGGTGCCTCCGATATTGATCCGAACTTACTTCGGTCGAATGCTGGTATCGTGACCCTCATGCCTGGCCCCGTCAAGAGGCGCTACGACGCCGCCGGCCGCCGCCAGGGCGCCGCCCGCACCCGCACGGCCATCCTGGACGCTGCCCGCCAGCTGTTTGCCGAACGCGGCTACACCGCCACCCCGATGACCGCGGTCGCCGACCGGGCCGGCGTCGCGCTGGACACCGTTTACGCCGCCGTCGGCCGCAAACCCGAACTGGCCCGGCTGCTGATCGAGACCGCCATCTCCGGCACCGACCAGGCCATCCCCGCCGAGCAGCGCGACTACGTGCAGGCGATACAGGCCGCCCTGGACGCCAAGACCAAGATCGCCATCTACGCCGCCGCGATCACCGCCATCGCCCCCCGCATGGCGCTGGTCCTGGGCATCATCCAGCAGGCCGCCGCCGAGCCGGAACTGGCCGCACTGCGCACCGAGATCGCCGAACGCCGCGCGGCGAACATGCGCCGGTTCGTCGCCGACCTGGCCACCGTGGCCCCGCTCCGGCTAGATCCCGGCCAGGCCGCCGACATCGTCTGGGCCACCAACTCCGCCGAGCTCTACCAGCTCCTGGTCGGCCAGCGCGGCTGGACCCCGCAGCGCTACGAGCAATTCCTCGCCGACACCTGGCAGCGCCTGCTGCTCGCCGATTAGAACGCCTCTCGGGCCGCCACCCTCCTCCACCATGGGACTCCGCTTCTTCAGCGCGTAGGACACGTGTGACACCTTCCGTCACGGGTGCAGGAACTGGCGCCAGCCGCCCGGCAGAGTGGTCTGGCCTACCTCGATCAGGCGGCGCGGCTGAGGCGAAGCGGAGCCCCGGGCGCCGTGGGGGGGACGGTGCTGCCGGGGCCCTGCCCCTGACCCGGCTCGCTGCCTGCCCCTGGGGCGCTTCGCGGACCGGGCTTCTCCAACAGCATGCCCGGGCCGAAGCGCGTTTCAAAGGAAATTTCCCATCTTCTCGGCCGAGATCATCATCGTGCCGGGGAGACTGGGGGAGGCTGCCGTGAGCGCTTCCCCGAATGCGCCGGCGGCCGCAGGGAAAGCCGCTGCAGGCGACTGGCGAGATGGAATCGTGGCGTGCGCTGAGCCGCGGGGGCAGAATGGCTGGGTGACATCCGCTTGGTCCACAATGCCGGAGATGCTTGCCCTGCGCGACACGGATCCGCGCGAGGTGGGTGTATACCGGTTGCTTGGCCGCCTCGGGGAAGGCGGGCAGGGCGTTGTGTTCTTGGCTGAGGGTCCTACTGGAAGCCGGGCGGCGGTCAAGCTTCTGGCGCCGACTACGGACCCGCAGGTTCGGAGCCGCTTTCTGAAGGAGGTCGCCGCCGCGCAGCGGGTCGCCCGTTTCTGCACTGCGCAGGTTCTGGATGCGGGGATCTTCGAACGGCGGCCGTTCATTGTGAGTGAATACGTCAGCGGGCCATCGCTGATAGAGCTCCTCGAGCAGTTCGGGCCTCGCGGCGGCGCTGCCCTCGAGCGCATTGCCGTCGCCACGCTGACCGCGCTGGGCGCAGTGCATGCCGCTGGGATGGTGCATCGCGACTTCAAGCCCGGCAATGTTCTGCTCGGGCCCGACGGGCCAGTGGTGATCGACTTCGGGCTGGCGGCCGTGCCGGGGATGACCACCACGGGCCTTTCTGGCCAGGCCACCGTGGGAACTCCGGCGTTCATGGCCCCTGAGCAGCTCGCTGGGACGCGAGTGACCGCAGCGGCCGACGTGTGGTCGTGGGCGGTGACGATGGTGTTCGCGGGTACCGGCGAGTTGCCCTTCAAGGGCGAGTCGTTGACCGCGGCGGCGTTCGCCATTCTTCATTCCGAGCCAACTGTGGGCAGGCTTCCCGAACCGCTAGGCTCGCTGGTCCATCGTTGCCTCAATAAGGACCCAGCCGCCAGGCCGTCGGCCCGTGGCGTGCTCGGCGAGCTGGTGGCCGCCGGAGCACGGCTCACGGGACCGATGCCGCCCATGGTCCCCGCTCTGGCCGCCGATGACGAGGCAGTTAGCTCACCGCGAGTGGCTGCCGCACTGTCGGAGCCGCCGCAGGGCTACGGCGATGGTCTGATCGCCGGCCGGCCGGCGTTCCGGCCCCGGTCGGCACGGCACGGGAGTCGTCCCGTCTGGTGGCGTCGGCGCGCGCCTGTGCTTCTGGCCGCCATTTTGCTGGTGGCCAGCCTCGGCGCGCTCGCGTTCAATCTTCCCGGGCGCGGCGCAGCCTCTGAGCGGCTAACGGGCAGCCGTACTCCGGTCAACCAGGGACTCGCCGCTGAGGCGGCGGCGAGAACGCAGGCCATCAACTGGATCCTGCAGCAGGTCAGCCAGGCCACAGTCGTCTCATGCGATTCCCTGGTATGCACGGAGCTGGCCAGCAGAGGCTTCCCGTCCGCGGACCTGTTGACGCTCGGGTCCACGTCGACAGATCCTCTCGGCTCTAACCTGGTGATCGCCACGGCCGCTATCCGAGCGCAGTTCGGCGGCCGGCTGGCCTCCGTCTACGCCCCGGCCATCATCGCGAGCTTCGGCTCCGGGAACGCCAGGATCGACATCCGGCTGGTCTTTCCCGGCGGCACCGCGACGTACCGCACCGTTGAGCAGGCGGCGCTGCGGGCCAGGAAGGCTGCGGGCGCCCAGCTGCTGGCCAACGGCCAGATCGCGGTCTCAGCCGCGGCCAGGGCACAACTTCTCAGCGGGGATATCGATCCGCGGCTGCCGATGCTCCTCGCCGCCCTGGCCGCTGGCCACCCGGTGCGCATCGTGGACTTCGTCAATCAATCGCCTGGTGGCGGACCTGCCAGCCTGCTGCGGTCGGTGGACCTGGCCACGGCGGACACGGCGGCGCACCTGACACCGGCCGCATACCTCGGCTGGATGCAAGCGTTCATCGACGCGCAGACAGCCCAATATCTCCCCGGATGGGCGCAAAAGGTCACGCTGCATACTGGCCAAGCCGTGCTGAGGATCGGGTACGGCGCGCCGAGCCCGCTTAACTAGCCGAGATCCGGGCCGACGTCCGGCTGCGTGGCCGGAGCACCCTTGCGCTCCCCTCCTCGTCTGCGCGAGGACGCCACCGGCCTGCAGCGCGCCGGACTGGGCTCACCGTCGCCGGTGCTGCCCATCAAGACTCCAGGTCTGCGTCACCGTCCTGACTCCGCTGGATCTCAGAAACCACGATCCCGGTACGTCTAGGAAGAAACAGGAATTTATCTCATGATTTAGGCACTTTAAAGCAGCATGAGTAGGAAGTAAAGAGCATGAGCAAGATGAACCGGGAAGGGAAGCGCAGATACGCGCGGTTAACCGCCGGGAGGAGAGCTAGAATCTTCTATCTTGTTCGGATAAGGATGGTCACGTGACCGCTGGCGGGACTAGCATCGGCTCACGGGAAGGACGGTCATATGGCCGGTGAGGACTGGCGGCGGCTCGCCGATTACGTCGTCGCACGCCGGGTCGAGCTAGGCATGCGGGACAGGCGGGCCCTGGCCGAGGCGACCGGGGTGACCGAGCGGACGCTGGGAAAGCTCGAGAACGGCCAGCACGTTTCCCCCAGCACCCTCGGTATGGTCGAGAACCGGCTCGGCTGGGCCCCGGGTTCGTGCCGACGGATACTGGCAGGCGGGGAACCTAAGCTGGGGTCGCAGGACCTCGGGCATACCGAGTATGGGGACCCGACGCTATGGCATATCGCGAGCACTCCGGGGCTGCCTCCCGAAGTGGTTCGCGGCCTCGTCGCCCTCGCCCGGAACTGGCGGCAAGGCGACGACGGCCCAGACGAGCAGGCCAGAGGGCGCACTTGACGGCCGGCCGCAGGGAGGATGACCTGATGAGCGACGACCGCGACCACACCGTCGCCGCCGCTACGGTGACAAGTGAGGAAAAGCCGTACGGTGTCCGCATCGACGCGGGGGGCCACGCGTTGCGCGGCGACGAACCGGTTGACCACGGCGGGGC
>Ga0302184_10002619_pt1 | contig 11381 bp, 9 predicted proteins | sample I_Palsa_N3_3_FD_200233 | JGI IMG/M metagenome (GOLD analysis project Ga0302184, IMG submission 200233) | Peat permafrost microbial communities from Stordalen Mire near Abisko, Sweden - I_Palsa_N3_3 | ecosystem: Environmental > Terrestrial > Soil > Palsa > Peat permafrost | place: Sweden: Abisko...
ACCCCCGCACCCTCACCTTCAACCAGGTCATCCGCGGCCCCTGCGACCACGCCCAGGCCCACCGCGGCTACCGGCCCGGCCGCAAACTCCGGCACCTGATCACCGCCCGCAACGCCACGTGCACGGCGCCGGGCTGCGGGCAGCCCGCGGCCCGCTGCGATCTGGATCACACTGTTCCCTGGCATCTCGGCGGCCTCACGTGTCCCTGTAATATCGCTCCGTTGTGCCGTCGTCACCATCGGTGTAAACAGGCCCAGGGCTGGTGGCTCGATCAAAGTGAACCGGGTGTCCTGCGATGGCGGACCCCGGCCGGCCGCACCCATACGACCACCCCCACGGAATATCCAATTTAGCTCCCTGTGAGGGATTGCCGCCGGAGGGTAGCCACGCTACGCTTCCCCCATCGTGCTCGTGGGGGAGGTGCCAATGATGGCAGGGCCAGGCGACGAGATGGCGGCTGCCACCCCGGTCCGCAGCCGCCTGCGGGCATCCCACGCCGACCGCGAGCAGGCGATCGGCGTACTGAAGGTCGCATTCATGGAAGGTCGGCTGACCGAGGACGAATTCGACGCGCGGCTGGGCCAGGTATACGCGTCACGGACTTACGCGGAACTGGCCGAGGTCACCGCCGACATCCCCACCGGACTTACCGGAATCCAGCGCACGCGCGACCCTTGGCGGGCGACAAAGCTAGCCTGGCGGACCGTATACGCGATAATTTTGCCGGCCATCGTTACGCTCATTGTCCTCCCCGGAGGACGTGGTAACCCCGCCATGGGGGTTGTGATCACCACGGCCGTGGTCACCTATCTCCTTTTCTGGCTGTGCGGCGTGTCCGTGATGGTCTACTCGCGGCAGGAAAAGCGCTCCAGAGGAGAGCTACCACCGCAGTCAGCACCGGACACAGGCCGGTAGCGATACCCGCATTATGCTTCGCTCCATCGGGCTCGTGGGGAGGCACCGGCGATGACACAGGCGGGAGGCGAGATAGCAGCACACGCAGCAGCCCTTGGCCATCTGCGCGCCACCCACTTCGACCGCGTGCAGGTGATCGGCACCCTTAAGGCCGCGTTCGCGCAAGGTCGGCTGACCGAGGATGAATATGACGCGCGGGTAGGCCAGGCGTCCGCCTCGCAGACACATACCGATCTCGCCGCGCTCATCGCCGACATCCCCGCCGGGTCGGCCGCAGCCCGACCGCCGACGGCTAAGCACGTCCGGGTAGGCGTCCTCGCGATCCTTATTGCGGCCAGCGTGCTTGGGGCATTGCTGCTGTGGCAACCCGACAACATGTTCGCAGTCATGATGGGTTTCGCGGCTGCCGCCACCGTGATCGTGGCCCCGCCCATAACCGTGGGCCTGATGCTCGACGCACGGCATCAGAAGCGGTCCGGCGGGCAGCTACCGTCGCCGCCCCGCAGCGCTGGCGGGTGATCGTCAACGCCGACCATTGGTCGGCGACCTGAAACCAGATTGGTTGCGGCAGACAGCCCAAGACCAGAGCGCATAACGATCTTCGGAGTACTTCAGCCGTAGATCGTGATCTTGCTGGTGGGGTGCTGCGGACCGTCGGACGCGCGGGGACGAGATCGGCCTTCGTCAGCGCGCGTTCGTTCCTAATCCGTCTCCCTGAGTCCGCCGGCGAAGGGAATCCTTAATCTGGCTGAGCTTCGCGGAGGAAAGCGCGCCTGCTCGCTCGACCAGATCGTCCCGGCGCAGGGTGGTCAGCCAGGTGCACGGGGTAAAGCCGGGCCACGGGTACCCGAACCGCAGCACGCCTTCGAAGGGCAGTCCTTCCCGGACGCCGACGGCCACTTCGACCCCCAGATCGGAGATATCGGCATCTGCTGGAGCGACGACCTGCATCGCCACGAACCCGGATGACTCATCTTCTGACAGCAGCACGACAGGCCGTCGCTCGTCGAACTCAACCCACCACACCTCGCCTCGTTGCATGTGTCCTCCTGCCAGGAGAAGGCGGGCGGCCCGCCACTGGACGTGATGCAGTCCGGCCGACGCCGGCGACAGGGCGGCCGCCGTCTGATCATCCCAGTTGTGCCCGCCGATGATGAGCCGATGATGATCTGCTGGTGGCCGCTGGCCACAGTGTAGGCCCCTTGGCGTCTACCGCATCTGTATCAGCAGGTGATGCCTGGGCTAGCGTGGACCACGTGTTGCGCCAGCGCGGGGTGGTGTACGACGTAGGGCGCGCCATGGGCGCGCTGTCCGTCAACTGGCGACCCGACTACTCGCCGGCCCTGATGCGCCGGGAGCTGGACATCATCCGGGCCGACCTGCACGCCAACGCCGTGCGGCTGGGCGGCCGCGATCCCCGCCGCCTGCTGGCAGCCGCCGAGTACGCGGCGTCCATCGGACTCGACGTGTGGCTCGGCCCCGAGTTGTGGAACGCCACACCGAAGCGAACGCTGCACTACATCACCAATGTTGCCGCCGCAGCCGAACCGCTGTTCCGGCGCTGGCCAGACCAGCTGACCTTCTGCGTCGGCAACGAACTCACCCTGTTCATGCGCGGCATCGTCCCAGGCCGCAGCCACGCGCAGCGCAGCCGCTCGCCCAGCCTCCGCGAGATAGTGCTGTCCGGCCAGCACACGCTACGCGCATTTCTCGCCGATGCCGCAGCCTCGGTGCGACGCGTCTACAGCGGACCGATCAGCTACTGCGCTCTGCCGTTCGAGCGCGTCGACTGGGACCCCTTCGACATCGTCGGCGTCAACTACTACCGCCAGATCCGCCAAGGCCTCACCACCGACCAGTATCTGGCGAAGATCAGCCAGCTCCAGGCCGCCGGCAAGCCCGTCGCCATCACCGAGTTCGGCTTCGCTGCCTGCCGGGACGCGGACAACCCCGAATTCCTCGGCACACTCAACGCAACGCCCCTGTCCCTGCTGGGATCGCTGACACCAGTAATAAGACAGCTCATCCGGCCGCGGGTCCGGACGGTGCACCCCCGAGACGAACAGGCCCAGGCCGGACTCCTCATCGACCAGCTCCAGCTGCTCGACCAAGCGGGCGTCGACGGGGCGTTCGTCATGAGCTTCAGCTTCCCGCTCGCACCCTACAGCGAGGACCCCCGCCACGACCTCGACGCCACAGTACTCAGCATCGTCCGCACCCTCTCTCGCGGCCAGCACGGCACGACCCATCCCGACGTTGGCTGGGAACCCAAAGAGGCATTCCACGCCATCGCACACTATTACCGTCAACAAGAGCCCAGGTGAACCAGCGCAAAGCCGATCGGTGCTAGCCATCACCCGGAAGTACGACTACGTGCGAATCAGGACACTAGGCGCCATATACCGGAAACAATGAGCTAAGTGCTCCTCTCCAGGCTGTATGCACCGTGCATAACATTGGCGTGACGAACGTGGCTTGGAACGTTATCCAGCATGAAGCCACATAGGTGAATGCATAGCGGGCGTTGTCGGCACGATCAGACGGGCAAGGTCGCGGAATTCCACCAGCGAAGGACCTGGATTGGAGCGTAAGATGAGCCGCTCAGAACGGCACTGGTTTAAGCGCTTGTTCCACCTCCCAGTAGAACTCCGGCCGTCTGCCATCGGCCGTCTGCCATCGGCCGTCTCAGCATTGGGGTGCGGAACGCCGAGCCTGAACTCTGCTTCAGCTAATCCGATGACCGTTTTGACCAGCGGGAACTCGCTGGTCAAAACGGTCATCGCAGTTCCCTTCCGAATCCGCTCACGCTGCGCTGCATGAACTCGTCGGCATCGAACGATTGGATGTTCAGCACCGCCTGTGCATGTCGGCGGGCCGCGCGGCTCCGGGGATGGTGCTAGACGCAGCTGCCCGATTTGGATCAGGTGTCCGCTGATCACCGTAATAAGCATGTACGGAATAAGCATCCGGAGAAAGCTGATCTTGTAACCAGTCCCTGCTTTATCCTCACAACTATCAGTACCTATAGATTGCTCGCGCCGCCAGTATTGACCGATCTGGGCCCCCGGGCCCGATGGCGCCTGGCTAAGGGTCGCTCTTGAAGCAAGATCACCGGTAGCTGCGGCTCCGCCCGCCGCGACCGAATTAATTTAGCAAGGGGTAATCCAAGGAGAGCAGTCGGCCGTCTAATCCCCAACGCTTCTTACCGCCGCAGGCTGAAATGCCGGGCGGCGTGGCAAAAACCAACATCATCCCAAGAGGGGAAGACAATGCAGCTCAGAACCAAACTCGCGGCGCTAGCCATGGCGGGCGGCACTGCCGCGCTCGTGTTGGCGGGGACGCCAGCCCTGGCGAGCAGCCACGCGGGCAGCAAGGCCATCACCGTCCCGGAGAGCGCCTACGGCGCGATCGAAGGCAAGCCCGCGACCGCGAACAACCCCACTATCCCGCTGGGCTGGGTAGGGCTGGTGGGCGCCAACGGGGTCTTCGCCCCGAACGGCGCCGCCCCGAAGAAGGGCCAGGATCACACCTTCACCACCTCGGCCGGGAAACTGACGGTGGTGGTCACCGCCCCGCCAACCAACAGCCAGACCTCCAACGTGAAGACTTGCCACTTCTCGTCCATCACCGACGTCGTCTTCACCGTCGTGGGCAGCAAGAGCACGGGCAAGTTCGCTGGGGCCTCGGGTCCGGGCGCGGTGGAGGTCTACTTCGCTGGGTACGGGCCGAAGTACACGTCCGGCAAGAAGAAGGGCCAGTGCAACACCAGCTCGAGCGCGCCGGAACTGGCCAAGGGCGCGGTCGCGTCCTTCCTCCTCAGCGCGGTGCTGACCATGCCGTAGCGGCCGCCGCCTGACGGCTACCGCCTGACGGCCAACCCGGCAGGGCCAGGCTCCCTTGCCGACACGAGGGAGCCTGGCCCGATCCGTTCCTGCTGGCCTCATCGTCAAGATCGGAGCCGACGTGACAGCCGGACGATGACCAGTTTCGACTATCAACCGGAGCCCTGTTCCCCGGCACTTAGCCAGGTCGGGAGGATCTCTCCCGGCTCGTCGTCCGGGCCGTTCTCAATCTGCGCCAAGGCCCGGGCGACCACCCGCCGGGCGATTTCGTCGACCGGGATGGCCACGCTGGTCAGCGGCGGGTGGAGCACGCCGGCGCCGACGCTTTCGTCGAAGCCGACGACCTTGAGGTCATGGCCGATGGACAGGTTAAGCTCCGCCGCGACGCCGTAGACGATCACGGCGATCCTGTCGCTGCCGGTCAGCACGACGTCAGGCGCCGCCGATGAGATGAACGAACGGATCGCGGTGCGTGCGCTGGCGTCATCGCTGACCCGCAGGAGCCCCGCGCCATCGCCGGAGATGCCCTGGCTGGCCAGCTCGGCCCGGAAACCGGCCTCACGATCGAGGTCCCAGTAGGTTCCCGATCCGTAGCCGATGTAGCCGGGCCGGGTACAGCCCTGGCCGACGACGTGCCGCACCGCCTCAGCCTCGGCTGCGGCGTTATCGATGTCCACCCAGTGCTGCGGTAGGCCAGGGCGGGTCCGGCCGAAGCACGCGAACGGCATGCCGAGCTCGCAGAGCAGCTCCACCCGCCGGTCATCGACCTGGAACCCGGAAAGCACGAACGCGTCCACGTTGCGGCCGGCCACCAGGCGGCGGATGTCATCGCTGGCGTCAGCCTCCTGCGTGACGACCAGCACTCCGTAGTGCTGGCGAGCCCCGGCGGTCAGCAGCGACTGCATGAACTGCATCATGACCAGGTTGGGCGGCTTCAGCTGTACGTGCGGCATGAGGTAAGCAAGCTGCATCGTCCGGCGCGACCGCAAGCTGCGCGCACCGTGATGCGGCTGGTAGCCAAGCTGGCCCACCGTCGCCAGCACCCGGGCGCGGGCCGCTGCGCCCACCCGGCCGCTTGAGTTCAGCACGTTGGACACCGTTTGCCTGCCCACGCCGGCCACGCGGGCGACGTCCTCGATCGTGACTTTCCGCTGAGCCCGACGCGCTCTTTCGGGCGTCTGTGATGCCACCCGTTCACCGTCCCGGTACTAAGGGTCATCTCCCTGACATTGTGCGAAATCGTCTATTGACACCGCACGAGGGGAGGCGTCTCATATCTGATGGAACCTTCCATCAATGGTATCGAAACGGTCAGACCAGCACGTACAGTCCTGCCCCCGGGAGGCACGATGAGCGCTGCCACTGCCACCACGGTTCTGTCCAAACAGGGGAAGGCCGGGTCGAAGCCCGTGGCGGACCGGCGCCGGATTCGTACCGCGTTTGGCTTCCTGGCGCCCAGCCTGATCGGCGTGGTGCTCTTCCTGGTCATCCCGGTGATCATGGTCATCGTCCTGAGCTTCACCCGGTGGAACCTGATTACCCCGCTTAGATGGGTGGGGCTCAGCAACTACGCGAACATCTTCGAGTTCGACGGCTTCGGCCACTCCCTCCTCGTGACCGGGTACTACGTCCTGCTGAACATCCCGGTTCAGACCGTTCTCGCACTGGGCCTCGCGCTGCTGCTGAACAACAACCGTCGAGGCAGCGCCTTTATCCGGATCATCTGCGTGCTCCCCTTCCTGGCCACTCCTGTCGCCATGAGCGTGGTATGGACCTGGTTCTTCGCGCCCACCAACGGCATCGTCAACGAGCTGCTGATGCACGTCGGGATCACCGGGCCGGCCTGGCTGTCGGACGCGGCCACCGCGATGCCCATCATCGCTTTCGCCAACATCTGGCAGTACGCCGGCTACAACATGTTGTTCTTCCTCGCGGGCCTGCAGGCGGTCCCGGCGGCCTTGTACGAGGCAGCGTCCATCGACGGGGCCAGCAAGGTCCAGCAGTTCCGCCGGGTGACGCTGCCCCTGCTCCGGCCCGCGCTGCTGTTCGTCCTGGTCACCGGCGTTATCGGCTCGTTCCAGGTGTTCGACACCGCGTACGTGATGACCGACGGCGGCCCCGGTAACACGACCGAGGTAGCCAACATCAACATCTACAACACGGCCTTCGCCGGATTCCGGATCGGGGAAGCCTCGGCCATGTCGGTGGTCCTGTTCCTGATCATCTTGATCGTCACCGTCATGCAATTCCGCTACTTCAACAAGCGCATCACGTACGAGATCGGGTGAGGAGTCTGCTATGGCGACAATCGCTTCCACCGCACCTGGTGCCCGCGTAGCGGAACAAGCGGACCCACCGGGAACGCGTATCGGCCGCAGCGCCCGGCTCACCGTGTTCTATGTCCTGCTCCTAGTGATCCTGGCCGTCTTCGTCACGCCTTACCTGTTCTCGCTGTTCGCCTCGTTCAAGACGTTGCCGGATATCCTTGCGCAGTCCCCGGCGCGCCCGCCGACGAGTCCCACCTGGGCGAATTTCAAAGACATCTTCACCGAATACGACTTCGGGCGCTACCTGGCCAACACCCTGATCGTCACCGTCATCCTCACCGCCGGCCAGGTGATCTTCTCGATGATGGGCGCCTACGCCTTCGCCCGGATGGAGTTCCCCGGCCGGAACGGTCTTTTCTGGATGTACCTGGCCACGCTGATGGTGCCGAACGTAGTGACCCTGATCCCGCTGTACGTGATGTTCGCGCGGGCCGGCCTGCTGAACACCTACTGGGCCATCTTCCTGCCCTACGTGTTCGGCGTCCCGCAGGCGGTGTTCCTGATGCGGCAGTTCTTCATGACGATCCCGAAGGAGGTGATGGAGGCCGCGCGGCTGGACGGCTGCTCGGAAAGCCGCATCCTGTGGCGGATCGTCGTACCGATCTCCCGGCCGATCATCATCACCGCCACGCTGCTGGCCGTGGTGTTCGGCTGGAATAACTTCCTGTGGCCGCTGATCGTGACGAACTCCAACTCCCTGCAGGTCCTGTCCGTGGCCACCGCCAACTTCAACTCCAACTTCACCGTCCAGTGGAACCTGATCCTGGCCGCCTCCCTGGTCGCCCTGATCCCGATGGTGATCTTGTTCGCCATCTTCCAGAAGCAGATCGTCCGGTCCATCTCGCTGACCGGGATCAACCGGTGACCGGCCACGCGCTCCGGCGCCTCTCGTCCCGCCCGGCCAGCGTCCTGGCGAGGTTCGCGATCGCCGCGGTCGCCCTGGTCATGCTGACCGGCTGCGCGGCCGCGTGGGGATTCGGCAGCTCGGGCAGCGCCAACGGCACCGTCACCCTGACCTACGCGCTGTGGGACCCGCACGAGCAGGTCGGCTACCAGGCTTCGATTGACGAGTTCGAGAAGCTTCACCCGAACATCAAGGTGAACATCGAGAACATCCCGTACAACAGCTACGAGCAGAAGATCACCGCCGAGTTCATCACCGGCGGGGCCCCCGACCTGTTCTGGGTGAACACCCCGTGGCTCGCCACCTTCATCAAGGACGGGATGCTCACCAACCTGGCGCCGCTGATCCAGGCCAGTGGAATCAACATGGCCCAGTACTACCCGCAGCTGGTCGCGCTGCATTCGGTAGGAAACAAGATCTACGGCCTGCCCAAGGACTGGGACACGATCGCGCTGTACTACAACAAGGCCTACTTCGCCAAGCACCACATCACGATCCCGGCCAACCTGAGCTGGAACCCGGACGGCACCGGCTCGTTCGTGACCTTCCTCAAGGAGGCGACCACCGACACCAACGGGAACAACGCCCTGTCTCCGAGCTTCAACCCGAACAAGGTCGCGACCTACGCGCTCGGCGTCGACAACGACCCGCAATCCGGCTGGGGCGACTACGTCGCCGAGCTCGGCGGCAAGGTGATCCCGTACCCCGACGCCCCCGTCGCCAGCCTGGACACTCCGGCGGTCAACGCGGGCATGACGTTCCTGACCAAGTACCTGACCAACGATCATGTCATCGCGCCGGCCACCTTGTCCGGGCCGAACGCGAACGGCAACAACCTGCTGCAGATGTTCTCCGAGGGCCAGATCGCCATGTGGGAGGCGGGCGACTGGAACACCACCACGCTCAAGGCCAGCGTGACCTTCCCGGTCGGCGTGGCCACGCTGCCGATCGGCTCGGATGGGCGGGTCAGCGTGTTCAACGGCCTGATCGACGGCCTGAATACTCATACCCCGTATCCGAAGCAGGCGTGGGAGCTCGAGCAGTGGCTCGGCTCGGCCCAGTCGCAGGCCATTCTCGGCTCGGGCGGCTACATCTGGCCGGCCATCCGCAGCCTGGACCCGCTCTTCCTGCAGTACTGGCAGAAGCACGGCATCGACATGTCAGCGTTCCTCACCGAGGCCCACGGCAAGGTGGTCAACTTCCCGGTAAGCGCCGGCGTCGGCGACGCGCTGACCGAGGTGGTGAACGATCTCGGCCCGGCCTGGCTCGGCACAGAATCGGTCAGTGCCGCGCTGAAAACCGCCCAGACCGATGCGGACTACGTGCTGAGAACCAGCTGACGTGGGGTGGCCGGATTTCTGTCAGCATAAGACCTCAGGGGCGCCCGGGACCGGCGCCTAGTCGAGATCGGAGGCCAAGTGACCGCCGGTGATGATGTCCGCGCCCCGCTCGGCGGCCCAAGCGCGGCTGCCTCCTCCCCGCTGCTGGTGGCGAATCCGGCGGCCGTCCCCGGGACCGGGACCGGGACGGGCCTGATTCTGTTCCCGCGGACGGCGGCCCTCCCGTCGGTGTGGGTCGGCTCGGTGCCCGCCGCCGGCCTCACGCCGGACGACGCCGCGGCACTGCTGGGCGCGGTTCGGCCCTGCTCCCTGCTGCCCGAGCACGGTGCGGGCTGGTTCGGCCGGCCCGGCCTGTCCGGGCACCGCTTGGGCCAGGGCGCCGCCGAACCCGCCGCCGGACGTGACTGGTCGCCGCTGTTCGGCCCGACCCGATTCGAACAGGCGCGTTCAGAACATGCGCCTTCGGAGCACGGCACCCACTGGGCCCGCGTCGAGGCAGCCGATCAAACCGCCGGCCTTGAGCTGGTGACCGAGATCGAGGCGGTGCCGGGCGGCGCGATCCGCGCCCGGCACACGCTGACCAACACCGCCCGCCAGCCCTACGTCGTCGACAGCCTGGACGTGGTGTTCCCGCTGCCCGGGCGGATCGGGGAAGTCCTCGACTTCACCGGGCGGCAGATCGCGGAACGGATCCCGCAGCGCCACCAGATCGGCGACGGGCTGTGGCTGCGCGAAGGCCGCCGCGGCCATACCGGCCATGACTCCGCCACCGTGGTGGTCGCCGGCGTCCCCGGCTTTACCTTCGGCCACGGCGAGGCCTACGGCCTGCACGTCGCCTGGAGCGGCAACACCGTGCACCGCGTCGAACGCATACCGTCCGGCCCGGGCGTTACCACCATCGGCGGCGGCGAACTCCTGCTGCCTGGCGAGATTTCCCTGGCTGAGAGCGAGTCCTACGCCACGCCCTGGGTCTATCTGGCGGCCACCGGCTTCGGCCTGGACGACCTGGCGGCCCAGTTTCACGGCTACCTGCGGTCGCTGCCCGCGCACCCGAGCTCGCCCCGCCCGGTCAACCTCAACGTCTGGGAGGCCGTCTACTTTCGCCATGACTTCGCCAAGCTGTCGGCGCTGGCCGACCGGGCCGCGGAGCTCGGGGTGGAGCGGTACGTCCTGGACGACGGCTGGTTCGCCGGACGCCGCAACGACCAGGCGGGCCTGGGTGACTGGCAGGTTGATGAGGCCGTCTGGCCCGCCGGGCTGGGTCAGCTCGCCGACTATGTGCGTGACCGCGGTATGCAGTTCGGGCTCTGGATCGAACCCGAAATGGTCAACCCGGATTCCGATCTGTTCCGCGCGCACCCAGACTGGATCCTCGCTGCCGGCCAGCGGCGCCCGCCGCTGCAGCGGCACCAGCTGGTTCTCGACCTCACCCGGCCCGAGGTAAGCGCCTACCTGCTCGAGCGGATCGACGCGCTGCTCACGGAATACCCGATCGACTACATCAAGTGGGACTGCAACCGCGACATCATCGATGCCGGCAGCGGCACCCGCGCGGGCGCCCCGGCCGCGCACGGGCAGGCGCTGGCCGTCTACGCGCTGCTTGATGAGCTGCGCAGGCGGCATCCGAACGTGGAGTGGGAATCGTGCGCGGCCGGCGGCGGCCGGATCGACCTGAGCATGCTGGAGCGAGTCGAGCGAGTCTGGACCTCGGACATGACCGATGCCCTGGCCCGGCAGTCCATCCAGCGCTGGACCGGCCAGCTGGTGCCGCCCGAGTACCTGGGCGCGCACGTGTCCGCGCCGTTCTCGCACCAGACCGGCCGGTACATGCCGCTGTCGCTGCGCTCCGCGACGGCCTTGTTCGGGCACTTCGGGATCGAATGGGACATCACCCAGGCGGAGACCACGGAACTGGCCGAACTCGCCGCCTGGATCCGGCTGTACCAGCAGCACCGCGCGCTCATCCACGCCGGCCGCGTGGTCCGGATCGACACCCCGGACGACACCGCCTGGATGCACGGTGTCGTCGCGGCCGACTCAGCCGCGGCCGGCT
>Ga0302184_10002620_pt1 | contig 11380 bp, 12 predicted proteins | sample I_Palsa_N3_3_FD_200233 | JGI IMG/M metagenome (GOLD analysis project Ga0302184, IMG submission 200233) | Peat permafrost microbial communities from Stordalen Mire near Abisko, Sweden - I_Palsa_N3_3 | ecosystem: Environmental > Terrestrial > Soil > Palsa > Peat permafrost | place: Sweden...
TGAGCGCCGGCTCGGCGCGGGCCCCGAGGCGGCGTTGGACGCGTCCGCCGCGACCGTCGGCCGCGCGATCGTGATCGCCGGGGCGACCGTCATCATCGGGCTGGCCGGACTGCTGTTCACCGGCAACGCCGTGTTCGTCTCGATGGCGCTCGGCGCGATCCTGGTCGTCGCGATCGCGGTGCTCGGATCGCTGACCGTGCTGCCGGCGACGCTCGCCCTGCTCGGCGACCGGGTCGACCGCGGGCGTCTCTGGCACCGTCGGAACGCACGTCCGGCCGGGCGCGTGTGGGGCGGCTTCGCGAGGGCGATCACCGCCCGCCCGCGGCTGTCGCTGGCGCTCGCGCTGGTGCTGCTGGCCGCACTGGCGGCGCCGATCCTGTCGATGCACACCACCAACCCGAACCTGCAGGACGCGCCCCGAAACGCGCCGATCCGCGTCGCCCAGCGGTCGCTCGACGCGGCCTTCCCGGGCGCCAACGACACCGCCCAGCTGGTCGTCTCAGGCCATCGGCTCGGCACCGCGGACGCGCGGGCACGGCTGCGCAGGCTCGGCGAGACCGGGCAACGGCTGACCGGCAACGCCTCGGGGCAGGTGGACGTCCGCGTGTCACGTGACGGCGACACGGCGGTGGTCGACATCCCGGTACCGACTGGTCCGATCAGCACCGCGCGCCACACCGTCGACACGTTGCGTTCGGCGCTTGAGCCGGCGACCCAGCGCGGGCTGGCGGGCGCAACCGCGCAGCTGACCGGCGGCGACGCGTCCGAGGTCGACTTCACCAACCAGATGAACACGATGACCCCGTTGGTGATCGGCTTCGTGCTCGCGCTGGCGTTCGTGCTGCTGGTCGGTTCGTTCCGCTCACCGCTGCTGGCGGTGTCGGTGATCGGACTGAACCTGGCGTCGGTCGGCGCCGCCTTCGGGGTGCTGACCGAGGTGTTTCAACACCATTGGGCGCAGTCGCTGCTGAGCTTTCAGTCGTTCGGCGGGATCGTCAACTGGCTGCCGCTGTTCGCGTTCGTGGTCCTGTTCGGCCTGTCGATGGACTACACGGTGCTGATCCTGGAGCGGGCCGCCGAGGCGCGCCGACATGGGGCATCGGCCCGGGAGGCGGCCGCCGAGGCGCTGGGTGCGACCGGGGCGACCGTGACCAGCGCCGCGATCGTGATGATCGCCGTGTTTGCGATCTTCGCGACGATCCCGCTGGTCTCGTTCAAGCAGCTCGGGGTCGGCCTCGCCGCCGCGATCGCGATCGACGCGACGATCGTCCGCGGGGTCGCGCTGCCGGCGGTGCTGACGCTGCTGGGTGACCGCGGGCTGCGGCCCGCGCGAGCGCGGCCGGGATGGGAAGATGACAGGGATGCGGCTCACCTGGCTTCACTCGAGGTCGGACATGAGTGAGCAGGACACGTCGCTGCCCGCGATCGCGCGGGCCGCGGCGATCCCGCCGCTGCTGGCGCTGATCGCTCTGACCCTCGTGATCTGGGCGCTGACCGGCGCCGGCTCGCTCTGGCCGATGTGGCCGGCGTGGGCGTTTCTGGTGATCATCGCCGTCCGAGGAGTCCGGATCTGGGGCCGGCGCAGCGACCAGCCGGGGGCGCGCGTGCCCGCCGCCTACGCGGCCGTCGGCGTGATTGCCCTGACCGCGCTCTGGGGCATGTCCGGCGGCGGCTATTTCTGGCCGGTGTGGCCGATGCTCGGGATCGTGATCGCGCTCAGCGTGGCGTCGATGATCGGTCGCTCGGGCACGGCTGAGCTCGAGGTGCGCGTCGACGAGCTGACCCGCACCCGTGCGGGAGCCGTCGACGTCCAGGCGTCTGAGCTGCGGCGGATCGAGCGCGACCTCCACGACGGCGCCCAGGCGCGGTTGGTGGCGCTGTCGATGCAGCTCGGCCGCGCCGAGGACCGGCTCGCCGGCAAGGGCGCCGACGACGCCGACCTGAAACTCGTGCGCGAGGCTCGCCTCGAGGCGACCGCGGCGATCGCCGAGCTGCGCGATCTCGCGCGCGGGATCTCGCCGCCGGTGCTGGCCGACCGCGGCCTTGAGGCGGCGGTCCAGTCGCTCGCCGACCGCACCGGCTCGCAGGTCACGGTCAATGCCGAGATCGACCAGCGGCCGCCGCCGGCGGTCGAGAACGCCGCCTACTTCGTCGTCGCCGAGGCGTTGACCAACGCGGCCAAGCACTCCCCCGGTGCGTCGGTCAGGGTGACGATCTGGCGCGATCACGAAGAGCTCGGGATCGTCGTTGCCGACGACGGACTGGGCGGCGCCGATCCGACTGGCAGCGGGCTGACGGGCCTGCGTCAGCGCGTCGAGGCGCTCGACGGCTGGCTGGAGGTGCGCAGCCCGGCCGGCGAGGGTACGACCGTCCGCGCGATCCTGCGGTGCGGTTGAGGTGCCGATGACCGAGGCCGAGTCCACGCCGGCGGCGATCCGGGCCGTGATCGTCGAGGACCACGCGCTGCTGCGGGAGGGCCTCGTCGCGCTGTTGACCGAGAACGGGATCGAGGTCGTCGCCACCGCCGAGGACGGCCCCGGACTGCTGCGGATCGTCGCCGGGCACAAGCCGGATCTGGCGATCTGCGATGTGCGGCTGCCGCCGACGTTCAGCGACGAGGGAATCAAGGCGGCGCTCGAGGCGCGGCGCCGCCTTCCCTCGCTGGCGTTGCTGGTGCTGTCCCAGTACGTCGAGCCGGCGTACTCCGGGGAGCTGCTGGCGTCCGGGGAGTCCGGCGTCGGCTACCTGCTCAAGGAGCGGGTGTCGGAGGTTCGTACGTTCATCGACGCCGTCCGCCGCGTCGCGGCGGGAGGCACGGCGCTGGACCGTGAAGTCGTCGGTTCGCTGATGCGCGAGCGCCACGGCACGTTGCCCGGTAACGCGATCGAAACGCTGACCGCGCGCGAACGGGAGACGATCGAGCTGATCGCCCAGGGCCGGACGAACGCCGCGATCGCGCGGGAGCTGGTCGTGACGCTCGGCGCCGTCGAGAAGCACATCTCCAATATCTTCCAAAAGCTCGATCTGCCGGCAACCGACGATGATCACCGGCGAGTCCTCGCCGTGCTCGCCTACCTGCGCGCCACCGGCGGATAGGTCCGTGCAAGGGTGGCCCGGATCGCCGCCGCCGGGTACATTGCACGCCTCTCATCACCACGATCGACCGGGGGAGGTCGACATGCCCGATTTACCGCGCCGTCGCGTCTCACGCGCACGGATCGTCTCGGCCGCCGTCGTCGCGGGCGCGGCCTTGGCCATCGTCGTCGCATCGAGCGCCGGCGCCCGCGGCGTCGCGCATGCTGCCGCGACGCCGTCATGCTCGTCCTCGCAGCTGGTCAACTGGCTCGACACGAATCCGAACGGGACCGCGGGAACGATCTTCTACGAGCTGCAGTTCACCAACCTCGGCAACAGCTGCACGCTGCGCGGCTACCCGGGTGTGTCGGCTGTGTCGCTCAGCGGCCAGCAGCTCGGCAGCCCGGCAAGCCGCGTCACTCAAATCAAGCTCAAGACGATCACGATCAAGCGGGGGATGACGGTCAAGGCCGCGCTCGGCATCGTCGACACCGGGGCGATCCCGATCTCGAAGTGCAGAGCCGTCACCGCTGCCGGGCTGCGCGTGATCGCACCCAACACAACCGGTTCGACCGTGATCCCGTTCCCGTTCTCGGCCTGTTCGGTCAGCGGCGGGAGCTCGCTGACGATCCGCCCGGTCGTCAAATAACCGATCTCGTGTTGTGCCCGCGCCAGGCGGCAGCGACAACGTTCAACAGCACGGCACAGCCGTGAAAGGAGTCCTCGTGTCAACACGTCGTCATCTTCTGGGCCTTCGCCGGCGTTCGCTGGCAACCGCAGGCACGGCCGCGCTGGCCGCCGCCGGCGCTGCCGCAGTGCTGGCGACGGCGTCGGCCGGCGCCGCCCAGCGGGCCGCCGCCAGCAACCCGAGCTGCGCGACAGCTCAGCTCGGCGTCAAGTTCCTCAACAAGCCCAACGGCGCCGCGGGGACGATCTACTACCCGATCCGGTTCACCAACAAGGGCACCCGCGCGTGCACGGTGCGGGGCTACCCGGGCGTCTCGGCAGTCACCAGCACAGGCGCGCAGATCGGTAACCCGGCGACCCGCATCAACACCGGCACCGCCGCCAAGACGGTGACGATCCAGCCGAAGAAGAGCGCCAGCACGATGGTCGGCTTTTCGCACACCGCCAACTTCCCGGCGGCCAAATGCAAGCCGGTGACCGCGCGCGGGCTGCGGGTCATCCCACCGAACCAGACCACGTCCGTGACCCTGAAGCACAAGTTCTCGGCCTGCTCGAGCAAGTCCGTGGTTTTCTTGACGGTGCTGCCGATCAAGTAACGCACGCGTTCTCCGGCTCAGGCGTGCGCGGCCGATGGTCGCGCGCGCCTCAGACCTTCGCGCGGGGAGTAACGTCTCAGCTCAACCCGGAGGCAAGCAAGTGGCTCGAACCGTCGTGCAAAGCAAACGTGAAACGCCCCTGGCGGTGCGGCTGGCGATCTCGTGGCTGACCAACGCGCTCGTGCTCGGGATCGTCACCGCGCTGCTGCATAAGATGACCGTCTCGAACTTCTGGACGCTGCTCGCGGCCGCTGCCGTGTTCGGTGTGCTGAACACGATCCTGAAGCCGATCCTGAGGATCGTGACGCTGCCACTCGCGTTCCTGACGCTTGGGGTCGCGTGGTTCTTCGTGTCGCTGCTGATGCTCGTGATCACGAAGGACATCGTCTCCGGTTTTCACATCCACGGCTTCTGGACGCTGGCGCTCGCGACCCTGATCATCTGGCTCGTCAACGTCGTGCTCGACTACACGCCGGGGCCATGGCAGATCACCGGCAAGCGCCGCAGGCGGCGTGAGCTTCGCGGCCGCTGAGCGCGCTCGAATGCCGCGGGACTTGCGGACGGGGCCACTAGATGCGGGCGCTGGTCCAGCGGGTCACGTGGGCGTCGGTCGAGATCGACGGCGAGCGCGTCGGTGAGATCGGCCCGGGGCTGCTGGTGCTGCTCGGGGTGACCCACGAGGACGGCGCCTTCGAGGCGGATTGGATCGCCGCCAAGATCCGCGCGCTGCGGGTGTTCGCCGATGCTCAAGGGCGCATGAACGAGCCGCTCGGCGAGCGGCAGGTGCTGTGCGTCTCGCAGTTCACCCTGTACGGGGATGCGCGCCGCGGCAACCGCCCCAGCTATGTCGCCGCGGCCCCGCCCGGCATCGCCGAGCCGCTGTATGACCGCGTGTGCTCGTCGCTGGGCGCTGTGCGGGGTGTGTTCGGCGCCGACATGCGGGTGGCGTTGGTCAACGACGGGCCGGTCACGTTGCTGCTTGAAAGCCGCTGACGCTGATGCTGACGGTTGAGCGCGTCGGCGGCGTCCCACCACCCGGGTTGGTCGATTTTCACGGTGGGATCGTGAAAATCGGCCAACCGGCGCGCTGTCGCCGCGACATCCCGCTCGCTCGTGTCCGCCGACCGACCGCTGGCGCTGAGATGGGCGTTGACATCAACGTCACGCTCGACTAGTTTGTAGACGCGTATACAAACTAGCTGTCAAGGAGGTGCTTGCGATGACCGCGGATGCCGTCATACACGTCCTTGCCCCGACGATCTTCCCGTCGATCGGCTATCGCGACCAGAACGCCGCGATCGACTTCCTCACGCGGGCGTTCGGGTTCGAGGAGCACGTGTTCTACCGCAACCCGGACGGTTCGATCGCGCACGCCGAGCTGCGCTATGGCCCGAGCATCATGTTCGTCAGCACCGCGGACCCGGGACGCGGCCACCTGTACGTTGCGGTCGAGGATGCCGACGCTCACTGCGAGCGCGCGCGCAACGCCGGCGCCACAATCGATAAGGAGCCATATGACACCGACTACGGATCACGCGACTACCGTGCCCGTGACCCCGAGGGGAACGCGTGGTTGTTCGGCACCTACCGGCCCGGCGCCGGGGACTGAGCGCCATCGGGCTCGGAGCTCGGGCTGAGCTCGCCCGCTCGCCGCGCCGGCCGCCCGCCGCGTCTGTCGCGTGTCGCGATCGTCGACGCGGCCGAGTCGATCGTCGCCGCCGGCGGGATCGACGCGCTGACGATGCGCCGGGTCGCCACCGAGCTCGACGCGAGCCCGATGGCGATCTACCGACACGTCGCCGACAAGGACGAGCTGTTAGTGCTGCTGCTCGATCGCCTCGCGTCCGAGCTGCCGCGCCCGGCGCTGCCGGCGGAGCCACGCGAGCGGGTGCTGGCCGCCTGCCGGTTGATGCGCGACGGACTCGCGCAGTACCCGTGGATCGTCGACGTGCTTGCTGGAGGCGACCTGATCGCTCCATCGATCCTGTGGTTGATCGAGCAGATCGTCGCGGGCCTGCACGCCTGCGGGCTGAGCCACGCAGCGTCCGCCGAGGGGTACCGGGCGATCTGGCAGTACACCGTCGGGAGCCTGATCGTCCAGCGTGGCATCGACGAGGTCGCCAAGCTCAACCGTCTGCCGTACGTCGTGCGGGTGCTGACCAGCGTCGACCCCGAGCAACTGCCGGTCCTCGCCGCGTTAGCTCCGCACTGGGCCGGCGCCCGCGAGCGCGATAGCTACGAGCTCGGACTCGTGCCGCTCGTCGACGGCCTGCTCGCCGAGCGCTGAGCCGCGCTCCGCCCGGCCGGGGCGGGGCCTGCGACGAGCCGCTCAGCGCACGATCGCGGCGGACGGCTCGGACACCTCGTCGCCGAGCTCGGCCTGCTCCCGAGCGCGGCGCGGCAGCAACCCGCACAGCGCCACCAGCACCGGAGCGGTGCACGCCTCGACGAGCAGCGAGCGGTCGATCGCCGCGACGAACCCATCGTCCCGGAGCACCGTGAAGAAGATCGTGCCGAACACAGCGACGCCGATCGCGCCGGCGAGCTGCTGGACCGCGTTGAGCACCCCTGAGGCGGAGCCGACCTCGTGCTCGTCGACCGCGGCGAGGATGAAATCGAACAGCGGCGAGACCAGCATGCCGAGACCGACGCCGAGCACGAGCTCGGGCGGGGCGATCGTCAGCGAGCTGGTCCCCAGCCCGTGGACGGAGATCAGATGGCGCAGCCACCACACCCCCAGGCCGAAGATCACGGCCCCGAACTGCAGCACCGGACGGCCGAAGCGCGGCGACAGCACCGCGCCCGCCAGCCCGGCACCGACCGCCGTACCGAGCGCGAACGGCGCCAGCGTGAGCCCCGCGTGGATCGCCGAGAAGTGCTCGCCGAACTGCAGGAACAGGGTGATCGACAGCAGCACTCCGCTGACCCCGGCGAAGAACGTCAGGATCGACGCGAGCCCGGCGGTGTAGGCGCGGCGGGCGAAGATGCTCGTGACGATCAGCGGATCGCGACCGTGCCGCGGAGCGTCCCGCAGCCACAGCACCAGCGCCGCGAACGCGACCACGCTGCCCGCGCCCATCAGGTAGGTCCACGCCGGCCACCCGGCCGCTCGGCCCTGGATCAGCGGGTAGACGAGCAGGCCCATGCCGAGCGCCGCCAGCAGGGCGCCGATCAGGTCCAGCCGCGGCGGCTTCGCGACCCGGGACTCCGGCATCAGCGCGACCGCGCCGATCGCGGCGATCAGCCCGAGCGGCAGGTTGACGAAGAAGATCAGGCGCCAGCCCGAACCGAACGCGTTGGCCGACACGAGCGCGCCGCCGAGGATCGGCCCAAGCACCGCCGACAGCCCGATCACCGGCCCGAACACCGCAAACGCCGACCCCAGGTCACGGTCGCCGAAGGCGGAGCGGATGACTCCCAGCCCCTGCGGGACCAGCAGCGCCGCCGCCCCGCCCTGCGCCAGCCGGCAGCCGATCAGCATCCCGGGCGAGACCGCCAGCCCGCACGCGGCCGAGGCGATCACGAAGCCGAGCGCGCCGATCGTGAACAGCCGCCGGCGACCGTAGATGTCGCCGAGCCGGCCGCCGGTGATCAGTACGACGGCGAACATCAGCGCGTAGCCGCCGATCACCCACTGCAGCGCCGACGCGGACGTGTGCAGATCGTTGCGGATCGTCGGCGCGGCGACGTTGACGATCGTCCCGTCGAGCATGTCCATGCACTCGGCGCAGAGCACCAGCGCGAGGATCAGCCAGCGCCGGGGGTGGCTGCGGGCCGCGGTTGAGGAGGTGGCGGTCATCTTTCGACTCCTGGTCGGTACGATGTTTGGAACGTTGTTCGTTAAGCGAACGGAGTTATACAATGCGTTCGTGTCCGCGTCAAGCCAACCGTCCCGGCAGCCCTCGGACGACCCGTCCCGGCAGCCCTCGGGCGTGCCGTCTCAGCGGCCGTCGGACGACGCGTCCCTGCAGGCCGCGGACGACCTGGCACAGCGGGCCCCGGCGGAACCGTCCGAGCTGTCTCCGGACGACCCGTCCGAGCTGTCTCCGGACGACCCGTCCCAGCTGTCCCCGGACGACCCGTCCCAGCTGTCCCCGGACGACCCGTCCGAGCTGTCCCCGGACGACCCGTCCGAGCTGTCCCCGGACGACCCGGCTGCGGCCGAGCCCGGTGTGATCCCCTCGCCCCCGCGCCTGCATCGCCGGCGCCGCCCGAGCCGCCGGACCGCGCTGACGCTCGATGCGATCGTCGCCGCCGCGATCGAGACGCTCGACGAGGCAGGCGTAGCCGGCCTGACGATGCGCCGCGTCGCCGACCGGCTGGGGACCGGCGCGGCGTCGCTGTACGCGCACGTCTCCGGCCGCGATGAACTGCTCGAGCTGGTGTTCGACGAGCTCGTCGGTCAGGTGCCGCTGCCCGACCCTGATCCGGATCGCTGGCGCGAGCAGCTGCGCCAGGTGCTGCTCGACCTCTACCGGATCCTCAACGCGCACGCCGACGCCGCACTGGCCGGCATGGGCCGCGTGGCCACTTCCCCCCGGGCGCTGGACGCGACCGAACGGATGGTGCTACTGATGAGCCTCGGCGGGCTGACCGAACGCGTGATCGCGTTCGGGATCGATCAGCTCGGGCTGTTCGTCTGCGCGACCGCGTTCGAGGACGGGATCCTGGAACGCAGCGGGATGAGCCCGGCCGACGAGGCGCGCTACTGGGCCGACCTGCACATGTTCCTCAACAACCTGCCGCCTGACCGGTTCCCGGCGATGGCGCGGGTCCGCCCCCACATGGTCGGCCACGGGGATCTTGAACGGTTCGAGTTCGGGCTCGACGCGATGCTCGCCGGACTCGAGGCGCTCAGCGACGCCGAGCGATCCGCTGCGCGGTAGCGGCGCGGCAGCCGCCGTCTTGCGGTGGCGGCGCGACAGCCGCCGTCTTGCGGTGGCGGCGCGACAGCCGCCGTCTTGCGGTAGCGGCGCGACAGCCGCAGTCAGGCGGTAGCGACGCTCAGCAGCCGTCGGGCCCGCAGGCCGCGCCGTCGTCGACGACCGCGGCGGCATCCTGCTCCCAGCCCTGACGCAGCAGTGCCAGCAATTGGTCGGGCGGGTTGGCGCCAGACATCGCCAGCTTGCGGTTGACGACGAACGTCGGCACCGCAGCGATCCCGAGCTGCTGGGCGATCGCCTCGTCGGCGCGGACATCGGCGGCGAACCGCGTGCCGGCCAGGACCGTGCGGGTCTCCAGCTTGGAGATGCCGACCTCGGATGCCATCCGAACGAGCGCCTCGTGGTCGGCGATCAGCTCGCCCTCGGTGAAGTAGGCGCGCATCAGCCGCTCCTTCATCGCGTCGGCGCGACCGTGGGTGGCCGCCAGATGGATGACCCGGTGCCCGTCGAACGTGAGCCCGCTGCGCGCGATGTCGAAGCGGAACTCGAGGCCCTCGGCGGCGGCGGTCTGCGTGAGCTTGAGCTGGGATGCCCGGGCCCGCTCAACCGACATCCCGTACTTCGCCGCCAGCAGCACGGCGAGGTCGCCCTCGCGCTGCGCCGGAGCATTCGGATCGAGCTCGAAGCTGCGCCAGGTCACCTGGACGACGTCTGCGTGCTCGAACTCGCCCAACGCCTGTTCGAAGCGGCGTTTTCCGATGTAACACCATGGACAGGCGATGTCTGACCAGATGTCCACTTCCATGTAAACGAGTCTAGGCCGCGACTGCTCGATCAAATATGGTTCCGGCGCAATGCTCACGCTCGCCAGCACATACACCTTCGGCGACGCTCTCCTGACCGTTCTGGAGCTCGCCCTGTTCGTCGCCTGGCTGTGCCTGCTGTTCTACGTCTTCGCCGACATCTTCCGCAGCCACGACCTGTCCGGTGGCGCCAAGGCGCTCTGGTGCCTCGGCGTCTTCATCTTCCCGATGCTCGGCTGCCTGCTCTACCTGATCCTGCGCGGCGGCGGGATCCACGAACGGGCGCTCGAAACCCAGCGCCAGAACGAGAACGCGTTTCGCGCCTACGTCCGCCAGGCCGCCGGCACGCCGGGCTCGGGGTCGCTGGACGAGCTCGAACGGCTGTCCGCGCTGCACAAGCAGGGGTCGCTGTCAGACGAGGAGTTCCAGACGGCCAAGCAACAGCTGCTGTCGAAGGCCTGAGCGGCGTCGGGCGCCCGGGCGTCGCGTCAGAGCAGCCGTTCCAGCACCTGGGCGACGCCGTCCTCGTCACACGACGCCGTCACCTCGTCGGCGGCCGCGAGCACATCGGGGTGGGCGTTGGCGACCGCCACCGAGCGGCCGGCCCAGCGCAGCATCGGCAGGTCGTTGGGCATGTCGCCGAACGCCAGCACCTGACGCGGCGTGATCCCGAGCGAGTCGCACAGGACGGCCAACGTCGAGCCCTTCGAAACGCCCCCGGCGCTGATCTCCAGCAACGTGTCGGCGGTGCTCGAGTGGGTCACCTCGACCAGCTCACCGACCGCCTCGTGGGCGATCGCGACCAGCTCGTCGGCGGTCATGCCCGGCGAGCGCAGCATCAGCTTGACCGGCGCCACGGCCAGCAGCGCCTCGACCGCGTCGACGACCGTGTCATCGGGCACTGGCCAGCGCGAGCGGTAGGCGGGCTCGTGCGCGAACGCGGTCGGACGCTCGACCGCCCAGGCGGCCCGTGGCAGGAGCGGACGCAGCCGCGCGACGACCTGGAGGGCGACCTCGCACGGGATCGGGAAATCGTGCAGCACGGTCTCTGAGCCGATGTCCCAGATCACTCCGCCGTTGGCGCAGATCGCGGTCCCGCGACCGCCGACGATCGGCGCCAGCGGCCGCATCCAGCGCGCGGGACGCGCGGTGCAGATCACGAACGGGATGCCGTTGTCGAGCACCTGCGCGATCGCCTTGATCGTGCGCGGCGAGACGGTCTCATCGGTGCGCAGCAGCGTGCCGTCGAGGTCGGTTGCGACCAGACGCGGACGCAGCTGTCGATCGCAAACCGTCCCCATTCGCACCCGCGATCCTGGCACACTGGCACGATGTC
>Ga0302184_10002622_pt1 | contig 11369 bp, 11 predicted proteins | sample I_Palsa_N3_3_FD_200233 | JGI IMG/M metagenome (GOLD analysis project Ga0302184, IMG submission 200233) | Peat permafrost microbial communities from Stordalen Mire near Abisko, Sweden - I_Palsa_N3_3 | ecosystem: Environmental > Terrestrial > Soil > Palsa > Peat permafrost | place: Sweden...
CGCCCCTGAAAACCGGGGGCTGTGAAAAAAACTACACGCTGTACACAGTGAATGTGGAAGGCAAAGAAGGTAAACAGGGACCAACGGGCCCGACGGGAGCGAAAGGCGAAAACGGAGCGGCCGGAGCCAAGGGCGCGACCGGAGCCACTGGACCGACCGGATTGAAAGGACCGACCGGAGCAACCGGACCGACCGGAGCCAAAGGTGCATACGGCGGGCCCACCGGCCCGACTGGCGCCGAAGGCAAAGCAGGAGCGAACGGATCGAACGGGGCGACCGGTGCGACCGGTCCCACGGGGTCGATCGGAATCGAAGGCAGAGAAGGAGCCAGGGGCGCAACCGGGGCGACGGGCCCCGCCGGAGCAACGGGCAGAGAAGGACCGACCGGGCCGACCGGCCCAACGTCTCCAGTTCGCTGCGAAGGGTGTGGTTGCTCAGAAGCGAAATGTCCACCGCCGGAACGAGGCCCCACGGGCCCGACCGGACCGGCCGGCCCCGAAGGGGCCAAAGGCGTGACCGGAGCGACCGGAGTGACCGGGGCGAACGGCGCGACCGGCCCAACCGGAGCGAACGGAGTGACCGGCGCAGCCGGCGCAACGGGACCGACCGGACCGACCGGACCGACCGGCCCCACCAGCCCGGAAAAAGTGAGCTGTGGTCTTCCGTGTGAAAAATCCGGACCGCCCGGACCAGCCGGACCGACCGGCGCGACCGGAGCGAACGGAGCAACGGGTGCAACCGGAGCTGCCGGAGTGACGGGCGCAACCGGGCCGCAGGGCGAACTGGGCCCAACCGGACCGGCCGGAGTGACCGGAGCGACCGGGGCCACCGGGCCACAGGGCGAACCGGGCGCGACAGGCCCCGAAGGCTAGGAAGGAGTGCCAACCACGAGGAGAATCAGGTGACGTGAGAGCAGCTCGGGTGGTGGTGTGTGCCTCGCGGCACGAGCCACCACCCGGCGCTCACGCACGCCCAGGCCCAAATCGTCGAGCACGATCCGGCCTGCTTGTGCTGGAGAAAAAGTGGTTGAATTCCGCGCAATGGGCGGCGCCCAGGTCCGCCCGCGGAGGAGTCATGGAGGTGGGCGATGCGTGCGTTCAGGGCCGTATTGGGTGGGGGCATAGGGGGGGCGCGGGTGCCGTTGAGACCGCGATTGGCGAGGAGTCTCAGCCCTCTCGCCGCCGTGCTCGGCCTGCTCGTGCTCGCGGGTGGTGCGCAAGCGGCATCGCCCCATCTGACGTCCGTTTTGCCGGCGTCCGGATGTCCGGGGACGGAAGTGGCGTTCACCGGCACCGGCTTCAGCGGAACATCGGCGACCGTCACATGGTCAGACCCGGCAGCGATTCTGTTCACCTCCGAGAGCACCACAGCAAAGGTCAGCGCCAGTACAACTGCGACAGCGAGCGTTCCCTTCTTCCTTCAGCTGTCCGGCGGCGGCGCTGGCAGCGTCTCGATCGGGGGCAGCAATGCCGTGGGCTTCACCTACCCCGCCTCCCTGAGCTGTCTGAAAGGGGCGACGGGGGCAACCGGAGCCACGGGTCCAACCGGTGCGACCGGGGCGACAGGAGCAGCCGGGGCGAAAGGAGCAGCCGGGGCGACAGGTGCAGCCGGGGCGACAGGAGCCCAGGGAGTCACCGGAGCAACCGGACCAGCCGGCGCGACAGGAGGGACGGGAGCGGCCGGGAGCACGGGAGCGGCCGGCTCCCCGGGAGCAACCGGGGCGACAGGAGCGACCGGGAGCACCGGAGCCGGCGGAGCAACCGGGGCGACAGGAGCGACCGGGAGCACCGGAGCCGAAGGAACAACCGGGGCGGCAGGAGCAGCCGGGAGCAATGGTGCAACCGGCCCAGCGGGCGCGACCGGGGCAACGGGAGCGACCGGGAGCACCGGAGCCGAAGGAACAACCGGGGCGGCGGGAGCAACCGGCCCCGCGGGAGCCACGGGAGCCACCGGAGCCACGGGTGAACTGAGCCTCGCGCAGGGTGACGCGCGCTATGAGCTGAAGAGCAGCTTCGGCGGGACGCCGGGCGGCGGCAGCGAGGGCGACGGGAGCGGGCCGGCCGATTGCCTGATCGGCGAAGTGAGGCTGTTCGCGGGGGACTTCGCCCCCGGGGGCACGTTCTTTGCCGCGGGTCAGCTGCTTCCAATCTCGGAGTACACGCCGCTGTTCTCGTTGCTCGGCAACCGATACGGCGGCAACGGCGAAACGAACTTCGCGCTGCCCAACCTCACCGGCCTCGGCCCCGGCGGCACCAACTACATCATCTGTGCGGAGGGCATTTTCCCGTCCCCGTAGATCGAGCCAGGTGGTCCGTGTGTCACTGCACGGACCACCACTCGGCCGCCGCCGTCTAAAACAGCTGGTTCTCGCCGCCGAAGACCTCGGAGACGGAATCGTCGACGAAGATCCGCCGGATCGATTCGGTCAGGAGCTCGGCGCAGGGCAGCACGCGGATGTTGTCCGGGCGATCGGGGCTCACGGGGATGGTGTCGGTGACGACGATCTGCTCGAGGCCCGAGGTCCTCAGGTTCTCGAAGGCGTCGCCGGAGAAGACCGCGTGCGTCGCGGCCGCGTATACGCGTGCCGCGCCCTCCTCGAGCACCGTTTTGGCCGCCGCCTTCAGCGTTCCCGCGGTGTCGATCATGTCGTCGACGATCACGGCCGTCTTGCCCTTCACGTCACCGATCACATAGCCGATCTCCGCGACCTGCTGGGCCGGGCGCTCCTTGTCGAGGATCGCGAGCTCGGCGCCGATCTTCGAGGCGAATTTCTTGTTCAGCTTGACCCTGCCGGCGTCAGGCGCGACGACCACGAGGTCTGAGAGCCCGAGGTCGGCGAAGTACTGCGTGAGCATGAACAGCGCCGTCATGTGATCGACCGGCTTCTGGAAGAAGCCCTGGATCTGACCGGCGTGCAGATCCATCGTCAGCACCCGGTCGGCGCCGGCGGCCTCCAGCATGCGCGCCACGAGGCGCGCGGAGATCGGCTCGCGCGGCGCGGACTTCTTGTCCTGGCGCGAGTAGCCGAACCACGGTGTCACCGCGATCACCCTGTGCGCCGAGGCGCCCACGGCCGCGTCGATCATGAACAGCAGCTCCATCAGCGAATCGTTGGCCGTGACGCCGGTCTGCGAGTTTCCGCAGGTGGACTGCACGATGAAAACGTCGGCGCCGCGAATCGACTCCTCATAGCGGCAGTAGACCTCGCCGTTTGAGAACGTTTTCAGCGTGACCGGCCCCAGGTCGACGCCCAGCTTGTCGGCGATGTCCACCGCCAGCTGCGGGTTCGCGCGCCCGCTGAACAGCATCAGGCGCTTGTTGTAGTCAATGGGCAGGCTCGCTCGCGACTGTGCCCGCGTGTCGATCGCGCTGCTCATGTGTCCTCTGAGTGTAAAGGGCTCTCCCGCTGGCTCGTCTTCGCACGCTCTGAGAAGCCATCGATGTTCTGCTGGCGCGAGCGCGCGACCGCCAGCGCACCCGGGGGCACGTCCTTGGTGACGACCGATCCGGCCGCCGTCCAGGCGTCGTCTCCAACCTCCACGGGAGCCACAAAGGACGTGTCCACGCCGCCCTTCACTCGGCTTCCGATCTTCGTGCGGTGCTTCTCGCGCCCGTCGTAGTTGGCGGTGATCGTGCCGGCCCCGAGGTTCGTCTGCTCGCCCACATCCGCGTCGCCGATGTACGACAGGTGCGGGACTTTCGCGCCGCGGCCGATGTCGGAGTTCTTGACCTCCACGAACGTCCCGGTCTTGGCCCCGACGCGCAGGATCGTGCCGGGACGCAGGTAGCCGAAGGGCCCGACGCTGGCGCCGTCCTCGAGCACGCAGTCGATCAGGTAGGAGTGGCGCACGATGCACTCCTCGCCGATGCTCGTGGCGCCTCTGATCGTGGTGAACGGCTCGATCACGGTGTCGGCTCCGATCTGCACGTCCACGTCGATGACCGTCGCCGAGGGGTCGACGATGCTCACGCCGGCGCGCATGTGGCGTTCGTGGATCGCCGTCTGCGCGAGCTTTGCGACCTGCGCGAGCGCCACGCGGTCGTTGATCCCGAGCACGATCCGCTCATCGGTGACGGCGTGCGCGACGATCGTCTCACCTTCGGCGCGCAGCAGGTCGAGCACCTCTGGCAGATACAGCTCGCCCTGCGCGTTCTCGGCGCTCAACCGCGGCAGCGCCCGCCGCAGCGGCACTCCGTCGAACATGAAGATGCCGGTGTTGACCTCGTCGATTGCGAGCTCCTCGGGCGTGCAGTCGCCGGGCAGCTTGGTCTCGACCACGCGCTCCACCGCTCCGGCAGCGTCGCGCACGACGCGCCCGTAGCCCGTGGGGTCCTCGAGGATCGTCGTCACCATCGTCGCGACAGCGGCGCCGTTTGCGTGCGCCTCGATCAGACCGCGGATCGCCTCGGCGCTGACGAGCGGCACGTCCCCGCTGAGGACCACGACCGGTGCGGCTGGATCGGCGAGCCCGGCGTCTGATGCGACGGCGGCCATCACCGCGCCGCCGGTGCCGTTGGGGGTCTGCTGGACGGCGAGCTTGACGCCCTCGGGCAAGATCGCCTCGAGCGCTCGCGCCGGAGAGTCGACCACCACGACCGTCTCCGCGCCCGCCTCGAGCGCCGCGTACACGGGCCACAGCACCATCGGGCGGCCGCACAGCTCGTGCAGGACCTTCGGCCGCCGCGAGTGCATGCGCGTGCCCTGGCCCGCGGCGAGGATCACGACGATGGGAGCGCTCACCTGATTGATGCTATTGCCTCATCCCGCGCTTAGCTGGGGGGCAGGGATTCGAACCCCGATTCTCAGGACCAAAACCTGATGTCCTGCCCTTGGACGACCCCCCAGGGTCAGTAGAGAATAGATCGTGGTGGATCTCCCCGGCCGATCGGTCGATCCCGCGCGCGGCACCGGTCAGACAAAGCCCAAATGTGCGAACCCGCACAAATTCCGCCCGAACGCGGAAATGCAACGCGTCTTGCAGTCAGCCGCCCTTTCGACGCGGGACGCTGATTTCCTCCTCGGTCTGTGCAACCATCTTGCGTTCTGTTCGGGGGAGCCCGCAGAATGCGCAGGAAGATCAACGCGGTGCTGGCGGCCGCCCCCTTGCTCTGCCTGAGCACGGTGGGGGTTTCCACGGCCTCGGCCGGCGCTCCCGCGCAACCGTGCGCGGACGCCGAGTTGAGCCCGGACGCCGCCAACGCCGCGAGCGTCGACGCCGCCACGCTGTGCCTCGTCAACCAGGTGCGCGCCGCCCATCGCCTGCACGCGCTGCACGCCAACCGCGAACTGCGGATGCTCGCCACCAGCCAGGTCAACGCGATGGTTAGGTGGGACTATTTCGCCGACAACCGCCCACCCGGGGTCACGCCGATGGCGCTGATCGCCTCGATGCGCTACCCGGCGCATACGAAAAGCGTCTCGATCGGGCAGAACATCGGCTGGGGCACGGGCGGGTATGCCACCCCGATCAGCATGGTCGCCGGCTGGATGGCCTCCCCGCCGCACCGCAAGATCATCCTCACGAGCTCCTATCGCGAAGCCGGAGCCGGCGTCACCGCCGCGGTGCCGTCGTTCCTTGAAGCGGAAGCCCCCGGCGCCACGTACGCGATCGAGTTCGCCGCGCGCAGCTACTGAGCCGCGCAGCTACTGATTAGGTTCGCCTGTTGCCCGAGCGCCGTGGCACGCGCCCGCCTTCGGCGCCGGCCTCCGAGGCGGGGCCGCCGGCCGAGGAGATGCCGAGCACGCGCATCGACTTCAGGCCGAGGCTGAGCTTCTCGCGCCCGTCGCTCGAGCTGACGTCAAGGCCCGAGAGCTCGCGCACGCGCTCGAGCCGGTAGTAGATCGTGTGGCGGTGCGTGAACAGGCGCTGGGCGGTGCCGGCGACGTTGCCGTCGGCCTCGAGGAACGCCTCGAGCGTGCGCACCAGGTCGGTCTCGTACTGCTCGTCGTAGGCCACCAGCGGTTCGACCGTCTCGGCGTAGAAGCGCTGCAGCTCCGCGGGATTCTCACTCATCGCCGACAGCAGCAGCCGGTAGGCGCCGGTCTGCTCGAAGGCCAGCGCCGCGCTCTCCACTCCGCCTTGGGCGACGTTGGCCGCCAACAGCGCCTCGCTCGCGGCGCGCGGCAGCTCGGTGGGGTCCTCGGCGATGCGGCTGCGGCCGATCGCGAACGTGAACCCCTTCAGCCCGGCCTCCATCTCGCGCAGGATGCCCTCGGCGGCGCGCGCGGCCGTCGCCTCGTCAGCGCCGGGAATCAGCAGCAGAACCTCGGCGCCGAGCACGCCCTCGCGCTCTGACTGCGCGGCTATCGAGCGGCTCACGACCGCGCGCGCGCCGCGCTCGGCGACCGCGCGCACGCGTCCGCGCCAGCCTTCGTCGGTGGGCGCCTGCGGGTGGGCGCGCGCGACGATCATGCTCGCCCCGTCCTCGAGGTCCAGCGACAGCGCGCCCGCGCGCGCCAGCAGCTCCTCGCGCTCTGTCAATTCGCGCCGCAGCACCGCGCGCAGGAAGTCGGCGGCCACGGTTTCAGAGACGCGCTCGGGCGCCCGCACGCGCTCGACCTCTGACGCGATCATCGTCACGAGCAGCCTGCGCATCGACGCGCTCGGCTCGCTCTTCGCGCGCATCAACAGCTCGCCCACGACGGTGTCGGCCACGCGCAGGGGAATGCTCGTCACGCCCTTGCCTTTGGACAGGAGCGATCGCTCCTCGGCCGGCGAGCGAGCGGCGACCGCGAGCGTGGCCCCCCAGGCGTCGGTGACGGCGAGGCTGGCCTCCAGCGCTTTCGCGGCCGCGCGCACGACCTCCGGCAGCCCGGCCCCGGACTCGACCGCCTCCGTGATGGCGTCGAGCGCCGCTAGATCGGACACCGGGACTAACCCCAGAGGTAGACGACGGCTAGCGCCCCGGCCACTCCGATTCCCACCAGCACGGCGAGCACGTACAGGGACAGCACGGTCGCCGCCAGCCGCTCCCACAGCCGCGAGTAGGAGGTCCAGGCGGGTACGAGGATCAGGCCGGCGTAGAGCGCCAGGCCGAACGTTCCGGCGCAGACGGCGACGAGATAATTGATGGCTGTTCTGCTCACGTGGCTTCTAGGTCGTGATTGTGACGCACGATGCTGTCGGGAGCCGCGAAGGCGCCGTCAACCGAGGTGGCGGCGATCGGCGGGGAGACGCGGCCCGCGAGCTCGGCGGCCGCGCGCGCCACCCGCCCGGCGGCGTTGGCGTGTGCGAACAGCCCCAGCACCGTCGGGCCCGAGCCGCTGATGAACGTGCGCTCCGCGCCCGCCTCGCGCACGTCGCGCAGCGCCGCGTTGATCTCGGGGCACAGCGACACGGCGGCCGCCTGCAGGTCGTTCTCCAGCAGCTCCTCATCCGCCGGCAGCGGCGCGCCGAGCTCGAGCGCTGCGCGCAGGCGCGCGAGCCGCTCGTCGATCTGGCGCTGTGAGCGTGTGAGGCCCAGCCGGTCGGCCTCGGCGTAGACCTCCGCGGTGGAAAGCCCCACGGCGAGCGGCAGCACGAGCAGGCCTAGCGGCCGGCTCGGGTCCGCCAGCGCGTGCAGGCGCTCGCCGGCGCCCGAGGCAAGCCAGCGCCCCGGCGATATCTGCGCCGGGACATCGGCGCCGAGCTGCGCGGCCAGCTCGAGCAGCAGCTTCTCATCGCCCAGTCCGGAGGCTTGGCGGGCAAGGCGCAGCGCCGCGGCCGCGTCGGCGGAGCCGCCGCCCAGCCCCGCGGCGACGGGAATGCGCTTGGTGATGCGAAGGCGCAGCGGCGGCGCATCCCAGCCGGTGCTCGCGCGGAATGCCCGCAACGCGGCGGCCGCGAGGTTCTCCTGCGGCGCGCCGGGCACCCCGGGGCAGATGACCTCGTCCTCTCCGCTGCCGGGCTCGAGCGTGAGCTCATCGGCCAGCGAGATCGACTGCATCACGGTCGCGAGCTCGTGGCGACCGTCCTCTGCGCGCACGGGCCCGAGGAACAGGCCGAGGTTGACCTTCGCCGGCGCGAGCGCTCGCAGCACGCTCATGGCTCAAGCCTCATAGCTCAAGCGCGCGTGCGAGCGCCCGGAAGTCATCGGCGGAGAGTCGCTCGGCGCGCACGTCGGCCGGGTGCCCGAGCGCCTGCAGGGCCGCGCGCACCTCTGCCCGGGAGCGCCCGGTCACGCGGCCGGACAGCGCGAGCGAGCCGGCGAGCGTCTTTCGCCGGTGGGCGAACGAGCCGGCAACGAGCGCCCGTATCGGCGCCGGCCTGGATGTGGCGGGGCTCGCCGCACGGCGGCGCATTCGCACGAGCACCGAATCGACGTTGGGCGGCGGCTGGAAGACCGTGCGGGGGATCGCGCGCACGACCTCCACGTCGCATTCGAGCTGGGCGATCACCGAGGGCGCGCCGTAGACGCGGCTGCCGGGCGCCGCGGCCAGGCGCTCGCCGACCTCGCGCTGCACCATGCCCACCCAGCTCTGAACGGTTGGCAGCTCTTCGATCGTGCGCAGCAGCGCGCCGGCGGCGATGCCGTAGGGCAGGTTGGCCACGACCTTCGTGGGCGCGGGCGCAAGGCCGTGCAGGTCCATGCTCATCGCATCGGCCCAGTGCACGTCCACGTTCGCGTGCGCGTCGGTCGCGTCGCAGAGGGCCTCACGCAGCCGCTCATCGATCTCCACGACGTGCACGTGGGCGACTCGCTCGGCAAGGTACTCCGACAGCACGCCCAGGCCGCCGCCGATCTCGAGCACGACGTCGTCCGCGGCGAGCTCGGCGGCACGGTCGATCACGCCGAGGATGTTGGAGTCGATCAGGAAGTTCTGCCCGAGCTCGCGGTCGGGGCGAACGGCGAACTGGCGCATCCGTCGCAGGCTCGGCTGGACGGGAACCTCGGCCATGGCGCTCATCCCCAGCCGAACACGCGTGCGGCGTTCCGCTCGACGCTCGCGCCCAGCTCCTGCACGGAGACGCCGCGCAGCTCGGCCACGAAGGCCGCGGTGAGGGCGACGAAGGCGGGCTGGTTTCGCTGCTTGCGCACGACCTGCGGCGTCAGGAAGGGCGCGTCGGTCTCGACCAGCAGGTGCTGCTCGGGCACCCGCCGGGCGGCCTCGGCGAGATCGCCGGCGTTCTTGTAGGTGACGTTGCCGGCGAAGGAGATCGCGTAGCCGCGCTCGACGCAGTCATCAAGGCGCTCGGGCATGGCGAAGCAATGGATCACCACGCTCAGCCCCTCGGCTTCGGCGGCCAGCTGCGCGAGCGTCTCCTCGGCGGCGGCGCGCGAGTGTATGACCAGCGGCTTGCCCGTTTCCCGCGCGAGCGCGATCTGCGCGGCGAACGCGCGCTGCTGGTCCTCGACGGGCGCGTCCTCGCGGTAGAAGTCAAGGCCCGTCTCGCCGATAGCCAGGCAGCGCGGGTGCGCGGCGAGCGCCTTCAGCTCGGCCAGGTCGCCGTCGTCGAAGCCCTTGGACGCGTTGGGATGGCGGCCGATCGCGGCATAGACCTGCGGGAAGTCCTCGGCGGTGGCCAGCGCCGAGCGGCAGGAGGCGCCGTCGATGCCCACGGTCAGCATGCGGTTCACGCCGGCGGCGGCCGCGGCAGCCACGAGCTCGGCGTCAGAGCCCTCGCACAGGTCCAGATGGGTGTGCGAGTCGATCACGCGGCGCCCTGTGGCGGATCGGCGCCCGGCGGGTCGGCGCCATGCGCCGGCCGATCCTTGGGGAACAGCGAGTCGATCGGGCTGACGCGCTCGATCGAGCCGGCGCCGAAGGGGGCGCCCTGCAGGGACAGCTCGGGGGCGCCGAGCGCCTGCAGCAACCGCTCGGCGCTGGCGGGCAGGTAGGGCCACAAAAGCACGGTCACGCTGCGCAGGCCCTCGAGCAGCGAGCGCAGCACCAGGTCGAGGTGCTCGGCGCGCGCCTCGTCTTTGGCCAGCACCCACGGGGCCTCTTCCTCGACATAGCGGTTGAGCCTTCGCACGCGCTGCCAGATCTCATCGAGCGCGAGCGTCAGCTCGGCGCGGTCGATGTGCTCGCGCACGCGCTCGGGCAGGCCGGCGAAGTCCTCGGCGAGCGCGGGATCCATGTCGCCCTGGGAGAGCGCGCCGTCGCGGTAGCGGCCGGCCATGGCGATCGTGCGGCTGGCGAGGTTGCCGAGGTCGTTGGCGAGCTCGGTCTCGTAACGCTGCTCGAAGGAGGCTGTTGAGACCGAGCCGTCCTGCCCGAAGGGAACGTCGCGCAGCAGGTAGAAGCGCAGGGCGTCGGCGCCGAAGCGCTCGATCACGGCGAACGGGTCGAGCACGTTGCCGAGCGACTTGCTCATCTTCTCGCCGTCCATCAACAGGTAGCCGTGGACGAACACGTGCTCGGGCAGCTCGAGGCCCGCGGCCATCAGCAGCGCCGGCCAGTAGACGGCGTGGAAGCGCAGGATGTCCTTGGCGATCACGTGCCAGCTGGCCGGCCAGAAGGTCTTGGTCAGGTCGCCCGCCTGCTCCGGGTCGAGCGTCGCCGGCGCCGGCGCGTAGCCGAGCGCGGTGTAGTAGTTCAACAGCGCGTCGAACCACACATAGAAGACGTGCTCTGAATCCCACGGGACGGGCACGCCCCAGGTGAGCCTGTGGCGCGTCAGCGGCACGTCGATGAGGCCCGAGCGGATGAAGGAGAGCGCCTCGTTGTAGCGGGTGCGCGGGCACACGAAGTCCTCGTGCTGTGCGAACAGCCGCTCGAGCGGCTCCTGGAAGGAGGACAGGCGGAAGAAGTAGCTGTCCTCCTGTTCACGCGTGAGCTCGATGTGGTGGATGGCACAGCGGTTGCCCTCGTCGATCTCGTTCTCGGCCTTGAAGTCCGCGCAGCGCGGGCAGTACCAGCCCTCGTATTTGCCCTCGTAGACGAACCCGTTCTCGCGCACGCGCTCGAGCACCTCCTGCACCTTGGCGACGTGCTCGGGGTCGGTCGTGCGGATGAAGAAGTCGTTGGTGGCCTCGATCAGCGGCGCGAGCGCCTTGAAGCGCTCGGCGTTTCGGTCGGCGAGCTCCTGCGGCTCGATGCCGAGCGCATGCGCGGCGTCGGCGACGGGCTCGCCGTGCTCGTCGGTGCCGGTGAGGAAGAACACGTCCTCCTCGCGCTGGCGGTGGTGGCGGGCCATCACGTCGGCGGCGATCGTCGTGTAGGCGTGGCCCAGGTGGGGCGCGGCGTTGACGTAGTAGATCGGCGTGGTCACGTAGAAGGACATGTGCGCGTGAGGCTACTGTCCGTCGCGCTGAAGCTGTGAGTAGAGCTCGTTGGCGCGCACGCCCGTGAGCTTTGCGACGGCCGCCGCGGCCGGGCGGGCTCGCGCGCCGGCGGCCACCAGCTCGCGCAGTGCTCCGAGCGCCTGCTCGCGCCTGGCGCTTTC
>Ga0302184_10002623_pt1 | contig 11368 bp, 15 predicted proteins | sample I_Palsa_N3_3_FD_200233 | JGI IMG/M metagenome (GOLD analysis project Ga0302184, IMG submission 200233) | Peat permafrost microbial communities from Stordalen Mire near Abisko, Sweden - I_Palsa_N3_3 | ecosystem: Environmental > Terrestrial > Soil > Palsa > Peat permafrost | place: Sweden...
GAGTAGCGCCCCTGGGCGGAACCTACGATCCTAAGCTTGAGCGCGATTTGCAATCTGCTGCCGGGGAGCTTGCCGAAGTTGTCGGCTGGCTCGCGCACGATGCTGAGGCGCATGACCTCGCTCGTCGGATGAATCAAGAGTCGCTGTATTTCACGCGCCTTGCCGACGATAGAGCTATGCCGACGATAGAGCTATTGAGCTTCTCACGCTCCAGAATTCAAGCATGCACGCCGCGTCCCAAGGACGACCAAGGGAAGCTCTCCAGATTGCGCGCTCTGTCCTAGAGGGAGACCACCGGCTATCACCGCGGCTTAAGGCGCTGTTCCTCACGCGAAAGGCCCGCGCGCTGGCGCAAGGCGGAGATATGAGCGCCCTTCGCCTGCTGCCCGAGATCCGAAACCTGTTTTTGGACGGGGGTGAGTGACGGCGACCGGCATGGGCATGGTGGATCGACGAGCGCGAGCTGGCGTGGCACGAGGCTATGGTCCAGCGCGATCTCGGCCTAGCCAACAGGGCGATAACCCAGTTTGAGCCTTGGCCGCTGGCGGCCAGCCGATCATGAAAGGTGGCGGCGCGGTCGTGGGCCACGGCAGACCCTGCGCGTGCGGCCGTCGCACGTGCCACCGCCGCCTGCGCCCACCCGTGCGATTCAGTCCGGATTTGGGTTGCGATTTGGCGGTCGGCTGTGCCGGACTCGCCGAGCTGGTCCGCGCTCACGATATGCGGAGGTCGAGGCGGTCGTTGGGCTCGAGAGGCAGCGTGGTCTGGCTGGTGGCGATGCCGCGCCGCGTGTCCGCGAAGCAGGGGCACAATCAGACCATGGCAAGCGCAGGAGCAAACGAGAACACGCCGAAGGGCGGCGATCCTGGCCTGGGGCCGGTCACGGACGAGACCAGACTTGAGCCCGTTCAGCTGATAGCCATGTCGGATGCCGCCAGCCGGATGGGCGCGCTCACGCTCGGCTCGGGCACCGGCTCGTTCCGGGTCCTGCAGGCGATGCGCCAGGTCGCTGCGGCCCTCGGCATCGACCGCCTGCAGGCCCAGGTCACGCTGACCCACATCGTCTCGACCACGACCCGGCAGGGGATCTTCCGCACCCAGGTCGTCGAGGTGCCGACCCCCAGCGTCAACGCCGACCGCATCGCCGCGCTGCAGACGATCGCCCGCGACCTTCCCGAAGGCAGCTCCGTCGCTGAGCTTGACGCCCTGCTCGATGAGGTCGAACACCGCGCCCCCTTGTACGGCACCCGCTGGCTTGTGCTCGCGGCGGCGGTCGCCTGCGCGGCCTTCGCGTTCTTGAACAACGGCGGGTGGGCGGAGTGCCTCGTCGTGTTCGCCGCCGTCGCATGCGGACGTTTGGCGCAGCTCGTCCTAGCGCGCAGGAAGATCAACCAGCTCGCCTGCGTGCTGGTCGCTGCGGCCATCGGCTGCCTGGTCTACGTCACCGTCACGACCGGGATACACCATCTCGATCCCGGCGCGGCCGGGCTGCACGCCTCGGCCTTCACCTCCTCGGTCTTGTTCCTCGTGCCCGGCTTCCCGCTGATGACCGCAGCCCTTGACCTGGCCCGCAACGACCTCGCTTCAGGCATCCAGCGGCTGACCTACGCCGGCCTGATCATCTTCTCGGCTGGTCTGGGATCCTGGATGGTCGTCGCGGTCACCGGGGTCTCACCCGCCACCGCTCCTGTCCCGGCGATCGGGCTGGCGGCGCTTGGCGCGCTGCGGCTCGTCGCGGGCTTCGCCGGCGTCTTCGGGTTCGCCGTGGGGTTCAACACACCGTGGCGGTTCGCTGTCGCCGCGGCCTGTATCGGCTCGGTGGCCAACACGGCGCGGCTGACCGCGATCGGACTGCACATGCCCCAGCAGTTCGCCGCAATCGGCGCCACCTTCGTGGTCGGAATCGCGGCGGCCTTCGTCTCCAGCTACCTCAGATCGCCCAGGATCATCCTGTCGGTCCCGGCCGTGCTCATCATGATCCCCGGGGCTACCGCGTTCCGCGCCTTGGTCTTCCTGAACGACGGCCAGATCACGCTCGCGCTCGCCAACGGCGCGCAGGCGGCCATCATCGTGGCCTCGCTGGCGGTCGGGCTGGCCATCGCCAGGGTCGTCACCGACCGGAACTGGACCCTGGCCTAAGCATCAAAGGAGGCGGAACCGGGGTATCGGTAAGAACCACGCCATGAACACCGCCAGCGTGTCCACTTTGCTGAACACTGCACGCAGGACAGGCTGAGTGCATGCAGATCGCGGAGCGGACGGCCACGTGGCGGCGGGAACGTCGGGTGCTGCTACGGGTGTCGCGGGGGGCATGGCGGCTGGATCAGGCCGAACGGGAGCGCAGCTGGGCGCTGGCGTCGGCGCGCGCCGAGGGCGTGTCCATCCGCGCGCTTACCGCCGCGGCCGGGCTCTCGTCCTCGCGGGTGCACCAGATCGTGGCCGCCGCCGACCTCGAGGAACTGGACGCGGCGCTGGGTGAGTTGCGGGCAGCGGCTGGCCGGCCCCGGAAGACCCCGATGGCGGTGATGACGCGGAACTGGACGGCCGGGACATCATCGCGGACCGGCTCGTCGATGAGGCGGGCTGGCTTCGGTCAGCGACTGACATGCCGCTGAAGAGCCCATTGCCCCTTTCGGGCTTACTTGGTTTTTAGCGCGAATTTCATCAGATGCGAATTCGCGACGGGCTGCTGCCTCACGTCGCGGTGGCCTGGAAGCCGGTATGCGCTGAGCTTGCGGGAGTCGCCGCCTGCCCGCCCGGGTTTCGAGAAGTCCAGGTCAGGGGCATGGCGATTACCTCAAGTTATCCGTCGTGACCTGGGGTGCTGCTGCTACAGTCGCATTCCGGGGGGATTGTGGTGGTTTCTCGGGGGTCCGCGCCGGGGGCGGCGGGGCTGCACCTGGTGGGCGGGCTGCCGCTGCTGCGGCCGGAGGAGCAGGTCTTCGAGGCGATGCTGGACGGGTGGCGGAACCAGCAGCTGGCCCGGAACCTGGCGCTGTCGACGATCGAGCAGCGGATGAGCCGCCTACGGGCGTTCTTCGTCCATGCCGGGACCTACCCGTGGGAGTGGCTGCCGCAGCACGCCGATGAGTGGTTCGGCGACCTGCGGTCGGTCCGCAGCGTCGCGCACTCCACGATGAGGTCCTACCAGGACGCGCTGCGCTCGTTCTGCGCCTACGCGTCCGACCCTGCCTACGACTGGACGGCGGAGTGCGAGCAGCGGTTCGGCACGCACCCGGTCCAGATCGTCCACGAGTGGAACAGCGCCGTGCACGTCCAGGACAACGAGAGCAGGCCGGCCAAGCGCGCGTTCACCATCGACGAGCTGCAGCAGTTCTTCGACTACGCCGACGAGCAGGTCACCCGGGCCCGCGACAGCGGCCGCAAGGGCTGGCTGCCGGCGTTCCGGGACGCCGTCCTGTTCAAGGTCGCCTGCGGCTACGGGCGGCCCATTAGGAACGAGACCAGGATGCTCGACGTCACCGACATCGGCCGCAACCCGCGCGCTCCCGAGTTCGGCGACTGCGGCCTGGTCCACGTCCGCCACGGCAAGGCCAAGAAGGGATCTCCGCCGAAGGCGGAGATCGAGGCCGCCATCGCCGAGCACGAGGCATGGAAAGCCGATGGACGGCCCGGCGGTACTACCCCCCACGAGGCTGCGGTGGCCGAATTGCTCGGCGGCGGGCAGTGAAGGTCGTATGGCGACACGCAGCGCTGACGTCAACCCGCAGGTTCATGGCGGACCAGGTAGGAATACGGGCCGTCAACCAGGCTGTCGCGGCTTTAGCTGAGAACCCAGAACCACCGGATGCTTTCGTTCGCGGCGGTTACCGCAGGCTGCGCGTGGGTGATCAGCACCTTCTCCTGGCTCGGCATACGCCATCACGGCAAGGGAATCGGCACCCATATGCGCGCGGCGTGAATGTCGCTGGCGACTCAGCTGTCGGGCGTGACCGCATCCAATCGGCGCCGAACCTCCGACGTGTTCACGCCGAGAGCGCCCAGCAGCACCGCCGCAGGATCTGGTGGTTGGAGAGTGAGGATCTGGGCCAGCACCTGCTGGGCCGTGACCTGGAGCCTCCGACGGTTGGGCTTAGACGCTTCCTCAAGCACTTTCTTTGCCGCGGGCGCCATGCGGAGGCGATCCTTTTGCGCGACGTCTCTAAGCCTCGGCTTCTTCGGCACGGCGCGCATCGGCAGTGAGGGAGCATCGGTGCCGGACCCCAGGCCCAGGGTGGCCAGGGCTTCGTGATCGAGCGACTCAAGGGCCTGGCGAGCTTGCTGCAGGTTCACGCCCAACACGACTTCGATCGAGGGATTTTCCAACAAGGCGAGCAAGAGGTGATCGGTGCCAGTTCGGCGATCACCTCGGCGACGGGCCTCCTCACTGGCCCGCAGATAGACGGCCCAGGCGTGAAGCGCCTCTGGCGCAACGGATTCGGTGGTCATGATGACTCCTTGTTGTATTTGGTGTGCACGGATTGGCGGGTGACGCCCAGGGCGTCTCCGATCTGCTGCCACGACCAGCCTTTCCCCCGGGCCGACGCGACGTGGTTCGCTTCGACCCTCTCAGCCAGGCGATGGAGCGCCAACGAGGCGCGAAGCCCGATTGCCGGGTCATCCGACGAGAGATTCACGCTGAGTTCTTCGATGTCCATGCCCGTCAGTATAGACTGACGTCCTGGCTGTGTCAATCTAAACTGACACAGCAGATCGCCATACAGGAGTGCCCCTGGTCGGCCGGGCAAATGACACGATCACGGGACCAAGAACAGGGGTACTGCTCACTCCCGCGAGCATTTACCCTCCGGCGACGAAGGCAACCACAACGTAGGCAGCATGGTGGTCGAAGTTGGCCCGTCGGCGGTCGTAGATGGTCCGTCGTGGCGGCCCAGGATTGGGCCCTCGGTGCGCTCTCCGACATGGCTGTAGGTTCGGAGGGTCTGACCGCTGTAGCGGCCAGATACGCAGCGGCTGCCATGTACGCCTGGTCGTAGCGGGCCTCCCTCCTCAGGGCTGGCGAGCATCCGGGTGTTCAAACTGGGTGTGGGCATGGGCTTCCTCCTTGTTGAGGAATCCAGCCTCGGGGATCTCGACGTCCGAGTCGAACACGAACGGATCCAATGGGTCGTCTGGGTGCTCGCGGGAGTTAGTAGCGGCCCGTTTCTTGGTCCCGTGATCGTGTCATTTGCCCGGCCATCCGGGGCACTCCGGTGTGGCGATCTGCTGTGTCAGTGTAGGTTGACACATCAAGAATGTCAGTCTATACTGACAGGCATGGACGTCGAAAAACTCAGCGTGAATCTCTCGTCGGATGACCCGGCAATCGGGCTTCGCGCAGCGGTCAACTGTGGCTATGACAGCGTGCGGCACTACCCAGTGAGCACTGAATGAAAGGGATGACATGACACTCGCGTCAGGCGGACAGAAGATCGAAGTTCGCCACCTGACCAAGCGTTACGGCTCTACTTTGGCTGTCGACGACCTGAGTTTCGATGTCAATCCCGGCGGCGTTACCGGTTTCATCGGCCCTAACGGTTCGGGCAAGACGACCACCATGCGCCTGATCCTCGGTCTGGACTGTCCCACCGGCGGCGAAGTCACCGTGGGCGGCAAGCACTACCGTGATCTGCCGGCGCCACTGCGCGAAGTCGGTGCCCTCCTCGACGCCAAGGCGGTACACCCGAGTCGAACTGCTTTCAATTACCTGTTGGCTCTGGCGCAGAGCAACGCCATTCCCGCCTCTCGCGTCGACGAGGTGCTCGGCATGGTTGGCATGGAAGGTGTCGCCGGCAAGCGAGTTGGCGGGTTCTCACTCGGGATGGGCCAGCGGCTCGGTATTGCCGCAGCACTTCTCGGAGATCCTCCGGTATTGATGTTTGACGAGCCCCTCAACGGACTGGATCCCGAGGGCATCGTCTGGATCCGTCAGCTCATGCAGCATTTGGCTGGCGAGGGTCGCACAGTGTTCGTTTCCAGCCATCTGATGAACGAGATGGCGGTCACGGCGGACCACCTGATCGTGATTGGTCAAGGAAAACTCTTGCGAGATGAAGGGATGAACGAATTCGTCGAATCGAGTTCGCAACATTGGGTTCTGGTGCGCTCTCCCCAATTGATCGAGCTGTCCAGTCAGCTCGAGGTGGCTGGGGCGACGGTGAAATCCGGCCCAGAAGACAGCATTGAGGTGGCGGGCATCGACTGCAACGGAATCGGCGACCTGGCGTCAGCCCACGGACTGACCCTCCATCAATTGGCCACCCAACGAGCATCCTTGGAGGATGCGTTTATGGATCTGACCCACGACAGTGTCGAGTACCGAGCAAGTGTGGCGGCGACATGACGACTATCGCCGCGACTACCGGATCCGGCCTAGCAACGCGGAGTTACCGACCTGCCGGATTCTCCGACGTGCTCCGTGCGGAGTGGACCAAGGCTCGAACCGTCCCCTCGACCATGTGGACCCTGATCGTCACAGCCGTCCTCGGGATCGGGCTCGGTGCACTCATTAGTTCATTGGCGGCGAACCACTATGCCAAGAGCTCGCTGAGCAGTCGCCTGACATGGGATCCCACGTCGATCAGTGGCGCGGGGTTCTCTATTGCCAACTTGCCATCGGCGTGCTGGGGGTTCTCCTGGTGACGTCGGAATACTCGTCGGGGTCCATCGGCAGCAGCTTGGCCGCAGTGCCGCGACGAGGAAGACTCCTGGCTGCCAAATCTTTCGTGATCATGGTCCTGGCCTTCGTGGTGGTCGAAGTCATTGCCTTCGTGGCATTCCTCATCGGGCAAGCGCTGATTTCAGGCCATGCGCCAACGGCCACCCTCGGGCAGGCCGGCGTCGTACGAGCCCTTATCGGCGCCGGTCTCGACGGTGCGTTGCTTGGAATGATGGGCCTGGCCTTCGGCACCATTATCCGCCATGCGGCTGGCGCCATCGCAGTGCTTGTCGCCATCCTCTACGTCCTCCCAGGAATCGCGGCCGCGCTCCCGACCTCGATCGAGCACACCGTCCAGGAGTACTGGCCGACCCAGGCGGGAGGACAAATCACCACCGTTGTCCGCACATCGAGCACGCTGTCGCCCTGGGCGGGGTTTGGGGTGTTCCTGCTATTCGTGGCCATCCTCTCCGTCATCGCCTTCACGCTCCTGAACCGCCGCGATGCCTAGAAAGAGGCACGGCGGGTCCACTCCTGGTTGGCTCAGAGAATGTCCCAATCGGCCGGGTCACGGACGCGATCATTCGGGGCCAGACGGCCGAATGCTTGCCCCCGCGAGCGGTTGGACCGTCCCGCGACAGATCGCCGAACGCGCATAACCGCTGGTCAGCGATATCCGACCAAAATTTCTCGCTCGCTATTCGGACCCCAGGTAGCACCCGCTGGCTCGTGGCACACCGGCTCGCGGCACGTCGAGGATCGCGCTGAGCCGCTGGGCAAACCAGCTCCGGGACGCGAGGCCGGCCAGATACTCAGCAGTGAAGGCATTCTGGGCGGCCACCCACTCCTTGGTCTGCGCGAGGTTCATGGCGCGGCTGGGTGCCCTTCGCGTAGTTCGGGGAACGCGGACTCCCAGACGCCTCGCACCGTCTTGCTGATCAAGGTCCGCAACACCGGCCACCGGCCCCTAGGCACCCGAGCAGCGTGAAATCACCGTCCGGCGATCGCGGTCCCCGGACGAGACGGGCGCTTCCGTGCGATTCCCTCCCCCGGGAATCACGCGGGCGGGCGCAGCCAGAGCACGCCGCCCCGGCGGGCCGTCTTACGCCCGGTCGCGGCGTCGGCGAGTGCCGCCGCGAGCCGGGAGATGTACGCTTTCGTTTGCGGGAACGTGAGGTCGGACGTGTAGATGAGGCCAGGAACCTTGTTTCCGGCTGCCTCGTGTGCCCGCCGGAGGCTCTCGAAGTCCGGGGCGTTGTTCGTCACGAGAACCCGGCCCTCGGTCAGAGCCGCCTGGAAGATCTCCAGGTCCGACAGAGCGCGCAGGACAGGATCCGCAACGACCGCACGGCAGTCGATGCCGCGGGCAGCGAGATCGGTGGCGATCGCAGGCGAGAACATCTCGTCGAGGAGCAACGCGTCGGGCACGTTGCTGGATACCCTGCTCACAGTCCCAGCAGTGCCTGCTGCCGTTCCCATGCCGCCTGTGCCTGTGCGGCCTCGGTGCGTGCCCTGTGCAGGAAGTCGTCGACCCGCGCGGCCGCCGCAGGCGTGGTTGCCGAGGTCGCGGTGGACTGGTCCCCCTCGTCCAGGTCGGCGAGATCGCTGGCGTCGAAGCACGAGATCCGCGTGCCGATCAGGCGCCCGACGAGCTTGCCTTTGGTGCGGACCACGATAGGTTGCCGGATGTCGGCCGGTGTGCCTGGTATGGGTGGCGGTCATCGGCCTCACCGCGAGCGTCTGAGCCCTCGGAGTAGAGCATGATTGTTTTCGGCTCGGTCATCGGTTCAGTTGTCGTCGTCTTCGCCGCGGGACTCCTGATTGCTGGCTGGCGGCCTGGCTATCGGCCCGACTTGGCCAGGGTGCTCGTCGATGGCGAGCAGGTGGTGGTGCGTCCTATCGGAATGGCGCGGATTCTGGCGTTCCGCCGCGAACTGCGGGTCGACGGCCCAGCCATCCGGCAGGTGCGGGCGATCGGCCGGGATGCGCTGCCCGATCCGCAGCTACGCCTGGTCGGAACCGGGATGCCGGGACTGCAGGCAGGCACGTTTACCAGCAGCCACGATGGGATCTGCTTCCTGCTGGTTGGCCGTGCGGAGCGGTTCCTGCGCATCGATACCGACCGTGGCAAGATCAGGTGCACGGTCGTGCAGGTGCGGGACCCGGACCTGCTGGTAGCTAGCTTTCGGGGAGTTGGGCGGTTGTCATCGTGACAGCCATCATGTCGTCTGAACCAAAATCGGGCTGCACCCGGGAACAGCACGATGACGCTGTACGGTTTTCGTATGGAGGTCGCTGAGCTGGCGCATCTGCGCCGGGCCCGGGACTTGCTGGATCGCGAGTACGCGCAGCCGCTGGATGTCCCGGTGATGGCGCGCGCTGCGCTGATGTCGCCGTCACTGTTCTCCCGGCGGTTCCGAGAGGCGTACGGCGATACACCGTACGGCTACTTGCAGACCCGGCGCGTGGAACGGGCGATGGCGCTATTGCGTCGCGGCCAAATGTCCGTGACTGACGTGTGCATAGCCGTGGGATTCACCTCACTCGGCTCGTTCAGCTCGATGTTCACGCGCCTCGTCGGCGAGCCGCCGTCCATCTACAAGGCGCGTGAACACTCGCGGCTCGCACCGGTTCCGCCGTGCATGACGCGCGCCTGGGCGCGGCCGGGTTGGATCGCGCAGCCATGCAGGATCGGAGAAGCGTTCCTGGCCGACCGCGCGTAGGGTCGCTGACATGGCACTTTCCATTACACACACGCCCGTATACTGCACGGACCTGGATGAGGCGCTCGCCTTCTACACCCAGCGGCTGGGCTTCGAGGTCCGCGACGACGTCCCGATGGGGCCGGAGATGCGCTGGCTCACGGTCCATGCTCCCGGCGACCCTCACGACTTGCTGCTGGCGGCTGTCGACAACCACATCCCGCCGGCCGACCGGCAGGCGATGCGCGAGATTGTCGCCAAAGGCGACCTGGCAGTCTTCATCCAGGTCGACGACCTGGACAAGACCTTCGAGTCGCTGCGTGCCGCCGGAGCGGAGATCCTTCAGGAGCCCATCGACCAGCCCTACGGCGTCCGTGACGCCGCCGTCCGCGACCCCAGCGGCAACCACCTGCGGCTTAGCCAACCACTGACGGCGCAGGGCTGAGGTTCCGGTACCGGCAAGCCCGACGCGACTGAGCTCCGGAAACGACATGTCGCTGAGACGGGGACAATCGTCCCGTGTCAGCGAACATGTCACTTTGCCAGCAATGTGTCATGGCACCATGATGGGGATCCGGATCTATGTTCCGCATCACTATACGGATCGTTGATCCGTTTAGCAAGCGAAAACGGAGGTGCCTCGAATGACGACGGCCGATACGCCGCCCGCCAGCGCTGGGCGGCGTAAGCGGTCCGATGCCCGGCGCAACCAGCAAGCGCTCCTGGACGCCGCCGCCGTCGTGTTCGTCCGCGCCGGGGTCGACGCTCCTGTGCGGGACATCGCCGCAGAAGCAGGCGTCGGCATAGCCACCATCTACCGGCACTTCCCCACCCGGGCCGACCTGGTGGTCGCGGTCTTCCGGCACCAGCTCGACGCGCTCGCCACCGCCGCGACTACTACCCCCGCGGCCGACGAAACGCCATACGAAGCCTTGCGGTCCTGGGTTGCCCGGTTTGCCGATTTCCTGGTCACCAAGCACGGCCTGGCCGAGGCGCTGCACTCAGACCAGGCCGGGTTCGAGAGCCTGCACGCCGAGTTCGTCGACCGCCTGCTGCCCGTGCTCGACCAGCTGCTGAAAGCATCCGCCGCCGCCGGCCACACACGAGCGGATATACGGCCGTACGACCTGATGCTCGGCGTCGGCAACCTGTGTATCGGAGTCGAGACCTACCCCGACTATCACGCTCGCCGCATGATCGACCTGCTCCTCGCGGGCCTTGCGCAGGCCACCCCAGGACCGACGAGCAGCGATCCCACTTAGTGCCGGCGCTGCCCGCACGGCTGCGCGTAACCCTGCTGGCGCATCGTGACTGGCGCGTCCTGCGGCTTGATCACGATCGACACGCTCACTGCAAGCCTTGTCCGCATGATCTGCGTGCACCGGCTCTTCCCGATTACACCCCCGCCGCGCTCCTGAGCGGGGCGACTTCCGGTACCGCGCCTGGCCTGTCTGGGCTGACGCGTGTTCTTTTGGCGTTCACTGGCCGGCGCGCCCCGCTTCCGCGGCCCTTCCCTTCCTTCTCGTCGCGGGAGCGTTCACGCATGCCCTTTCCGTTTTGTCCTCCCCCGCTCGCCGCCACTCCCCCGCTCGCCGCCACTCCCCCGCTCGCCGCCACTCCCCCGCTCGCCGCCACTCCCCCGCCTCCGTGCTCTGCCTTGCGCTCGCAGGCGTCCTGTGGGGAACGGGGCCTCCTCGGCTCGCTGCTCGCCACGGCATCCGGCCTGTCCCCGCTGAGCGTGGCCGCCGTCCGGCTCCTGGGCGGCGGCGCCCTCCTCATCGCCTCCCAGCTGGCCGCCCTGATGTCCCTGCTGGAACCCCTCACCGCGACGTCCTCGGCGTGCTGCTCCTCGGCAACCGCCTCGGCCCGGCGCGCACGGCAGGCATGGCCCTGCTCAGCATCTCCGTCATCGTCACCGCGTGGCCGCGGCCCGGACGCTCACTCCCGCAGTGACGCCGGAGAACGCCGCGGCCTAGCACGCGGCCGGGCGCTCGCGTTTCCGCGGAAA
>Ga0302184_10002627_pt1 | contig 11356 bp, 8 predicted proteins | sample I_Palsa_N3_3_FD_200233 | JGI IMG/M metagenome (GOLD analysis project Ga0302184, IMG submission 200233) | Peat permafrost microbial communities from Stordalen Mire near Abisko, Sweden - I_Palsa_N3_3 | ecosystem: Environmental > Terrestrial > Soil > Palsa > Peat permafrost | place: Sweden: Abisko...
GGTCGCGGTGGCGCCCACGCTGGCGACCGCGATCGCCGCGTGCGTGCTGGTCGGCGTGGCCAGCGTCATCTTCCTGACCACGGGCAACGCCACCATCCAGCTCGCCTCCGATCCCGAGTACCGCGGCCGGGTCACCGCCTTGTGGTCGATGGCCCTGGTCGGCAGCACCCCGATCGGCTCACCGGTCATCGGCGCGCTGTCCGATGTGGCCAGCCCGCGGTACGCCCTCGGCCTCGGCGCGGCCGCCTGCCTCGCCGCCGCCATCGTCGGCAGCCGGCCCGGCGGAGGCCTCCGCCAGAACACCTCCAATCGAGAGGAGTAGCCGGCGCTGCCGGTACCGCAGGCGGTGAAGTAAGAGCTGCTTGCCGGTGGCGTGGGCCTCGATGAACGCGGCGATCCGGTCGTTCAGCTCGTCGATCCGGTTGAAGCCGCCGTGGCTGCCGGGGACGACGGCGACCTCCGCGTGCGGCATGACGCCTCCCCGGGCGCGGGCCTGTGCCGGGGTGATGAGGGCGCTGCGCGCGCCGGTGATCAGCAGGGCCGGCACGTCGATCGCACGGAGCTCGTCGTCGGTGAGGACGGCGGGGAACTTCGGCTCCGCCCGGTAGCCGCGGGTGCCTGCCCACATGAGCGTCATCAGCTCCTGGTGCAGCATGGCCGGGAGGTCCAGCCACCGGGCGAGGCGGCGGCGTATCGGCATCGGGGTAAGGGTGGCCAGGCCGCTGATGGAGAGCCACCACCAGAAGCGGGCGTCGAGTCTGGTGAGCCCGGCGGGGTCGAGCAGCGTGATGGAGGCGACCCGGTCGGGCGCGTGGATCGCCTGGTTCATGGCGATCCAGCCGCCGTAGGAGAAGCCCACCAGGTGCGCCGGGCGGTCGCTGAGCTGGCCGACAAGCTCGTCCAGCCAGGCCGCGCGGGACGCTGGGGTTCGCGTCGCCAGGCATGTCGATCCCGTACACCGGGCCGACCTTGGCGAGCGCCGCGACGTGCGGGTACCAGCTCGCGGCATTGAACGCCGAGAGCAGCACGACCGGCGGCGCATCCGGATGCGGTCGGTAGGCGTGCACCCGCGTGGTCGCGGTCGCCGTCTCGACATCGAACTCCTCGCAGGGCTGCGGCCAGAGCGCGAAGGCCCGCTCGTACGCGGCCATGAATTTCTCCCGCGCCGCCTCGCTCACCCACGATCCCGGCTCGCCCTTGGGCGCCGGGTCCGCCGCGCCGGTGATGCGCTTGATCCCGAGCATGTCCCTCGTCTTCCCTGCGACTGAGCCCGTCATTTTGATGATACGAACGTATCATCAACAAGGGCGGGCGGGCAATGAGGGATACGGTGAGCGGGTGCCGAAGCGGGTCGACCACGAGGAACGGCGGCGGCAGATCGCGGACGCGTTGCTGCGGGCAGCCGCGACCCGCGGGCTGCACGCCACCGGGATGCGCGAGGTCGCGGCCGAGGCCGGCGTGTCCCTGCGGCTGGTCCAGTACTACTTCGGCACCAAGGAAGAGCTCCTGCTGGCCGCCATGCAGCTCCTGGCCGCCCGATTCGGCGAGCGGGGCATGGCGCGGATCAGGCGGCTCAAAGAGTCAGCAGGCGCGATCCGTCCGTGCGACGTCATCGCCGCCATCTTGACCGAGGGGCTGCCCGCCGACGACGAACGGCGCACCTTCACCATCCTGTACACGGCCTACTTCGCGCTCTCGCTGACCGAGCCGGCGCTGGCGATCGCCCCCCTGGTCAGGAACTCAGACGCGGTGATCAACGTGGTCGCCGCCCAGCTGCGAGCCGCCCAAGCCGCCGGAGACACGCCCGCCCACCTGGACCCGGATACCGAAGCCGTCAGCCTGCTGGCCATGTCCGCGGGCCTGGGCACGAGCGTCCTGGGCGGCCAGTCCTCGGTCGAGCAGGCCCAGGCCGTCATCGACTATCACCTACACCGCCTGTTCCCCGCATCCCCCTGTATACGCGGCTAGGGCAGCGGCACGATTCCCTGCGCTTTCGCGCCCCGCGGCCCCGCCAGAGCACCTGCCCGAGCCGCTCAGCCAGGCCGAGGCCCGCGTCCTGCGCTTCCTGCAGACCAGCCTGTCCGCGCCGGAGATCGCCCGCGAGCTCTAGATGGCATGGTCGCCGATCCGGCGCCAGACCAGCAGGGGCTCACCGTCGTCCATCTTGTCCAGATGAAAGGTCGCACGCCCGTCAGGGGACGCGAAGTTCCAGGTCAGCGAATAGACCTTAGTGTTGCTCAGCTGGTGGATCCGCAGCCGCCTGGGCCAGGGGGGAGCGCCGCTGAACGACCCGGCACCGAGCGCCGGGAGGAAGAATTCACGCAGCGCCTGCAGGAACATCCGCTGATGCTCGGCCGGGAGCCGCCGGAAGTCGTTCCTGAAGGAATCAAGCGAGCGGAACCTGCCTACGCCAGCGCAGCGGCGGACAGGCTTACCAGCGGCGAAGCAGAATAACGCCGTCACGGCGGTGCTCTCTTACCAGCCGGCACTGGGAACACGCCTGCCGGCCAGTTTGTTAGCCCTACGAACTGTTAGAGAACCGTACGACGGGAGGCCAACGGGTGAACGACCCGGGTCCGGGCGCCGAGACGCTGGACGTGCCGACCACGGAGGCGGCCGTACTCACCGTGATGCGCCTGTTCCGGGCGCTGGAGCGGGTCGATACCGGCCTGACTCCCCAGCAGTACCGGATCCTGAAGCTGGCGGGCGCCGGCGGCGAGCGTTCGGCCCGGCTGGCCGAGCGGCTGGCCGTGGCCAAGCCCACCCTGACCGCAACCGCGGCCGGCCTGGTCGATGCGGGCTACGCCCAGCGCGAGGCCGAGGCCGGCGACCGGCGGGTCGTGCGGCTGTCCCTGACCGCGGCTGGCCTTGCCGCGCTCGAGCGTGCCGACGCGGCCTACGCCGACTGGCTCGGCCCGCTGCTCGGCGCGACCGGCGACACGGCGGGGGTACTCGAGGCCTTTCGCGGCCTGGACGCGGCGATGGATGAGCGCCGCCGGGCCCGGAAAGGGGTGGCATGAGGGCACGCGGAGAGAAAGCTCAAGATGCCTGGCTGCGGCGGCTGGCGGCGTACTGCTGGCGGCACCGCCGCCTCGAGATCATGGCGCTGGGCGGGTCGCTGCTGGCCACCGGAGTCCAGGCAAGCATCCCGCTGATCATGGCGTGGATCGTGGACAGCGCGATCCTTTCCCACCGCGAGCCGATCTGGCTGGGTGCCGCGGTGCTCATCGTGGCCGGGCTGCTCAGCTTCGCCGGCGTCTACACCCGGCGGTACCGGGGCGGGCAGCTGTCGCTTGAGGTCCAGCACGACATGCGGACCGAACTCTTCGGTTCGCTGGAACGGCTGGACGGGGCACGCCAGGACCAGTTGCACACCGGGCAGATCGTCAGCCGCTCCATTTCTGATCTCAACATGGTCCAGAGCCTGCTCAGTCAGATGCCGATGCTGCTCGGCAACGCCCTGCTGTTCGTGCTGTCGCTCAGCATCATGGCCTACCTGTCGCCCGTGCTCACCCTGGTCGCCCTGGCGATCGCGCCGGCCCTCTGGCTGATCGCGATCGCCTCGCGCCGCCGGCTCTTCCCCGCCAGCTGGGACGCGCAGCAGAAAGAGGCGCAGGTCGCGGGCGTCGTCGACGGCGCGGTCACCGGCGTGCGCGTGGTCAAGGGCTTCGGGCAGGAGGAGCAGGAGATCGAGCGGCTGGAGGGGGTCAGTACCCGGCTGTACTCCGCCCGGCTACGCGTGGTCCGGCTGACCGCCCGGTACAACCCCGCATTGGGGGCCGTTCCCATGTTCGGCCAGGTCGGGGTCCTCGCGCTGGGCGGCTGGCTGGCCCTGAACGGCTCGATCAAGATCGGGGTCTTCCTCGCCTTCTCCCTCTACGTCGGGCAGCTGGTCGCGCCGGTGCGCGCGCTGACCAGCCTGATCACGATCGGCCAGGAGGCGCGGGCCAGCGTGATCCGGGTCTACGAGGTGATCGACTCCAAGCCGGTCGTCAACGAGAAGCCCGGCGCGATCGTCCTGGCGCCGGGGACCCCCGACGTCGAGCTCGACCATGTGGCCTTCGGCTACCTGCCGTCCGAGCCGGTGCTGCGGGGCCTGTCGCTGCACGTGCCGCCCGGCCAGACGCTCGCCGTGGTCGGCACCTCAGGGTCCGGGAAGTCAACGATCTCCCTCCTGCTGCCCCGGTTCTACGACGTCAGGGGCGGCGCCATCCGGGTCGGCGGCCAGGACGTCCGCGACCTGACCCTGGACTCGCTGCGCGCCTCCATCGGCCTGGTGATGGAGGACAGCTTCCTGTTCTCCGACTCGATCCGCGCGAACATCTCCTACGGCCGGCCCGATGCCACCCAGGAGCATATCGTCGCGGCGGCCAGGGCCGCTGAGGCTCACGAGTTCATCACTGCTCTGCCGGACGGCTACGACACGGTGATCGGCGAGCAGGGCCTGACCCTGTCCGGCGGCCAGCGACAGCGCGTGTCGCTGGCCAGGGCGCTGATCACCGATCCGGCCATCCTGATCCTGGACGACGCCACCTCGGCGATCGACGCCGGGATCGAGGCGCAGATCCACGCCACCTTGCGCAAGGTGATGGCCGGGCGCACCACGCTGCTGATCGCGCACCGCCGCTCGACGCTGCAGCTAGCCGACCGGATCGCGGTCCTGGACGAGGGCCGGCTGGTCGACGAGGGCACGCACGAGCAGCTGACCGCGCGCTGCGCCCTGTACCGGCTGCTGCTGTCCGGACCCGGCGAGGACGCCGAGGGCGTGGACGCCGGCGAGCTCGCCTACCACGAGAACGCCGACCTGGGCGCTCCTGCCGCCGCGCGGGGACCAGCCTCCGGCACGGTGACCCCCAGCCTGTGGGCGACCGGCGACGACGCGGCCGGTCCCAGTCCCGCGACGGGCGCGCCCGAGCGCCAGTCGGCCCGCGCACCAGGCGCCGCGATCGGCCGCGGCTTCGGCGCCGCGGCTCGCGGCGGACGGGGCGCCAGTGGCGCGGCCGGGGGCATGCTCGCGGGGATACCGCCGACACCGGAGCTGCTCGCCAAGGTCGACGCGCTGCCGCCGGCCAACGAGCTGCCCGGGGTCAGCCAGGCGACCTCCCGCGCGGCCGACCCGCACTTCACGCTGCGTCGGCTGCTGCGGCCGATCGCCCTGGCGCTCTTCATCGGCCTGGTCCTTGACGGCCTCGACGCCGTGGCCGGCATCGCCATGCCCGCGCTGGTGCGCACCGGCGTCGACAACGGCGTCCTGGACAAGGCTTTTCATCCCATCATCGTGGTGTCGCTGATCGGGCTCGCCATCGTCTGCATCGACTGGGTAATCAACGTGATCCAGACGAACGTGGTGGGCCGCAACGGCGAGCGGATGCTCTACACCCTGCGGGTGAAGATCTTCTCCCACCTGCAGCGGCTCGGCCTGGACTTCTACGAGCGCGAGATGTCCGGCCGGATCATGACCCGGATGACGACGGACGTGGACGCCATGGACACGTTCCTGCAGACCGGGCTGATCACCATGGTCAACGCGGTTCTGACGTTCGTGGGCGTGCTGATCGCGCTGCTGTACATCAACCTGCGGCTGGGCCTTACCCTGCTGACGATCATCCCGGTGCTGGTGGCCGGCACAGTGGTGTTCCGGGTGAAGTCCCGGAAGGCCTACAGCGACGCCCGCGAGAAGGTCAGCATCGTCAACGCCGACCTGCAGGAGAACGTGGCCGGGCTGCGCACCGCGCAGGCGTACCGGCGCGAGGGCCGCAACGCCGAGCATTTCGCCGAGCTGAGCGCCAGGTACCGCCGGTCCCGGCTCCGGGCGCAGCGCCTCATCGCGCTGTACTTCCCGTTCGTACAGCTGCTCTCCACCGTCGGCGGGGCCCTCATCTTGTTCGTGGCGGCCGGCGAGGTAAACCACAAGACGCTGACGGCCGGCGGGCTTATCGCCTACCTGCTCTACATCGACCTGCTCTTCTCTCCCGTGCAGCAGCTGTCCCAGGTCTTCGACGGCTACAACCAGGCCGCCGTCGGCCTGCGGCGGATCAAGGACCTGCTCAGGCGGCCGACCAGCACGCCGGAAGCCGCGCACCCGCGGCCCGCCGGGCGTCCCCTGGGCCAGATCGAGTTCACCGGCGTGCGGTTCAGGTACTCCGGGCAGCCGCGGGACGCGCTGTCGGGTGTGAACCTGGTCGTGCGGCCCGGCGAGACCGTGGCCCTGGTCGGCCAGACCGGCGCGGGCAAGTCCACCATGGTCAAGCTGGTCGCGCGGTACTACGACGTCACCTCGGGCGCCCTGCTCATCGACGGCACTGACGTGCGGGAGCTGGACCTGGCCGGCTACCGGCAGCAGCTCGGCGTGGTGCCGCAGGAGCCTTACCTGTTCCCCGGCACGGTGCGGGACGCGATCGCCTACGGCCGCCCGGACGCGACAGACGCGGAGGTCGAGGCCGCGGCCCGCGAGGTAGGGGCGATCGAGATGATCGCGCGGCTGCCCGGCGGCTTCCGGCACGAGGTGGCCGAGCGAGGACGCAACCTGGCCGCGGGCCAGCGCCAGCTGATCGCCCTGGCCCGCGCCTACCTGGTCGATCCGGCCATCCTGCTGCTCGACGAGGCCACCGCGGCCCTCGACCTGGCGTCGGAGGCGGCGGTCAACACCGCGACAGAGCGGCTGACGGCCAGGCGCACCACCTTGGTGGTGGCGCACCGGCTGACCACCGCCGCCCGCGCCGACCGCATCGTGGTGATGGAGTCGGGCCAGATCGCCGAGGTCGGCACCCACGACGAGCTACTGGCGCGGGGCGGCAGCTACGCGGAGCTGTGGGCCGCGTTCGCCGGGGACGCCGAGCTAGTCGCCTGACCAGGTCAGGCCTTCAGGTCGTGCGCTCGGCGATGAACACGAACTCCCGACCCGGGCGATCAGGGGCTTCTCGCACATCCAGCACCCGGTAGCCGTGGGCCAGCAGGCTTGATTCCACCTCGTCGCGGCGGCGGAACACCAGGGTCGAGTCCGACGTGATCACCGCGCCGTCGGCCAGCGACGCCTCGGCCGGGTCCACACCCATCACGATGCGGCCGCTCTGGCCGAGCAGCACCGCCAGGCATCCCGTCCCGCAGCCGACGTCCAGTACCCGGTCCGCGCCGAGCTCGCAGGCGATGTCCAGGTAGGCCGCCAAGTCGTCGCGGTCGCCGTCAAATGCGTCATAGACGGGTGCCAGCCGGGGGTGGGCGAAGATCGCGTCAGGCACCCGGTGACCGTATCCGGTCTTCGAGCGGTCCAGCGACAGGATTTCACCCGGATTTCACCCGCCACGCCGGGGCGCGCGGCCCCCAGCACGATGCCGTTACGCGTAACATAAGTGGTAATGACAGATACCCGGGAGTGCGAGCAGTGCGGCACCGTGTTCGCGCCGCGGCGTGAGCACGCCCGGTTCTGCTCGGCTCGCTGCCGGGTGGCGTGGAACCGCCAGAACGCGAGCGACCTGCCGGCCGAGGCCGGCACCCTCGACTGGTCCATCGCCGCGATGCGGGAGACGACCGACCGGCTGCTCCGCGCCACCGGGTCGCACCAGCCACACGGTTTCGCGCTGATCAGCGAGGCAGTGTGGTGGGTCACCATGGTCGACGCGGCCTTCGTCCGCTATCAGCCGGACGCTTACCACAACGTCCTGGCCAGCCAGGGCGCGGCGGAGCGCCGGGTGATCGAGCGGACCTTCGGCGGCCTGCGGTTCGTCCGGAACCGGATGGGTTATTACGAGGATCACTCCGACTTCATCAGCCCGCTCGAGGGCAACGCGGGTCCCGTCGCGGCCTGGACGTGGCGGCCGGTGCCCGAGCCTGGGCTCGCCTCGCTTCCGGCGCGCGGGCAGGAGTGGGAGATGACCCGGTACGGTGCGTACCAGGCTCAGCTGGCCGGTCACACCGTGGGGGAGACCTTCGGCCGGGCTGCGGCCTTTCTCCAGCTGGCCTCCGACAGCAGCCTCAGCCGGAGCTAGCCCGCCAGGCCGGTCAACGGCCTGGTTACGGTGCGATTCCGGCTATAAGCGTGGCAAGTAGCCACAATATTTACTCTAATCGACTTAGCGTGGAAAAAGAGTATCGTAGATTCATAACCAACCAAATTCAGAAATCACAAAATTAGCCATTTATTGGTTTAATTACCGCGCTCGGCGCGGTGTATGCCGGGTCACGCTTGGGGGAGCTTTGACGTCACGGCGGCACGTGCTGACGGGTTATTCCGTCTGGCTGGCCTTGCTCGTCGCGACGTACTACGTGTGGCCTGGCCTGCGGGTAGAGGCGGGGGGCCTGTTCGACCTGAGCGGAGGTTTCGCCATCGTGGCCGGGGTGGTCATCAACCGGCCGGCCCGTAAGACGCCCTGGCTGCTGCTGGCCGTCGCGAACCTGACCTTTGCCGCTGGCCAGATCAGCTTCCTCGTCCTCACCGACGTCGTAAAGGCGAACGTTCCCTTTCCGTCGGTCGCGGACGTCTTTTACCTGGCGACGTATCCGCTGTATGCCGCCGGGATGGGAATTTTCATCTGGTCGCGTAGCCCGGACCGGGACCGGCGCAGCCTGATCGACGCGCTGACCCTGACCGTCGGGCTGGCCTTGCTGTCCTGGATCTACCTGATCCTTCCGTACGTGCACCACCCCGGGCTGTCGTGGCTGCAAAAGAGCGTCGCGATCGCCTACCCGCTCGGCGATGTGCTCGTCCTGGCGATGCTCGCCCGGCTGCTTGTACCAGGGACGGCGCGGGCCAGGTCGGTCCAGTTGCTGACCCTGGGCACCGTCGGGCTGCTCGTCTCCGACGTGTCGTACGGCCTGGAACAGCTGCACGGGTCGTTTCACAGCGGGTCGGTTGTCGTGCTGGGCTGGGCGGTCTTCTTCGGTGCCTGGGGAGCGGCGGCCCTGCACCCGAGTATGGCTGAGCTGACCCGGCCGGTAATCCGGCAGCCGGCCGTGACCTCACCGGTCAGGCTGACCGTGCTGATGCTCGCGTCGCTGATTGCCCCCGTCGTCTTGTTCACCCAGTCGGTCAGCGGCCGCAATCACGACGACAGCGTGATCGCGGTGTTCTCCGCCCTGCTCTACCTGCTGGTGCTCTCTCGGCTGTGGGACGTGGCGGCTTCGCACCGCCGTGTGCTGCGCCGTGAGCGGGCGGTGCGGCTGGCGGGCGTGTCCCTGGCCTCGGCGGTCAGCGTCACCGAGGCGGTGGCCACCATCGAGCGTGCGGCGGTCGCCCTGTTCGACCCGCGCTCGCCGCGCGAGGCCCTGCTCGTGGTGCGGGACGATGACATGCTCCGCCGGGCGGCCGCCGCTGACGGCAATTCGCCGCTGCTTGATCGGCTGGCCGGGCTGATCGAGTCCCGCACGCCGCTGCTGACCGGCTCGCAGCCGCTCTTCCTGCCCGCGGCCAGGCTCGGCGAACGTGCCAGCATCCTGCTCCCCGGCTGTGACGGGATGTTGCTCTGCCCGGTCACGTTGACGGACCGGCCGTCCGGCCACCCGTTCATCGCGGTGCTGGCGGTATTCGGGCGGCAGCGGACCCTGGCCGACCTGTCCGCGACCCTGGAAATCCTGGCCCAGCAGGCTGCTCTGGCGGTCGAGCGGGTCGTCCTGAGCAACGAAGTCATCCGCCGGGGCAGCGAGGCCTACTTCCAGACCCTGGTGCAGGACACCTCGGACGCCATCTTGATCATCGGCGATGACGGAATGGTCAGGTACGCGAGCCCGTCGGCGGCGAGCATCTTCGGTGATGTGACCATGGACGGGGTGGCCCTGCAGGACCTGGTCCAGGACGGGGAGCGAGACAACCTGGTGCGGGTGCTGGGGCGGATGCGGGAGCACGCGGGCCGCCGGTCGTATTTCGAGGAGATGCGGATCACCCGCCGGGACAACGTGAGCGTTCGAGTCCAGGTCAGGTATAGCGACCTGCGCGGCGAAAGCACGGTGGGGGGCATGGTGCTGACGTTGCGGGACGTGACCGAGCAGCACCAGCTGGAGGAGGAGCTGAAGCACCGGGCGTTCCACGATGCGCTGACCGGGCTGCCCAACCGGCTGCTGTTCCAGGACCGGGCCGCCTGCGGGCTGGTCGCGACCCGGCGCGACCGGACGATAGCAGGCGTGCTCTTCGTGGACCTAGATGACTTCAAGCTCGTCAACGACACGATGGGCCACAGCGTCGGCGACGAACTGCTGGTGGCGGCCGGGGCCCGGCTGTCCTCGGTGGTGCGGAACTCGGACATGGCGGCGCGGCTGGGCGGTGATGAGTTCGCCGTGCTGGTGGAGGGCGTCGCCGATTCCGCCGCGGTGGACGCGTTCGCCGAGCGGATCGTCACCGCGTTCGCCGAGCCCTTCACCCTCGCCGCCGGGTCAGTGCTCTCCACGGCCACCATCGGCGTCGCCACCACGGAGGAAAGTGCCGACGTGGACGAACTGCTGCGGCACGCGGACCTCGCGCTGTATGCGGCCAAGGCGGCCGGCAAGCGGCAGTGGCGCCGTTACCAGCCCATCTTGTCCGCCGGGATGATCCGCCGGCGGGTGGTGCAGGCCGCGCTTGAGACCGCGGTGAAGAACTCCGAGTTCAGCCTGGTCTACCAGCCCATCGTGGACTTGGCCAGCGGGCAGGTCGCGGGTTTCGAGTCGCTGGTCAGGTGGCGGCACGCCCAGTGGGGCATGATGCAGCCCAGCCAGTTCATCGAGCTGGCCGAGGAGACCGGCCACATCGTCCCGCTCGGCTCCTGGGTCCTCAGGCAGGCCGCGACCATCGTCGCCCAGTGGATCCGCCGGAACACCCGGCCGGTGCCGCTGTACGTCAGCGTGAACGTCTCGGCTCGCCAGTTCCGCGACCCCGGGTTCGTCGACGGCGTCCGCCGGGTCCTGGCCGAGACGGGCCTGGCCCCCTCCGCGCTGATGCTCGAGCTCACCGAGAGTGTCCTGCTCCGCCGGGACGAACGGATCTATCACTACCTCCGCGAGCTGAAGGCCATCGGCGTACGGCTCGCCATGGACGACTTCGGCACCGGCTACTCCTCCCTGAGCTACCTGCGCGAACTCCCCTTCGACGTGCTGAAGATCGACAAGTCCTTCATCGACGGGATCGCCACCTCCGACCAGGGCCTGGCTTTGGTGGAGGGCATCAACCGGATCGCCGGGATGCTGGACCTGTCCGTCATCGCCGAAGGCATCGAAGCCGAGGTCCAGCGCGACCTCCTGGTCTCCATGGGCTGCCGGTACGGCCAGGGATACCTGCTCGCCATGCCGGTCGAAGCCGACCAAGCCGAAGCGCTCCTCCGGGTCGGACACAGCCTGGTACCCGAACTGCCCCGCATCAGCGCCTGACCGCTCAGTAGGCGGTGGCGTCGGG
>Ga0302184_10002632_pt1 | contig 11345 bp, 9 predicted proteins | sample I_Palsa_N3_3_FD_200233 | JGI IMG/M metagenome (GOLD analysis project Ga0302184, IMG submission 200233) | Peat permafrost microbial communities from Stordalen Mire near Abisko, Sweden - I_Palsa_N3_3 | ecosystem: Environmental > Terrestrial > Soil > Palsa > Peat permafrost | place: Sweden: Abisko...
GTCGAAGTCGTTGCGAACCTTGTCGAGCAGGCCGTCGGCGATCGCGAGAAGTTCGGAGTCCTCTGCGGTGAACTCACCGGGCGTCGGGACGATGCCGTCGAGATTCTTGGCCACCATCGACAGCGACCGCTGGGCCAGGTTGCCCAACTCGTTGGCCAGGTCGGTGTTGATCCGGGTGATGATCGCGTCTTCGCTGTAGCTGCCGTCCTGGCCGAACGGGACCTCGCGCAGCAGGAAATAGCGCACCTGGTCGACCCCGAACGTGTCGATCAGCGTCACCGGGTCGACGATGTTGCCCACCGACTTGCTCATCTTCTCGCCCTTGTTGAGCAGGAAGCCGTGCGCGAAAACCCTTCGCGGCAAGTCGATTCCGGCCGACATCAGAAACGCCGGCCAGTAGACGGTGTGGAACCGGATGATGTCCTTGCCGATCATATGCAGGTCGGCCGGCCAATAGCGCTGGAACATCGGCGAATTCGTGTCCGGATAGTCCACGCCGGTCAGATAGTTGGTCAGCGCGTCGACCCAGACGTACATGACGTGATCGGGATGGTCGGGAACCTTCACGCCCCAGTCGAACGAGGTGCGCGAGATGGACAGGTCACGCAGACCGCCGGAGACGAAGCTGACGACTTCGTTGCGCCGCACCTCGGGCGCGATGAAGTCCGGGTTCGCGTCGTAGTGCGCCAGCAGCTTGTCGGCGTAGGCCGAGAGCCGGAAGAAGTAGGTCTCCTCCTCGGTCCAGGTCACCGGGGTGCCGGTTTCGACGGCGATCCGGGCCCCGTCGACGAGAGCGGTCTCGGATTCGACGAAGAACCGCTCGTCGCGCACCGAATACCAGCCGGAGTAGCTGTCCAGGTAGATGTCGCCGGCGGCCTGCATCCGCCGCCAGATCTCCTTGGACGCCTCGTGGTGGTCGGGATCGGTGGTGCGGATGAACCGGTCGAAGGAGATGTTCAGCGTCTTCTGTAGGCCCTGGAACACGTCCGAATTGCGCTTGGCCAGCTCAGCAGTCGAAATACCTTCTGCCGCAGCGGTTTCGACCATCTTGAGGCCGTGCTCGTCGGTGCCGGTCAGAAAGCGCACGTCGTACCCGTCGAGCCGCTTGAACCGCGCGATCGAGTCCGTCGCGATGTACTCGTAAGCATGCCCGACATGCGGGTTGCCATTGGGGTACGTGATCGCTGTGGTGACGTAATACGGCTTCATCGCCCCTCACCTTATTTGTGAGGCACCTTATGGTGTGCGCGTGAGTTCCAAACGTGAGCCGCCACCCGCCCCGCAGCCGTTGAGCCCGCTGGTCGACGCGCACACCCACCTGGACGCCTGCGGCGCCGAGGACAGCCACGATGTGACCGCCATCGTCGATCGCGCCGCGGCCGTCGGCGTGACCGCGGTGGTCACCATCGCCGACGACCTGGCCTCGGCGCGCTGGGCGACGCAGGCCGCCGAATGGGATCCGCGCGTCTACGCCGCGGTGGCGCTGCACCCCACCCGCGCCGACGCGATGACCGACGCGGCCCGCGCCGAGATCGAGCGGCTCGCCGTCCACCCGCGGGTGGTCGCGGTCGGCGAGACCGGCATGGATCTCTACTGGCCAGGACGGCTGGAGGGCTGCGCTGACCAGGCCGTGCAGCGGGAGGCCTTCGCGTGGCACATCGACCTGGCCAAGCGCACCGGCAAACCGTTGATGATCCACAACCGCGAAGCCGATGCCGACGTGCTCGACGTGCTGCGGGCCGAGGGTGCGCCGGACACCGTGATTTTTCACTGCTTCTCCTCGGGCGCCGACCTGGCACGCGCCTGCGCTGACGCGGGATGGCTGGCCAGCTTGTCCGGGACGGTGAGCTTTCGCAACGCTCGTGAGCTGCGAGACGCCGTCCCGTTGATCCCGCTGTCGCAACTGCTGGTGGAGACCGACGCCCCGTTCTTGACGCCGCACCCGTACCGGGGCGCGCCGAACGAGCCGTATTGCCTGCCCTACACCGTGCGGGCGCTGGCGGACCTCATCGATCTGCCCGCCGAGGAGTTGGCCGAGGTCACCACCGACAACGCCCGCAGAACCTACGGGTTGGCGACACGGGGTTAAAAGCCGGTTAATGCGGTCGGCGCCGAGTTGCTCTACTGTGAGCCTGTTCGTTACCGTCTTGTGATCGAACCCATGGTGCCCTAGCGGCCCTTTTTGCTTGATACAAAGTTGCCTTTGAGGTCAGGGATACACGCGCGTTGAATGTGATTACGAAACTCCACCAGGCTCCCTCTCCGGCTCTGCGGCTTCTCGCTGCGGGTTTGTTGCTCGTCTTGGCATTCGCCGGCTGCTACGCGGTCGCCGACTACAAGACGGTGACGCTCAGCATCGACGGCACCGCGATGACCGTGACCACCATGAAGTCCCGGGTCATCGACATCATCAAGGAGAACGGGTTCGCCGTCAGCGATCGCGACGACCTTTACCCGGCCGCCGGTGAACGAGTTCCGAACGCCGCCAACATCGTGCTCCGTCGCAGCAGGCCGCTGCAGATCTCGCTGGACGGCCAGAACACCACGCAGGTGTGGACGACGGCCTCCACGGTCGACGAGGCGCTGGCCCAGTTGGCGATGACCGACACGGCGCCGGCAGCGGCCTCGCGCGGCACGCGGGTACCGCTGGCCGGGATGTCCCTACCGGTCGTCAGCGCCAAGACGGTCGAACTCGACGACGCCGGTGTGGTGCGCAACGTCCACCTGGCCGCGGCCCGGGTCGGCGACCTACTGGACGGCAGCGGGGTTCCGCTGGAGCAAAGCGACCAGGTGACGCCCGGCGCGGCGGCGCCGGTGATCGACGGCATGCACATCCAGGTGATCCGCAACCGGATCGAGAAGATCACCGAGCGGGTGCCGCTGGTTCCGCCGAAGCGCCGCATCGAAGATCCACAGATGAACGCCAGTCGCGAAATCGTCGAGGACAAAGGCAGCGCGGGCACCCAGGACGTGACGTTCTCGGTGTCGAAGGTCAACGGCATCGAGACCGGCCGGCTGCCAGTCGCCAGCCACGTCATCGCACCCGCGCGCGAGGCGGTCGTGCGGATCGGCACCAAGCCCGGCACCGCGGTGCCGAATGTCGGCAACGGTGAAGTCTGGGATGCCATCTCGCGCTGTGAGGCCGGTGGGAACTGGGCGATCAACACCGGAAACGGTTACTACGGCGGCGTGCAGTTCGATCAGAGCACCTGGGAGCGCAACGGCGGCACGCGGTTCGCCCCGCGCGCCGACCTGGCCACCCGCGAAGAGCAGATCGCTGTCGCCGAAGTGACGCGGGCCCGCCAGGGCTGGGGTGCGTGGCCGGTGTGCAGCGGACGAGCGGGTGCGCGCTGACCATCCAGCTACTCGGGCGGACCGAAATCCGACGGCTGGCCAAGGAACTCGAATTTCGGCCGCGTAAGTCGTTGGGGCAGAACTTCGTTCACGACGCCAACACGGTGCGCCGGATCGTATCGTCGTCCGGAGTCAGCCGGCACGACCACATCCTGGAAGTAGGCCCGGGTCTGGGATCGCTGACCTTGGCACTGCTCGACAAGGGTGCCACCGTGAGCGCCGTCGAGATCGATCCCGTGCTGGCCGGCCGGCTGCCGCAAACCGTTACCGAACACTCGCACAGCGAGATTCAGCGACTGACCGTGGTCAACCGTGACGTGCTGACCATCGGCCCCGGGGACCTGGCGACCGAGCCGACGGCGGTGGTGGCGAACCTGCCCTACAACGTCGCCGTCCCGGCGCTGCTGCACCTGCTCGCCGAATTCCCGTCGCTGCGCACGGTGACGGTGATGGTGCAGGCCGAGGTCGCCGAACGACTGGCCGCCGAACCGGGCGGCAAGGAATACGGCGTACCCAGCGTCAAGATGCGGTACTACGGCCAGGTCCGCCGGCACGGCATGGTGTCGCCGACCGTTTTCTGGCCCATCCCGCGCGTCTACTCCGGGCTGGTGAGGGTCGACCGCCACGAGACTCCGCCATGGCCCACCGACCCGACCTTTCGCAAGAACGTCTTCCACCTCATCGATACCGCATTTGCTCAGCGGCGCAAGACATCTCGTAACGCCTTCATCGACTGGGCGGGCTCGGGCAACGAGTCGGCGAGTCGGCTGCTCGCCGCGAGCATCGACCCGTCCCGTCGTGGTGAGACGCTGACCATCGACGAATTCGTCCGGCTCTATCAGCGGTCGGGCGAAGTCGGCGACATCGCGCCGCCACGGGGTCACGCTCAACGGCACGCCTCGGCGAGCTGACCGGCCACGGCTGAACCGTTCACCGGTCGCGGGCGATAGTCTCGTGCGGTGCCGATGGACGGGAACACCGCTGTGGAATGGGTGCCCACTGGGTCGGTCACCGTCCGCGCGCCGGGAAAGATCAACCTCCATCTCATGGTCGGGGATCTTCGGGATAACGGCTACCACGATCTGACGACGGTGTTCCACGCCGTTTCGCTGGTCGACGAGATCACGGTGCGCAACGCCGACGTGCTGTCGCTGAAGATCAGCGGCGAGGGCGCCGATCAGCTTCCCCTCGACGAACGCAACCTGGCGTGGCGGGCCGCCGAGCTGATGGCCGAGCACGTCGGCCGGGCGCCCGACGTGTCGATCTCGATCGACAAGAGCATTCCGGTGGCCGGCGGGATGGGCGGCGGCAGCGCGGACGCGGCGGCCGTCCTGGTCGCGCTCAACTCGCTGTGGGAACTCGGGGTGCCGCGTCGGGACCTGCACACGCTGGCCGCACAGCTCGGCAGCGACGTGCCCTTCGCCCTGCACGGTGGCACCGCGCTGGGCACCGGTCGCGGCGAGGAGCTCGCTACAGTATTGGCTCGCAACACCTTTCACTGGGTGCTCGCATTCGCCGACGGCGGGTTGTCCACCCCGAAGGTGTTCGGCGAGCTGGACCGGCTCAGGGAAGTCGGGTCGCCGCCGCGGCTTGACGACCCCGAGCCGGTGGTGGCTGCCCTGGCGTCCGGTGACCCCGAGCAGCTTGCGCCGTTGCTGGGCAATGAATTACAGCCGGCCGCGCTGAGCATGAAGCCGGCGTTGCGCCGGGTCTTGCGCGCCGGCGTCGAGGCGGGCGCGCTGGCGGGCATCGTGTCGGGTTCGGGACCCACGTGCACGTTCCTGTGCCGATCGGCATCGTCGGCGGTCGACGTGGGCACCGAGCTGTCCGGAGCAGGCGTCTGCCGCACGGTTCGGGTGGCCAGCGGCCCGGTGCACGGCGCCCGGGTGGTGCCCGCGCCGACGTGACACGGGAATTTTCTTCACCCACAATTTGGCAACTCTCTAAGAGGAGTTTAAGATATCTGGCGGTGACGAATACCGGTCAAGCAACGCGTCTGGTTTTTGCGCCCGCCGTCCACTACGGCGGGCGTGTCGCTTCCGACGCAGCAACGTTGCGCGCCGATATCGCGTTACCACCGATTCGAGATGAAATCGCTGCCCAATCGTGGGCGCGCGGCTATCCCAATGTGTGCTTGAGCAGGAGCAACATTAGGTGCTGGGCGATGGCGCCGGAACCGAGGAGGCACCTGTGAGCAGGTTTACCGAGAACATGTTCCGCAACGCTCGCGAGAGTACGCGGGGCATGGTCACCGGCGAGCCGTTCGAGCCTGTCCGGCACACCTGGCTCGAAGTGCACGAGCGGGCGCGCTGCGTCGCCGGCGGACTGGCCGCCGCGGGCGTCGGACCCGGTGACGCCGTCGGCGTGCTGGCCGGGTTCCCGGTGGAGATCGCGCCGACCGCGCAGGCCCTGTGGATGCGTGGCGCCAGCCTGACGATGCTGCACCAGCCGACGCCCCGTACCGATCTCGCCGTCTGGGCCGAGGACACCATGAACGTCATCGCGATGATCGAGGCGAACGCCGTCATCGTTTCGGAGCCATTCCTCGTCGCCATTCCGGTGCTCGAGGAGAAGGGCATCAAGGTGCTCACGATCGGCGACCTGCTCGAGGGCGAGCCGATCGACCCGGTTGAGACCGACGAAGACGACCTGGCGCTGATGCAGCTGACGTCGGGGTCCACCGGATCCCCGAAGGCTGTCCAGATCACGCACCGCAATATCTACTCGAACGCCGAGGCCATGTTCATCGGTGCGGAGTACGACGTCGACAGGGACGTCATGGTCAGCTGGCTGCCCTGTTTCCACGACATGGGCATGGTCGGCTTCCTGACCATCCCGATGTACTTCGGCGCCGAGCTGGTCAAGGTCACGCCGATGGACTTCCTGCGCGACACGTTGCTGTGGGCCAAGCTCATCGACAAATACCAGGGCACCATGACCGCGGCGCCCAACTTCGCCTACGCGTTGTTCGCCAAGCGCCTGCGCAAGCAGGCCGAGCCCGGCCAGTACGACCTGTCGACGCTGCGGTTCGCGCTGTCCGGCGCCGAGCCCGTCGACCCCGCCGATGTCGAGGACCTGCTGGATGCGGGCAAGGCCTTCGGGCTGAAGCCGTCGGCAATCCTGCCCGCCTACGGCATGGCGGAGACGACGCTCGCGGTGTCGTTCTCGGAGTGCAACGCGGGCCTGGTCGTCGACGAGGTCGATGCCGACCTGCTGGCTGCGCTGCGCCGCGCCGTCCCGTCCACCAAGGGCAACACCCGCCGGCTGGCATCGCTCGGTCCGCTGCTCAAGGATCTCGAGGCCCGCGTCGTCGACGACAACGGCGAAGTGATGCCCGCGCGCGGCGTCGGCGTCATCGAACTGCGCGGCGAATGCGTCACGCCGGGCTACCTCACCATGGGCGGGTTCCTGCCCGCACAGGACGAGCACGGCTGGTACGACACTGGTGATCTGGGCTACCAGATGGAGAACGGCCACGTCGTGGTGTGTGGCCGCGTCAAGGACGTCATCATCATGGCCGGCCGCAACATCTACCCGACCGACATCGAGCGCGCCGCGGGCCGCGTCGAGGGTGTGCGGATCGGCTGCGCCGTCGCGGTCCGGCTCGACGCCGGGCACTCGCGCGAGACCTTCGCCGTCGCAGTCGAATCCAACGCCTGGCAGGACCCGGTCGAGGTGCGGCGCATCGAACACCAGGTGGCCCACGAGGTGGTCACCGAGGTCGACGTGCGGCCGCGCAATGTCGTGGTGCTCGGCCCCGGGACGATCCCCAAGACGTCCTCGGGCAAGCTGCGCCGGGCGAACTCGGTCACGCTGGTCACTTGACAGTCAGGACAACCCAGCGAGCTGCTTCTGCCGGTAGAGCCGCGCCCATTCCTTGCGCGGCCGGATCGACACGTCGACGTCAAATCCCTTGGCGCGCAACGCCCCTACGCTGGCCTGTTCGCGCGGTGTGCGGGCGAACGGGTCCCAGCCGAAGAACCGGCAGGAGTTCTGCCAGGTGATCTTGTCGATGTCGCTGTCGTCGGCGCCGGCGGCGGTCAACTCGGCCAGCACCTGCTCGGGAGCGTCGGGCCAGAAACAGTCGGAGTGCGGGTAGTCGCATTCCCAGGCGATGATGTCGATGCCGATCTCGTGACGCAGTCTCAGTGACGTCTTGTCGGTGACATAGCAGGCCAGTGAGTGCTCGCGGAACACGTCGCTGGGCAGTTGAGAGCCGAAGTCCCGCCGCAGCCATTTCTGGTTGGTGTAGTGCCGGTCGCTCCGGTCCAGGTAGAACGGGATCCAGCCGATGCCGCCCTCGGAGAAGGCGAACTTCAGGTCGGGGTAGTTGCGCATCGCCGGGCCCCACAGCAAATCCTGGGCGCACATCGCCGACACCTGGGTAGCCAGGATGATCAAGTTGTCGATCGGCGCGTTGGGCGCCATGCTGATCGCGCCGAAGCCGGTGCCGATGTGCAGGCACATCACCACGTTCTCCTCGGACAGCGTGCGGAACACCGGACCCCAGTAGTCGTCGTCGTGATAGCTCGGAAGTCCTTCCAGATGCGGCAGTTCCGGCATGGTGACCGCGCGACAGCCCTTGGCCGCCACCCGGAGGATCTCGGCGCACATTCCCTCTGGAGTCCACGTCGGCAGGATTGCGATCGGAATGAAGCGATCGGGGTAGGACCCGGCCCACTCGTCGATGTGCCAGTCGTTGTAGGCCGACACCATCACCAGCGTGACGTCTTCGCGGGTCATGTTGAGGTGCCGCGCGGAGAAGCCGGTGAAGGTGGGGAAGCACATCGATGCAAGGATGCCGTTGCGGTTCATGTCGCGGACGCGCTCGTGCACGTCGTAGACGCCGGGACGCATCTACGCGAAGCCGGCGGGGTCACGGCCCCACTCCTCGGCCGGCCAAGACACCACGGCGTTGAGCCCGCTGACGCCCTGCGGCCTGCCCTGATACATCCACTGGTCGACGCCCTTGTCGTCGGTGACGACGATCGGAGCCTCGTCCCGGTATTTCTTCGGCACGTGGCGCAGGAACATGTCCGGCGGCTCCACGACGTGGTCGTCGATGCTGACCAGGATCAGGTCGTCCGTACCCATTGGGTCCATGGCTTTACTATTACCCTGGAGCCCGATGACCGTCTCCGCATCTTCGGCCAGGTATTTGCCTGAATCGGCCAATCTGTCGGGCCGGGCCAGTATCGGCCCGGTCGAATTGCGTCGCGGTGGACGGGCCCGGGCCGGCAGCTACCTCTACGAGGGGCATCGGCTGGTCACCGGTTGGCACTCGCACGACCTGCATCAGATCCAATACGCGATCGGCGGGGTGGTGGAGGTCGAGACGGCGACAGCGCATTACCTGCTGCCACCGCAGCAGGCCGCCTGGATCCCGGTCGGACTGGAACACCAGGCCACCATGACTCCCAATGTCCGCAGCGTGGCCGTGATGTTCGACCCGGAGCTGCTGCCCGACTTGGACATTCATGACAGTCGGGCTCGCATCGTGGCGGTGTCGCCGTTGATCCGCCAGATGATGATTCATGCGCTGCGCTGGCCGATCGGGCGTCCGGACAGCGATCCGGTGTCCGACGGGTTCTTTCAGACGTTGGGCCACTTGGTGTTCGAGGCGCTCGACCACGAGGCGCCGCTGAGCCTGCCCACGGCCGACAATCCGGTCGTGGCGGCGGCGATGGACTACACCAAGGCGCACCTGACGTCGGTGACCGCCGCCGAGGTCAGTCGCTCAGTCGCGGTGTCCGAGCGGACGCTGCGACGCCAGTTCGACACGGCGACCGGGATGTCGTGGCGGACCTATCTGCTGCACGCCCGCATGCTGCGCGCCATGGCGCTGCTCGTCGCCCCCGGCGCGTCGGTGCAAAAGACCGCCAGCGCAGTCGGTTTCGACAGTCTGAGCGCGTTCACGCGGGCGTTCAGCCGGTTCTGCGGCGAGACCCCGTCGAGCTATCGGCTGCGCGCTTGCGACAGCGAGTGAGCAACTACCAGGTGTGCACCCGGTTCTGCGCCGACTCCAGGCCCAACTCGATCAGCAACTCGGTTGCATCGGCAGCCTGCTCGCAGATCGTGGACACCTCGGGACGTTCGGTGGCGGTGAAGTTCTCCAGCACGAATGCGGCCGGATCTTTACGGCCGGGCGGACGGCCGATCCCGATCCGCACCCGCTGGAAGTCTTTAGTGCCCAACGCGGTCGCGACCGAACGCAGCCCGTTGTGGCCTCCCTCGCCGCCGCCGAGCTTGAGCCGGATCTGACCGAACTCGATGTCGAGTTCGTCGTGGATGATCAGCACGTCAGCCGCAGACACCGAATAGAACTTGGCCAACGGACCCACCTGGCGGCCGGATTCGTTCATGTAGCAGCGCGGCTTGGCCAGCACCACCGAACGCCCACCCAGCCGCCCGGTGACGATCTCCGCACCGGAACGCTTGTGCACCTTGAAGTTCGAACCCAACCGAGCAGCGAGCCGGTCGGCCACCATGAACCCCAGATTGTGCCGCGTCTGGGCATAATTCGGCCCGGGGTTGCCCAAGCCGACCACCAATCGTGGTTCGGCCACGGGCTATTCGGACTCGGCTCCGGCCGCGTCGTCCTCGCCCTCTCCGGCTTCCTCGGTCGGCTCCGCGGCCTCGGTCGCCTCGCCGGCGCCCTCGCTCTCGAGCTCCTCGGCGGTCGGCGCGTTCACCACGTTGACGACCAGCAGCTCGGGGTCGGAGGTCAGCGTGACGCCCGACGGCAGCGGGATCTGCGCCGCGGTGAACTGGGTGCCCGCCGAGGCGCCGTCAAGCGGCAAGGTCAGCGACTGCGGGATCGACATGGCGTCGGCTTCGATCTCGATGGTGCTGGCCTCCTGGGTCACCAGGGTGCCGTAGGCGGCCTCGCCGACCACCTCGACGTTGACCTCGACGGTGACCTTCTCGCCGAGGCGGACCACCAGCAGGTCAGCGTGGGTGATGCTGCGCCGGATCGGGTGGATGTCGAGAGCCTTGGTCAGCGCGAACTGTTCTTTGCCGTCAATGTCCAGAGTCAGCACGGCGTTGGTGCCGGAGTGGCGAAGGACCGCGGCGAAATCGCGTCCGGGCAGTTCGAGGTGCTGTGGGTCGGCGCCGTGACCGTAGAGGACGGCCGGAATCTTGCCTTCGCGGCGGGCCCGGCGGGACGCGCCTTTGCCGGTTTCGGTCCGCACCAGCGCGGTGAGTTTGTTGACGGCATTAGCCATGATGTCGCTCCTGGGTCAGGTTTCTGGCACGGCCAGGAGCGCGACAACTGAGTCGGGTCCCCGTCGATAACGGCGGCTCGCACGAGCCACCCTCGCCGTGACGCCTGGTCAGGCTAACGCATCAGCGGCTCAGAGCGGAAATTTGGTGTCCGTCAGCCGCTCGGACAGCTCCCACAGCGCACCGGCTGTAGCAGCGCGTTTGGCCAGCGGGCTGCGCCCGACCGGCCGGCTGCGACCGCCCATGCCGAAAGACGGCCCGATGAAGCTGTTACCCGGGACGTCCTGTGCGATGGCGTACAGCGTCTGCCGGGCGCCGAAGTCGGCGTCGGTGGCCAGCCGGTTGCCCAAGGACATCAGCGCATCGCCGAGCTTGCGCCCTGAGTGCCCTTGCAGGTTGGTGTGCGAGTAGCCGGGATGGGCGGCGACCGCGCGCAGAGGCGACCCGGCCGCCTCGAGCCGGCGCTGCAACTCGCTGGTGAACAACAGGTTGGCGAGCTTGGACTGGCCGTAGGCCACCCAGGCCGAGTAAGGCCGTGACGTCCAGTTCAGGTCTCGCAGGCTGACGTAGCCCATCCAGTGCATCAGCGACGACACCGTCACGACCCGGTCGGTGACCTTCGGCAACAGCAGGTTGGTCAGCGCGAAGTGGCCAAGGTGGTTGGTGCCGATCTGGCTCTCGAAGCCGTCCGCGGTAACCGCACGCGGGACGGCCATGATGCCGGCGTTGTTCACCAGGATGTCGACGGTGTCGACCCCGTCGGCGAA
>Ga0302184_10002637_pt1 | contig 11336 bp, 10 predicted proteins | sample I_Palsa_N3_3_FD_200233 | JGI IMG/M metagenome (GOLD analysis project Ga0302184, IMG submission 200233) | Peat permafrost microbial communities from Stordalen Mire near Abisko, Sweden - I_Palsa_N3_3 | ecosystem: Environmental > Terrestrial > Soil > Palsa > Peat permafrost | place: Sweden...
GGGATCCGGCAGCTCTTTGCCGCCCAGCGTGCCGCCCTGACCCGTGGCTGACCCGGAGGCGGTCCGCTCCCTCGCACAGACGGTCGGCGGTTTCCACATCACGGACCGCACCTTGCTTGCCGCTCAGGAGCGCCTCGAGCGGCGCCTGGCAGCCGGGACGCTCGACGACGGAGCGGTGCGCGCCTACGTGGACGCCGTGCGGCGCTACTTCGAGCCGTACGAGCGCGAAGCGCAAGGCCAGCTGCGGCATGTCGACCGGGAGCTGGAGCGCCTCTACCAGCTCCAGTACAACCTCGTCGCCGAACGCGGGGTCGTCGCCAAGCGCGTCGAGGCCGTGCGAGGCGTCTTGGAGTCGCTCGCTGAACTCGCCCCACGATGAAAATGCTCGACGATGTCGGGCGTGGGACGATCGGCGTCTTCACCTATGCCGGCGGCGCGGCCGAACTGCTTGCAGACTCGGTCCGCTTCATCGCGCGGATGCGCATCCGCTGGCGCGAGACGGTCGACCAGATGTACCTGCTGGGGGTGCAGTCGTGGACGATCGTCCTGCTGACGTCGCTGTTCACCGGGATGGTCTTCTCGCTGGAGAGCGCCGTGCAAGCCGTCCAGTACGGCGTCGGGAACCTCGTCGGCGGTGCGGTGGCGTTCTCGAGCGCGCGCGAACTGGGGCCGATGCTCTCCGCCGTCGTCGTCGCCGGCCGTACCGGAGCCGCGATTGCGGCGGAACTCGGCTCGATGGTCGTCACCGAACAGATCGAGGCGCTCCAGGCGCTGGGTTTGTCGCCGACTCGCATGCTGGTCGTCCCGCGGCTGGTGGCCCTCGTCATCATGCTGCCGCTCCTGACGATCTTCGCCGTGATCGTCTCGATCATCGGCGGGATGTGGGTCGCCAACCTCTACGCGCACATCTCCAACGAGTCGTTCATCGCCTCGGCGCGTTCGGTGCTGCCGTTCACCGACGTGCTCAAGGGCCTGCTCAAGTCCGTCGTCTTCGCGATCATCATCGCCATCATCGGTGCCTACCAGGGTCTCACGACGCGCGGCGGGGCGGCGGGTGTCGGGAAGTCGACGACGGGAGCGGTCGTGACGTCGATCATCCTGATCTTTATCTTCAATTTCTTGCTCTCGTACGTGTTGTTCGGGAATACCTGATGGCAGTTTGGGCGCGGCTCGAAGACGTCTGCGTGCGGTACGGCCCCAAGATCGTGATGCAGAACCTCTCGCTCGACATCGTCGAGGGCGCGATCACCTGCATCATCGGCCTCTCGGGTGCGGGCAAGTCGACGATTCTGCGCCTCCTCAACGGCCTCAAGAATCCCGACAGCGGCCACGTCTACGTCAGCGGGCGCGACATCACGAGCCTGCGCGAGCGCGATCTGATCGAGCTGCGCCGCTCGATCGGGTTCGCGTTTCAGTTCTCGGCGTTGTTCGACTCGCTGACGATCGGCGAGAACGTTGCGCTGCCCCTGCGCGAACACACGAAGCTGAGCAACGACGAAATCGACCACCAGGTCGCGCAGGCGCTGGAGTCCGTCGGGCTCGCGCACACGCAAGAGCGGTATCCGTCCGAGCTCTCGGGCGGGATGGTCAAACGGGCCGGTTTCGCCCGCGCCGTCATCACGAACCCCGAAGCGGTGCTGTACGACGAGCCGACGACCGGGCTCGACCCGATCATCACCCACGTCCTGACCGACCTGGTCGTACGCCTGCGGGCGCGCCTCAACGGAACGGCGGTCGTCGTTTCCCACGATCTCGAGAGCATCTACATGATGGCCGACTATATCGCGATGCTCTTCGAGGGCGCAATCGTGGCCTACGGGACCGTCGACGAAATCCGGCGTTCGCCGAATCCCATCGTGCAACAGTTCTTGCAAGGGAGTGAAGTCGGGCCGATCCCGATTTAAGCCATATGACTAGACAAGCACTCGTCGGTCTCTTCACGATCTTCGCGCTGGTCGGACTGTTCGGAATCTTCGTCGTTCTCGCGAACGTCGGACCGCAGGGCCGCTACAAGATCGGCGTCCATTTCAAGTCCGCCGCCGGGCTGCACCGCGGCGCGCTGGTCTACGAAAGCGGCGTCGTGGTTGGCATCGTCGACAGCACGGAGCTTCTGCCCGACGACTTCTCGGTCGAGGTCATCCTCGCGATCAATAACAACGTCGACGTGCCCCGCACGGCCGAGTTTCTCATCCAAGCACCGCTGACCGGCGACTCCACGCTCGAAATCGTCCCGCTTCGGCCGTCGTCACGTCCGGGTTTCGCGCCGGCTCCGAGCGCGCCGCCTGCGGTCGCCGTGCTGCCGCGCACCGTCCTGCCGCTCAACCAGCAGCCGCAAGGGACGAACCCGGCCACGATCCAGGACCTCCTCGACCAAGGCCAAGGCGAGGTACGGCGCCTCGACAAGATGCTGGCAACCCTCGAGCAGCGCGAACCCGCACTCCTCGGAACGCTTCAGGATGCCCTCGACAACGCCAAGCAACTCAGCGGAACCGCCAACGAGACGTTCCACAAACTCTCCGGCCGTATCGACACCCTGGCCGACACGATGCAGCTGGCGCTCGAGAAGAACAGCGCCAACTTGACGGACCTGACCGGCTCGCTCGATAAAGCCGTGAACCGCAACACCGGACACTTCGACTCGATCGTCGCGGCCCTCGACCGCTCGGCGCACGACCTCAACGTGACGGCCGATCACATCACCAGCCTCGCCTCGGACCCGGCGCTGCGCGACAACATCCTGCGGGCAACGCAAGGTCTGGCCGATACGGCCGCGACGTTTGCGTCGATCGCGAACGACTTCCACAACGTCACCGGCAACCCGCAGACGCAGGCGCAGCTGCGCGATACGGTCGCGCAGATCGACGCGGCGTCGCAGAAGGCCAACTCGATCTTCGCCCGCTTCGGCGGCCGCTCGCACGTCTACGGCGTCGATCCGGGAGCGACGCCGGCACCGGCGGCGCCGGCCGGCGCGAGTCGCCCGGCGCCCAGCGGTGCTGCTGCCCCGCACGCAAACGCGACGTCCTCCCCGTACGTCGTCGGGGCGCAGCCCGTGCCCTCGAGCAGCACGCCGCCGTCGATCCAGTCGAACGTCAAAGAGAAGATCGACTCGCTCGTCAACGACCTGATCGCGCTGCAGATCCGCGTCTCGGAGCTCGACGACGAGCACTCCGGGACGTATCGCTCGCCGCTGCTCGGCAGAGATCGCGGACCGCAGACGGACATCAACCTGCTCGCGTTGCCGCAAGCGCACACGTACCTGTTCGCCGGCGTGAACGATACGGGCGGCCCGAACACGACGTGGAATTTCGCCGCCATGGAGCGCGTCGCTCCGCACCTCCAGCTTGGAGGCGGCCTACTCTACTCGCGGCTGGGTGCGCGCGCGGTCTACGACCCGGGTTTGAATGGCCTCGGCTTCTTAGGGCTGATCTACGATCCGCGCCACCCAACGGCCGACGGCTACTTGAACCTTCACCTCGGCGGAGGGCTGCAGCTGTTCGGCGGCGAGCGCGACATCCTCCACTCCGGGCGCCGGACGGCCTTCGGACTGCAATACCAGTACTGAGGAGTTCGGCCGTTGGCTGAACTCCGGAGCGCGCGATGATTCCGATCGGCGACGACTCACGGCGGATAGCTTTTCCGTTCGTCGTCTACGCGATCGTCGCGCTCAACGTCTGGGTCTACGTGCTCGAAGTGCGCGCCGGGCCCGGTGCCGATACGTTCATCGACGCGCTTGCGATCATCCCGTACGACATCACGCACGGGGTCGTGCTTCCGCCGCCCTCGCCGCCGGTTCCCGCGCTGACGATCGTCACCTCGATGTTCGTCCACGGCGGCCTGGCGCATATTTTCTTCAACATGCTGTTCTTCGTCGTGTTCGGACCTGCGGTCGAAGCTCTCTGCGGTCACCACCGCTTCGCGCTGTTCTATCTGCTGTGCGGGATCGCGGGCGGCGTCGCGCAGATCGCGGCCGGCCCGAACAGCCACATCCCGGCGCTGGGCGCCTCCGGTGCGATCGCAGGCGTCCTGGGTGCCTACCTGATCAACTTTCCCTTCGCGCGCGTCCGCACGATCATCCCGATCGGGTGCTTCCCGCTCTTCGTCCGCTTGCCGGCGCTGCTCGTGATCGGCCTCTGGGCGGTGGTCCAGTTCCTCAGCGGCTTCGGCTCGCTCAGCGAGCACGCGGCGGAGTCGCAAGGCGGCACCGCGTATTTCGCCCACATCGGCGGCTTCTGCGCAGGAGTGCTTTTGATCGGTTTGTTCAAGGTCCGGACCCCCAGCGGCATCGCGGCGCGGAGGACTCGATGAGGGTCGGCATCGTGGGCGCGGGCGCGCTGGGGACGCTGTTCGGACAGCGGCTGGCGGCACACAACGAGGTCGTGCTCCTCGAACGGAACCCGGCCATCGTCGCCGCGATCGCGCGCGACGGGCTTCGCGTCGACGGTGCGACCGCAACGGCGAGCGCCAGCAGCGACCCCCGGCTGCTCTTCGGGGTCCAGGTGCTGTTCGTGTTCGTTCGCTCGACCGACACACTGCGCGCGCTGCGGCCGTTTGCCGCGCAGTTGGATCCCGCGACGGTCATCGTCTCGCTGCAGAACGGCCTCGGCAACGAAGAGGCGATCAAGACCTGCTTGGGCAGCTCGATTCCGCTCGTCATCGGCGCGACGACGGAATCGGCGCTCGCGGTCGCCGCGGCCGACGTGCGGCGCGTCGGCGACGGCGCGACGATGGTCGGCAGTGCCGGTGCTTCACCCGAAGCCTGTAACCGCATCGCACGGCTGCTCGCGGAAGCCGGCTTTCACGCCAGCGCGGCCTACGACATCCGGCCCCACCTGTGGGGAAAACTCATCGCGACGGCCGCGATCACGCCCGTCGCCGCGCTGCTCGAGCGTCCCAACGGGATCGTGCTCAGCGACGCCTACGCCGGCGAAGTCGCGCGCTCGCTAGCGCAGGAAGCGGCAACGGTCGCCAACGCCATGCGCATCCCGCTGCCGTTTACGGATCCTTGGACCTACGTGCGCACGATCGTCGAGCAGACCGCGGAGCTCGACAGCTCGATGCTGGCGGACTTGCGCGCGGGCGCGCCGACGGAAGTCGATTTCATCAACGGCGCGGTAATCGCGGCGGGACGACGCGCCGCCGTACCGACGCCGCACAACGAATCGGTGTACGGCCTGGTCAAGGCGCGCGAGGCGCTGCGCGGCCCAGCCGCAGGCGAGGCGGTCTAATCGCGGCGGCGAGTTTTCTTCTCGCGCGGGTGCGCGGCGTCGAACTGTTCGAGCATGCGCGAGCGGGCGACCTTGGTGTAGACCTGCGTCGTCGCGAGGCTTTCGTGGCCGAGGATCTCCTTGATGACGAGCAAGTCGGCGCCGTTCTCGTAGAGATGCGTCGCCATCGAGTGGCGCATCGTGTGCGGCGAGGCGCGTCCTTTGAGATCGGCCAGCTCGATCGCCGAACGCACGATCTTGTAGAGCGCCGATTCGCTCAGCCGAGCGCCGCTTCGGCCAATGAAGAACGCATCGTTGGTCGTGCGCGGACGCACGCCGAGGTAGGTCTGCAGCGCTTCGGCGGCCGCATGCGTCAGCGGGACAACGCGGTCCTTGTTGCCCTTGCCGCCGACCACACGCATCGTGCGATGCTTGAGATCGACGTCGCCGAGCGAGAGGCCGAGCAGTTCGGAGCGCCGCACGCCGCTCGCGTAGAGCGTTTCCAGGATCGCGCGATCGCGCTTGCGTTGCGCGTCCGTCGACCCGGCGAGGGGCCGGGTCGCATCGAGCAAGCGCGTGAGCTCGGCCTCGGTCAGCGCTTTGGGCAGTGGGCGGCCGATCTTCGGCGTCGGGACATCGGCGGCGGGATTGTCGTCACGACGACCCTCGAACTTCAGGAACTTGTAAAACGTGCGCAGCGCGGAGATCTTCCGCCGGATCGAACGCGGCGCATACGCGCGCGACACGTTGAGGCGCTGCAGGTACGCGAGCACGTCGCTGGCCGTGGCTCCCGGCAAGGCATCGTAGGGCGGCGGCTGATGCTCGTCGGGCTTCCCCTTCGCGGCGCGTGCCTTCAAGAACGAGCCGAAGCTCTCCAAATCGCGCTGATAGGCGACCGACGTGTTGGGGCTCAGGCGCCGCAGGTCGACGTGCGCCGCAAACCGCGCGATCGCCGGATCCGCGGAGACGAACTCGCCGGCGGCGTAGCGCCGCACCCGTTTCGTCAGAGCGCCCTCCTCGGGTGGCCCCGGAAGAAGAAGAAGAAGAGGATGCACGAGAGATACGTCCCCGTGCGCGAAAACCCGCCCGCATGATCGCGCTATCGCTGCGCGGCTTTCGCCTCGCGTGGCTCCCGAGCGACGTGATCGCCGGTGCGATGCTGGCCGCCATCGCAATCCCCGAGCAGATCGCGACCGCGCGGCTCGCGGGGATGCCGGCCCAAACCGGACTCTACGCGTTCGCCGCCGGATCGCTCGCGTTTGCGATATTCGGCGCGAACCGTTACCTGTCGGTCGGGGCCGACTCGACGACTGCGCCGATCTTCGCCGGGGCGATCGCCGCGCTTGCCGTCGCGCCGTCGACACCGTATCCGGTCCTAGTCGCGACGACGGCGCTGTTCACCGGCCTCGCGCTGCTGCTGGCGGGCTCCGTGCGCGCCGGCTGGATCGCCGACCTCCTATCGATCCCCGTCACCGTGGGTTTGCTCGCCGGGATCGCCGTCCACATCGTCGTCGGCCAGCTGCCGTTCGTGCTGGGTGTCCCTGGCGCTTCCGGCTCGCCGGCGATGCGCGTGATCGCGCTGCTGCACGACGTGCCGCACGCAAACGGTGCGTCGCTGTTGATCGGCGCGGGCGTCCTCGCGATCACCCTCGGCGCGGAACGGCTCAATCCGCGCATCCCCGGAGCGCTGATCGGGCTCCTCGCCGCGGGCGCCGCCGTCGCTGCATTCCATCTCAGCGAACGCGGCGTTGCGGTCCTCGGTGCGCTCCCCGCCGCGCTCCCGCACCTGAGCTTCCCGTTTGTCGGTCTGCACGATGCGCTGCAGCTCGTGCCGATCGCGCTCATCGTCGCGCTCGTGTGCATGGTGCAAACCTCCGTCGTGCTGCGTACGTATCCCTCAGATCCCGCTGCAGGAGAAGACCCCAGCCGCGACTTCGCCGCGGTCGGCATCGGGTCGATCGCCGCAGCGTTCGTCGGGGCGTTTGCCGTCGACGCGAGCCCGCCGCGGACTGCCGTGGTCGCCTCGTCCGGCGGCCGCTCTCAGTTGGCGGGCGTCGTGGCGGTCGCATTCGTTGCGCTGTTGGCGATCTTCGGAGCGCAGCTGGCGGCGTATCTGCCGTTGGCGGCACTCGGCGGTGTGTTGATCTACGTCGCGCTGCGCATTTTCCGGGCCGGCGACATGCTGCGCATCGCGCGCTTCGGCGGCTACGAGATTTGGCTCGTCGTGGCCGGCGCTGCGCTCGTGATCGCGTTGCCGATCGAGAGCGGGATGGCGCTGGCGATCGTGCTGTCGCTCGCGCACGGGATCTACATCGTTGCGCGCCCGCCGACGACCGAGCTGCTGCGCGTCCCCGGGACGACGATCTGGTGGCCGCCCGACGACGAGCCGGGCGAACGCGTTCCGGGCGTCCTCGTCTTCGCACCGGCCGCCCCGATCACGTTCACCAACGCGGACTACATCGTGCAGCGGCTACGCGCGCTCATCGCGGCAGCGCCGCAGCCCGTCCGGCTCCTTGTGATCGAAGGCGACGGTGTGATCGACATCGATTACACGGGCTCGCGCGTGTTCGGCGCGGCGATCGCCGATCTGCGCGCTCAGGGCATCACCATGGCGTTGGCGCGGCTCGAGGGTGACCGCGCGCAGGGCGCCGCCGAGCGTACGGGGCTCATCGCCGCACTGGGCCCGAACCGGACGTTCAAATCGGTGCACGAGGCGCTCGTTGCACTCGGCCCGCATCAGTGAAACTTCACGCCGACCTCGAGCGTCCGCGGCGGCGCGTAGTGATTCCCCTGTGCGTTGAGGTAGGTTACGAAGTACCGGTCGTTGAGGATGTTCTCGATCGAGACGGTCAGCGCAGCGCGCGGCGAGATCGCGATGCCCTTCTCGAGATCGAAGGTGGTGTGCGGCGTCCGCTTACACGGGCCACCGATCGGTGAGAGGTAGTCGGGCCCGGCACACGTGATCCCGCCGGTGGGGTTCAGCGCGGTCGAAAGCCCGCTGCCGTACTCGCCGTCGGCCGAGAACCAGCCGCCGCGCCGATCGTTGAGCAGCACGCCGCCGGACATCGTCCAGTTTTGCTCGTGGTCCGCAGGCGTGTACCCCGTCGGTCGGCCGAAGCATGGCGCCAGCAGCTGGGTTTCGCAGCCGCTGTTCAGCGAAACGACGTGTGCTGCGGAGACGTAGAAGCGACCGTTGCGCGACAACGGCTGCACGTAATTGAGCGCTTCCTGTGAGAGCCGCCCGAGCACGTAGTTGATGTCCTGGTGGAGCAGGGTCACCCCGACCTGCGTGTCGTCGATGAGGTCGTTGGCATTCTTCTGCCACACCCGGAAGCCGAGATCGCCCACTCCGAGGGGGATGTGGCCTCCGAGTTCGAGCTGCGTATCGCGCTCCGGCTTTAAGTCGAATTGCGCGGCGTGCGGCTGCAGCGGAAGATTCAGCAGATAGGCCGCGTCCGGACTTACGTTCTCGAGCGAAAACGGTTCGAAGAAGCGGCCGATGTACGCGTAGAGGCTCGCGCGATCGCCCCAAAAACGCGTGATTTTCAGCCGCGGACTGAAGGACCCGAACCCTTCGGCGAATTCCGTCGACTTGACGTTAAAGAAGTCGTAGCGAACGCCGTAGTCCACACCCCACAGGTCGCTCATCCGCCAGCTATCCTGCAGGTAGGATTGGTAGGTGTTGCCGATGTTCGGCGCATTGTCCACGACGGTAGCCGGCGCGTCCGGCGTGGCGGGTGTCACGATCGGGGCCAGAAAGTTATCCGGCTGCAGCGTGATCGCGTAGTACTTCAACACCCTCGACTGATCGTATTCGGTACCGGCCGCCACGGTGTGCTTGCCGAAGCTCTGACTATAATCGGCCTGAAACGCGTAATCCAGTGCAGTTCTCGTGTCGGCCAGCGAATACGCGCACGTCGTCGGCAGATACACCACCGCCGGGTCCGTCAGCGCGGTTGCGCAATCGGTCGGTGCTCCGCCGTTGCCGTACGGCGGTTTCTCGACATTCAGGGCCTCCCCGTACGCGAAGTCGTTCGACGGGTCGCCGAAGTCTTGAATTCGCGATGCTTTGAAGATCGGACCGAACGTGATCGAGCCGGTCGTGCCGAGCAAATGATGGAACTGGGCGGTGAGGAACGTGTCGGCCTGCTTTTCGCTGTCGTCGGTGGACGCCGGCTGGCCATTATTGACATCGTTCGGAATCTGAAACGCGCCCGCGCTGTTGATGAAGGTGATGTTGGTGAAATCGCCGTTGGGAGCCGGCAGCGTGAAACGCACGAACTGGCCGGTCGAGCCGGCGTCGTTATGGGGCGAGCTGAAGTTCGGTGGATCGAGACCGCGGGTCGTTTGCAGTCCGGAGATTGCGATGTCGAACCCGCCGCCGCCCGCCAGGGGAGCGTGATACCCCAGCGTCCCTTGAGCGGTCGTATTGGAACCGAATGCTCCGTAGCCGTCGAACCCGGCCGGCCCGGTCCCGGCGCGCGTCGTCATATTGAAGACGGATCCGAAGCGCAAGCCGTACTGGGCCGGGTACGCGCCTTCGGTCAGTTCGACGAACGACAAGTTGTTCAGGTTGATCTCGCCGCCGATGTCCCGATTGAGTTCCTGGGGCAGCGCGACGCCGTCGAGCATGTAGTTGATCACGCCGTGATCACCGTTGATGTGCACGACGCCGTTCGCTCCGCGGACGGCGCCCGGCATTTGGATCTCCATGTTGGTGAAGTTGTTGTCGAACGGCAACTCCGTTAACGCGGTGCCGTTGAGGGCGACGTCGCTTCCACTGCCTTGGATGACCTCGGCCGGCACCTGCCGTGGTGCCACGACCACGCGCCCGATCTCCGTCGGTGCACCGAGCCGGACGGCGATCGTAGCGCCACCGCTACCGAGATCGACGCTCGCCGTGCCCTGGTCGGTGCCGCTCTTGGCGGTGACTTGGTACGTTCCGAGCGCGAGCGGCGGAAACGAGAAGTGCCCGTTTGCGTCGGTCGTCGTCCCAATGGTTACGTTGTTGCCTGAGACGGTGACATGCACGTTCGCGACGGGCGTGTCCTCTTTGGTAACCGTGCCGCTGAGAAACGCGGTCGCATTCGCCGCATCGGCTGCGGCACAGAACGCGAGCACGAGGAGAACGGCAATACATGCTGCTCGCGCATGGCGCGAATGGAAATTGAACATCGGTTGGCCCTCTCGGAACTACAGCAGGCCTGCGGCGCGGAAGAGCGCGACGCAGATGACGCGTGGCGGCGAAAGCCGCCCTAATCGGTCAGGCTGCTGCTGGCGGAGGACGATACCGGAAGGAGAAGGGGCCGCGCCGTCCGGACGGCGCGCGCGGCCCGCGGTAGGCGGCGAGGCGGCCGGGTACCGGGGCGGCGAGCGGACGTGCGACCGTTGCCCAGGCCAGGGCTGAAGCGAATTCGAGGATCCGCTGTTTGCACAGCGTGACGGTCAGCGCGCCGAGTGCCGCCGCGATCGCGGCGGTGACGACTCCTGTGACGACATCGCCCGCGGAAAGCGGGCACCCTTCGCCGAGCTCGGTCAGCGCGAAGAAGCCGAATTGCGCGACGAAAGTGACCGCGGCGAATCCCGCTCCGCGCCCACCGAAGGGAAGCGCCTCGATCAGCGGCACCACGCCCGGCGCGCGAAGACCAGGCGCGCGCCAGAGCACCGCAGCGATGAGGCTCGCCAGCGAGAGGAGGGCAAACACGCCCAGATAGCCGTGGCGAGCCGACAGAACGAGAGCGGCACCGTCGTGCCAACCCAGGCCGGCGAATTCCGCAATGAGATGCGCCGCGATGCCGAACGGCACGGTCAGCGCAAAGAGCGCGAGGGCCGCCGCAAGCGGACGCCGGTTGCGCGCCATCCTACTGCTCGTGATTTCTCATCCGCATCGAGGGGCCGTATACGTCGCGTGGGCGATCATCCCATTGTCCTCATCTCCATGCGATGATGACGCCGGTGCCCCGTACCGGCGTGCGCGAGGCCTATTCCAAGCAGGCGATGATCGTCTCGATCACGCGCTTGGTCTCCTCGGGGTCGCGGACTTGGATGCACGTCGCGCCCGTCGAGCGCGCCGGATAGTCGTTGCCACCCGGGAAGAGCGCATCGCCGACGTAGATCATCTGCGAGGTCGGC
>Ga0302184_10002638_pt1 | contig 11335 bp, 7 predicted proteins | sample I_Palsa_N3_3_FD_200233 | JGI IMG/M metagenome (GOLD analysis project Ga0302184, IMG submission 200233) | Peat permafrost microbial communities from Stordalen Mire near Abisko, Sweden - I_Palsa_N3_3 | ecosystem: Environmental > Terrestrial > Soil > Palsa > Peat permafrost | place: Sweden: Abisko...
ACAGCCCGAGTACGCCGCCGAAGCCGAGCGCGACGGCGATGATTCCCATGTGCTCGACGGAGGAGTAGGCGAACATCCGCTTGAAGTTCCCGCGCCGGACCATGAACAGGACCCCGATCACGATCGATGCGAATCCGAAGGCGAGCAGGACACCGCGGGGGAAGGAGCCGCCGAGCCCGGCCCGCGCGATCGCGAGGAACCGGATGATCGCGTACATCCCCGTGTTGAGCAGTGCCGCGGACAGCATGGCGCTTGCCGGGCTCGGCGCCTCGGCGTGCGCGTCGGGCAGCCAGGTATGCATCGGCGCCAGGCCGACCTTGGTGCCATAGCCGACGACCGCCAGCAGGAACGCCAGCCGGAGGCTCTGCGGCGCGAGCGCATGGGCGTGGCTGAACAGGTACGGCCAGGTCAGGGCGAGGTCCGGCGCGAGGTGCAGGCCGCTGGCTGAGTAGAAGAGGAACAGGGTGCCCGCGAGCGCGATCGTGACGCCGAACGAGGTGATGATCACGTACTTCCATGCCGCCTCAAGCGAGTTCGACCTGGCCTCGAGCCCGACCAGCCCGGCGCTTGCCAGGGTGCTGGCCTCGATCAGGACGAAGAGCAGGCCGAGGTTACCGGTCTCCAGGGACGCGAGCATCAGGGACGCGAACAGCCCGAAGAAGATGAAGTAGAGCCGGACCTGGAAGCGGCTGAGCCTGCCCGAGTCTTCCTCCGCCGACAGGTAGGCGACGGACCCGACGGCGGCGAGCAGTGTCACGCTGGCCACCGTCAGCAGGAAGAAGCAGCTGAGCGAGTCCAGGTAAAGGAAACCGCCCCAGCCGCGCAGCGGGGCCCGGTGCAGCTGCGCGACCAGCAGGCAGACCGCGGCGGCGAGCGCGACGCCGGCCCCCGCCGCTCCTGCCCAGCCCGCCTGGCGGGCCCGCGCGCCGCCCGCCGCCGCCGCCGTGCCTGCCAGCGGTCCCGCCGCCGTGAGAATCACCAGGATGATCATCAGCCGTGCAGCTCCCTCAGCTCGGCCGCGCTCGCGCTGGCGAGCCGGCGGGTGAGCCCTGATACGACGACGAGCATGATGAGCACCCCGGCGACCAGGTCGAGGAAGATTCCCGCCTCGACGATGAAGGGGAACGTCGCCACCAGCGTGATCGCGCCGAGGAATACGCCGTTCTCCACGATCAGCCAGCCGATCAGCTGGGCCACGGTGTGCCGTCGCACCACCATGCCCAGTCCGCCCAGCAGGATGACCGCGGTGGACAGCGGCACCACCGCTGCCGCGACCACCCCGTGCGGCAGCAGCTGCGGCTTGGTCACCAGGTAGGCGAACGCGGTCAGCGCGCCGCCGGCGATGAGCGAGGTCGACAGTCCCGTCGACAGCGCGGTGTCTCGCTTGAGCTCGAGCCGCTGCACCAGCAGCCGGCGGGCCGCCACCGGGATGCCGATCCCCTTGATCGCCAGGGTCGCCACGGCGAGGATCCACAGCTCGATGCTGTGGAAGGTGAAGGCGGCGACCCCGGCGGCGAACGACAGCACCACCGACTGCGCGCCGTAGTAGGCCACGTACCGGTTGAAGAGCTTGGATCCCAGGCAGGCGAACGCCAGCAGCAGGATCAGCACCCCGGCCAGGTCGAGCAGCACTCCGGCTGCGCTGGAAGCGGACAGGCTCTGCACTCCGGCAGTGCTGGTCGCGGACAGGCTCTGCACTCCGCTCACGCTCCGATCACGTAGGAGGTGGCGATGCCCACCAGCGCGAGCAGGAATGCCGCGCCGAGGAACTCCGCGATACGGAAGAAGCGCAGCTTCGCGAAGGACGTGTCGATCACGACGATCGCCAGGCCGCACACCGCCAGCTTGCCGAGCAGGACCGGAATGGCGAGCAGCGCGCTGGCCAGGTCACCGGAGGTGCCCAGGCCCCACGGGATGACGAAGACATTCATGAAGATCGAGGACAGCAGGAAGAGCTTCATCCAGCTGCCCCACTTCATCAGCGCGTATTCCCGGCCCGAGTACTCCAGCACGCGGCCTTCCTCGATCATCGAGATCTCCGTCGAGACGCCGGGGCTCTCGATCGGGATCCGGCCGTTCTCCACCAGCACGATCATGAAGAAGGCCAGCAGCCCGAGCAGGTGGGTGGGCAGCACCAGCGCATAGGGAGACGCCGCGATCGCATGGTTCATCAGGTAGGGGTTGTCCGATGCGGAGACCACGCCGACGGTGAAGAACACCAGGATCAGCGCGGGCTCTGCCATGCTGCCGATCCAGCTGGCCCGGCTTGCCCCGAGGCCGCCGTACGGGCTCGCGGTATCCAGCCCGGCCAGCGAGGTCATGAAGCCGGCCAGCGCGAGCACGAACGCACCGCCGATCAGGTCGGCGAGGAACGCCAGCGGCAGCGGCGAGTTGGTGATGACGGGGACGATCACCGACACCGTCAGGTAGCAGCCGAATGTCACGAACGGGGTTATCCGGAACACCCATGAGGCCTGGTCGCTGATCGCGCTGCCCTTGCGCAGGAGCTTGCCGAGATCCCGGTAGGGCTGCAGCACGCTCGGCCCGCGCTTGGACGCGATGACCGCTTCGGCCCGCGCCAGCACGCCCGCATAGAGCGGCGCGGCGGCGATGACCACGAGGCTCTGCAGGACCTGGATCAGGACCGGAACAGACAAAAAAAGCCTCCACCTGTCTGGGCGACGCACAAGGCGCCCGTTTCAGATAGAGGCCATTAGCCGGACTAGTCAGGAGCACCGGCGTTACGCGAGCCTCATCGCGTACTGGTTTCCAGAATATAGCAGTGACCCGCAAGCCGCAGGATCAGAGGTACCTGTCGGCGAGCCGGGCGAGTACGCCGCGCAGGGCACGTTCGCGGTGAGCCAGATCGCCGTCGGCGCGTTCGGCGTCCGCGACGGTGCCCGCGCGGTAGCTGGCGGCGGACTGCAATGCGCTGGCCAGGCCGTCCGTGCTTTCCGCGTACCGTCTCTGGACGGCCCGGATCAGTTCCCTGGTCGCCTCGGCTAGCCGGTACTGCAGGTCGGCGCGTGCCCGGCCGGCCTGACTGCCCGCCAGGCCGGCCGCCTCGCTGCGGAGGTGCTCGCGAGCCCGGCGCCGGCCGATCTCGCCGGGCAGCCGCCGCCTGACCGCACCGGCCAGCAGCTCGGTCTGGCCTACGTTCTCCCGGGTGGTGTAGAAGAACCGCAGGTCAGTCGCAAGCCGCTGGCCGGGCACCGGCACCGCGAGGTCGATCCCGAGCAGCTCGGCAGCAGCCTCCCTGACCGCGTCGAGTTCGGCTTTGAGCTCGCTGGTGAGCCGGGTGTCCAGCTCACCGAGGCCGTTTTCCAGCCGGTCACGCTGGGCCTCCCGCCAGGCTTCCACCGCCTCTCTCGTCAGCCGGGCAAGCTGCTCCCGGCCGCGCCGCTCGATCTCGGCGGGCGATGCCGCCGACAGCTCGCCAGCGAGCAGGCCGCCGATCCGCGTGCCCAGCTCGGCTGCCAGCCGCCGCGCCTCGCAGTCGGCGGCCTCGTTCAGCTCGGCAAGCATCCGCGCGGACGCGGCGTTCGCCAGGTCGGTGACGTCCTTGCCGCGGGCCCGCATGGCTTGGAGGCGGGCCTCGAACTCCATGACCCGCGCTGCCGCTTGCCCGCTGCGCATTTGCGCCGCACGGCGTCCGAGCACGACTGCGTCCAGCAGCGTTCCGGTCAGGCGGCGCAGGTGCGCGGCGGCTGAGCGGCGCACGTCATCGGCCCGGCCATGCTCCAGGTAGCCGCAGAAGTCCGAGCGGAACTCCTCGAAGCCCCGGTCAACGCCGGGGACAAGCGCCGCGCGAGCCGACAGCGGATAGATCCTGGCCGGCTGGCCGGTGGCGTCCTGAATCACCCCGGCGGTGAACGCCATCGACTCATCGAGACCGGCCGGATCCAGGTAGTCCGCCTTGTTCAGCACCACGAAGGTGGTCACTGAAAGCCCTGCCACCCGGGTCAGCAGGTCGCGCTCGCTAGCCGATACCGGCGGGTCGGCGGTGAGCACGAACACGGCGGCGTCCATGGTCTCCAGCGCATCGGCTGCCGCGCTCGTGTTGTGCGCGTGCACAGAACCAGTGCCCGGGGTATCGACGATCTCCAGCCCGCTGGCGAGTATCGGCACATCGAGCCGGACGGTGACGCCGGCGACACCGCGGCAGTTCGCCGGATTGCCGCGTTCTGTCACGAGATCCTCCAGCGCATCTGCGGGGAGCCGTTCGCTCCGGCCGTCCAGGAAGCGCGCCTCGATGCCCTCATCGGTGCCGTGCATGACCGTGGTCGCCACCGACGTCAGGGGCGTCACGCCGGCCGGCAGGATCTTCCGGCCGAGCAGGGCATTCACCAGTGTGCTCTTGCCGCGCTTCGCCTCGCCGACCACCAGCACCCGGAGCCGCCCGGCGCCGAGGCGCTCGCGCAGTCCGGCCAGCGTCTCGCGGTCAGCGCCACTGGCCAGCGCGTCCAGCTCATCCAGCGCGCGCACCAGTGCGCCGTCGCGTTCGATAGCGCGCATTCCTGGCCCTCCTGCCCAGCGTAGGCAGGGACCGTTGGCAGCTCAGCCGCAGTTTGACGGCGAGCCCCTCCGCCGTGCACATACGCCAGCATACGCATGTCGTTTACGCCGTTCCGAGGACTGCCAGAAACGGTCATGGTGATAGGTGAAGGCATCAAACGGCTGTTAGTGCTGGCTGTGCACTGCCGGGGAAGGTCGGGGAATGTAGCGTCGGTAGGGCTGGGCAGGCGGCAGGGATCCAATTGCGGGTACATAACGGACATCCGTCACGGTGGCGGCCGGGGAAGGTGGCGAGATGACCGGGCTGAAGGCGGAAGCTGATCCTGCGGAACTCGGCTTCGACGCAGGGCGGCTGGACCGGATCGACGAGCATTTCGCGCGTTACGTCGACGACGGCCGGCTGCCGGGATGGCTGCTCACGGTGAGCAGGAACGGGCGGCTCGCGCACGTGTCCTGTTACGGCATGCGTGACGTCGAGGCGGGACTGCCGGTCGAGACGGACACGCTCTGGCGGATCTACTCGATGACCAAGCCGATCACCTCGGTCGCGGCGATGATGCTCCTCGAGGAGGGCGCGTTCGAGCTGGGCAGCCCGGTGCGCGATTTCATCCCGTCGTTTGCGGACGTCCGCGTTTACGCCGGCGGCCCGGACGTCGGGCCGGTGACCGTGCCCGCCATCGAGCCAGTGCGGATCTGGCACCTGCTGACGCACACCGCCGGGCTTACTTACGGCTTCCAGCGGGTGCACCCGGTGGATGCGCAGTACCGGGCCGCCGGGTTCGAGTGGGCCAATCCGCCTGGCCTTGACCTGGCGCAGTGCTGTGACCGGTGGGCCGGGCTGCCGCTGCTCTTCCAGCCTGGCGCCGAGTGGAACTACTCGGTGGCGACCGATGTGCTCGGCCGGGTCGTCGAGGTCGCCTCTGGCCAGAGCCTGGATGAGTTTCTTGCCGCCCGCATTCTCGGGCCCCTGGGCATGACCGACACGGCCTTCCATGTGCCGCCCGGCGACAAGGGACGGCTGGCTGCCCTGTATATGCCGGGGGCCGACGGGAAGGCAGCACGTTTCGATGCGCTGGGGAAGGTCGCGGACGCCCGGCCGCGGTTCCTCAGCGGCGGCGGCGGCCTGATCTCGACGGCCGCGGACTACCACAAGTTCACGCAGCTGCTGCTCGACCGCCCCGGCAGCCCCGCCGGGGAGTCGGAGGGCGTACGCCTGCTCGGCCCCCGGACAGTGGGCTACATGACTCGCAACCATCTGCCAGGCGGGGCCGACCTCGAGACATTCGGCCGCCCCCTTGCCGGGACGCCCTTCCGCGGCATCGGCTTCGGGCTCGGGTTCGCGGTGGTCATCGATGCTGCGGCCGGCAAGACAATCTGCTCCGAGGGGGAGTATTCCTGGGGCGGTGCGGCGAGCACGGCGTTCTGGGTCGACCGCGCGGAGGAGCTGACAGTCTCCTTCTTCACCCAGCTGCTTCCCTCCAGCGCCTACCGGATCCGCCCGCAGCTACGGCAGCTCGTCTACCAGGCGCTCGTCGGCTAGGCCCGGGTACCGGTGCTCTCCTGGCTGCTGGCCGATTCCTTCCTGATCTCCCGCAGCCGGTAGACGATGAAGGCACCGATAGCGATCACCACGATGGCCACGATCGCGTAACCGCCGATCGAGATGTAATGCGCGATGCCGTTCCACGCGCTGCCGAAGCCGTAGCCGACCAGGGTGATGACGGCGGCGTAGAACACCGTGCCGACCAGGCTGAGCACCCCGAACTGCAGCGCCGGTACCTCGACGAAGCCGGCGATGAGGGAGGTGAACGCCCGGATGACGGGCAGCGCCCGCCCGATGGCGACGGCGTACTCGCCGCGCCCGGTGAAGAAGCGCTCGGAACGCTCAAGGTCAGCCTTCGTGATGAGCAGGTACTTGCCCACCCGCTCGACCGCCGGCCGGCCGCCCAGCCGGCCAGCGCCATAGGACACGAAGGAGCCGCAAAGCTCGGCGAGCGAGCCGATGACGATCACTAGCACGACGTTCAGGTGACCCTCGTACGCGAGTACGCCGGCGAAACCAAAGGTGATCTCCGATGGGATCGGAATGCAGCAGGCCTCGAGGAATCCGAGGATCGCCAGCGCGCCGTAACCCGCGTGGCTGATAAGGCTCTCCATGGCTCCCTGTTGTACAGCATGCCGGCCACTGATCCGTACCTCATCGCGGCTTGCGCTGCCGGGCTTACCCGCCGCGGGGCTTATGCTGCGGTGGAGGCCAGCGGCTGGCGCCCGCCATAGTTGCGTAAGCCCTGCGGACAATGCAGCCGCGGCTGGCAACCCGGCAATGGCGGCTGATCGGCTGCAGACCCACGGAGTCAGACATGGGATTGATGGACAAGGTCAAGGCGCAGGCGACCCAGCTGGCGCAGAAGACGCAGGATACGGCGCGCGACAGCAAGGTCAAGTTCGACCAGGCGCAGGCCAAGCGGCAAGGTGACGTCATGCTCCGCAACCTGGGCGCGGCTGTCTACGCGGACCGCACCGGGCGAGGAACTGCGGAAACTGCCGCAGAGATCGACCGGCTCGTGACCGAGATTTCCAGTCACGAGGCCGAGAACGAAATCAGCCTGGCGCAGGAGCCGACGGCTGCCCCGTCCGGCGTCGCATCGGCGGAGCCTTCGACCTGGTATCCCTCCTCTCCGCCCGCGCCTCCGGCAGAGTTCTCGGCTGCGCCCGCGCCTCCGGCCGGGTTCCCGCCCGCGTCCGAGCCCTCGACCGGTTTCCCGCCGGCGTCCGAGCCCTCGACCGGGTTCCCGCCAGCGTCCGAGCCCTCAGCCGGGTTCCCGCCCGCGCCCGAGCCAGCGTCTGCGCCCTCGACCGGATTCCCGCCAGCGCCCGCGCCCGCGCCCGAGCCAGCGCCCTCAGCCGGGATTCCGCCCGCGCCCGAGCCAGCGCCTGCGCCTCCGGCCGAGGCCTTCCCGCCTGCCGCGCCCACCGGGTTCCCGCCGGAAGCAGGCTAGCCGGGAGCCGAGCCCGATCACCGCGGCGCTGAGTTCTTCCCCCCCGCAGGCCGTGCTCATTTACCGCAGGGCGCGGTGCTCATTCACCGCTGGGCTGAGCCCGGAAGACTACCCGGACGACTTCCTGCAGGCGTCCTGCGCTGCGGTCTTCTGCACGATGGGCGGGGATGATCCCTGCCCCGATGCGCCCGGCGACGAGCCGGTGATCTGGTATCCGCTGGCGCCGAGCACGATCCTGATCCTGGCGAGGCCGCTCACCTGGCGCAGCGCGGCACCCGGCATCACCTTGTGCACGACCTGCGCCGACGCGGTCATCCCGGGCGGGTATTCGATCAGTGTCTGGTCGATGTCGGCGCTTGTCCAGGACAGGCCGGCGCCATGAACGGTGAAGCCGAGCTGGGTAAGCTGCGCGCCAGTACTCGCCGACAGGCCGTTGATAAGGGTCCCGTTGTAGACATCGACCGACACCTGGCTACGCTCCGGTCCGGAAGGCTTCTTCCTCGGCCGCTGCGGGTGCGCCTTATTCGTCAGCGATTTGTCCGCCTTCAGGTCGGCGAAGAGCTTCGCGGCGGCCTGGCTGTCCCACAGCACGGCCGATTCACCAGTCGGGGTCAGGTAGTTCATGTTCGAGACCGGCACGGTCGTGAACACGACATTGCTGGGCGAGATGCCGCGTAGCTGATCGGCCAGGGTCGTGACGTTCAGCCGCTGATCGACCTTTACCGCGGCGGCCGCGGCACTCAGGAAATGGGAGAGCTTGATCGGGTTCGCGAGCGTGCCTGAGCTGATCGCCTCGCGCAGCATTGACGAAAGCAGCTGCTGCTGATCGCTGATCCTGGCCAGATCGGAGAGTGCAAAGGAATGCCGGTCGCGGACGAACTTGAGCGCGGTCACCCCGTACACGTGATGCATCCCGGCGGCCATGCGCAGGCCGCTGTAAGGATCGTCCACCGCAAACGGCAGGCAGATATTCACGCCGCCCAGCGCGTTGACCACCTTGACGAATCCGGGAAAGTCCACCTCGATGTAGTCGTTGATGGTCAGCCCGGTGTCGTGTTCCACGGTCTGCACCATCAGCCTCGGCCCGCCGAGGCCGAACGCTGCGTTGATCTTGTTCATCCCGTGACCGGGGATGTCGACCCACGAATCGCGCGGCAGGCTGACCACGGAAACGCTGCTGTGGTTAGCTGGCACGTGAATGATCATCATCGTGTCGGAGTTTGAGCTGATGGAATGACCGACATGGAGCCTGACCTGCTCGGCGTGGCTCAGGCCGGACCGCAGGTCGACGCCGGCCAGCAGGATGTTCAGCGGCCCGCTCGACGGCGTACCTGCGGTGCCCGCGTTGACCCGCCCGACATGGCCGTTGATATAGCTGGTCAGCGCCCAGCTGCTGCCAGCGATCAGCAGCACGATGACGGACATCGCGCCGCATACGACCGCCAGCGCGCGTTGCTGCCGCGCCCTCCTGCCTGCGGAAATGCGAGCCATCAGCTGCTGCTGGACGAGGGGAGCACTGCCCCTGCGCCGCGTCCCGGAGTGCCTGGCCCTGCCGGGTGCGCTGGCTGGGTCGCCGTCGTCGGCGATAGTCATCGGTATACCCCCCGGGCTCCCGGCTCTTCGTAGGCTAGCGCGGCGGCGCCCTAGCGGCGCTTTCCTGCGTCGGCGGGTCCGCGACTTTTCCGCACCGGCCGGCCTGCCGGTAAGGGCGGGAGCGGCCCCGCCACGCCGCGGGTGGCTCCCGTCACGCCGTACGGTGGCCCTCGTCACGCCGCGGCTGGCCCGTCACGCCGCGGTCACGCTGCGGGTGGCTCCCGTCACGCCGCGGGTGGCTCCGGGTCCCTGGGCAGGCCGAGTATCCGTTCGCCGATGATGTTGAGCTGGATATCGGTTGTGCCGCCCCCGATGGTGAGCGCCCTGGTCAGCAGCACCTGGCGGGCCCAGTGCGAGCCGTTGGGCAGCCCGGAGGCAGCGACGGCCGGTCCCGCGCCGCCGCCGAGCGCGCCGTCAGCCCCGGAGGCCGACCAGCACAGCTCGGAGACGCGCTGGGCATGCCGCATCCCGAGCAGCTTCCGCACGCTGCCGGTGGCGCCGGGCTCCGTGCCCGACAGCTGCTTCAGCGTGACCCGGACCGACAGCAGGTCGATCGCATGCCCGTCGCAGACAAGCGCGCCGACCTGCCCGAGCTGCAGCTGGCCAGCCCCGCCCGCGACTTCGAGCAGCTCACTGACGCCGGATCCGAAGGTCCACGACTTCGACAGCGACACCCGTTCGTTGGCCAGCGTCGTCCTGGCTATCTTCCAGCCGCCGTTCACCTCGCCGACGACGCAGTCATCCGGCACGAACACGTCGTCAAGGAAGACCTGATTGAAGAGCGAGTCGCCGGTGATCTCGCGCAGCGGCCGCACTTCGACGCCCGGCGACGACATGTCCACCAGGAAGTAAGTGATCCCCGCATGCCGGGGCGCGGCGGGGTCGCTGCGCGCGACGCAGATCGCCCAGGCGGCCTGCCTCGCCAGCGAGGTCCAGATTTTCTGCCCGGTCAGCCGCCAGCCCCCCTCGGCCCGCTCCGCGCGCGTCGTCAGCCCGGCCAGGTCAGAGCCTGCGCCCGGCTCGCTGAACAGCTGGCACCACATGAACTCGCCGCGCAGCGTCGGCGGCAGGAACCGCTGCTGCTGCTCGGCTGTCCCGTACTTGATCAGCGCTGGCACGACCCAGGCACCGATCACGAGGCTGGGCGCACGTACCCGGGCGGCGCGCATTTCCTGGTCGATGACGAGTTGCTCCAGCGGGCTCGCGCCGCGGCCCCATGGCCGGGGTAGGTGCGGCGTCACCCAGCCGTCAGCTGCCAGCCGCTCGGTGCGCTCGGCGCCGGTCAGCGCGGCAATCTCGGCAACATCAGCGTGCACGGCTGACCGCAACGGGCCCCCGGCGTCAGGAAGATCCACCTGAACGGGCCTGCGGGTGCCGGACAAAGCCAGCCTGGCCACTCGCCGTGCCCACTCATCCGACGGGCCGAGCAGGGCGCGCAGCGACATCGCCCGCCGGTAGTAAAGATGGGCCTCGTGTTCCCAGGTGTAGCCGATCCCGCCGAGTACCTGGATCAATTCGTGCGTGCACGTGACCGCCGCGTCGATGGCGACCACGGCAGCCACGCTCGCGGCGAACTCGCGCTGCCGCGCCCCCGGCGCCGCGGTGTCCGGTGCCTGGTCTCCCGGTGCCTCGCCCCCCGGCTTGTCGGGCTGCGTGCGCGCGGCGTCCCAGACGGTGGCGGCGGCCTGCTCTGCGGCGGTCAGCATCCAGGCGCAGCGGTGCTTGACGGCCTGGAACTGGCCGATCGGCCGGCCGAACTGGTGCCGGATCTTGGCATAGTCGGCGGCGGCGGCGGTAGCCCAGTCGGCGATGCCGGATGCTTCCGCGCCGAACAGGATCGCGGCCAGGCTGGTGACTGCCCCGCGGTCGAGACCGGGGAGGAGCCGGTCGGCTGGCACGGCCGCGCCGGCCGCGCGGATTCGCGCCACCGGGCGGGTGAGGTCAAGGCTGTCAAGCCTGGTGATCTCCAGGCTCGCGGCGTCGATGGCCGCCCAGATCTCGCCGCGGTCCGTCTGCACTCCCGCGATGACCAGGTCAGCCATCCAGGCACCGAGCACGGGGGCCGACTCCCCCTCGACGATGAGGCTGCCGTCGGGGCCGGACCGGCCGGTCAGGCCCGCTGCCAGCGAGACCGCGCCGGTGGCGGATCCGTCGGCCAGCCCGGCCAGCAGCTTGCCCGTGCCGCCGGTCGTCGCGGCGGCGGCGCTGGCCAGGGCGGCGCTGGCGAG
>Ga0302184_10002640_pt1 | contig 11331 bp, 10 predicted proteins | sample I_Palsa_N3_3_FD_200233 | JGI IMG/M metagenome (GOLD analysis project Ga0302184, IMG submission 200233) | Peat permafrost microbial communities from Stordalen Mire near Abisko, Sweden - I_Palsa_N3_3 | ecosystem: Environmental > Terrestrial > Soil > Palsa > Peat permafrost | place: Sweden...
GCCTGTGGTCGATGTCCTTCTGGGGCGCGGTGACCGCCTTCTTCTGGGCCAGCCTGGTGCGGGTCGCGCTGCTGCACCACGTCACGTGGGCGATCAACTCGATCTGCCACACCTTCGGCAGCGAGGAGTTCGAGGTACGCGACCGGTCACGGAACGTCTCCTGGCTCGCGATCGCCTCGTTCGGCGAGTCCTGGCACAACCTGCACCACGCGGACCCCACCTGCGCCCGGCACGGAGCGCTGAAGGGCCAGCTCGACCCGAGCGCGCGGGTGATCTGGGCGCTGGAGAAGCTGGGCTGGGCTTATGACGTGCGCTGGCCCGACGAGGACCGGCTCGCGGCCAAGCGCCCGGCCACGGCCACCAGGAAACTGGGCTCGATGACGATGCAGCGCGCTGGTCAAGTACGTGGCGCCGTGCCCGCGGAGCCGCAATGATGAACCGGTGAATTCCCAGCCGCAAAGATCAGGCCGCAAGAGAATGACCGGCAAGGAACGGCGGGAGCAGCTACTCGACATCGGCCGCAGGCTGTTCGCAGAGCGCGGGTTCGAGGGGACCTCGATCGAGGAGATCGCCGCCCAGGCGGACGTCTCGAAACCCGTGGTGTACGAGCACTTCGGCGGCAAAGAGGGCCTGTACGCGGTGGTCGTCGACCGGGAAGTGGAACGCCTGCTGACGATGGCCACCACGCTCCTGGTGGACGGCGGCAACACCAGGGAGAAGTTCGAGGCCGCGGCGGTGACGCTGCTCCAGTACATCGACGACAACGCCGACGGCTTCCGCATCCTAGTCCGGGACTCCAACCCTGGTTCGGGCACGGGCACCTACGGCACCCTGCTCAGCGACATCGCCGGCCAGGTCGAGTACATCCTGGCCGACTTCCTGTCCTCGCGCGGCCACGACCCCAAGCTCGCGCCCATGTACGCCCAGATGGTGGTGGGCATGGTCGCGTTCACCGGGCAGTGGTGGCTCGATGCCCGCAAGCCCAAGCTGGAAGAGGTCGCCGCCAACCTGATCGACCTGATCTGGAACGGCCTCTCCCACTTGGACGCGAACGGCAAGGACTCAGCTAAGCGGCGGTAGGGCGGGGGCCGCGCCGGGGGCCAGCGTGACCGTGCCCGCGCTGGCCGACGCGCACGGCAGGCCCGCGGCCTCCCACGCCCGGAACCCGCCGGCCACATCCGTGGCCCGGTGCAGCCCCAGGTCATGCAGGGCGGCGGCGGCCAGGCTCGAGGTGTATCCCTCCTGGCAGATCACGATGACCCGGTGGTCGTACCCGGTGACCCAGGGCAGCCGGGCCGCACAGGACGGATCGAGGCGCCATTCCAGGTGGTTGCGCTCGATGATGGCCGAGCCCGGTACCTCGCCCTCGTCCGCCCGCTGCGCGGCCGGCCGGATGTCGACAAGCACCGCTTCGCCGGACAGCTCGCGGAAGGCGTCCTGCGGCGTCAGCCGGACCAGCCGGGCCCGCGCGCTCGCCAGCAATTCCTCGATCGTGCGGGCGCCCGCCGGCCTGCCCGTCACCACGCGGCGGCGCCTTCGGTTTCCAGCTTCACCAGGCCACCGGAGGTGAGGTCATAGCGCGTCATTTCCGGCAGCGGAGGCGAGTACGCGTGCACGCTCACCGCCACCGCCGAGGACGCGGCGTTGCGCACGTCATGGATATAGCGGGGACCGAACGCACGTGAGCCACCGGCCTCGACCGGCTTGGCCAGCACCTGTCCCGTGACCACTCCGCCGGCGACCCGGCGCTCCGTCAGGGTTCCCCACACGACCGCGAACGCGCCCGCCGACCCGCCATGATCGTGAAAGCCGGTCGCCTGGCCTGGCAGCCAGCTGATCACCCAGACCTCGTGGCTGTCGTCAAGGTGGATCCGTTCGTACCAGCGGCCTGCGGGGTTCAGCCGGACTCGGCTCAGCCATTCTGCCGGGTTCGCCGCCAGGCGCCGCACCACATCGCCGAGCTGCCGCGCGCCGAGCAGCCCAGGCTGCACGCTGGCGGGTGACGTTGGCCGGGTCATCGTGCTCATCTTCACGTCTCTCCCTCACGTTGACATCGCTGGCTGCCAGGCCAGCGGAAATTAGGTATACGAAACAGGCCAGGCGGGACTGGCGGGTGAAACGAGCCGGCTAGGTCAGCGCGGAGCCAGACATCGCTGGACGCAGAGCGCCAGCGGGAAGGCGCCGACGAGAACGCGCTGACGAACAGGCGTCGACAGATGAGGCAGACCACGGCGCATGCTGTGATCTTGCCAGAGTTTTCCTATTAAAGCAATAGGAAAAAGAGACTTTAGGTAGCCCGGTGGGCGACGGTGAACACCCGGCGGAAGGGGAACAGAGTACCGAACGGGCCTGGCGGATAGGCCACGCGGATCTTCTCGCCGTACTCGGCGAGAAAATCCGCGGCCTGGTCCGCATCGAGCACAGCCAGGACGGGACGAAGGCCGGTGCCCTTGTACCACTCGAGCACCGGATCCTCGCCCGGCAGGATGTGCACGTACGTCGTCTCCCAGGCGTCGACCTCGCACCCGGCCCCGGCCAGCAGCTCCGCGTAGTCCGCGGGGTCGGCCGACTGCCGGTTCAGCTCCACGTCCCGCAGCAGCGAGCGCCACCGGGCCGATGCCGCCATCTCGCGCAGGATCACGTGAGACGGCTGATCGAAGTTTCCCGGCACCTGGAAGGCCAGCCACCCGTCATCGGCCAGCTGGCCCGCCCAGCGGACCAGTAGCTCGCGATGGCCAGGCACCCACTGCAGCACCGCGTTGGAGACAATGACGTCGGGCAGGCTCTGCGGCTCCCAGTGCCTTATATCGTCGAGCATGAACGACAATCCGGGCGCATGGCTCGTCATGACCGACCCGGAACCCGGGGATCCCGCGGAACGCAGGACCGCCGCGGGCGCAAGCTGCCGGGCCGTTTCGATCATCTGCGGGGAATTGTCCACGCCGCACACCGTGGCCGACGGCCAGCGCTGCGCGAGCGTGGCGGTCAGGTTGCCCGGACCGCAGCCCATGTCGACGACGTATCGGGGCATCTCGGTGCCGACCCTGGCGAGCAGGTCGAAAAACGGCCTGGCGCGCTCGCCTCCAAACCGCAGATAAAGGGTCGCGTCCCACATTCTGGTCAATCCTTTTCTGGTCCCGAGAGACACATACCGACCTGATTTCCCTTGTACAGGATGGGTCTTCTTGACGTCAAGAGATATCCTTTGGGAATGGGCCAGCCCGCCGGTCCCCGCACCGAAGCGGACTTCGCCGCCGAGGCCGACTCCGCTGCTGCAGCCGATTCTGCTGTTCAAGCCGATTCCGCTGGCGAGGCCGAGTCCGCTGCCGCGGTCGGCTTCGCTGCCGAGGCGGACCCTGATACCGGGATCCTTACTAGACCACTATTGCACGATGAAGTGGATGGCCTGGTCGTCGCCTGGCGAGCGCAGCGGCCGGACCTGGACGTCGAGCCGATGCAGGTCCTCAGCCGGATCTCCAGACTGGCCCGGCATCTGGACATCGCCCGGCGCGGGGCCTTCGCCGATCACGGACTCGAGTCGTGGGAATTCGACGTGCTCTCCGCGCTGCGCAGGCAGGGACCTCCATTCCAGCTCACGCCGGGCGCGTTGCTCCGCGCGACCTTGGTTACTTCCGGCACCATGACGAACCGGATCGACCGGCTGGCCGCCGCGGGCCTCGTCCGCCGGGAGCCCGATCCGCGAGATAAACGGGGCGTGCTCGTTACCCTGACCCGCCGGGGTCAGGAGAGCGTAGACGCGGCGCTGGCCGACCTGCTGCGCCGCGAGCGGGTGCTGCTGGCCGGACTGAACGTCGTGGACCGCCGGCGGCTGGCCGACCTGATGCGGATCCTGCTCGCCCCCTTCGACGCTCCCCCTTAGGCTCGCTTAGGTTTCGAACTCGGCCGCGACGGTCAGCCAGCGCTCTTCGACGTCCGACTTCTCCGCCTGGGCAGACCGCAGTTCGGCGCCGAGCGCGGTGAGCTTCTCATAGTCGGTGGCGTTCGCGGCCAGCTGCTCGGTCAGCTCAGCCTCACGCACTGACAGCCGTTCCAGCTGGCGCTCGAGGCGCTGCAGTTCCTTGCGCGCCGCGCGTTCCTGCCCGGCCGATGTACTCGGCGTCTCTGGCCTGGCCGGGGCCGGACCCGGTAGCCCCCGGCCCGCGGGCGTGTCGCGGACGGCACGAACCCGGGCCAGGTACTCTTCGACGCCGCCGCCGAGGAAGGAGAGCTTGCCGTCGCCGAGCAGCGCCACCACATGCTCCGTCACCCGCTCGAGGAAGTACCTGTCGTGGCTGACCACCACCAGCGTGCCCGGCCAGCCGTCCAGCAGGTCCTCGAACTCGGTGAGCGTCTCGATGTCCAGGTCGTTGGTGGGCTCGTCGAGCAGCACCACGTTGGGCTCGCCCATGAGCAGCCTGAGCATCTGCACCCGGCGCCTCTCGCCGCCGGACAAGTCGCCGACCTTGGTCCACTGCCGTTCCGTGGTGAAGCCGAGCCGCTCGAGCAGCTGCCCCGCGGACAGCTCGCGGTCGCCGACCCGGATGCGCAGCCGGATCTCCTCGACCGCTTCGCGGACCCGCAGGTCCGGGTCGAGCTCGGCGAGCTCCTGGGACAGGTAGGCGAGCCGCACGGTCTTGCCCCGGACGATCGTCCCGTCCGCGCGCAGCCCAGAGTCGGCCGGAACGGACCCCGCCAGCACGTTGAGCAGCGAGGTCTTACCGCTGCCGTTGACGCCGACGATCCCCACCCGGTCCCCGGGGCCGAGCCGCCAGGTCACGTGGTCAAGCAGCGAACGCTCGCGACCATCGGCGCCGACCGAAACCGACACGTCCTCGAGTTCCACCACCGTCTTGCCCAGCCGGGCGGTCGCCAGCCTGGTCAGCTCCACGCTGTCGCGGGGCGGCGGCTCCGAGGCGATAAGCGCGGTGGCTGCCTCGACCCGGAATTTCGCCTTGGTCGTCCTGGCCTTGGCCCCGCGCTGCAGCCAGGCGAGCTCCTTGCGGGCCAGGTTCCGGCGGCGGCGTTCGGCGGCCTCTTCCCCGCGCTCCCGCTCGGCCTGCGCGAGTACGTAAGCCGAGTACCCGCCCTCGGCGGAATGTACCTGGCCCCGGTCGACCTCCCAGGTCCGCTCGCACACCGTGTCCAGCAACCAGCGGTCGTGGCTGACAACGATCACCGCGCTGCCCCGGTCGCGCAGATGCCGGCCGAGCCAGTCGATCGCCTCGATGTCCAGGTGGTTGGTGGGCTCATCGAGCAGCAGCACGTCGGGCTCGGCGACGAGCAGCGAGGCGAGCGCGACCCGGCGTCGTTCGCCGCCGGACAGCTGCGGCGCCGCGGCGTCGAGGCTGATCCCCGGCAGCAACTCGGTCATGATCGCCCGCGCCCTGGGATCCGCTTCCCAGGGCGTGGGCACCGGGCCGCTCGCGCTCCCGAACACGATCTCGCCGACCGTCCCGGCCAGCGGGTCGTTCTGCGGCAGATAGCCAAGCCGCAGCCCGGTCGTCATGGCGACCCGGCCGGTGTCGGGCTGGACCCGGCCGGCCAGCAGCGCCAGCAGCGTGGACTTGCCTGCCCCGTTACGCCCCACTACGCCGATCCGGTCCCCGGCCGACACCCCGAGCGAGACGCCGTCGAGCAGTGTGCGGTGCGCGTACGCCTTGGCCGCCTTCTCCAGGCTGATCAGGTTCACTGCGCCCAGTTCACTTCGCCGCAGGGACGACGGCGGCGCCTGGAACCGGCCCGGTGACCCGGGCCACCGACCGGCACACGCCCGCGCCGGACAGCGCCACCGCGAGATCCAGGGCCCGCTCCGCGCTGGCCGCGAGGAACACGCAGGTGGGTCCGGAACCCGAGACCAGCGCGCCGAGCGCGCCTAGCTCAAGACCGGCGGCCAAGGTCTTACGCAGCGGCGGGAACAGCGAAAGCGCGGCCTGCTGCAGGTCATTGCTGAGCGCTCGGCCGACCCGCCTGGCCTCCCCTGAGCGCAGCGCCGACATCAGCGCAGCATCCAGATCAGGCTCAGCGGCCCCGGGCCGGACCGTACCCGTCGCACCCTTCGGTCCCGTCGCACCCTTCGGCCCACCGGCTTCGGCCGCCCGCAGCCGGTCCAGCGCCGCGTAGACCTCAGGAGTGGACAGGTACCCGTCAGCGAAGGCCAGCACCCAGTGGTACGCAGTGGCTGGAGCCAGCGCCGGGGTCAGCCGTTCACCCCGCCCGCGACCCACCGCGGTCCCGCCGAGCAGCGCGAAGGCCACGTCGCTGCCCACCTTGGCCGCGACCTCGACCAGCTCTGTCTGGCTCAAGCCGCCACCCCACAGCTCATTGCAGGCGACGAGGGCGGCCGCCGCGTCGGCGCTGCCGCCCGCCAGCCCGGCCGCCACCGGAATCCGCTTGAAGATCGTGACGTGGACCCCGCCCCGGTCAGCTGCCTGCCCGGGCATCGCGGAGCGGAGAGCCGCCACCGCCAGCAGCGCCAGGTTGTCCCGGCCTCCGGGTATCCGGTCCGCGCCCTCACCGCTGACCTCGACCCCGTCCTGCCTGGCCGGCGCGACCGTGACCTCGTCGAACAGCGATACGGCGTGGAAAACGGTCACCAGATCGTGGTAGCCATCGGCCCGCCGCGGACCCACTGCGAGCTGGAGGTTGAGTTTGGCGGGTACCCGCACTTTCACACCGATCACGATGACCGAATCGTATGCGGTAGCTCCGGGTGCACCGCCGCCAGCCGCGCGAACTCGGCCACGCCGAGCGCTTCTCCCCGCAGACCCGGATCGATGCCCGCCGCCCGGAGCCGTCGTTCCGCCTCGGCCGCCGATCCGGCCCAGCCGGACAGCGCGGCGCGCAGCGTCTTGCGCCGCTGCCTGAACGCGGCGTCGACGACCGCGAACACCTCCTCGCGGCTCGCCGCCGTGACAGGCGGGTCGTGCCGGGTGAACGCGACCAGCCGCGAGTCCACGTTGGGGACCGGCCAGAACACGGTGCGCGGCACCGTCCCCGCGGCGCGGGCCGCCGCGTACCAGGCCAGCTTGACCGAGGGCGTGCCGTACACCCGGGAGCCGGGCCCGGCGCACATCCGGTCCGCCACCTCAGCCTGCACCATGACCAGCCCGCGGGCGAGCGAGGGCAGCACGGCCAGCAGGTGCAGCAGCACCGGCACCGCCACGTTGTAAGGCAAGTTCGCGACCAGCACCGACGGCGCCGCGGGCAACGCCAGGTTCCCGGTTTCTGCGCCCGCAGGCAGCGCGAGGTCCGGAGTTCCCCCGCCCGCCAGCGCCGCCGGGCCGGACCCGCCGGGCTCGCCGATTTTCAGCGCGTCCGGTCTGGGCTCGCCGATCTTCAGCGCGTCCGCGGTGACGATGACCGCCCGGCCCGCGAGATGCGGCGCGCGGTCCGCGATCGTCCGGGGCAGCTCACCAGCCAGCGCCCGGTCGATCTCGACGGCCACCAGCTGGCCGGCGCCGGCCTCCAGCAGGGCAAGCGTGAGCGAGCCGAGTCCCGGGCCCACCTCAAGCACCACGTCATCGGGCCGCAGCGCCGCCAGCACGGCAATCTTGCGTACCGTCCCCTGTTCCACCACAAAGTTCTGGCCGAGCCGCTTCGAAGGCCGGACACCCAGGCGATCCGCCAGCACACGAATCTCCCCTGGCCCCAGCAGCCGCACGGTCGGCTCCTCCCGAGCCAACCGGTCAGCCTTCCGGGTCGGCACGATGGACGGTTGCGCCCAAGCCGGCTCCAGCCGGCACAATGTGCCACCGGGCCGGCTGGAACCCGGGCGAGCGCGGGGCACAGGATGCATGGGGTGCACGCGAGGCACGGGGGGCGCGCGGGAGGGAGGGATGACGGGGGCGGCGCCGGGGGGCGAGCGGAGGTGTTACCACGGGCCGAAGATGCGGCCGGCGGTCGCCGTGACCGCGTCGCACAGGTCCGCCACGTCCATGCCCTTCACCTCGGCCACCCGGCGCAGGGTGTCCGCGGCCAGAGCGGGCTCGTTGGGCTTGCCGCGGTTGGGTACCGGCGTCAGGAAGGGCGCGTCGGTCTCGATCAGGATGAGATCCGGCGGCGCGGCGGCCGCGGCGTCGCGCAGCGGCTGGGCGTTGGAGAACGTCACGTTGCCCGCGAACGACATGACGTAACCCGCCTCGGCGCAGCGCTTGGCCATGGCCACATCGCCGGAGAAACAGTGGAACACCACCCGCGGCGGCGGCCCTTCGGCCTCCAGGATACGCAGCACGTCCTCGTGCGCCTCCCGGTCGTGGATCATCAGCGCCTTGCCGGTCCGCTTGGCGATCTTGATGTGCTCACGGAACCACCAGCGCTGGACATCGGGGGCGGCATGATCCCGGTAATAGTCGAGCCCCGTCTCCCCGACCGCGCGCACCCGCGGGCGGGAGGCCAGCGCCTCGATGCCGGCCAGCACCTCGTCGGGGGGAACGGGGGGGCGGGCAGCCCCCGCGTGCGCAGGGGGCTCCGGGGGGCTTTCGGGTTCGTCCCCCCGGGCAAACACCTCGTTGGGGTGAATGGCGACGGCCGCGTACACCTCGTCGTACTCCTCGGCGCACGTCGCCGACCAGCGGGAGGACTCCAGGGTGGTGCCGACCGTAACCACCCGCGCGATCCCGGCCGCGCGGGCCGCGGCGAGTACCTCCGGGACCGGCAGCTCGATCATGTCCAGGTGCGTGTGGCTGTCGAGGGCCGGCCGGGGCAGCGGTGCGGGCTGGGCGGGGGGTGTCACCAGGCCTCGTTCGGATGAAAGGGCATCAGGACTCCAGCCGGGCAAGTTCCTCGTCAACCACCGCGGTGTCGAGCTTGGTGAACAGCGGCGTGGGCGTGGCCAGCGGCGTGCCCGCGCGCAGCGGCGTGGACGACCAGCGCGCGGCGCCGTCGTAGGTTCCGGTGATCACCGGGTAGGACGGGGCGCCTGGCTCGTCCACCTGCTCGACCCGGGGCATGTCCGACCAGGTGCCGGGGTCCCCTGCGTGCAGCATCTCGTAGACCAGCTGGCACGAGCGGGGCAGGAACGGGGTCAGCAGGGTCTTCGCGTCGTCGACCAGCTGCAGGGCCACGTGCAGCACGGTCCGCATCCGGTCCGGGTCGGACTCGCGCAGCTTCCACGGCGCCTGCTCGGAGAAGTACTTGTTGGCCTCGGACACCGTCCGCATTGTCTCGGTGATCGCGAACTTGAACCGGGACGAGGCCAGGTGCGTCCCGACCGTGCCGAAGGCCTGCCGGGACCGGTCCAGGAGCTCGTGATCCAGGCCGGTCAGCGCGTCCGCCGCCGGGATCGTGCCGATGTTGCGGGCCGCGAACGAGACCGAGCGGTTCACCAGGTTGCCCCACGTCGCGACCAGCTCGTCGTTGTTGCGGCGGACGAACTCGCTCCAGGTGAAGTCGGTGTCCTGGTTCTCCGGCCCGGCGATGGCCACGTAGTACCGCAGCGCGTCGACGTCGTAGCGGGCCAGGAAATCGCGGACGTAGATCACCACCGAACGGGACGAGGAGAACTTGCGGCCCTCCATCGTCAGGTACTCACTCGAGACCACCTCGGACGGCAGGTTCAGCGTGCCGAGCGGACCGGGGGTGCCGCCGCGGGCGCCGCGCCCGTTGTAGCCGAGCAGCATGGCCGGCCAGATCTCGGCGTGGAAGACGATGTTGTCCTTGCCCATGAAGTAGTACGACTCGGCGTCGTCGGCGTTCCACCAGGCCCGCCAGGCGTCCGGGTCACCGCTGCGCCTGGCCCACTCGATCGACGCGGACAGGTACCCGATCACCGCGTCGAACCAGACGTAGATCCGCTTGTCCGGCCGGTCCCGCCAGTCTGGCAGCGGGACGGGCACGCCCCAGTCCAGGTCCCTGGTGATCGCCCGGGGCTGCAGGTCGTCCAGGAGGTTGAGGGAGAACTTGAGCACGTTCGGGCGCCACTGCCCCGCCTTGGCCTGCAGCCAGCCGCCGAGCACCTCGGCGAACGCGGGCAGGTCGAGGAAGTACTGCTCGCTCTCGGTGAACAACGGCGTCTCGCCGTTGATCTTGGACCGGGGGTTGATGAGATCGGCCGGATCGAGCTGGTTCCCGCAGTTGTCACACTGGTCGCCCCGGGCGTTGGGGTAACCGCAGATGGGGCAGGTGCCCTCGATGTAACGGTCGGGCAGGGTGCGGCCGGTGGACGGCGAGATCGCGCCCAGCGTGGTCTTGGGGAAGATGTAGCCGTTCTCCAGCAGCCGGACGAAGATCTCCTGGGTCACCGCGCGGTGGTTCAGCGTGGTCGTCCGGGTGAACAGGTCGTAGGTCATACCCAGGCCGGCCAGGTCGTCGACGATGACCCGGTTGTAGCGGTCGGCCAGCGTCCGGGCCGACACGCCTTCCGCGTCGGCCTGCACCTGGATCGGCGTGCCGTGCTCGTCGGTGCCGCTGACCATCAGCACCCGGTTCCCCGCCATCCGCTGATACCGGCTGAACATGTCGCAGGGCAGCGCGAAACCCGAGACGTGACCGATATGACGAGGGCCGTTCGCGTACGGCCAGGCCGGGGCCGACAAGATATTGCGCATGGGCTAAAGCCTAGGGGCAGCCGCCTGCTGCTCACGATAATTAACATCATCGACCGGAACGGACGGTGGTGACACCATCACAGGATGGCGCGCGTGCTTGATGCCCAGAATGGACAGGAAGAACGTGCCCAGGATCACCTGGCAGCTCACGATCAGCGCGGTCACCGACGGGATCATCAGCCGGAGCGAATGCTCGTAGTTGAGCTGGTGGAACTTCTGGCCGTTCCAGTACGCCAGCGAGATGATAAGTCCCGCCAGGCCCGCGAGACCGATCAGCAACCCGAGCATCAGGCCGCGCTCCAGGCTCAGCTTCTCGAGCAGCCGCTGGACCTTCGGCTCCTCGGGCAAGAAGCCCTCCGAGCCGGCGTACACCTGGGTGAACAGCCAGAACAGCACGGCCTGGAACCCGATGACGACCATCGCCGAGGCGGCGACCAGCGTGTCGACGTCGAAGGTCACCGCGCCGACGGTGAACGGGTGCGGGATCACGATGGCGCCGATGGCCAGGCCCGCGATGAGCAGCACCAGGCCGGGCAGGAAGAACAGCCAGCGCGGGCTGAACAGCAGCAGGAACCGCAGGTGCCGCCAGCCGTCCGACCAGGTGTGCAGGTGCGGCGGCCGGCTCCGGCCGTCCTTGGCCAGCGTGGTCGGCACCTCGGTGACCCGCTGCCCGGCCAGGGCCGCCTTGACCACCATCTCGCTGGCGAACTCCATCCCGGTCGCCTGCAGGTGCAGGGCCATCACCGCGTCCCGGCTGAACCCGCGGAGCCCGCAGTGGAAGTCACCG
>Ga0302184_10002644_pt1 | contig 11323 bp, 10 predicted proteins | sample I_Palsa_N3_3_FD_200233 | JGI IMG/M metagenome (GOLD analysis project Ga0302184, IMG submission 200233) | Peat permafrost microbial communities from Stordalen Mire near Abisko, Sweden - I_Palsa_N3_3 | ecosystem: Environmental > Terrestrial > Soil > Palsa > Peat permafrost | place: Sweden...
CCTGGCGGGGTGAGACGCCTCCCAGCGTGCGAGCGAGTCCGCATACCAGCTGACCAGCTGCTCTCCTAACGGCACGAGTTGCTCAGGCGTCGTCTTGAAATCCATCCGCCTCTGCTCGATCCGCGCTGGGTGTTCGGCGATGCGCTGAGCAGGCGCGCCCTCTCGAAGGAGCAGCAATAGAGCGGAGCGATATCCGTCGTACTCGTCGGCGGCCTCGGGCGAAGCCTTCACGCCAATCGGATCCCATTGCTCCATCAGCAGCCGGCGCAGCTCCTGGCCGCCTTGGTGCTTCCACCACTGGTGGTAGTCGGCGAGGTCCACGCGCCCCACGTTACCCCGGGCGCATACGTCGCCACTGTCGCTTCGGGCCACATCCAGCAGTCTGGGTTTGCCGGGCTGGCGGTGGGCGAGACCTGCGGCGGGCCCAGGACCGGGTTGCTGGTCCGAGTGGGCCGAGAGTTCCGGTTTGTCGCTTCCTCAATCTGCCTGGGGGTGGGCTGTGCGACGACGTGCTCGTTCCCGGGTCGGAACCGCTCGAATAGCGTGCGAGAATGCGTGTGTGGCGGCATCGCGGAGGCAGATCGAGATCTCAGAGCCTGGCCTGGCGGGCTCGTACGAGCTCGTTGAGCAGCGGGCGGATGGCTCGCTGGTGCTCCGGCCGTCTGCCGAGCGTCTCTCTGACGTGCTCCGAGAAACTCAGGGCGCAGTCTGCCGCGATGATGAGTTCATCGCTCATCTGGAGCGCGTCGCAGCGGCCGAGGACGATCTTCCTCCCGACGGCGACAAGTAGGAGTGCCGACGTTCGAGCGGTCGGCGCGGTTCGATCGCGAGTTCCGACGGCTGCCGCGGGAGTTGCAGCGTGCCTTCGTGGCGATGCTTCCGACGTTCATCGCGGCGCTTCGGGTCGACCCGCCGACATTTCCGCCCGTGCTGCGCGTCAAGCGGGTCCAGGGGAGCGACGGTGTTTGGGAGATCACGTTCGCGCCGGACGGCCGCGCAACGTTCGCCGGGAGTGGCAGAAAGTGACAGTACAACCCGTCCCTGACTCCGGGCAACTGTCGGGTAACCGTCGGTCCGGGGCAACGGTCTCGGGCAACCGTCCGGCTCAGAATGGCCGAAAAAAGCTGGCAATACTCGCTCTCAACCCTCAGTGTTTCCGGGCTCCGGAGACCGGGCCCATTGGAAGCGGCGCCGCTGGAGCCGTTGCCTCCCGCAAGACGATCTGCACTCCCGCCGGAGTCGATGAGCAGCGTGATCGCTCCCGCGGAGCCGAAGATGATGCGGACGCGAACAGCCGTGAACGCCCGGCGACCCGTGGCCGGCGCGCCTACTCCCCGATCCGGGGCACCGTGGACCGTCGGGCTGCGAGCTCTGGCTCGTCCTGATCGGGCAGCGGACCGGTGTTGGCCCCGGCTTTCGGGCCGGGGCCAGTAGAAGCGGTGCCGTGGCCCGGATCGAAATCCTTCGTGCGGATCAGGAAGAACGTCAGCACCGCCGCCGCGAGGCACAGCAGCGCGCCGACGATGAACACATCGTTCAGGCCCGTCGTGAAGGCTGCCCGTAGCGCGTGCTCGGCGGTAGGACGAGCCGCGGCAGGCAGCGATGCGATCTCGCGGGACGCGTTGCCCTGGGAGACGGCCCCGGCGAGCATGCTCGCCTGGTGGGCGCCGACGCCGCGAGCCCCGTGCAGGAGCGCGACGATGTGGGTGCTGACGACATGGGTGAAGATCGATCCGAGCCCGGCGATGCCGGTGGCGATGCCGACCTGCCGGAACGTCGAGTTAATCCCGGACGCCATCCCGGAGCGCTCGGGTGTGACGACGCCGATCGCGGTCGATGCAAGCGGCGGGTTGATCAGTCCGGTACCGGCGCCGGCGACGACGAAGCCGGGGATCAGGTGCGTCCAGTGCGACCCCGCTCCGAGCCCGCGCATCAGGATCAGCCCGACCCCGACGAGCACGAGCCCCGGCGAGATCAGCAGGCGGATCGGTACCTGCGCGGACAGGCGCCCGGCCAACCCCGAGGTGAGCAGGATCCCGCCCGACAGGACGAGGAAGCGCAACCCCGTCTGGAGCGCCGAGTAGCGCAGCACATCCTGCATGTACAGCGTCAGGAACAGGAACAGCGCGAATAGGCCGCCGGACAGCGCGAACGCCGCGATCAGCCCGCCGCTGAACGTGGGCTTGCGCAGGAGCTTCAGGTCGAACATCGCGCGGTCGCCGAGCACGCGCTCGATCGACAGGAACGCCACGAGCAGCACGGCGCTGCCGATCAGGCAGGCGAGAATCGTGGTCGAGCCCCACCCCTTGGTGTTGCCCTTGATCAGGGCGTAGATGAGCGCGCTGAGTGCGCCGCTGAACGTGATGGCGCCGAGCAGGTCCGGTCGCCGCGCGTGCGGGGGGCGGGATTCGTCGACCTTGGTGAGGCTGATCAGCACGGCGATCACGCCGATCGGGACGTTCACGAGGAAGATCCACCGCCACGAGATCCCAGTGGTGAGCGCGCCGCCGATAACCGGCCCGATCGCGACGGCTAGCCCCGTGATCGCGCCCCACACGCCGAAGGCGACGCCCCGCTCCCGGCCGCGGAACGAGCCCCCAAGCAGCGCCAGCGAGGTGGAGAACATCGCGGCGCCGCCGATTCCCTGGGCGCCGCGCGCGAGGTTCAGCCACACCGGGTCCTGCGCGAGGCCCGACAGCAGCGAACTGACGGTGAACACGACCAGCCCCAACACGAACAGCAAACGGCGCCCGAACAGGTCCGCCAGCGACCCAGTCGTCAACAGCAGCGCCGCCAGCATCAGCGAGTACGCGTCGATGACCCACTGCAGGTCGCTGAAGCTCGCCTTCAGCGAGGCTTGGATCGAGGGCAGCGCGACGTTCACGATCGTGACGTCGAGCAGCAGCATGAAAGTGCCGACGCAGACGGCGATCAGGGTCCACCATTTGCGCTCCATTGGCTGTCGCGGTTACCCGCCCTCCCAGGCTCATGGCGCTCGTCTCGGCATCGCGAGCACCTTTCTTACGACAGACAAGTTACAGACACGCCGAACGCGGCCATGAACCTCCCTCCCGGCAGGGCGAAGCGCAGGTGCTTGCCGCTGCGCAGCGCGGCGCCGCCGCCCAGGTTGTAGTGCGTTGCGTGGAGCCCGGCGGCTCGGCGGGCGATCGCCAGGTCGAGCGCGACGATTGCCACGGTCTCATCGAGCAGCGGGTCGATGACGGCTCGCACGCGCTCGATCGGGATCCCGCGGACGCGCTGGGTGACGTCGAGCACCTCGATCAGGTTCGCGGTGGCGATCGCGGCACCACGGTCCCTCAGGATCGACCGCACCTGTGCCCCACCGAGGCCGCCGGTCAGAGGGGCCGATCAGCGCGAAGGCGTCCAGCAGCGTTCATCGTCCGCCGCGGGCGGGCGGGTGCACAACGTCCTTCACGCCCGGGCACATGACACAAAGTCGCCCGCGACGGACATCACGATGCCAGGGTGCGGTTCGCGCTCGCCAACGGCCGAACCGACACCGTGTCCTTCCGCGTCACGACCCCAAGGCAAGGCGATTCTGTTCGATCGCAAAGCCGGTCCTGGCTAGTGCGGTGCACTAGACATGACCCTCACCACCGACGTCACCGATGGAAGCCACCAGGTCCGGCAGATGGTCGCGAACCTGATCACCACCCGGCAGCGGTGTCCCTCGCCGTGCCTAGGTGTAGTTCCTTCTCATATGGCAGCGACGCTCTCGTCGTGTTGAGACCAGTCGAGCGTGAGGTTCAGCGCAACGCGGAACGGGATCTCGAGCGGCGCCCCGTCGGCGGTTGGCACCTCGGCGACGCCGGTTTGGACGATGCGCCGGTAGCGGAGTTCGATCCGTCGCCGCGTGTGCGGTGGCACTTCGATCGCGAGCTCGCTCGTGAATGTGCGCTGGCGAGAATCGGTCAGGGAGTAGTTCGCCCGCAGCGCCTGCTCGACCTGCGCCGTCAGCGACACGACCTTGCCGGCGCCGATCGTGCCGCCGATCTGCCCCGTCGACGTCGTCTCGCGTTCTAGCTGCAGCGTCTGCGTCCACTGCTCGCTGACCGAGATCGTCTGCGTCGTCGACGTCGTCCCTTCGCGGTTGTCGAAATCGCGGTTATCGTCGAGGTACGGCTCCTCGATCCGACCGGTTTCCCGAATCCGGATCTCGTACGCCGGCGCCGGGGCCGGCGGCGGGTTGGCGGTCTCCGCGCCGGCGTAGACCGGCCACTGCCCGGAACACTTGGGGCACGTGGCGACGACGCCGGCGCGGCGCTCCGGCGCGAGCGAGGCGAGCATGCGCAAGGCGCCCAGCGGGGCGCCGTCGGCGCCATGGATCTTTGCCCTGAGCAGGAACTTGCCGCAGAGCGGACACTTCTGCGTGACTGTGAACTTCCACTGCTGGGCCGAGTACAGCGTGCTCATGCGTCTGAGGATCGCGCGTCGCGCAGCCGCCGTCAAGCGGCCGCGAGCGTGCCGGCGCTGCGCTCATGCTGACGAGGGCCTGGTCCGGGCGTCCTCGACAGGAGATGCGGACTCGGAGTCCGGACCCGGACGATCGATGCTTGTTCGCTCAGTCTCCTGTCGATACGCGAGGACCGCCCGATCGATATGTTCCATGAGGTTCGGCGGCATCCGGTAGAGCTCTTTGCGGTCATACCACGTGGTTACGAGGATGCCGAGCGCGACCCAGAAGCTCAGCCCGATGCCGCTTGCGACCCATGCTCGGGTTAGTCCCGCATCGCCGCGAGCGTCAAAGTACAGGATTGCCCTGACCCCATCGAGGATCTGCCTGAGCGGTTCGAAGTTGGCGAGGAATCTGAAGAAGCCCGACAGCGCATCCAGCGGAACGGTCCCCCCGGACGAGGCCAAGGCGAGATAGACAAACACCAGCATGGCAACTAGCTGCCCCACGGTGCCGAGCGCCGCGAGCAACACCAAGGTCCCAATCGCAACCACGGTCGCGGCAAACCAGCTGAGCAGCCACAGCGATACGAAGTGGGGCGCATTCATCCTGAGGACCACGACCGCGATGAACAGCATCAGACCGGTGAGGACCAGTGTCACGCCGACCGCCAGCACCCATTTCGCCAGCAGCGTCTGCCAGCGGCTGATCGTGACCGGTTGGCGTTGGCGCCAGACAGGACCGATCTCGGTGCTGGCATACCCGAGCACAGCATCGATCGAGGTACCAACAATGATCGCGCCGAGAAAACCGCAGAATGTGATCAGCAGCGAGATGTAGAAGGCGCTGAGTCCGAGCGCCGAGTCCGGCGGCAACGGCCGATAGGGAACGACCGGCACGCTGAGCGGATCGGCCAGGATCGCGCCAGCAGCGGCGCTGGTTCGGTGGGTCGAGCTCAACGAGCGCAGCGTTCGGCCGATCTGGGTCGAGGCGTGCGACATCGCTGGTTGGAGCACACCCGTCGCCAGACTCACCGCGAGCGTGCCCGCACGGGGGTTCGTCAGCAGCTCGACCGTTGGCCTCGAGTCGGACCGGCCCACGCCGGCAAGTGCCAGCAGGCTCGCGCTGAACCCCGCAGGGATGACGACCGCCGTGTACTCGTTGCCGACATCCATCTGATCCTTAGCCGCTGCCAAAGTCGACGCGCGAACGGCGAGCCGGCTCGACACCGCCCGCGAGCCGATCAACCCAGCCGCCAATTCCTGCCCGAAATCAACCCGACTCCCGCCAGCGGGGGCCCCGACGTCCTGATTGACGACCGCGACCGGCAACCCCCGCAGGTGGCCGGTCGGATTGACGACCGAGCCGAAATACACGAGCGTCATCACCACGATCAGGATCGCCACCAGGGCAACTGCCGGCATCCACACCGAGCTGACCTTGAGCGGGTCCGACCACCGCCTCGGAGTCTGCGCCCGCGATGGCCCGGGTTCGGTCATGGATTCACTCCGAGGCGATCATCCGGGTCCGCAACATACACGAGGGCGGCGGCCATCTCGCCGGCGGCGAGCAGGGGCGTGGTCGTGCGTTGCGCACGGCAGAGGATGAAGGCACCCTCGAGAGCTGAGAGGACGGCCAGCGCGTGGTCGCGGTTGCCGAGACGGTCGGTCAGCGCGGAGGTCCATCGGTCGAAGACACGGTCTGTCGCGCGGCGCAGCGACTCGTTGGTGCTGGCGACGTCGAGTGCGATAGTGGCGATCGGACAGGCGTCCTCAAAGTCGGTGGCCTCGAGGGCCTCAGCGGCCCCGGAGAAGACCGCTCGCACCGCTGCCTCGGGCGTCGCCTCGGCGTCGTAGACGGCCGTAACGAGCGCTTGGAAGAACGCGCCGCCGACCTCGATGACCTCTTCGGCGAGCTGCTGCTTGCCTCCCGGGTAGTGGTGATACAGCGAGCCGAACGGCGCCTGGGCCGCAGCGACGATCTGATTGAGCCCGGTGCCGGCGTAGCCCTGACGGCGAAACAGCTCTGCTGCGGCGTACAGGATCCGTTCGCGGGTGGGCTGACGGGAGTTCATGCCGGAAGCGTAAGATAACCCGCTAGAGAGATCTACCTAGCTGAGTGGAGGCGCCATGCGCGTGAAGAACTTCGTCTTGGGATTCGGCGTTGCGGTGGCCGGCCGAGCCCTCATTCCCCAGCTGCTGCTTCTTAAATTCGCTCGGGACGTCCGGCGGCTCAATCGCGGCGACTACTCCAGCCTGCTCGCCGCCTACAGCGACAACTTCGTGCTGCACTTCAACGAGGGCGAGCACCGCTGGTCCGGCGACTGGGAAGGCAGGGCGGGCATGGAACGCTTCCTGCAGAATTTCACCGCCGCTCGCATCCAAGGTGAAATCCGAATGATCGCGATCAGCGGTCCGCCATGGGCGCTCACCCTCTGGGTGCGATTCGACGATCGCGCCGACGCACCTGACGGCACCCGCATCTACGAAAATCGCACCGTCCTCGTCCTGCGCACCCGGTGGGGCAAGATCGTGGAGCAAGACGACTTCTACGCCGACACACAACGGATCTCCGCGCTCGAGCACAAACTGACCGAACTGAACATCCACCCGGTCGCCTGACCGAAAGATCGCCATCACCGCGGCCGCACGCGGCTGGCACGAACACGCGGCTGACGTGCTGACGCTCGCTCCGCCGCTTTCAGCGAACCTCGCAGCGGCGTCGGTTCGGCATAAGCTCGCGCCGCGCCCGCGCGTGGCGATGCGCCCGTCTAAAGGTAGACTTTATATCCGTGGTCACAGATTCAGCGACTCGGGCGCGAATGTCCGAGCTGTACGAGCGCGTGGGCGCATCGAAGCTCAGCGCGAAGATCGCTCGTTACGCGATCGGCTCGATGATCGCGCTGGGGACGAGCGTGGTTGTGTTCGCGCTGCTCTACGTGGCCGGAGTCGGTACGACGCTCGACTCGGTTGCGGCGTTCGTCGCCGGTGCTGTCCCGAACTGGATCCTGAACCGCAAGTGGGCCTGGAAGATGGACGGGCGCGTCGAGGTCGCGCGCGAGGTGGTCGGCTACACGATCGTCTCGCTCCTGGCCCTGCTGGCCGCCTCCGCCGGAACCGGCTGGACCCAATCCTGGGTGAAGCTTCACGTTGCCTCCCACCACGGGTACCGCGTGATTCTCGTCACCGGCGCCTACGTGCTCGTGCAGGCGTTGCTGTTCGTCGTGAAGTTCGTCGTCTACGACCGGTGGGTGTTCACCGGTCGCAGCCGCCTGCGCGCCGCGCTGCGGTCCCGCCACCAGGTGTGGACTGCCGCCCGCGCGAACCGCACCCCGTAGCCGAGGTTCCTCCAGACCTAGGGCTGGCGGCGCGCTACAGGCAGTCGGGCGTCTGACGAGTGTTGGAGGTAGCGGACCGTGACCTGCGTCTGCTTTGAGACGATCGCGTTCGTGGTGAACGGCTTGGTGCGCGCCAGGCCGACGTCGGCGGAGATCTCGACTGTTTGGGGCACGGGCGATGGCGAGAACGAGGCCGTGCAGTCGCTCGTCTTGCACTTCGCCAGGAACACGTCATCCACCCAGAGGTTGACGTAGTAAGGGGTACCGCGGATGACATTGTTGGTGATCGCTGCGACGTCCTCAGGGACACCAATCGAGCCCCCAGGGTGAGCGGTGAGCGTGACCGTCGACCACGGCACCCGCAGGCTGGGCTGGGCGAGCAGCGCGGCGCCCAGCCCAGCGATGTCGAGCGATCCTAGCCCGCTCGCCTTGTCGTATGAGGCGCCGGCCTTGCAGCAGCCAAGTGCGAACGTGTCGTTGGTGCCGGTGGTGATGTCGTTGAACACGCTCCGGTAGAGCGCTCGGTCGGCGGCGATGTTGTAGAGGGTCGGGTTGAGCGGACCGGCAGGCGGTGCGCCGTGGGCCTCTAGGTACCCGTCGAGATCGGCGATCGCGCCGGCCATCAGCGGCGAGGCGCCGGTGGTGCCGGTCGCGCCCTGCAGGTACCCTGGTGACCCGGCCAGCGCCGAGATGTCTGGCTTCTCCTCATGGCCGGAGATCCCGATGTCGCGCTCCCATGGGGCATCGGCGACCGTGAACAGTTTGCTGTCACCGCCGCCACCGGCCCATGAGAAGCCTTTATAGGTGGGATTGGTGTCCGGCTGGTCCCAGACGTCTTCGCTGATGATCGTCCCGCCGGCTGGGTCGGCGCCATACGGGAGGGTTCCGGCTATATGGAACTCGGTTCCGCCGACCGAGGTGACGAACGGCGAGCTTGCGGGATAGTTCAGGCCGAGGCCGAGGGTAGGACGCTCTCCGAGTGTCCTCGCCGACTTCTTGGCAGCTGCGTAGCTAACCGGGCCCTCGAGGCATCGCGGTGCGCCCCCTACCGAGTACGCGTCGGCCGATCCGGCATCCCCCTCGGCTGCGAGGACGGAGACGCCGAGGCTGGCGGCGCGGCGCAGTTGCTCCTGCACCGGGGCCAGGAGCGCCGGGGTCCAGGCGGCCTCGCACAGCGCGTCGGAGATCGAGATCGTGTCGACCTCCTTGCCGCCCGTGTTCGCCGGGTTCAGCGCCGCGTTGAGGAGCCCCGCAAGCGCCGTCGCGAGTGTCGTCCCGGCGCCGCTTTCGAACAGGTAGATCTGTGCCCGCGGCGCGATCGCCGAGACAATCTCCGGATCGAGCACCCCTTCGCCTCCCGGCTTCGGCGGCTGCGTCGCGGTGGTGATCGGGACCACGTCCGCGATTGGGCTAGGAACCTCTCGCGGCGCGTCATAGCAATGCGTAAGCCGGGTGTAGTCGTTCGGGCCTGTGCCGAGGCTCTGGCCGATCTCGATCAGCGCGACGCCCTGGCCTTGGCCCTGGTAACCCGCTGACCACAGGCTCGAGATCCCATAGGCGGCGGCGAGCTGCACCGGATCGAGTCCGCCCGTGAACGGGGTGGCGTCCGATCCGGCGCTCGGCAGGCAGCCGCTCGCTGGCGGGATCCCTCGCGTCGCCGCCGACGCCATCGGCGCGAGCAACAAACCCACGACGACGCCGGCGACGACGAGAAACCGCCGCGCCTTTACGGACATCTCCGCGTCCGCGCTCGCTCAGGGACTACCGTCCGGTAGCCACGGCTCAAGCCGGACGCGCCCCGCGGCCCGGTCCTCAACCGCCCGGCAGGATCGGGGCCGGGCACCATCAGGTCACACCCTCCTGCATGTGCAAGGCAGCCGCGCTCGCGTCCGGGCCGAGCTGGGAGTCGGTGTTGAGGGCGTCGCAGCGAACAGCGTCGGCGGCGAGCATGTCGATCGGCCGTACCTGCCACCCGTCCTCGTAGGGCTTGAACAGGACGATCGGGATCCCTTGATCGATCGACGCCCTGGGGCGGAAGCCGACGTTTCCGACGTTCAGGCCGATCGCCCACGCCAGCTCGCTCTGGTAGGGAAGCACCGTCACTGGTTGCCCGCAAGCCTTGATTCGCCCGCCGCCGCCGTCGTTGGCGATCACCGCCTCGAGCCGGGTCAGCTTCCTCGCGGCGTGGTGGGAGGCGTGGAACTCCGCGTGCGCCATGCGGGCGCGGGACCTAGCCGATGGCACCAGCGCGGCGACCAGAACGAGGATCAGCGCGCTCGGAGCCCACCGTAGTACCCCGCCACGGCGAGGCTCGAACGCGAGGACGCGTCCGACGGCCCCAGCGGCAAGCACCACCAGCACGGCGGCAGGCTCCATCAGGTACCTCGCCACGGCCGACCAGCCGTCGTAGGCGAACACGATCTCGATCACCACCCACAGGCTCGCCGCGCCGGCCAAGGTGAGCCATACCCGGTCACGACGCACGACAGCCAGACACAGCGTGAACAGCACCGCCAGCTGCATCGGCAGCTCATACAAGCTGCGCAGGCGGTCGATCACCCCGAGGATCTTGCCTCCGTGGATGACGTTCGGCGAGTTCAGCGCGAGATCGCCCGGGCCAAACCAACTATGGGAGGTCAGCGCCGGTACCACGAACCACGCCAACGGAACCAGCGCAACACCCCCGGCTGCCAGAACGCGCATCGACGGCACCGCACGCCACGCCCAAACCGCATACAGACCGGTGAACGCCCACCCCTCCGGACGCCCGAGCGACACCAGCACAAGCGACGCGAACGCGAGCCGGCGACGGCCCGACAAGTGAGCGTCGATCGCCGCCAACCACAAGGTCACGACCATCGGGTCCGAGTTGGCGATCAGAACCTGCTCCGAATAGCCGTTGATCCCCAGTACCGCGACCGCGCCAAACACCGCAGCGATCAGCGGCGCCCAAGGACGCCGCGGGGCCGCGCCCGTCAGCCGGTAGGCAATCCGTGCCGCAAACACCGATCCTGCAAGCGCCGCGGCAGTGGAGGTGATCATCCACAGCCACATCTGCGGGTTCGCGCCAGCCAGCGCGTACGGCAGCGTGAACAGGAAGGTCAACGGCTTCCACGACGGCGCACCGTCGGTGTTCAGATCCCAATGAAGCGCCTGCCGACCCCACGCCAACCAACCGAAAGCGTCATAGGCAGGACGCATCCGCGTCAGCACGACCCACGCGACCGCGACTACCAGCACGCAACCCGCAACCGCGATCCACATCGCCCACGAACGCGACGCACGAACACCGGTCTGCGATCCGTGGCCACCACCGTGGACCGACCGACGGATCGAGGATGCTGCGACGATCGCGGGCATCGAGCCGACGAAGCTATCCGACGGCGCGTCAGATCAAGATAAGCTAAAGACCGCGGGTTCCCGCCGAGCGCTTACCTAACTCAGCGGATGAAATCACTTGCAGTGAGCGGCGGCGGCTTGCGGGCCGACGCGGATCGCCTCGTTTTCTCGGCCTGTGACTGACGCTATGGGTGCATGAACGACGTCTGGATCGAACTGGGCGCCGGCGCCGG
>Ga0302184_10002645_pt1 | contig 11322 bp, 10 predicted proteins | sample I_Palsa_N3_3_FD_200233 | JGI IMG/M metagenome (GOLD analysis project Ga0302184, IMG submission 200233) | Peat permafrost microbial communities from Stordalen Mire near Abisko, Sweden - I_Palsa_N3_3 | ecosystem: Environmental > Terrestrial > Soil > Palsa > Peat permafrost | place: Sweden...
ACGAAGACCGCGCAGGCAGCGCCTGCGATGACCAGTGCCGCGGCGGACCCGAATGCGAGGATGCGCGACCGGGAGCTCACGGTTTCAACCGTACACGCCATGCGCCGAGCACAGGCTCGCGGCGAGCTTTCGCGGTTGCGGCGATGTCTTGGCTATTTATCGATAGCAGCTGCTACACCCTCGAGGAGCTCGCGGACCTGCTGCGGCTGCCGGCGCAGGCTCTCGAGACGCCCGCGGCGCACGGTGCGCTGCCCGGCCGGCGTATCGCCGGCGAGTGGCGGTTTGCGCGCGCGGCGATCATCGAGTGGCTGGCGCAGGGCGAAGCGCCGCGGCGCCCCGGCGCCGCGGCTGCGAGCGGCTAACGTCGATGCAGGGCCGGCCTCCGAGCCCGCTCGTCCTGACCGGCGATCCGAGCGGCTCGACGCGGTCGTCTACCTCGACACCGCGCCGCTCCCGGACGGATCGGATCGGCTCGGCGCAGCGATAGCCCGCCGCCGTCCGCGCGCGCCCTCAGCCCGCCTGCGCCTCACCCACGCGCCGGACGAGCCGTGTGGCCACGAGGGCCGCCCGTTCGATCGTTCCCCAGCACAGGTTCTCGGGCACGTCGGTCTTCCAGTGGTAGTTGGCCGGCACCTTCAGGTCGGTGCACGCCGCGATGCAGGCTGAGCGATAGCCGCTGCGCAGGGCCGGCAGCGCGTCGGTCCCGCCGGCGCCGAGGCGCAGTCCGCGCCACAGGTCGACCTCGACCTCGTCCGCGGCGGCCTGCAGCTCATCGCGCAGGGAGCTGTCGTAGTCGCGCATGCGCAGCATCCCCTCGCCCTCGATCAGGATGAGGTGAGGCGACCCGACGCACTCGAGCGCGAGAAAGCGGGTGCTTGCGGGGTCGAGCTCGGAGCGATGGCGGCGCACGAACCCGCGCATTCCCTCCATGAACGACTCCTCGCTGCCGGTCGACAGCAACAGCAGGCGCACGCCCGTGGCCGGATGCTTCACGAACTCCTCGGCCATCGCCAGCAGCACCGCGACGGCGCTGAGATTGTCGTTGGCGCCCGCCACCACGGGCGAGCGGGCCACGTCGGCCAGCACCGCTGCCGTCGCGGCGCTCCAGCAGGTGCCGAAGCGGCGCAGCCGGCGCAGCCCAAGCGCACTGGACAGCGCCACCAGCGCGGGCCCAAGGACGAGCAGACAGCCCGTGTGCGTGGAGGTCGTCTGCTTGGCATACCAGCCCGGGGCGACGCGGTTGACCAGCGCCACGAGGCCAGGGTGGAACAGAAGGCCGGTGTGTGCCGCGTCGTGATGGGCCACGATGACGACGGTCTCCGGCGCGTTCGGATCGCCCGCCCAGGCCAGCAAGTTGGTCGTGGTTTGGCGCGGCAGCGCGCGCCGGAGAAGATGCACGCCGTTGTCGACATCATCGGCCATCAATGCCGCCGCGCCGGCCGCAAGCAGCGCACCGGCGCGCCGCGATCGCCCGCCCAGCACCCCGGCGAGCACGGACGTCGCCGCCGCCAGGCCGGTGGACTGCCAGTAGCCGCCCACCACCGTCTCCTGCTCGAAGATCGGATCAAGGCCGCGCTGTGTGAGCATCTCTGAGAGGAGCCGGGCCGCTTCGGCCTCGCCCTCCGTTGCGGAGCCGCGCACGATCGCCGCCAGTCGCTCGAGGTCCCTGCGCACATCGGCGGACAGCACCTCTCGCAGCCTAGTGCTGACCGTGAATGGGGCCGAGCCGGCTGTGATTCGGGTCGATCACGACGCGGCCGAGCCCGATCACCTCCATCTCCGTCTGGGGAGCGCAGATCGCGATCTTCGAAGACTCGTCGCGAAGCGTGCGGCGCAGGACGGCGAACGCACCGGCGCCCAGTACCGCGGGGACCCACAGGGCGATCGCCCGATACGCGAGCACGGCCGAGGTCGCGACGGTGATCGGCACGTTGTACAGGACGAGCGTTCCAACCAGGCCGGCGTCCACGCCACCGATCCCGCCGGGGACGGGAATCAGGCCGCCCAGCTCCCCGATCAGGTAACCGATCCACACGATCGCCAGAGCCGGAGCGGCGCCGAAGGCGCGAAAGGCGGCCCATAGGATCATCACATCGAAGACGAGGTAGGCGATCAGCCCGCAGATCAGCCATGCATCCGCCTCCCGCAGCAGGGCGACGGCCTCATTGACGCCGTCTGCCACGGCGACCAGGGTCTTCAGCGTGCCCGTTGCGAGCCGTGAGGGGTCGCCGTCCTGGCTGCGGTCGAGGCGCCCGTGAAGCCTCGCCGACGTGCGTCCCGCGAGCAGCGCTCCGATCACCGCGGCGGCGGCTATCGCCGCGGGCAGGACCGTCAGCGCGGGGTTCGTCTCTCCCGCGAACACCCCGGCGGCGAGACCGATCCCGACGACGATCACGCCGACGACGTTGGGCACGCTTGTGAGCAGGAAGAACGCAGCCGAGCGCCGCGCGATTTCATCGCCTCCCATCCCGCCTCGTTTGAGCGCCCACGCCCCGAGCGCCAGACCGCCTGCCCCGCCCGTCGGGAAGAGCGCGTTTGCGCCGAGCTCGGACATGCCGATCTGATAGCTGACGCGCCAGGTCATGCGCCTGCAGAAGACCATGCGGAAGACGGCGACATATCCGAGACCCGACAGCACCTTCAGGCCGGCTCCGAGCAGGAGCCATCCCGGTTGGGCATGCGACAGCCGCGAGCGCAGCCCCCCCAGGCCGGGAAGAAGAGTCACGATTGCGACCACCGCCAGCACGAGCCCCACGGCGAACAGCAGACGCGAGCGCAGCCTGCGGCGGCTCAACTCCTCCGGGACGCCGAGATCGCCGGCGGCGACCCTGGCCGCATCGCGTGGAGGGGCGTCGACGGCGGTCACGGCCCCGGCTTCGAGTTAGTCTTGGGTGAGACCACCGCAACGGAGCATAGATACGCAGCGATGCATGTCCGGTCCTATCCACAGATGGAGGCCTTCGTCACGCTCGACGGCTCGGAGATCCGGGAGTGGGCGGGGCGCGTGTCGCTCCCGGCTCAGAACCAGAGCCTCGCCGAGGCGACGATTCCGGCCGGAGGCGCCACCACCGAGCACTATCACCGCACCAGCGAGGAGCTGTATCTCGTCACTGCAGGCCGGGGCCGGCTCCTGATCGACGGGGAGGAGCGGATCATCGGCGAGGGCGATTGCGCGCTCATCCCGCCCGGAAAGCGACACAAGGTCTTCAACATCGGCGCCGGGCCACTGCGCATCGTGTGCGCCTGCTCACCGGCGTACTCCGATGAGGACACCTGTCTCACCGGCTGAACCGGCGCGGCCCCCGAGAATCCACGGTATCTTGCCGGGACAGCCTCCATGCGGCGAGGATCGCGGCGAAAGGCGTTCAGCTCACTGAACGCAAGATGGGACACGTGGCGCATTCCTCACACCCGCAGGAGTGAGGACACTCAATGGAGCGCAGTCAGCAGCGAACGCTCCCGCGGCGTCCGCGCTGCGGCGCTCTCCCAAGACTGGAAAGGTATTCGAGCTATGCCCACTCCGACCCGCCGTCGCGCGATTGCCGGCATTGCCACGGTCGGAGCGCTGCTGCTCTCCTCCTTCGCCGTGGCTCCTGAGGCGCAGGCGGAGAACATCTTCGCCTGCGCCAAGCAGATAGGCGGCGCGGTTCATATCGTCACCGCCGGAACGAAATGCAAGAAAAACGAAGTGAAGCTGCGCTTCAGCGGAGCGACCGGGCCCACCGGAGCGACCGGGCAGGCCGGAGCCGCCGGTAAGGAAGGAGCCCAGGGAGTGGCCGGAGCGGTGGGGCCGCCCGGCCCTCCGGGCGAAGCACCCGGCGGCGGCGCGACCGGACCCCAGGGGGTCGCGGGCGCGACGGGACCGACCGGCGAAACCGGAGCGATCGGAGCGACCGGAGCTACAGGACCCCAGGGAGTCACCGGAGCGACTGGTCCCGCCGGTGCGACCGGCCCGACCGGTCCCATCGGCCCCACCGGTCCGGCCGGACCGTCGGGAGGCTCGGGCACAGTCATCGTCACGAACGCTGCCGTCGCACCGCTCGGCGCGGCGGGCGGTGCCACGGGCGCAACGGGTCCAACGGGGGCATCGGGGACGAGCGTGGTCGCACGGATTCGCAGCGCCGGCGCCGTGGCGACCGCCTCGACGGCGACATCGCTGCCGTCGTGGACCGGCGATCCGCTCACCGGCGCCAGCTGGACCCAGGGTCCCGACGAACTGGATCAGCTCGTCGGTCAGCTGGTTCTGACGACGGCACCCGAAGCCGCCTGCCACGCGAGCTCCGCCGGCGCGGGGGCGGATGTTCAGATCCTGCTCGACGGCACCCCGGTGGCAGACACCTCGGTCGCGAGCGCCCCTGCTGCGACGAGCGAGACCATTCCGATCAGCTGGAGCCGCCACGGAGAATTCAGCTTCCCCGCGGACAGCAGCTCCACCCTGTCGCTGCTCGAACCGCCTGCCCTGACGAGCCATACGCTCACGGCGCAGGTCGCCGACGACTGCGGGGCAGACGGCGGCCAGGGCGGCGGCCACTTCACGATTCAGTCCGTCGGCGTCGACGTGCTCGCCGTGCGCTGAGGCGCGCTTCTTCAAGGCTCCCCCTGTGCGCCGCGCTTGCGCAGCGGTTGGCTCGCAGATAGTCTGCGCAGACCAGTGGGAGGGAGCAGGATATGGCGGTCACGACCGCGGCGTTGAGCGACTCGTATTACCCGGCGGATCAGAGCGACCGGGTGCTCGACACGACGGTCGGGGGGATTCTCCGCGACGCGGCAGAGGCGGTGCCCGATCAGATCGCACTGATCGGCGGGCACCCCGACCCGGTCCAGCGCCGGCGCTGGACCTACGGCGAGCTGCTCGAGGATGCCGAGCGCTGTGCCCGCGCGCTGCTTGCGCGCTTTGAGCCCGGTGAGCGCGTGGCCGTGTGGGCGCCCAACGTCCCGCAGTGGGAGGTGGTCGAGTTCGGCGCGGCGCTCGCCGGCCTGGTCCTCGTGACGGTCAATCCGGCCTACAAGCCGGGCGAGCTCTGCTATGTGCTCGAGCAATCCGGCTCGTCAGGGATCTTCCTGCTGGAGGAGTTTCGCGGCAATCCGATGGCACAGTCACTCGAGGCAGTCCGCGGTCAGCTCCCGCGACTGCGCGAGGCTCTCTCGTTCGGCGACTTCGATGCGTTTCTGGGGTCCGGCTCGCCGACCGAGACACTCCCGCACGTGGCTTCTGAGGATCCCGTCCAGATCCAGTACACCTCGGGCACGACCGGCTTTCCGAAGGGGGCGCTCCTGCACCACCGGGGCCTGACCAACAACGCCCGCCTGACGTTGGGGCAGCTCGACTTCGCGCCCGGTGAGGCCTACGTGAATCCGTTCCCCCTGTTCCACACGGCCGGATGCGGCGTCGGCGCGCTCGGCTGCGTCTCACACCAGCTCGCGCACGTCCCGGTGCTGGCATTCGAGCCGGGCCTCGTGCTCGATCTGATCGAGGCCGAACGGGCGACCGCGCTCGCGGGCGTCGCCACCGTCCTGATCGCGCTGACCGAGGATCCCGGGTTCGACACGCGCGACCTGTCCTCGGTGCGAACGGCGGTGTCGGGTGGAGCGCTGGTGCCGCCCGCCCTGGTCAAGCGGATAGAGGATCGCCTCGGCGTCCGTTTCGCGATCATCTACGGCCAGACCGAGAGCTCGCCAGTGATCACGGGTGTGCGCCCAGACGACAGCTTCGACGATCGCGCCACCACCGTCGGGCGCCCGCTCCCGCAGACCGAGGTGCGAATCGCCGAGCCCGCCAGCGGCGAGACCGTTGCCTGCGGCGTCGTCGGCGAGCTGTGCACGAGGGGCTACCACGTCATGCACGGCTACTACGAGATGCCCGAGGAGACCGCCGCCGCGATCGACGCCGACGGGTGGCTGCACACGGGCGACCTGGCATCGATGGACGACCGCGGCTACTGCCGCATCGAGGGCCGGCTGAAGGACATGATCATCCGCGGCGGCGAGAACATCTTCCCGCGGGAGATCGAGCAGCGACTGTTCACGCACGCGGCCGTGGGCGATGTGGCGGTGGTCGGCATCCCTGACGAGAGATGGGGCGAGCAGGTGTGCGCGTTCGTCCGCGCAGCACCGGGCGCAAGGCCGGATCGCGCCGAGCTCGATGCCCACGTTCGCGCCGAGCTCGCCGCATACAAGGCGCCCCGCATCTGGGTGTTTGTCGAGGATCTCCCGATGACGCCCTCCGGCAAGGTGCAGAAGTTCATCCTGCGCGAGCGCTTCATCGCCGGCGAGCTGTCGCCGGCCTGAGAGCCGCAGCACCCGACGGGCGCTCGCCGGCCTGAGAGCTACAGCGCCAGGGCGCGTTCGACGATCGCCGAGCCGTCGACGCCGCGCGGCAGATCGCCGAACGCGAGGCCGCGGGCGCCCAGGCGCCCGGCGCAGAATGCATCGGACAGAGCCGGTGGCGAGTGGCGCAGAAGCAGGCTGGCCTGCAGCGCCAGCGCCATGTCCTCGACGACCCGGCGAGCGCTCCACTGCGCCATCGCCGGATCCGAGCCAAGCGCGGCGAGCCCCTCGCGCACACGCACCATGTGCGCATCGAAGCGCGGGTCCGCGCCGGCAGCGAGGTCGCACTGCGCCAGGAACGCCGCAGCCCCCGCGGGTTCGCGGTGGAGCGCGCGCAGAACGTCGAGCGCGATCACGTTGCCCGAGCCCTCCCACACCGTGCCGATCTGGATGTCGCGGTAGAACTGCGCCATCGGCGCCTCCTCGACATAGCCGTTGCCGCCCAGGCACTCGAGCGCCTCGGCTGCCAGCGGAGCGCCGCGCTTGCACACCCAGTACTTCATGACCGCGAGCGCAAGACGGCGGAAGGAGGCCTCCTCGGGGTCATCGGAGTCGAACGCGCGGGCGATCCTCAACGCCGACACCGTCGCGGCCTCGGACTCCAGCGCGATGTCCGCCAGCACGTTCACCATCGCCGGCTGCTGCGCGAGCGGAGCTCCGAACGCGGCCCGGTGGCGGGCGTGCCAGATCGCCTCGGCCACGACGCGGCGCATCATGCCCGCAACTGCCGTGAGCGTGTCCAGCCGGGTCCAGATCAGCTGCTCCACGACGAACGCGGTGCCACGCCCCTCCTCGCCCAGGATGCGCGCCGGCAGGTGGTCGTACTCGACCTCTGATGAGGCAAGACAGCGGCCGCCGAGCTTGTCCTTCAGCCGCTGCAGGCGGAACCCGGGATGCGGCCGCTCAGCGACAAAGCAGGTGATCCCGGCGTCGGTCTGCGCGAGCGTGAAGAAGACCTCGAACACGGGGTGGGTGCAGAACCACTTGTGACCGGTCAGCTCGAACCAGCCGTCGCCGAGCGGCTCGGCGACCGTCGAGTTGGCCCGCAGGTCGGAGCCGCCCTGCTTCTCGGTCATCACCATCCCCGCCTGGGCGAAGGCGTCATAGTCGGGCAACGTCAGGCGCGGCTCCCATTGCTCGGCCAGCGCCTCGTCCTGGCGCATCGTCGGCACGGCGGCGTAGTTGATGGACATCGGGCAGCATGGGCCCGTGTCGAGCTGATTGAACAGATGGAACAGTCCCGCCCGCACGACGTGGGCGCCTGTTCGCGGCTCGCGCCACGGCAGCGAGTTGACCTCCCGCTCGACGCCCAGCCGCAGCATCCAGTGCATCGAAGGGTCGTATTCGATCTCATCGACGCGGTAGCCGTAGCGGTCGTGCGTCTTCAGCACAGGGATGTTGCGCTGCGCGCGCCTGGCGTGAGCGAGAGCCTCGGCCGAGGCGACCGTCGCGCCGAAGTCACGGACCCGCTGGAGACCCCACTCGCCGCCCTCCCGGACCAGCGCCTCGCCGAGCGCCGGGTCAGCCTCGAAGGCGTTGTAGTCGACCAGCGGCGGCGGCTGGTTGAGCACCTCGTGGGTGGCTGCACGATCGGTTGGACTCGTGGTCGACATCATCGGCTCCCTCGACGAATTCGCAGTTTCGACGAATTCGCAGTCGTGTGACCTTAGCGCTCAATGCGCCGGCGAGGGAGCCTCATCCTCCGTGTGACTGCGACCTCGCCGCCCGGAACGCCCGAAGCCCGGTCTGCGCCGGGCTTCCTGACAGTCATCGTCGCGGTCTCCTTACCCCTCGGGCGGCAGCAGTGTGGGCTCCTGCGGTCGCTGCGCGCAGAAGACTATCGCGCAAACAGCACGCACCGGCGCGGAAACGCGCGCAAATTGCGGCCTCGCCGGAGTCCCACCGCTTCGACTCGTTCGACTGTAGGATCAACGGCAGCCGCCCACGAGTTCCGGCCGCACGACCGTCCATGCCCGCCCACCTCGACGCCGCCGAACCCGAACTCATCGACCTGATGCATCTGGGGCGCCGGCGGGTGCTCGGCGCCTGGCGGGTGGGAGACGTGGTCGTCGATCCCGGTCCCAGCAGTTGCCTGGGCGCACTGCTGCCGGTGCTCGAACGGCATCCGCCGCGGGCGCTGGCGCTGACCCATATCCACCTCGATCACGCCGGCGCCAGCGGCTCGCTGCTGCAGCGCTTTCCGCAAGCCGAGGTGTGGGTGCACCAGCGTGGAGCGCCGCATCTGATCGACCCGAGCCGCCTGCTGGCAAGCGCCGGGCGCCTGTACGGCTCGGACATGGAGCGGCTGTGGGGCGAGGTGCGACCGGTCGCGGCTGATCGGATGAAGGTCCTCGCCGGAGGCGAGGACCTCGGGCTGTTCCGCGTGGCCCACACCCCCGGCCACGCATCCCACCACGTCACCTACCTCCACGAGGCGAGCGGCTTCGCGTTCACCGGCGACGTCGCCGGTGTGCGCATCGGCGCCGGGCCCGTGCTGGCGCCGACGCCGCCTCCGGACATCGACCTGCGGGCGTGGCGCGCCTCGCTCGATCTGATCGAACGCCGGCGGCCGAGCCGCCTTGCGCTCATGCACTTCGGCGCCTACGACGACGTCGAGCGACACCTGGCCGCCCTGCGGCGGCGCCTCGAGGAGATGGAGATGATGGCGCACGATCTCGATGAGGCCGCCTTCGCCTCCGCGATCCGGGCCCTGGTGGCCGGCTCGACGATCGAGGGCGACGCCGGCGGAGGAGATACGGCCGCCGCATACGAGCACGCGACGCGCCCCGAGCAGAGCTTTGCGGGACTGACGCGCTACCTGGACCGGCGCGAGCAGGCGCCGTGAGGGGTGGACGGATTCCCGATTGAACGGGTGCAGCCGCTCGGCAATCCTGATCGTGCATGTCCGAGGAGAGCGCGCGAGGAGAATCGCCCAGCGGCCGGCCCCGCGCGAGCGCGCTCGCGCTCGCGTCTCATCCGATCAGGCTCCGGGCCGTCGGGCCGCTCCTGGTGATCGCGCTGCTGGGCGCGCTCATGGCGTCAGGCAGCGCGCGCGCGCGCTCAGGCGGCGCGCCCCCGGCTGCCGCCGTGGCCGGCTCGCATCTGCAGGTCACCGAGATCGACTACCGGCTGCTGTTGTCCCGCGGCATCGTCAAGGCGGGGCCGGTAAACCTCGAGACGATCGACCGCGGCATGGTTGCGCACGACCTGCGCCTGCGCGCGGCGTCCTCGAGCGGGGAGATCGCAGCGCCGCTGCTCACCCCCGGGGAGCACTGGAGCGGGGTCGTCGACCTCAGGCCGGGCGTCTACCGCCTGTGGTGCTCGCTTCCCGAACACGCAAGACTCGGAATGCACACGACGCTGACCGTGGTGCGTTGAGTGGGCGCCCGCTCGCTAGACGTAGAACCGCACCAGCTGCTCGACGACACAGGCCGGCTTCTCCTCGCCCTCGCGTTCGAGGGTGAGCGCCAGGATCGCCTGATGCCCGCCCGGAACCTCCGTGAGCTCGGCGAGCCTGCTGCGCATCCTCAGCTGTGAGCCCGCGGGCACCGGTGATACGAAGCGCACCTTGTTGAGGCCGTAGTTGACGACCAGTTTGACGCCCTCGACCGTGAACAGCTCCTCGTTGAAAAGGGGGACGAGCGACAGGAGCAGATAGCCGTGTGCGATCGTCGTCCCGAAGGGCGACTCGCGCTGGGCGCGCTCCACGTCGATATGTATCCACTGGTGGTCGCCGGTGGCGTCGGCGAAGCGGTTGATCAGATCCTGGCTGATCTCCATCCAGTCTGAGACCCCGATCTCCTGCCCCACGAGCGCTTGCAGTCCGTCTATGCCCTCGATCGTGCGCTGCGGGATGGTGTTGCTGGTGCTCATCGGCCCTCCTCGTACATCGGTGGACGCCGGACGTTACCGGGAAGTCGCCTGAATCGAACGTTGCCCGGGCGCCGAGCGCGGGGGTATGCTGCACCGCCATGAGGACCAAGACAGTGATGCTGCACGGTCGCCAGGTCGCCTACGCCGAGGCGGGGAGTGGCCCGGTGCTGCTCCTCATCCACGGAATGGGCGGCACGCTGGAGAACTGGCAGGTCGTGATCGAGCTGCTGGCGCGCGAGCACACCGTCATCGCGCCGGACCTTCCCGGGCATGGCGCGTCGGCGCCGGGCGCCGGTGACTACTCGATCGGGGCCCTTGCCGCGGGCCTCCGCGACCTCTTGGTGGCGCTCGGGCACGATCGCGCGACGCTCGTGGGTCACTCGCTCGGCGGCGGCATCGCGATGCAGTTCGCCTATCAGTTCCCGGAGGCCACCGAGCGCCTGGTGCTGGTCTCCAGCGGCGGGCTCGGCTCCGAGGTCAGCCGCGTCCTGCGCGCCGCAGCGCTTCCCGGCGCAAAGCTGTTCATCGCGGCGACCGCCGGTCCAGGGCGCGCCGCCGGCTCGGCGGTCGCCCGCGCGCTGGGGGCCGTCGGACTTCAGCCCAAGCCGGACCTCGCGGAGGTCGGGCGTGCCTACGCCTCGCTGGCCGATCCCGAGCACCGCGAGGCCTTTCTGGCGACCCTGCGCTCGGTCGTCGGCACCGGCGGCCAGCGCGTCAATGCCGCCGACCGGCTCTACCTCACCGAGGGGGTCCCCGTTCTCATCATCTGGGGGGAGCGCGATCCCATCATTCCGGTTCGCCACGGCGAAGACGCCTGCCGGGCGATGCCGGGCAGCCGCCTTGAGATCTTCGACGGGGCCGGTCACATGCCGCAGCTCGAGGAGCCCGGGCGCTTCGTCGCGGTGGTCAGCCGGTTCCTGTCAGAGACCGAGCCCTCGCAGCGAGATGCCGGGCAGTGGCGCGCGCGCCTGTCGGCTGCCAGCGCGATGTAGGCGCCGCACCCGCCCGCGCCGCCACTAGTACATCCGTCCATTTCTGCTGCCAACGGCGATCCGCGCTTTCAAGCGGCGCGTCGGTCCGCCACAGTGCGGGCTCGAACAACCAATGCTGAAAAAGGCAAAC
>Ga0302184_10002646_pt1 | contig 11319 bp, 13 predicted proteins | sample I_Palsa_N3_3_FD_200233 | JGI IMG/M metagenome (GOLD analysis project Ga0302184, IMG submission 200233) | Peat permafrost microbial communities from Stordalen Mire near Abisko, Sweden - I_Palsa_N3_3 | ecosystem: Environmental > Terrestrial > Soil > Palsa > Peat permafrost | place: Sweden...
GCGGTTGTGTGGGCCGCTGAGATCCACGCTCAGAAACAGCCCATCGGAGATCGAGAGGTCGGCGCTCGGCAGTGCGTGTTGATCGATGTAGAGCAGCGGGAACTCTTCGTGGATGCGCAGGAGGTCCCGGTCGCCAACCCGCGGGTCGCCAGCGGCGAGCCGTAGCTGATTGAGGCTTAGGCGCTCCTCGACGCGAACGGCGAACGAGCGCGGGACGACCTCGAGGTACAGCTTGCCGCGATAGCCCGCCGGGATCTCGTCGAAGCGGTGGTTCCCGTCGGTGATCACGCGGGTGAAAACGTCCAAGCGGCCCGTCGAGCTCTTCGGATTGGCCTTGGCACGCACGTGGCGCGGCAGATCGAGTTCTTCGATCAGTGGGATCAGATACGGCCGGTCGCGCTCCAGCGTGGCGCCGTGGCGCAGGTCTACGCGGTCGAGGGCGAGATCCTTGACGCGGTCCATCACGGCCGTTCCGGCGCTCGGCAGAAAGCTACAGCGAAGCGCCCAGGCGTGGTCCGCGAGCCGCAGATCGATGCTCGCCGGCTGGATGCTCTGACGGCGAATCCGGAAGTCGCCGGATGAGATCCACCCCTCTTCGACGGCCTGCCACAGCCCTTGCGAGGGAACCACACCACGCAGCGACGCGGGGGGAACTTCGCCCTCTGCCTCAGTTGTCTGTTGGACTTCCCAGGTCACGCCGCTGCCTGAAGTATGACCGGCAACCCCGCGTCAGTCCCAGCGCACTTCGAGGCGCGGCGGCTTGCGGAACACCAGCCCCTGGATGCGCGGCGCTTGGGCGCCGGCGAGCCGCAGCCTGGGAAGCCTGTCCAGCAAGGCCGCGATGCCGACGCGAGCCTCGAGCCGCGCAAGGTGCACGCCTACACACACGTGTGGGCCCTGGGCGAACGCGAGGTTCGCGCGGCGCGGGCGGGACAGGTCGAATGCGTCGGGCTCTTGAAACACAGCCGGGTCCCGGTTAGCGGCGGTCAGCGAGATGCGCACGAGCTCGCCGGCCCCGATCTCGGCCCCCCCGAGGCGCGTGTCACTCGTCGAGTAGCGGTCGATCACGGCCGCCGCCGGCTCGAGGCGGAGGGACTCGTCGATCGCCGCGTCGAGGGCCTCTGCAGCAGAGCGCGCGGCCGCCAGCGCAGCCGGCCGCTCGAGCAGCATCAAAAGCGCGTTCGCGATCATCCCCTCTGTCGTCTCGATCCCTCCGAACAGCAGCACCGCGGCGTTCGATGCGATCTCGTCGGCGCTCAGCCCGGAGCCCTCGGCAGCCGCCGCCAGCAGTGAGGCGCCTCGCCGGCCGGCGATCACCGGCTCTAGACGTTCGGTCAGCTGTGCGTAGGCCTCCTGACCCGCGGTGGTCGGCGGTCTCCCCGCGGAAAGTGCCGTGACAGACGCGACGATCGAGTCGTACCAGCGCAGGAGCTCGGCGACCTCACGCTCGTCCAGACCGAGCGCGCGGGTCATGACGGCGGCCGCCAGCGGCCCGGCGAACCCCCGCCGGAGCTCGCCGCCGGGCCCGCCGTCGGCGAGTGCTTGCACGAGCCGGCCCGCCTCGTCCGCGACCGCGTCGGCGAACCGGCGGTGAACCTCGGCTGCCCGGAACGGCGATACGAACGGCGCCCGGTGACGGACGTGCTCGTGACCATCGACGCTCAGCATGCTCGCACCGACCACGCGCCCAGTTGAGAACCGGTCGTCCTGGACGGTGAACCGCTGCGCGTCGCGCATCGCCTCCGTCGCCGCGTCGTGGCGGGTCACCAGCCACGCGTCGAGCGCCGGCAGCCATGAGACCGGCTCGGCCTCGCGTAGCCGCCGCAGTGCCGGATGCGGGTCGTCGTCGAGCTGCTCCTCGGTGATCGCGGCGCCGAGTGGAAATGCCCGTTGCCGAGTCGCCGCCACGGTCACGGCTGTGGCGAGGCTAGCCGCCGGCGACAGGCGTCAGGCGAGCTTGAGCGGGACGGTTCCGTAGGGATCGATGCGATAGACGAGTGACACGCGGTGATAGCCGTCGGCGATGTCGGCGCCCGTTTCGGCCCTGATCACGAGCACCGGACTGAGAGGTGTGCGTTCGATCACTTTGATCAGGTCCTTGATGACACCTGGATCGTCCAGCGGCGCGGCCGTCAGTCCGGCGGCACGGAGGATGTCGTTCGCACGCCGAGTGGTGATCGGCGCTTTGCGTAACCGTCCCACCGCTTTGCCGACGAGCGCCTTGTCGAACTTGATCGACAGGTACGCCTCGGCGGCATCGTAGTCGTGGTCAGCGACGTCGTCGAGCCAGTCGATCTTGCCGACGGGACTGGTCTGCGCCGGTTTTGTTTTGTCTTTGGCCATCAAGCGATCATGTCAGACGTTCTGGCGAGCGCTCTCCCCCGGACGGCGGCGCTCTGTGGCGCGGCAGCGTGCGAGATCAAGCCGGGTGCTGCGGATCTGGCCCGCGGGATCCTTGGACCATGTCGAGCTCCGCTCGGTCGAGCATGCCGCGAGCGGCCGCCAAGCCGCCGATGTCACCGCCGGGTCCGCGCAGGATCCACGCGACCCCGACGGCGATCACCGCGCCCGCGAATGGCCCCACCAGATACACCCAGAAATGCGCGAAGTCCCCGATCACCAGGTCGGGGGCGAACGACCGCGCCGGGTTCATCGACGCGCCGCTCACCGGACTCGACCACAACCCGGCGAGGATGATGTACCCGCCGACTCCGAGCGCCGACAGCGACCCGACGTTCTGCGCCTTCGAAGCGGTCCCGAGGATCGTGCTGACGAGCCCGGCAGTGAGCACGAGCTCAATCAGCGCTGCCTGCCAGTCGTGGATGTGCGCGCCCGGCTCGGTCGCGCCGAGCATGCCGACCTTGCCGAACACCAACCGCAGAAACACGCATGCGAGCGTCGCCCCGACCAGTTGAACGAACACGTAGCCCGGCACGCGACGCCACGGGAAGTCACGCCTCAACGTGAACGCGATCGTCACAACGGGGTTCAGATGGGCACCCGAGACGGCACCCATGAACAGGATGATCGCGATCACCATCAAGCCCGGGCCGGTCACGGCCGCGGCACGGCTGATCATCCCATGACTGACCGCGTCGACAACGCCGCCGCCGGCGCCGACCATCACCAGCAGGAACGTCCCGAGCAATTCCGAGAACAGACGCCGCCACTCGAGCGCCGGGTCCTCGAAGTCAAGCATCGACGGAAACTCGAGCGCCAGCACTGCCCGACGCCGGCTCGCGGCGCGGGCCTTGACCGTCTCCGTCTCCTCGGCCGGAACCATCGCCGCGATTCTCGCGTGAGCTTCGGACGCCTGGGCCGCGCAAGGCGGACCCTGAACCCCGGCTTGCCGGGGTGGCCCGAGCCGATCAGGTGAGCCCGGCCGCCGCGAGCGCGCGGCGGCCGGACGTGGAGGCGGCGTCGTGCAGGCGACTGCGGATCGCTGTCTGGGCGCGACCGAACGCGCGCGCGTCGCGCTCCAGTTGCCAGAGCGAGTTGGCCAGCGAGCCGACCGCGTCCAGCTCGAAGGCGAGCTGCTCCGGCTCGGCGCCGGAGCGCAGCTGACCGCGCTGCTCCGCGACCCCGGCGTGATGTACGAGCGCGTCCATCCAGCGTCGCTTCTGGGTGACGATCGCGTCGCGCACCGGTCCGGGGCGGCTGTCGTACTCGTGGTAGGCGTTGGAGAAGAAGCATCCGCCGCGGAACACCCCGTCGCGGATGTACCGGAGCCACGACTCCATCAGCGCGCCAAGCTGGACGAGCCCGGGATCGCGGCCGGCAACCGGCTCCCACACGTGCTCCTGGAAGATTTCGCTGGCCGCTTGCACCGTCTCCAGCTGTAGCTCCAGCTTCGAGCCGAAGTGGGCGAACAGCCCACTCTTGCTGACGCTCAGCTCGCCGGCCAGGCGCCCGATCGAGAGCCCTTCGAGCCCCTCGGCCGAGGCGATGTCGACCGCCTTGGCGAGGATCGCAGCGCGCGTCCGGTCGCCGCGCTGACGCCTTCCATCCACCTGCTCGCCAGGGTCGGCGGCCGGCGGAGCCGTCTGATCGCTGGAGATCTTCGCGGTCACGGCTTGACAGTAGCACGACCGTTCGTATAAAAAGAAAAAGCACGACCGTTCGATCGATTAGATGGACAGGAGGACTCGATGCACCGCTCCGCCCAAATCCTCACGCTGGCAGCCGGCGCAGCCTTCCTGGCGCTGCTCGACGTGACCGTCGTCAACCTCGCGATTCCCGCGCTCGGCCACGCCTATCCGCGCACGAGCGTCACCAGCCTGTCGTGGGTGATCACCGCGTACGCGACGCTGTTCGCCGCGCTGCTTGCGCCGGCCGGCCGAATCGCCGACGTGGTCGGTCGCCGGACCCTTTACCGGCTCGGCGTGGGCGGCTTCGCGTTGATGTCGTTGGCCTGCGCGCTGTCTCCCAGCGTGCCGGTGCTGCTGGCCACGCGAGCGCTGCAGGGCGCGTGCGCAGCGACGATGATCCCCGCCTCGCTGGCGATCCTGCTGAGCGACACGCCGGCCGATCGGCGCGCGAAGTCGATCGCGCTTTGGAGCGCGTCTGGGGCGCTGGCAGCCGCGGTCGGACCAAGCCTCGGGGGCGTGCTCGTGCACGTGTTTGGCTGGCGCTCGCTGTTTGTGATCAACGTTCCGGCCGGACTAGCGCTATCGGCGACGGCCGGCATCCTGCCGCGCACCGCGCCGGCCCGCACTCGCCTTCCCGACGCACTCGGGACGGTGCTGCTGACCGCTGGAATCGGGCTGACTGCCCTCGGACTCTCGGAGGGCTCGACCTGGGGCTGGGGCTCGGCGCGAACGATCGCTTGCCTGCTGACGGGCGTCGCCGCGGCGGTCGCGGCCGTCCAGCGCTCTCGTCAGATGCCGGCGCCGGCGATCCAGACGAGCCTGTGGAAGCACCGAACATTCGCGCTCGCCAACGGCGCCTCGCTGCTCTACGGGGCGAGCCTGTATGCGTGGATGCTGCTGGGCGTCCTGGTGCTCACGCAGCTGTGGCACTACTCCGAGCTTCAGGCGGGCCTGGCGATGACCCCGGGGGCGCTCACCGCCAGCCTGTCGGCAATCGCGGCCGGACGAGCCAAGAGCCCTCGCACCGCCACGGTCGCCGGCGCGCTGACGATGGTGGCGATGGGGCTGCTGCTCGCGGCCACGCTTCCCGTGCACGCCAACTTCCTCGGCTACTGGCTGCCGATCGGGCTGGTGCTCGGCGCCGGCATGGGCCTCGTCACCACCGGCACCTCAACCGCCGCGGCGCTGTCCCTCCCGCCCGCTTCGTTTGCCGCCGGCGCGGGGCTCAACCAGACCGCCCGGCAGGTGGGCGGCGCACTCGGGATCGCGACGCTCGCGACCGTGGTCAGGTCCGGCAGCGTCGGGGCGGCCGCCACGTTTGAGCACGTGTACCTGTTCTGCGCGCTGGCGGTCCTCGGCACGGCGGCCGTCGGGCTCGGGTTGATCCTGCGTCCGACGCCCGGGGTCGTCACGGCCGCGGCGGCCGAATTGACGCCTGCTTGAGCCCGGCCCGCGGGCCGGGCTTTACTTAAGTATTTACTTCTGATATGCTAGCTCTCGTAAGCAACGACAGGAGTAAATATGGATAGCGAAATCACGTCCGCTACGCAGTACAAGCCGGTCACCGTCGATGTCCCAGAGGACCGCCTGGCAGAGTTCCATGCGTTCTTCGCCCGATTCCTGGCCGGCCCTGAGGGCCGCGGTCGGCGCGGGCGCCATGGCAGGCCACACGGCCGGCATGAGCACGGGCATCGCTGCGGCGGGCGCCGCGAAGACCCACAGGGGGACCAGCCGACATCGGCACCGACTGAGGTCTGATGGCCGACAAGCAGGTCACCGTGGCGGTCCCTGAAGAACGCGTACCCGAGTTCTATGCCTGGTTCGCGTCCTTCCTGGCCTCCGAGCCAGGGACTCCGCCCCCGCTTGCGGGACGCGGACGCCGCGGCTCCCGCGGTCACCGGCACGAAGGCGAGGCGCAAGCCTGGTCGGCGCAGGACGCCGACCAGGCCGCCTGGCTATACCGCCAACTCGCCCCTCAAGCGCGCGAGCTGATTGACCTGCTTGCCGCTAACCCGGGCGCAAGGTTCGGGGGCGAGGACATCGCCAAACGCCTGCAGCTCGAGAAGGGCGCACATGGGGTCGCGGGCATCCTCGCTTGGCCTGGCCGCTACAGCCGCCATCTCGATCGCGCGCTCCCGATCGCAACCGAGGGACGGACCGACGGTGGCACCGACTACTACATGGACCCCGAGCTCGCCCAACTCTTCAGCGCCGCGCGCGTGTCCACCCCAGCCGGCCACACCGGCCGGCACCGACGACCCCGCCGCGAACCGTAGCGGGCGCCGCAGCGGCGGATACGAGTCCTCAGTCGGTCGCGCCGCCGTGCGGGAGCAGCGCGACGGCCGCTTCGGGTGTGGCCACGTGGAAGCTGAAGCTCTCCTCCAGATACAGCCGTACCACGTCCGCGTCGTGCGACTCGTAGCCGATCGATAGGTCCTGGCCGGACTCGAACCGGAAGTCGCCGCCACGGACGCTGATCACGGTCGCGCCGACGATGCCCGGAACGGGCAGGATCGGGCCGTCGAGGATCTTGCCAAGATGCTCCAGCAGCGGATAGCCGCCTCGGTCACCCGCGGCGAGCACCCGGCGGTACTGCTCGGGCCCGAGTGCGATGGCGTATGGCCCGCCGATGCCGGCCTCGCGCAGAACCACAAGCGCGCCCGCGATCGCGTCCGGGTATGCCTCAGGTGAGTCCCCCAGCGGTGGACCCGCCAGTGAAGATGCTTCGGCGATCCCGACGAAGGCGCCTGGCCAGCCGTGCAAGACGGCGATGTTCTCGGCGCAGGCGATCCGATAGGTCGCTCGGTCCAGAGGGCCGAGGTCGACGTCTCGGGCGCCGCGGTCAGCGGCGCGGAGCTCGCTGCGTGAAATCTCAAACGGCGCACGCACCTCGACCAGCGGGAGCACTCGGCGAGTGGCAGCATTCAGACCCTCGACCGGCACAGAATCGAGCTCGGTGACGCGTCCGAGGTTGGTGGCCGACTGATCCCAGCCGTGAGGCCCGGAGAAATCGACGAGCTTGCGCGCGGCGAGGACCGGCGTCAACCGCTCGCGCGCTTCCTCGTCGAGCAGATCCCAGCCGGCCTCGGTGATCGGTGCGCGCTCACGCAGGAGGTGGTTCATGACCGCGCCACCTGGAGGCTGCCGATGCCGAGCGACCCGTCGGCCGGCCGAGCCGCGGGCGCCTCGGTTGGCTGAGCTGCCGGCGCAGCCGCACCCTCGAGCAGATCGACGGTCGGCACGAAGAACAGGGTTCCAGTGAGCGCCGTCGAGAAGTCCAGCAGCCGGTCCGTCCCGGTGCCGGGCCTGCCCTTGAACATGTTGGTCAGCATCTGCTCGATCACCTCCGGACTGCGGGCGTAGCCGATGAAATAGGTGCCGAACTCGCGCACGCCGACGCGACCGAACGGCATGTTGAAGCGCATGATCTGCTGCTGCTCACCGTCGTCGTCGACGACCGTGTTCAGCGAAACGTGCGAGTTCGCGGGTTTGACCTCGTCCGGAAGCTCGATGTCGCTCAGCTTGGTACGTCCGACCGCAAGCTCCTGCTCCTCAACCGGGAGCGCCTCCCAAGCGTCGAGGTCGTGCAGATACTTCTGAACGACCACGTAGCTACCGCCGGCGAAGCCCGGATCCTCCTCCCCGATCAGCGCAGCCGCGGCTGCCGCAGACCCTTCGGGGTTCTCGGTCCCGTCAACGAAGCCGAGCAGATCGCGCTCGTCGAAGGACCGGAAACCGTGAACCTCGTCGACCACTTGGCCGAACCCGCGAATGCGGTCGGTCAGGCGACCGCCGAGCTCGAAGCAGAGGTCGAGCCTGTGAGCGCGGATGTGGAACAGCAGGTCGCCGGGTGTCGCGACCGCCGTGTGCCGCGATCCGGCGACTCCGGCGAACGTGTGCAGCTCCGCCGGCCGAGGCCCTGTGAACATTCGGTCCCAAAGCCCGGAGCCGATTCCCGCGACGCAGCTGAGCTCGCCCTCGGGAATCCGGAAGCCGACCGATCGGCGCAGGCCGCCGAGATCGGCGAGGAGGTCACGGACGCCGTCCTCGCCGCCCGGATCAACCGTCAGCACGAGGAAGATCGCGGCCTCGGTCAGCGGGGTGAGGATCGCCTGCGGCGTCGGCACGAGTCAGGCCCGGAGAATCAGGACCGGGTTGACTTGCGGGCGCCGGACCCAGCCGCCGTCACCCACGCTCATACCGCTGCTGCTCCTCGAGCGTGCGCTCGGCGGTCGGGACGGCCTCGAGGCGGCCGTCTGGAATCGACTGACCGCTCTCGATGGACAGCCCGTACGTCCCGTTCTCCAGACGCGCTTGCGCACGTTCGACCGCCGCCAGTTCGCGCTTCAGATCCTCGAGGCGCCCCTGATTGAACTCATCCAGATAGAGATCCTCGCTGTCACGATCCCCTGGTTCCAGCCGGTCGTCGCTCTCCAAAGAGCCGCCACGCTGGAGCACCGAGAGCTCGTCCTCGATCCTCGCCCGCTCGTCCGCCAGCAGCGCTCTAGCCCGGTCGGGGTCCATGCCCGAAGACTAACCGAACGCCCCGTGCGGCCGGAACCGCCGAGCGACCACACGGTGCTAGCCTGCGCCGCCAGTGATCCGCCACATCGTGCTCCTGAAGTGGAAGGCCGACACGACGCCCGAGCAGCGCGCCGCCGTGCTCGAGAGGCTCCAGACGCTCCCGCCGGCGATTCCGGAGCTCCGCAGCTACACGCTCGAGGAGAACATCGGCACCGATCCTGGGAACTTCGACCTGGCGATCATCGCCGAGGTCGATGACCTCGCGGCCTACGCGGCATATCGGGATCACCCACTCCACCAGGCCGTGATCCACGAGTCGATCCGGCCGAACCTCGAAGCCCGCGCGGCCTTGCAGGTGCGATGAGCGTCGTCAAGATCAACGCGATCACCGTTCCCCGTGCGCGGTTCGCCGAGTTTGCGGAGCGCTTCGCCACGAGAGCGGGCAAGGTCGAGCAGGCGGACGGATTCGAGGGCTTTGAGCTGCTCCGTCCCAACGACGACCGTGAGCTTTGCCTGGTGCTGACGCGCTGGCGCTCAGAAGCGGACTTCCAAGCCTGGATGGCCGGCAGCGACTTCACCGCCGGCCATGCACAGCACCGCGACCGCGGCCCGGTCGGGACGGCCAGCGAGCTCTGGTCGTTCGACGTGCTCGAGCACAAGACGGCCTGAGACTGTCAGAGCTCGGCGATGACCTCGGCGGCGGCCCGCTGTCCGGCTCGGACGGCTCCGTCCATGTAGCCGGGCCAGTAGTCCGAGGTTTCGGTCCCCGCCCAGTGGATCGAGCCGACCGGTGCCGTGAGCGCGGGTCCGTAGGCGGTGAGGGTGCCTGGCCCGAACAGACCCGTGGGGCAGCCTCGGATCCACGGCTCCGTCGTCCAGTCCATGTTGAAGTACGAGCTCGGCGAGAGGAACCGGGAGTCTTCGAAGACCGCCGCGTATTGCTGTACGACGGACGCTTGGCGGGCGGCCGGCGGCTGGGGTCCGAGCGAGCGCTGGTACTGACCGCCGACGAAGCCGGCGAGCACACCGACCGAGCCGTCCGGGGGCGAGTTGTCGAACGCGTAGCACACGGGTCCGCCGGCCGTGAGGAACTGGCCGGTCAGGCCCGAGTCACGCCAGAACGGCGTCGAGTAGATCGCCTCGACCTTCATGAGCGCGCCCATGAACACCCGCTGGGTGAGCATGTCGCGCGCGGACGGAAGGGCCGGCTCGTACTCGATCCGACTCGCGAGCGCCGGAGACATCGCGACGATGCACTGCTGGGCGCTGACCGTGAGCGTGTCGCTGACGACGACCACGCCCGCGTCGTCCTGAACGATCGTGCGCGCCGGGGCATTCAACTGCACCGCCGAGCCGAGCCCGGCCGCGAGCGCGAGCGGGACGCGCTGCGAGCCGCCGACGAAGCGATACATCTGCGCGCCCCCGCGCACGTCGATGAGGGCCTGGAACGTGCCCGGAGTCGTCTCGTCGCCGGCCGCAGCACAGTAGGCGATCGCGTACAGGGCCGAGATCTCGTGCGGATCGCAGCCCCACACCGCCTCGGTCACGGACGCGAGGACGGGGAGGTCGTAGTCGAAATTGATCGTACGCGCGCGAATCCAGTCTTCGAACATGATGATGTCGGTCTCGGCAGCGTTCGCCCAGGTCCACGGCGCCGCCACGGGAAAATCGAGAGCGATCGCGTCGATCTCGGCGGACACGATCGTCAGATCAGGGAGCAGCCGCGGGTCGGGAGGGGCGCTGCCGAGCAATCCGGTGTCCTTGTAGAGGATGCGTGTGCTCCCGTACACGTAGACGTCATCGCCCTCGTCATACACGCGGAACGTCGGGATCCCGAGCGACTGGGCCAACACGGCGATGTGCGTCTGCGTCGGCCCGATGAACTCGCCGCCGGCCTCCGCAATGTGGCCGCCCCCGATGTCATGGTTGAGCACCCGCCCGCCGACGCGGTCGCTCGCCTCGAGCACGATCACGCTGTACCCGGCGGCGACGATCGCCGCCGCGGCGGTGAGCCCCGAGATGCCGGCGCCGACCACGACGACGTCGGCATTCAAGCTCTCGCCCGGGGATCCACCGCTCGGTCCCGTAGCGTCGGCCCGTGCCTGCTGTGCGCTCATGCCGGCGGCGAGAGCGCCGCCGGCCAGACCGGCGCCACCGGCAAGAAACGATCGTCGAGATACGGGTGCCATCGCCACGTCGTCGAGTTTAGGGTTGGGTGCTTGCCTGCGTCGCGCAGTTTGCTTGGAGACGCTCAGCCATCCGGCGCTATCCAGCACGATCGTCGGCACCAGCAGTCTCGAGCACCTTCGCAACAACGTCGCGATCGCGGCGCGCGGCCCACTCCCCGACGATCTGTACGCGGAGGCACGTCGCAGGCTTGCCACTGCTTAGTGGCTCGATTCGGGTCGCCACTCGAGGTCCGATAACTTCGTGCGGTGACGGATGACCTCGAGACGCCGCCGCTCAGCTACGCGCTGACGCGACTTGCGCGCCAGCTCAGCAAGAGCATGGCGGACGTCCGGATCGAGGAGTTGACCGGCGCTCAGCTGATTGCGCTGCTGACGCTCGAGCAGGAGCCGGGACTGTCCAATGCGCAGTTGGCGCGGCGTTGCTTCGTCTCGCCCCAGGCGATGAGTGCGGTTGTGTTGGATCTCGAGTACCGCGGTTACCTGACCCGCGACCCAAATCCGTCGAATCAACGCATCCT
>Ga0302184_10002647_pt1 | contig 11314 bp, 6 predicted proteins | sample I_Palsa_N3_3_FD_200233 | JGI IMG/M metagenome (GOLD analysis project Ga0302184, IMG submission 200233) | Peat permafrost microbial communities from Stordalen Mire near Abisko, Sweden - I_Palsa_N3_3 | ecosystem: Environmental > Terrestrial > Soil > Palsa > Peat permafrost | place: Sweden: Abisko...
AGAGCTGCACGCCGTGTAGCCGCCGCCGTCCAGGCTGCATTGGAACGTGTCCCCGGACAGTTTGGAGAAGAAGGTGAATTCAACCGGGCCCGTTGGGAGCCGTCCGCTGGGCGCGCTCGTGATCGTCACTTCCGGGATCGCGGTGAAGGTGATCGCGGTGCTCGTGCCCACGTTGTCCGCCGCGTCGCTCTGGCTCGCCTGTGCGGTGTAGGTACCTTCGGTCAGCGAGCTCGCTGCGGCGACCGACCAGGCGCCCTGCACGGCGGTCGCGCTCAGAACCTGCACCGGTTTGCCCGCCGGCGGCGCGGATCCGGCGTACAGGCTCACCGTGACCGTTGACGAATCTCCGGGCAGGGTGCCGGCCTTACCGGAGAACGTCGGCACGCCGCCGGTCGTGGACCCATCCGCCGGCGCCGTCAACGTCACGACCGGCCGCACGGTGTCGATCGTGAAGCTCGAGGCGCTCGTGGCGGTGTTTCCTTCGCTGTCTGACTGGCTTGCCTGTGCGGTGTAGGTCCCGTCCGCGAGCGCGGCGGACGCGGCCACGGACCAGCCGGCGCCGGAAGCGGTCGTGTTGAGTGTCTGAAGCAGTGTCCCCGACACAGAGGCTCCCTCGTAAAGCCTGACCGTGATGCCCGGCAGGTCCCCGGGTGCCGTGCCTGCCGAGCCGGAGAATGTGGGCGTGTTTTTGTTGATCGAAGACCCGTTCACCGGAGCGGCGAGCGTCAGCGCCGGGGCCGTCACTCCCACGGGAGGCGTCGTCACAACCGGCGGGGTCGTATCCACGGGCGGCGCTGCGGCGGGTGGCGCGAGCGCCGGAAGCGCAGGCACAACCGCCGGCGATGAGCCGCCTTTGACGGCTTCGGACCCCCTGGCCTCCGAGCGGCCGATCTTCACCGTCCCCGCCTCATGGCAGTGGTTCTTCCTGCCGAGTTCGCGGACCTGGGCGACAACGTCCGCGCAGACGACCACCCGAAAGCTGCCCGGGGTGCCGTCGGGGAACTTCACGCGGAAATGGGCTTTGTCGCGCTGCCCGCCCGTGAGTACCGGCACCTTCAACCGCCCGAGCTCGACAGCGTCCTTGCCCGTGGCAGACGTCCAGACGACCGCCGCCGTCGTGGCTCTGACCCGGCGAGCGCCGAGGTTGTCGACGATCGCGGTGCCCGTGAGCGCGTCCGCACCCTGCAGCTTGATGCTCGCACTCGTGACTTCGAGGTCGGGGAGGGCTGACGCCGCGCGACTCGTCGCCGCGAGGCCCGCGACCACCGGCCACAGGGGAATCGCCACGAGCACGACGATCAGCGACATGCGCCGCATGACCGTCACCGTGCGTGGTTTACCTCCGTGGCTCATCCATGTCCCCTGATCAAACGGTAAACCGGCAGGTTACACAGCGAGAGGCGAATGCTGACTTGCCCTCCGTACTTACTTAGTAATGGTCTTCCACCATCATCGACCATCTCGCCGAGTCGCGCCCGCCCGAAACGCTGAGGCTGTAGAGGCCTGGGCCGCTGCTGAAGGTGTGTCTCTTGCCTTCGCCTTCGGACAGTTCGAAGCCCCCGAACGTGGAGCCGCTCTGCACGTTGTGCGCCTCGGCGCTCGGCCCGAAGCACACGACCAGCAGCAGGCACGTCCCTTCGTAGGCCATGCTGTAGGTCACCCGCCACTCGCTGCCCAGGATGCGGAAGGGGACCGACTTTCCGTCATCGACGCCCGTGAACGTCGTCAGCTCTCGCCAGCGCGGCGCCTCGGCGATGCTGAGCGCGACCGTTGAACCGCTGGGGATCGTCGCGGACGGCTCGGGCGACTGTTTCGTGACGATGCCCGGCGAGGATCCGGGCGCCGCCACGAACGCCACGCTGTAGCGGAGGCCTGCGTTCGCGATCGCGCTCTCCGCCGACGCCGAGCTCTGGCCCACGACGCCCGGCACGCTGACGGGCGGCGGTCCGGAGCTCAGCACCACGTCGACCGTCGAGCCGTCCCCGAGACGCGTTCCGGGCGACGGGTCCTGTGCGATCGCGATTCCCGCGGCCGCAGCCTGCGAATAGCGCGTCGAGAACGCAGACTGCACATGCAGGCGTCGCGCCCGCGCGATGACACCACCGCGCGGAAGCCCGCGCAGCATCGGGACGGTCGTACGAGCTCCCGAGCCGGTGATCAGCACGACCGCGAGCGCGCAACCGGCGAGCACGAGCAGCGTCCCGAGCAATGCGATCCGCCGGCGCCGGTGCGCCGGCTCGCCGCCGCGACGCGAGGGCGGGCGCGAAGGCGGCGCGGGCACACGCTGCTCGCTCATGACGAGCGTCCTGCCGGCGGCCACGCTGACCGTCGCCGCTGTCGCGCGGTCGGTCGCGGGCTGAGCGAGCACGACCGTGCTCGTCGACCCTGCCTCGCCGCCGCCTTGATCGGAATCCTCGCCCTCCTCGAAAACGTGGCCGGAGGCCGAGCCGTTGAGCTCGCCGCGCGCCGAGAGGTCCGCGCTGCCCAGCGCGTCGGCCATCGCGGCGCCGTCGCTGAAACGCTCCGCCGGATCCTTTGCGAGCGCCCGCTCGACCACCTCGCGCAGGGCTCTGGGAACACTCGTTGCGAGCGCGGGAGGCTCGTCCTGAAGGTGGCGCAACCCGAGCTCCACGGCCGAGCCGTTCACGAACGGCGGCTCACCGGCGAGCATCTCATACAGCACCACGCCCGCGCTGTAGACGTCCGTGGCCGAGGTCGTGGGACGGCCCCGTGCCTGCTCGGGCGACATGTAGCGCGGGGTTCCCGCGACGGTCGCCGTCGGCGCCTGCGAGGTGCCCTCGGCCAGTCGCGCCACACCGAAATCACCGACCTTGACCCTCCCGGCGGGCGTCAACAGGACGTTGGCCGGCTTCACATCACAGTGCACCACCCCCTGCGCGTGCGCGCTCGCGAGCGCGCGACACAGCTGCTCGCCCACGGTCCGCGCCTCGGCGGCCGCGAGCGGCCCGCGCCGCAGGCGCTCGGCCAGGCTCTCCCCCTCGACGAGCTCGGCCACGTAGTAGGGGCCCTCATCGGCGTGGCCGATGTCGTAGATCTGCACCACCCCCGGGTCGCTGACCCGCGCCAGCAGGCGCGCCTCGCGCTCGAAGCGCTCCACCCACTCGCTGTCCTCCGCCCACCAGGGCTTGATCACCTTGACCGCGACGGCTCGTCCTAGGCGTCTGTCGAGACCTCGATAGACGCGGCCGAAAGCGCCCTCGCCCAGCACGGCGTGGAGCTCGTAGCGCCCGTCGAGAGCGTGACCGAGGAGGTCGGGTGCCCGCAGCATCCATACGAGTATTCCGTGCCGGCGCATGCGAACGCGCCGTCATGGCCGCCGCGCGCTACACCGTCACGGCCCGGCGGCCGTCGCCCTGCGGGCCGCCGTCCTACGCTGCGGCGGCTGCGCCGACCTTCGGCCGGGTCTGGAAGAAGGCCTCGGCGTCGTCGACCTCGAGGGGCCGGGCGAACAGGAAGCCCTGGCCGCTGTCACATTGCTCAGCCTGCAGCAGCGTCAGCTCCTCTTCCTGCTCGATGCCCTCCGCCAGCGTCTCGATCGCCAGCGCCTTGCCCAGCTGGACGAGCGTGTGAACGAGCGCCTCGGCCTCGCTTTTCTCGGCGAGCCGCGAGATGAACGAGCGGTCGATCTTCAGAGAGTCGACGGTGAACTTCTGCAGATGTGCAAGCGAGGAGTAGCCGGTTCCGAAATCGTCGATCGCTATGCGTACGCCCAGCTTCCTCATCGCGGTCAGCCGCCGGGCGGTCTCCTCGACGTTTCGCATCAGCGTCGTCTCGGTGATCTCGAGCGTCAGCGCACCCGCTTCAAGGCCGCTCTCAGAGAGCGCCTGCGCCACCTCGTCGATGAATTCATCGGTGTCGAGCTGGCGTGCAGAGACATTGACGGCCATCCCCACCGGATAACCGGCGGCGCGCCATTTCGCGCCCTGACGGCAGGCGTTGTTCAGCACCCACTTGCCGACCTCGATGATCTGACCGTTCTCCTCGAGCAGTGGAATGAAGTCGTTGGGTCCCACGATGCCCCGGGTCGGATGCTTCCAGCGGATCAGCGCCTCCACTCCGGTGGTGCTCATGTCACGCAGATTGAACGTCGGCTGGTAGACGAGGAAGAACTCCTCGTTGGAGATGGCGTCGCGCATGTCCATCTCGAGCTCCATGCGGCTGCGGACCGCGTCCTGCATGCCGGGATCGAAGGACACGTGGCGGTTCTTGCCGTCCCACTTGGCCTGGTACATCGCGATATCCGCGTCACGCAGGAATTCCTCGGCCGAGGATCGCGCGACCGTCGCGATGCCGATGCTGGCGGTGACCGTGAGGTGCGTCTCGTGCTCCCCGGTCAGCGCGAATGGCTCCTTCAGCGCTCCGTGCAGGCGCTCTGCGATCTGTTCGGGTCCCTCCGTTGGTGAGAACTCCTCGGCGATCACCACGAACTCATCGCCGCCGAGACGCCCGAGGGTGTCGGTGTCGCGCACGACGCCGTCCAGCCTCTCGGCGACCGCTCGCAGCAGCTCATCGCCCGCGCCGTGACTCAGCGTTTCGTTTACGCCCTTGAAGTTGTCAAGGCCGATGAACAGCACCGCGACGGGTGTCTTGTGGCGACGCGCGCGCACAAGCATCTGCTCGGTGCGATCGAGGATCAGCGCTCGGTTCGGCAGTCCGGTCAGCCCGTCGTGCGTGGCCATAAAGGCCAGTTCCTCATCGGTTCGCTCGCGCTCGGTGTCGAAGGTCTTGGACATCCCGACGATGCTGAACTCGAGGCTCACCTGCACGATGTTCAGCGCCTGCGAGAGCGCCTCAGGCGAAGCATCCAGCTCGGCTGCGCTCTCCTGAAGCACGCTCACCACCGCATCGCGCCAGCACATGCAGCGCATCGTCACCTCGTTCAGCGACGCCGCGCGATGGGCCGCGAGCTGGCCGTAGAAGCGCCAGGTCTCCTTGCCGCCGGCGAGCGCCACCTCCGGGCCGTTGCCGGCGAGCCAGTGGGCGAGCCCCTCCGTGGATCTCCTGTTGACCGCTTCGAAGTCGCTCTGCACCTTGGCGTCGACACCCGGGTGCTTTGTCCGTGCGACCGTCAGCGCGAGCACATCCTCGACGCGCTCCTTCAGCGCTTTGCCGAGGGGCTTGACATCAGGGTGAAGCTCGGGCACCGGGGCGGGTGGCGCCTTTGCCGCCCGCGTCTCCTCCGCGCCCGCGACCGGGCGCGGGTGTGGCCGTTGTGCTCCCATATCCACCCGTCGGCTCCGAGCCGCAGGTTCTTAACCCCGCTCCCCCCTTTGTAAGCAAGTGATAAAGCTCTTGCAAAGTCACCGCGGGCGCCGCTTCGGCCCTCCGTGGGCGTTTGAGCGGTGCCCTAGGATTGGACAGGTGTATAGCGAAATCGCCGCCAACCGTCGGCGCACCGTCATCTTCATCGGCCTGTTCTTCCTGACATGGCTGGCGATCGGAGCCGTGGCCGGACTGCTCTTCAAGGCCTTCTACCACCCGACGATGGTCAACAGCGTCGGCGAACAGACCGAACAGACGACGCACTACGGCGACGGCCCGATCGTGGTGGGCGTGCTGATCGCCGCGGCACTGGCCGTCGCCGGGATCGTCTACTCGCTGAACTCCGGCGCCGGGCTCGTGCTGCGCGTCTCGGGCGCGATGCCGGCCGACCCCACGCAATACGCGCAGCTGCACAACCTCGTGGAGGCCCTCGCGATCGGCGAGGGGATCCCCAAGCCGGCCGTGTATGTGATCGATGACCCCTCGCCCAACGCCTTTGCCACCGGTCTGAGTCCGGAGAAAGCCGCCATCACCTTCACCACGGGGTTGCTCGCGATCATGAACCGCGAGGAGCTCGAAGGCGTGGCCGGGCATGAGATGAGCCACATCAAGAACCACGACATCCGCCTGCTGCTGGTTGTCGGGACGATGATCGGCCTGGCCGCGCTGCTGGCGAGCATCCTCTGGCGCACCGCGTTCTTCTCGGGAGGCGGCCGCGGACGCAACGGCGGCAACCAGCTCGTGATCGTGCTGTTCGCCGCCGGCACGCTGCTGGCTGTGGTCGGCTTCATCTTCGGCCCGCTCATTCGCCTGGCGCTCTCGCGCCGGCGCGAGTCGCTCGCCGACGTCAGCGGCGTGGAGCTGACCCGCAACCCCGCGGGCCTGTTGAGCGCGCTGAAGAAGCTGGCTGAAAACGACAAGCCGTTCAAGGGCATGAACCACGCCACGGCCGCTATGTGCATCGATGACCCGCTGCAGCACCACGAGACCTGGTACCACCGCCTGTACGACACCCACCCCCCGATCGCGCAGCGGATCGCAGCACTCGAAAAGATCGCCTCGGGCCAGACCGTCTGAGCCCGGCGGAATGCCTCGCGGAGTGACCCGGCCGGCGGGACTCAGGCGGCGGGGTGATTCAGCCGGCGGCCGGGGGGCCTGAGGTGCCGGCGGAGGGCGGAAGCCCCTCGGGACCGGCGGGAGGCGGGCCGACTGCTGGCGCTCCTGCTGCTCCGGCCACGGGCGGGCCGGCAGAGGCGAAGCTGACCTCCGGCACCGCGCGGTCGGCTTCATCGACGGCGAAGAACGCCACCGCGGTGAAGTGGAACGGCCCGGCGATCAGGTTGCGCGGAAATGTCTGCAGCGCGATGTTGTAGTCGCGGGCGCTGGTGTTGTAGTAGCGGCGGGCGAACTCGATCTTGTCCTCGGTCGCCGTCAGCGTCTCCTGCAGCTGCAGGAAGCTCTCGACCGCGCGCAGCTGCGGGTAGTTCTCGGCGACCGCGAACAGCGAGCGCAGCGCACCTGAGAGCTGGTTCTCGGCGGGTGCGATCTTCGCCGGATCGCCCGTCGCGCCGGCGCTGACCGCGTTGGCGCGGGCCTGCGTCACCGCCTCGAAGGTGCCCTGCTCATGCGCGGCGTAGCCCTGCACCGTTGAGACGAGGTTGGGAATCAGGTCATGGCGGCGCTTGAGCTCGACGTCGATCTCGGACCACGCCTCCTGGGTGCGGTTGCGCTTCTTGACCAGGCCGTTGAACGCGCCCCACAGGCCGAGGGCCAGGAGCACGACGATAACGATGACGATGATCAGCACAGCCACTTCAGACACACCCTTCAGGCTCGGGTATCAGAACTGTATCGGGTGAGCAGCGCGAACGACGAGGTGGTTAGCCCCGAGGTGGCGCCTTCAGCGAGATCGTGTCGATGGAGGTCGCGGTGAGCCCGCCTGCAACGGTCACGGCGGTGAGCGTCACGCGCAGAACGCTGTGCTTCTTGAACAGGCCGTGTCCGTAGGAGGCGATGTGGACGCGCACGGTGAGCCGCTGCCCCGCGCGGGCTTCGTATTTAGCCCCGCCCAGCGGGCGACAGCCGCGCCCGCAGCGCGCCGCGCGGACGCGCGTGCCCTTCAACGGCGCTTCGACGAGCCGGATCGTGAGCGTGCCCTTGCAGCCCGTGCTCGCGCTCACCGGACAGAGCACCGGAATTGGAGCGATGCCGTGCTTTCTGATCGTCACCGACTTGACCGACAGGACCAGGCGCGCCGGCAGAACCTGAAGCGAGGAGAGCCCGTTCGTGACGTTCGAGGAGCCAGAGGTCCGTTCCGGAGCCGGCGGCAGGGCCGCGGTCGCGGTCGCCGCTTCGGCGGGGATGGCCGAGCCGCCCGCGTTGCTGGCGATCTCCGTCACGCGCAGCTTGTGACCGACGTCTTCGGCGAGCGTCACGTAGGTCAACCCCGTGGCACCCGCGATCGGCGTGCAGCTGGTGCCCACCGAGTTGCACAGCAGCCACTGGTAGGAGAAGCTCGTGGGTTCGCTCGTCCAGATGCCGGGAACCACCGTGAGCGTCTGGCCCGGACGCACGATGCCGGTGATGTAGGGCGCCACGACGAGTTCGGGGATCTTCGGCACCACCGCGGACGTCGGGGATGATTCGGCATGCGCGCCGGGACCGTAAAAATTGCTCGCTGTCTCGGCGACCCTCAGCTCGTGGCCGACGTCTTCGGCGACCGGGACGTAGCTCTGAGCGGTGGCGTGCGGGATCGCCGCACAGCTGACGCCCGTGCAGCGCATCCACTGATAGCTGTAGCCGACAGGTCCCCCCCACCACGATCCGTGATCCTCGATGAGTGTCTGACCCACCTGTGCGGTCCCGGAGATCGTCGGCGGGCTGAGGTTGTCAGGCGGAAGCGCGTCGGAGCTCGCGGGCGCGAGGAACCCGGCGCAGAGGCAGCCCGCGACGAGTGCGGCACGCAGCAGCCGGCCGGGAGAGAGGCAGGCGCCCATCGCGCTCACGCTCGTTCCAGCGCGATCGGGGAGGCCGCCGAGGATCGTTCACGGACAGCGGCCACGCCGCCGTCATCGAGACCGTTTACCTCGAGGCTTCTGCAGAACGCCTCGACGACGTCCGGGTCAAACTGGCTGCCGGCCACGCGCCACAGCTCGGCGATCGCCTCGGAGGTGCCTTTGCCGCGGCTGTAGGGGCGGTCCGAGGTCATCGCGTGGAAGGCGTCGCAGACAGAGATGATCCGGGCCCCCACCGGGATCTCCTCGCCGGCCCTGTGGTCGGGGTAACCCCGTCCGTCGTAGTTCTCGTGGCTGGCGCGAACGAGACGGGCCACCGGCCCCATCGCGGGAGCCGCCGCCAGGATGCGCTCGCCGACCTCGGAGTGGCGTTCGACGATCGCGCGCTCGTCTGAACTGAGCGCGTCCGGCTTCTGCAGGATCGCTTCCGGCACGCCGACCTTGCCCAGGTCATGAAGCTCGGCGGCACGTACGACGATCTCAAGCTCCTCGCCCGCGAGGCCCATCTGCCGTCCGACATCGCGCGCCAGCAGGGCGACCTCGCTGAGATGCTCGTGCAGTTCGGGCTCGCGCTCGGCCATCACCTGCAGAAGCACGTCGCGCAGCTGGTCGGGCACCTCGGAAAGGTCTCGCGAGCGCTTGTCCACATACAGGCGCTCGTCCACAAGCTGAAGCGCGCGTTTGCTGTCCTGCGCTTCCTCGGGGAGCATCACGTGGCCGCAGGAGGTGGAGATGTCAAATCCCCTTCCACGCTCTGACAGCGCCGCGACCGCGGCTGCCGTGGTGGCCTGCACGGAGCGCTCCTCGAGCGTTGTGAGTACGCAGAACTCATCGCCCCCGAGGCGGTAGCTCTGACCGTGTGGCGCGACGGCCTCGGCGAGTTTGCGCCCGAGCCGCAGCAGCAGCGCGTCGCCGAGGGGATGGCCGAACGTGTCGTTGTAGCGCTTGAAGCCGTTGAGGTCGAGCAACAGCAGCGCCCGGGGCGACTCGGCGTTGGCCGAGCGCAGCACGTCGTCAAGATCGAGCAGCAGGCGCCGGCGATTGGCCAGGCCGGTCAACTGGTCGGTCAGCGCCTCGTGGCTCGTGCGGTCGACGAGCGCGAGGTTCTCGGTGAACGTGAGGCTCATACGCAGCACCACGCCGGTGATCGTGAGCACCGCCAGCACGTAGGCAGCAGCGTCCAGCGGGTGGACGTGCTGCAGGCCGAGCAGCCCGATCGCCACGGCTGCGAACGCGAGCGGGAACACCAGCAGCCGCTTGCCCTGCAGCACGATCGCCGCCGGAGGCCGCGCCGGCTGCCAGGCCGCCCAGCCGAGCACCACGGCCGAGGCAGGCCACAGCGAGTCAAAGGCGCTCGAGCCACTGTGGCCGGTGGCGGACATGTACAGCGACAGCGTGTCGGCGACGGCACCGAGGGCGAGCCCCACGGCGACGGTGCCGAGCACGCGCCCGGGATGCCAGCCGGTGAGCGCCAGGACCGCCACGACGAAGCTGATCAGCAGCAGATCTCCGGCCGGGTAGATGAGGTCACCGATCACGTTTGCGAGCGATCCTCCGGTGGCGTCGACGATCGCGGGCAGCACGAATTGCGATGCCAGCGCCGCCACCGCCAGCGCGCCGACGATGCCGTCGAGCCAGAGGCTCGGGTAGAAGTGGCGTACGCGCGCGCGTACGAGCAGGCCCAGCGTCAGAAAGGATGCCGGGTAGAAGACCAGCCACAGCAGGTCGCTCGCCGCCGGGAAGGTGCCTTCGGTCACCTGGCTGGGATCGATCGTGAAGACAACCTCTCCGACCGCCCAGCACGCCAGGCCGACGCCGAGCGCGGTCCAGGCGCCCCGCTCAATCGGCGACCAGGCTGCACGCAGCAGGCAGAGCGCCGCGCTCGCAAACAACAGGCCGTTGAAGACCCAGTTTTCGAACACGTCGTTCATCCCATTGCCGCCCAAACCAACCAGCGAGTGAGCGGCATACGCGCACAGCCCGACCGCCGCAGCGCACCGCAGCGTGCGTACAGCGAGACCATGCGGCTCGCTGTACTTATGCACACCACGTGGGTCGTGACCCCTCACGACCAGAGCGGAGGCCTCCATGACTACCGGGCCTCTCGCTTCGCCCCACCCGATGCAACGTTCATGCGATAAACATCGGCCGCCCGGGCCTGCCCGTTAGATACCTCTTCCTTGTTTGGACGTATGACGAATAGGACGACACGGCGTCGCCCGAAAATGACGACACACCTCGCTACAAACCGTTCCAAACCGCTCAAAACCGCACTGCCAGCGGGGCGATGCGCGGCATCAACGCAGGATCACCCAAACTCAAAGGAGGGCCAGCCGGGTGTTTCTATCTCCTCGCCCGATCGGCTGATTTGGGCCTAATCGGGCCCGCAGGCTAGCCCAGGCACGGTGCCCGAGGCGAAGGGGAGCCCCTACGGGGCGAGCGCCCAGGTGACCGCGCCGGTCGCGCTCCCCTGGACGACTTCCACGTCGAACAGTTCTCCAGCGGGGATCGTGACACTCACGGTAGTTGGCGTCACGGGCGTCACGCCGGTGCTCGTGCATTCCGCCTTGCTGACGCCGTCCACGTTGAGTTTGAACACCGCGCCGCCGCTCGGTTTGGGTCCGAAGCAGTAGAACTTCGTGAATGTCTCGCTCGCCGGCATGACCTGCTGGACAGATTCTTCTGTCGTGCTCTGAGCATCGAGTCCGGTGAAGACCGTGTGCGAGGCCGCAACGGGTCCGCCGCTACCACCCATGATGGAGGCAGGACCGGCCGCGCCCGTCGGCCCAGCCGGGCCCGTCGGACCGGCCGCCCCGGTAACCCCAGCCGCTCCGGTCGGACCGGCCGGACCGGTGGGGCCCGGGGGTCCGGTGGCTCCCGTCACGCCCTGAGCGCCGGTCGCGCCAACCCCGGGTCCGGTCGCGCCAACGGCACCCGTGGCGCCGGTGCTGCCGTTGACTCCGTTGGCTCCGTTAGCCCCGTTGGCTCCCTTGGCGCCCGTGGCGCCCTGGGGGCCG
>Ga0302184_10002653_pt1 | contig 11301 bp, 9 predicted proteins | sample I_Palsa_N3_3_FD_200233 | JGI IMG/M metagenome (GOLD analysis project Ga0302184, IMG submission 200233) | Peat permafrost microbial communities from Stordalen Mire near Abisko, Sweden - I_Palsa_N3_3 | ecosystem: Environmental > Terrestrial > Soil > Palsa > Peat permafrost | place: Sweden: Abisko...
TCGGGGCGCCAGTAGCGCTCCCTCGCGTGCCGCGGCAGCCGGCGGACCAGCCGGATGACCCGGTGGCCTCCGGTGCTCAGCAGCGCGGTCAGCGCGGTGCCGATCAGCCCGCCGGACCCGGTGACCGCGATCGTCAGCGGCTCCGGGGCGAGCTCCCGGGCGCGTGCCTGGGCGGCCAGGTCATCGGCCAGCTGCCGGTGCCGGTAGACGAACATGGGCCGCAGCATCCGGGCCGGCAGCGGCGTCTCGATCACGTCGGTGACGCGGGTGGCCCGCTGGCCCGCCGACGCGAACTGGTGGGTATGCCGCCACGACAGCACCGCCGACAACGGGAAGGAGGCCAGGACGTCGGCGAACTCGTGCGGCGGGTCGTACTCGCCGGGCTGGTGGGCGGCCACCCAGCGCAACCCGCCGGGCAACCGCAGCACGGTCTGCCCGTCCCGGACCGAGCCGGCCTCCCGTTCCACCTGGACCGGCTGCCAGGGCGGCATCAGCCGGGTGATGGCCCCCGGCCTGGCGTGCCAGGCGAACACCTCGCCCAGCGGTGCGTCGACCACGCTGGAGTAATTCAGTCCCATGATTGCGGCCCTCCCCGGTGCAACATCGCACGCTTGCCTTAAAACAATACTAAACTACACTAAAAATCCGAGCTTAAACGTCTATACGGGGGTCAGGTATGCAGGTGCGTGAGGCCGCGGACACTCTCGGTGTGCACTACCAGACCGCCTACGCCTGGGTGCGGCAGGGCACGCTCCCCGCCCGGAAGACTGGCCGCGGTTACGACGTCAGCGACGATGACATCAGCGCGCTGGCCGAGCGCCGGGCCTCGGGCGCCCCGCCGCGGCCCGAGGTGCGGGTCCGCGACTGGTCGGTGCAGGCCGGCCGGCTGTACGACGCGATCGTGTCCGGCGACGAGACGCTGGCCCGGCATGATTTCGACCGGCTGGCGCTCGGCGTGCCGCTGGTCGACCTGTGCGAGCGGGTCATCGCCCCCGCGCTGCGCCGGGTGGGCCAGGAATGGACCGTGGGCCGGCTCAGCATCGCGACCGAGCACCGGGCCAGCGCCATCTGCGAGCGGCTCATCGCGGCCCGCGTGCACCAGCCGCCGGGCCGCCCGCGCGGGATCGCGGTGACCGCAACGCCGCCCGGCGAACGGCACGCGCTGCCCGCGCTGATGGCGGCGGCCTGCCTGCGGGAGGATCGCTGGCTGGTGCACCACCTGGCCGCGGACCTGCCGGTCGCTGAGGTAGTCGGCCTGGCCCTGGAGGTCGGCGCGGACCTGGTGGTGCTGTCGTCGGCGACGGACCAGACGGCCCGGGCGGCCCGCCGGGCGGCTCGGGAGATCGGCTTGTCCGCGCCGCGGCTGCGCGTGCTGGCCGGCCGGCCCGGCGACAGCCTGAGCCGGCTGCGGGAGCTGGCCAGGGGCTTAGGACGGCCGGGTCAGCGGAGCGCGAACCGGTCGGCGAAGGCCGCGAGCTGGTCGCGCTGTTCGGACAGGTGGACCGAGGCGGGCGCGACCACCAGGCGGTCGGCCCCGCGGCCGGCGTGCTGGGCCACGTCCTCGGCGGTCATCTCGATCGACCCCCAGCGAGTGACCTGCAGCGCGTCGGGGTCGCGGCCCGCGTCCCGGGCGGCGGCCCGCATGAGCTTGAGCTGGCTGACCCGCTCGGCTTCGGTGAGCCGGCCACCGGGAAAGTACCCGTCACCGCGCCGCCCGGCCCGCCGGGCCGCGGCGGGGCTGGATCCGCCGACGTGCACCGGGAGCGGCTGGAGGGGCTTGGGGAAGCTGCACGCGGCGGCGAAGGAGTAGAACTCGCCGTCGAAGCTGACGCCGTTCTCGTCACCCGCCCACAGCAGGCGCAGTGCGTCGATGGCCTCGTCGGCGCGGCGGCCGCGGGTCGCGTAGTCGACGCCGACCGCCGCCGCCTCGCCCGGCAGGCTGCCCACCCCGATGGTCAGCAGCCGCATCCGGCCCTTGGACAGCACGTCGATGGTGGCCAGCCGCTTGGCCAGCACCACCGGCTCGTGATAGGGCAGCAGCAGGACCCCGGTGCCGAGCAGGATCCGCTCGGTCGCGGCGGCCACGAAGCTCAGGCACTCGAGCGGGTCGGCGATCGGCAGGTCGGCCGGGAAGGTCATCGCGCCGACGCTCGCGCCGGGGTACAGGGCGACGTGCTCAGGCAGGTAGAAGGACTCGAAGCCGCAGGCCTCGGCGTGCCGGGCGAGCGCGATCAGCGCGCCCGGGTCGACGCCGTAGCTGCCGGTGTTGTAGTGGACGCCGAACTTCACTGGGTCCTCCCGTTGAGCGTGGCGGCGTAGCCGGCCGCCCCGGTGTGGACGGCGGCGTGCACGGCCCGCGCGATCCGGGCCCCCCACACAGAGCGCGGGCCGGTGAATTCTTCTTCCCGGTCCGCGGCGCGAATGGGCGCGGCGACGCACACGGCGTCGGTGGCGGTCCCGGTGCCGGCGAATCCGGCGTCCAGGACGGCCTGTACTTTGGCCTCGGTGGCGGTGGCGACCGCGTTGACGAAGGCCGCGTCGGTGAGCGGCACCGGCAGGGCGACGATGATGTTGATCGTGCCCGCCAGTTCGGGGTCCGTGCGGCCCGGCGGGGCCGCGGCCCAGGTCGGGACGCTCAGCCCGACGGTGACGGCGGCGTGCGCCCCCTCGTCCTGACGCTGGACCAGGCCGGTGACCTGCGCCGCGGTCAGCAGGCCGATCCCGGGCCCGGTCAGGCCCAGGTCGCGGGCCAGCTCGCGCAGGTGCTCGGCCGGGTCGGTGCGGGCGTAGCCGGCCGGGACCTGGGCGTTGAGCACCCACTCGCGCGGGCCGAGGCCGCCGCCCAGCACGCCGGTGGAGATCATCCGGTAGCCAGGTCCCGGGCGCCACAGCGCCATCGGCAGCCGCACGCCATCCTCGGTGCGCCAATGCTGGTGCAGCCGCATGCTGGTTTCTTTCTGGGGGGCGGATACCACGGACCGTTCGGCATAAAAATGCTAGCCGATTTACCGGGCGGAAACAGGGCTTTACGTGGCCACAACAATGGCGGGCTATTCCGGAATAGTTGAGTCCGGCACGGGGAAACGGAATCCGTTTTACATGGACATGACGGTGTGGGAATGGTTCGGGCGGCGCTCGTTTCGGCACCCGGATTACCGCGGGCTGGTGGCCGGGGGCCGGACCACCACGTTGATCCTCCCGGCGCGCAACGTCGCGGCGACGATCGGGCCGATCCTCGATTCCGTCGCGGGGCTGCGGGCCCGGACCGGCCTGCCCGGCCAGGTCGTGGTGGTGGACGCGGACTCGCCGGACGGCACGGCCGATATCGCCCGCGCGCACGGCGCGGAGGTGTACTCCGAGAATGAACTGCTGCCCGAGTACGGGCCCGCCCAGGGCAAGGGCGACGCGATGTGGCGGGGTCTTTCGGTGGCGCGCGGCGACATCGTGATGTTCGCCGACACCGACACCGCGGATTTCGGCGAGCATTTCGTCTACGGCACCCTCGGGCCGCTGCTCGCCGATCCCGGGATCCGGTTCTGCAAGGCCGCCTACCGGCGGCCGTACGCGGCGGGCGAGAAGTCCGTCGTAGACGGCGGCGGCCGGGTGACCGAGCTGATGGCCAAGCCGCTGCTCAACCGGTTCTACCCCGAGCTGGCCGGGTTCGTGCAGCCGCTGGCCGGGGAATTCGCGGCGCACCGGGAGTTGCTGGCCAACCTGCCGTTCCTGACCGGGTACGGGGTGGAGATCGGGCTGCTGGTCGACGTGCTGGCCGCGGTCGGCCTGGCGGCGATGGCTCAGGTCGACCTCGGTGTCAGGCAGAACCGGCACCAGCCGCTGCGGGAGCTGGCCAAGATGAGCTCGGTCGTCCTGCGCGCGATGTCGCTGCGGGTTCCCGCGCTGGAGCGGGAGCGGCCGACACCCGGCCTGTGGGGGCTGCGCCAGCCGGAGATCTACCTGCACGCGGTGGCCACCGAGGACGGGCTGCGGCTCGACGAGCACCTCACCGACGTGCTCGAGAGGCCGGCCCTGGCCCGGGTGAGCAGCGGCGACCTGATCCCGGACTTGCTCTGGTGAGGGAGCTCAAGCGGGCCTAGCGGGCACAGCCTCATCCTGGCGCATGTAGCGTAAGGGCATGCACGTCGTAGGGTTGATGCTGCATCCGGAACGAGACTGCGGCGGGGCGGTGGCCTCGGTGCTGGACTGGGCCGATCAGCGCGGGATCGAGGTCCTCGGCATCGACAGCCAGCTGTCCAAGCTGGCCTGCACGGCCACTCCGGTGTCCCCCGAGGAACTGCGGCAGCGCGCCGACCTGCTGGTTAGCATGGGCGGCGACGGTACCATGCTGCGGGCCATGCGGCTGGCCGACCGGCAACGGTTCCCGGTGCTGGGGGTGAACCTGGGCAAGCTGGGCTTCCTGGCCGAGGTGGACGTGCCCGACCTGCCCGCCGCGCTGTCCGCGATCGACGGCCACGACTTCACCACCGAACCCCGGCTGGCGGTCGACGCGATCATCGGGGACCGGACTATCACGGCGTTCAACGACATCGCGATCGTCCGGTTCCCAGGCCACAAGGTGGCTAGCGTCGCGGTACGCGCCGCGGGGTACCCGTTCGTCAGCTACGCCGCCGACGCGATCGTGGTCGCGACGCCGACCGGCTCGACCGCGTACAGCTTCTCGGCGGGCGGCCCCATCGTCAGCCCGGGGGTGGAGGCCCTGGTGGTCACGCCGGTCGCGCCGCACTCGGCCTACAACCGCGGGCTGGTCATCTCGTGTGCGGATCAGCTGGGGCTGGACATCCTGCCGAGCAGCGGCAGGCTGGCCGTGGAGGCCGACGGCATCGCGGCCGCCGACGTCGGGCCCGGCGACCAGATCGAGCTGATCTCGCGTCCCGGTGCCGCCCGCGTGGTCCGGCTCGGGCACACCACGTTCTACCAGCGGGCCAGGCGCAAGCTGCGGCTGACCGACTCCGCGGAGATCCCGGCCGCGTTGGGGGACGGAGGGGAGATTGCCGAGCATGCCGCCGCGGTCCGAGACTTACCTGCACGGCCACCACGACAGCGTGCTGCGCTCGCACCGGTGGCGCACCGCGGAGAACTCCGCCGGGTACCTGCTTGGCCGGCTTTTGCCCGACGCGCGCGTGCTCGACGTGGGGTGCGGCCCGGGCACGATCACCGCGGACCTGGCCGCCCGGGTGCCGTCCGGTCAGGTCGTCGGCATCGACGCGGCTTCCGACGTGCTCGACCTGGCGCGGCAGGAGGCCTCGCGCCGGGGGCAGGCCAACGTGCGGTTCGAGACCGGGAACGTGTACCAGCTGGGCTTCGAGGACGGGGCGTTCGACGTGGTGCACGCGCACCAGGTGCTGCAGCACCTGTCCGACCCGGTCGCCGCGCTGGCCGAGATGCGGCGGGTGTGCCGCCCGGGCGGGCTGGTCGCCGCGCGCGACGGCGACTACGGCGGGTTCTTCTGGTTCCCGTCCGATCCCGGGCTGGATGAGTGGCAGGCGCTGTACCGGAACGTGGCCCGGGCCCTGGGCGGCGAGCCGGACGCGGGCCGGCATCTGCTGTCCTGGGCCCGTGCGGCCGGGTTTTCGTCGATTGAGGCGTCGGGGAGCGCGTGGTGTTACACCGGGCCTGACGACCGGCCGTGGTGGGGCGACTCGTGGGCGCGGCGGCTGACCGAATCGCCGTTCGGGGACCGGGCCGTCGAGCACGGCCTGGCCACGCGGGCCGACCTGGAGCGGCTGGCCCAGGCCTGGCGGCGCTGGGCGGACAGCGAGGACGGCTGGCTCCTCATCCCGCACGGGGAGATCATCTGCACCGCTTAGGGCGTCATGCGCGGCAGGCGATCCCGTCGAGGACGGTGCTGAGCCCGAACCGGAACTGATCGTCGGTGAAGTCGGCCGGCGGGGCGGCCTCGTGCTGGGTCATGGCGGCGGTCAGGCGGGGGAAGCGTTCGGGGTCGGTCAGCCGCAGGAGCATCTGGGCGTACTGCGTGCCCGGATGGTCGCCGGGCCGGACGCCGCGGGCGAGCCCGGTCGCGAGCTGGGTCTGGCCCCGGACATAGACATTAACCAGCAGCAGCGCCGACAGCTTCTCGGTCTCAGCGAGGCGGGTCGGCTGCAGGGCCTCGAGCCCGCGCTCGGTCCACTGGATCTGATTCGGGAGCGCGGGCGGATCCGGCGGGGACAGGCCCAGCACCCAGGGGTGGGCTTCGAATCTGGAGCGCGCGGCGTGGGCCCAGGCTGATAGCCGGTCGCGCCAGCGCGCCTGGCCGTAGGCAGGGAAGTCCGGCGGCCCGATGGCCTCGTCGATCATGAGCGCGAGCAGCTCGTCTTTGGCCTGGACGTAGCGGTACAGGCCCATCGAGGTCATGCCGAGCCGCGCTCCGACGGTTCGCATGGAGACACGGCCGAGGCCGCCCTGGTCAGCCAGCTCGACGCCGGCCGTGGCGATCGCGCGCAGGTGCAGGCTGCGCCGGGGCCCGGGCCGCCTGCCGTCGTCACCGTGCCAGGCCAGGTCCACATACGCCGGAATGCCCGTGGCGGTATGCCCATCCGGGTGTCCTGCCAGGCTCGCCATACTGCTTGCAGTGTACACAGTTGGAAGCCTACGATCTGGTATCAGTTTCCGGTGTACGCAGATAACCTCAGGGGGCTCCGTGCGCAATGAGGACGTGCTCATCTCGGGGGCCGGCGTGGCCGGGCCGGCGCTGGCCTACTGGCTACGACGGCTCGGCTTCACCCCGGTCGTGGTGGAACGGGCGCCCGCGCCGCGCGACGGCGGCCAGGCCGTCGACCTGCGCGGGGCGGCGATCGAGGTGGCCCGGCGGACGGGAATCCTGGACGCGGCCCGGGCCGCGCGCACCGGCACCCGCGGGATGTCCTACGTGAGCTCCGCCGGGAAACGGCTGGCGAGCCTCAACGGGGCGTTCGGGGTCATCGATCCGCAGGACGTCGAGATCGTCCGCGGTGACCTGGTGAGCATCCTGTACGAGGCCACCAGGAACGACGTGGAGTACATCTTCGACGACTCGATCTCGAGCCTGACCGACGCCGCGGAGGGCGTCACGGTGGCGTTCGAGCGGTCGGCGCCGCGCACGTTCCATCTCGTGGTGGGCGCCGACGGGCTGCATTCCCGGGTTCGCGGCCTGGCCTTTGGTCCGGAGTCGCGGTTCATCGGTCAGCTGGGCCTGTACCTTTCGGTGTTCACCATCCCGAACGACCTGAAGCTGGATCACTGGCAGCTCATCTACGTCACCCCCGGCAAGTCGGTGGCGGTCACCAGCGCGCGAGGCAATCGTGAGGCGCGGGCGACCTTCTTTTTCGCCTCCGGGCGGCTCGACTACGACTACCGTGACCGCGACCAGCAGCAGGAACTCCTCGCCGCCGCGTTTGCCGGGGCGGGCTGGGAGGTGCCCGGGCTGCTCACCGCCATGCGGGAGGCCCCGGACTTCTACTTTGATTCCGTTAGCCAGGTCCGCATGGACAGCTGGTCGGCCGGGCGGGTCACGCTGGCCGGCGATGCCGGCTATTGCCCGTCACCGCTGTCCGGCCAGGGCAGCAGCCTGGCCCTGGTCGGGGCCTACGTCCTGGCCAGCGAGCTGCGCGCCGCGGACGGCGACTATGGTGACGCCTTCGCGCGCTACCAGCGCCGCATGCAGGATTTCGTCGAGCGCAACCAGCAGATCGCCATCGGCAACGCCAAGCGGTTCATCCCTGCCAACCGCCGGCAGATCTGGCTGCAGAATCAAGGCATCAGGGCCCTGCCGTACATGCCCGGCAAGAACTGGATCCTCAGCCTCGCGACCAAAGGGGTCACAGAGGCCGCCAACGCCATCACACTGCCCTCCGTTAGCTGAGGGGACGCTAGGCGGCGGCGGGAAGCGGGTGAGGTGGCTCGGGGGCGGGGATCGGTGGCCGTTCGGTAGAAATGGATTTTCAGGCGTCACGGCGGGTGATCAGGAGTGCGGCGGCCAGCAGGGTAAGGGCGGGCCAGGCGAGCAGGACCAGCAGGGACAGGGCGGGCGCGAACAGGTTCGTGGCCGGGTGCAGCGCCGTGACCTGCTGGGCGGCGTCGAGCAGGGTGAACCGGCCGATCCGGCCGCCCCAGGGGGCGGGTAGCAGGCCGACGATGGCGGGCAGGAAGATCAGGCCGACCAGGGCGGCGATGCCGCCCGCGGTGTGCCGGACGATCGCGCCCAGGCCCAGGCCCATGGTGGCCACCACGAACAGCAGCAGGCCGTCGGCCAGCACCGCGCCCGGGACGCCGGGGCGGGACAGCGACACGCCTTCGCGGTGCCCGGACAGCACGGCCTGGACCAGGGCGAAGGAGGCGAAGGCGACCACCTCGCCGGCGACCAGGGTCACCGCGCCGATGACGGCCGCCTTGGCCGCGAGCACCGCCCGGCGCCTTGGCACGGCGGCGAAGGTGATGCGGATCAGGCCGGTGCTGTACTCGGTGCTGAAGGCCAGCACGCCGAGCACGCCGACGGCCAGCACCGCGTACTCCTGGCTGATCAGGCCGGGCAGCAACGGGTCGACCTGCGCGCCGTGGCGGGGTGCGTTGACCAGGGTGACCGCGACCAGGGCGCTGAGGCCGATGGGAGTGGCCACCGCGACCAGCAGGGTCCAGTAGGTGGAGCGGGTCGAACGGAGTTTGGTCCATTCAGAGGTGAGCACGTCGCGGGCCCGGACGGCCAAGGGGACGGCGGTGGCGGTCATCGGGTGGACGCTCGTTCCGGGTTGGGGCTGGACGGTTGCGGGCTGGGGGTGGCGGCGCGGTAGTCGGTGCTCTCGCCGGTGAGGTCCAGGTAGGCCTCCTCGAGCGAGGGGCTGCGCGGGATCAGGGCGTGTACCGCGATGCCGTGCTCGGCGGCCAGGTCGCCGATGGCGGGGGCGTCCAGGCCGGTCACGGCGAGCCCGCCATCCTCCTCTGGGTTGACGGTCGCGCCGCGGGCTTTGATGAGGTCGGCCAGTTCGGCGGCCCGGGGAGAACGGACCAGGACGTCGCTGCGGGTGCTGGACTCGATGAGCTGGGCGGTGGTGGTGTCGGCGATCAGGCGGCCGCGGCCGATGACGATCAGCCGGTCGGCGGTCTGCGCCATCTCGCTCATCAGGTGGCTGGAGACCAGGACGGTGCGGCCGTCGGCGGCCAGGGCGCGCATGAACTGGCGGATCCAGGCGATGCCCTCGGTGTCCAGGCCGTTGACCGGCTCGTCGAACATGAGCACCGGCGGGTCGCCGAGCAGCGCGACGGCGATGCCGAGCCGCTGCTTCATGCCGAGCGAGAAGCCCTTGAGCTTTCTGTTCGCGACCGCCTCCAGGCCGGTCAGCTGGAGCATCTCGGTGACCCGGCGGCGGCCGATGCCGTTGCTCTGCGCAACCGACAGCAGGTGCGCCTCCGCGGTCCGCCCGGGGTGCAGGGCGCCCGCGTCCAGCAGCGCGCCGACCTGGTGCAGCGGGCGGATCAGGTCTTGGTAGCTGTTGTGGTTGACCAGGGCACGGCCGGACGTGGGGGCGTCCAGGCCGAGGATGACTTTCATCGTGGTCGTCTTGCCCGCGCCGTTCGGGCCGAGGAAGCCGGTCACGTGGCCGGGACGCACGGTGAAGGTCAGCCCGTCCACCGCGGTCACCGCGCCGAACCGCTTGACCAGCTGGTCGACCTCGATCACTGGTTGTCTTCCTTAGTGACCTGGGGCGGGATGGGCGGGCGCTGAACGTCCGGCATCTGGGTGCCGGTGGGGTACGGCTGGTACATGTTGTTTTCCCCGTTTCCTGGTTATGGATTATTTCCTGGATTGGTCCACGCGCGGAGCAGGCGGGTCTCGATGGAGTTGACCGGGATCAGGCGGCTGGTCAGCACGACGTGCGTCCGCTGATCGCGGATGCGGGTGGTCACGGCCGCGGTGGCGTCGAGGTTCGTGCCCGCGTGGCTGGCGACGTCCCCGCGCGGGGTAATGAGCCAGCCCAGGCCGACCCGGCGGCCGCCGGGGCCTAGGGCGGTCTGCGGGGTAAGCGCCTCGTGCGCGAGGGCCTCGGGCAGCAGCGCTGACCACCCGAGGCCCAGGCGCACGAGATCGGCCCCCGTCGACCACAGCCCGGCCACCGCCTGGAGGGTGGGGATCCGGGCCGGGATCTTTTGGAACATGCCGTCAAGCGAGAGGTTGTAGCCGGTGACCGCGTGCGGGCCGATGTCGGCGGCGCGGGCGGGAAAGTCGGAGTCGGTGAGCTTCAGCGGGGCCAGGACGAGCCGGGCGGCGGCCTCGGCGTAGGGCATCTCGGTGACGTCGGCGACCAGCTGGCCGAGTACGGCGAAGCCGCCGTTGCTGGGGTGGACGGTCCCGCGGGGGCCGCTGGCGGGGATGAGGGGTCCGATGAACTCGGGGAGTTCGGGGAGGTGGTCGGCGTATAGCTGGGTGGGGCTGTCGACGCCGGCGGTGTGGGTGAGCAGTTCCCGGACCGTGATCGTGTCGTCGGCCAGCCGGACCGCGCGCAGGTGATCGTTGGCCGGATCGTCCAGGCCGACGCGGCCCTCGGCGACCAGCCTGAGCACTGCCGTGGCGGTGACCAGGACGGTGACGCCCGGGGCCGGGAAGCGGTGACCGGGGTCCAGGGGCTCGCGGCGGTCCAGGTCGGCCCAGCCGCGGGCGAGGACCCATGTTTGCTGCGCGTCTTGTGCTTGCTGCGCGTCTTGGCCGGCCTCGGGTTCGCCGCCGGCCAGGAGGAGGGCGGTCAGGCCTAGGTCGGCGAAGGCCTGCTCGGCGAGCTCGGCTACTCCGGCGGGAACCGGGCCCTGGGTGCGGACGGGGGGGTCGGCGATCCGGGGATCGTGGACCCGGCTGCCGACCGGGATCCCGCGCAGGCCGGTCAGGCGGTGCGGCGGCTCGGCGTCGGTCACCGCGATGTAGTGCATGCCTTGGAGCTGGACGTAGGCCTGCTCCGGGGTCTGGCCGAGGACCACGAGGTCGCCGCGCAGGTCCGCGGCGACGTTGCTGATCGTCGCGATCAGGGCGGGCGGCGGGATCACGCTCAGGAAGCGCTCGTCGAAGTGCAGCCGCAGCTCGTCCTCGGCCGGGGCCGTCCAGCCCGGCTCGCCGGCCCCGGAAAAGCGCGCGATCACCCAGCGGAGCTGGTCCAGTGCGTGGCTCTCTGGTGCGTCGCAGACGCGCTGCTTGAGCGCGGTCCAGTTGGGCAGGCCGTGCTCACGGGCGATGGCGACCTGGGCTTCGTGCAAGCTGGGGAACTCACCCGTGGCGAGGCGGCGCTTGGCCTCGAGCTTGAGGTGGCGAAGACTCGGCCGGCC
>Ga0302184_10002655_pt1 | contig 11300 bp, 12 predicted proteins | sample I_Palsa_N3_3_FD_200233 | JGI IMG/M metagenome (GOLD analysis project Ga0302184, IMG submission 200233) | Peat permafrost microbial communities from Stordalen Mire near Abisko, Sweden - I_Palsa_N3_3 | ecosystem: Environmental > Terrestrial > Soil > Palsa > Peat permafrost | place: Sweden...
CCGAGCTGCCGACCACGGCGCCAAGCATGATCGGCCGTATCAGCGGTGTGCAGCAGGTGCAGAGTACCGGGGCGGTCAGCGGGGCCAACGCCTTCCGCACCCCCTATATCCCCGCGGTCGAGACCAATGGCCTGACCGTCCAAGCCGCATCCCTCGACCTCCTCCCGGCCCTCGCCACCACCGTCGCCCAGGGCCACTACCTCAACGCGGCCACCGCCCAAGAGCCCGTCGCAGTACTCGGAGCCGCCACCGCCCAGCTGCTCGGCATCGACCGCATCTACCCCGCCGAGCGCATCTGGGTGGGTGGCCAATGGTTCTACGTGGTCGGCATCCTCAAACCGGCGGTGCTCGCGGCCGCCATCGACACGTCCGTCATCGTCGGCTACCCCGCGGCAGAGAAATACCTGAGCTTCGACGGGCATCCCTCCACCATCTACCTCCGCGCCGAAACCGGCCGCGTCAACGCGGTCGACAACCTTCTCGCCGCCACAGCCAACCCGGAGAGCCCCAGCGAAGTCAACGTCAGCCAGCCATCTGACGCCCTCGTTGCCCAAGCCGACGCCAAGAGCGCGCTCAACGGCCTGTTCCTCGGCCTCGGCGCCGTCGCCCTCCTGGTGGGCGCGGTCGGCGTCGCGAACATCATGATCATCAGTGTCTTGGAGCGCCGCTCCGAGATCGGCCTCAGACGGGCGCTCGGCGCGACCCGCGGACAAATCCGCGGACAGTTCCTCTCAGAGGCGGTCCTGCTCGGCCTACTTGGGGGAGCCGTCGGGGTCGTCCTCGGCGCCGCATCGACGGCCGTCTACGCTCACACCAAACACTGGGCCACCGTCATCCCCACCGAGGCCTGGCTCGGCGGCATCGCCGCGTCCCTGATCATCGGCGCGGTCGCCGGGCTCATCCCCGCACTACGCGCCGCACGCCTCTCACCCACCCAAGCCCTCTGGTCCGTGTAACGAGCAATCGAGCGCGACGCCGCCGCATCCCGGTGTTGCAAACTCCGTGCCGCTGCCGATCGGGAGAGACGACACTGAGAACCGCCGGCGCCGGCGGCAACACCGGCGGCGATCTCGCGGAAATAGGCCGAGCCGAACACGGCCGGGGTCGCGATCGCCAGGAACGTCGCGTCAATGTCGCCGCGGTCTTCCAAACCCGTGGATCTGTCCGCGCCGCACGCACACCGCCTCGCCGGGCCCGATGTCGACGGTATCGCTGTCGATCGTCCAGGTCATGGTGCCCGTCGTCCGAAGCCGCAGGTCCGGGATCAGAACACGCATCTTTGCAGGCGCTTCTCCAGTGGAGCCAACCGGGATCGAACCGGTGACCTCCTGCTTGCAAAGCAGGCGCTCTCCCAGCTGAGCTATGGCCCCTCGCCCTCTGAGTTTAGGGCAAGGATGGTGAGCCGTTGGGCGTTTCTGCGCGTTCCGCTGGGCCGTCTGACCCGGCCGGCCCGGAGGAAGTGCCCTGCTCCTCGCCCAGCACTGTCCGCATGTCGAGCTCGGCCGTCTCCTCGCCGCCCTTCGCCGGCTCCGCTCCGGCCGGCTCCTCGGTCGCGAGGTTGAAGTCCTCGAGCACGAGCACAGGCTCATCCTCTGTCGCGGCGCCCTCGTCGTCGAGGACAGGCGTCAGGGCCTCTTTCTGCTCTCGTGCGACCTCACCCGGATCCGCGCCCCTAAGGCGCTTCAGCTCCAGGTGATCGCGGATGGCGTCATCGAGCAAACCCATTGCGCCCGCAAACCATACTGCGCTCGCGTGCCCATGTTCTGCGACTACACTTCTGTTGCCTTGCGCACGGCCGCCGACACGCGCGCACGGGGCTATAGCTCAGTTGGGAGAGCGCCTGGATCGCACCCAGGAGGTCGGGGGTTCGAGTCCCCCTAGCTCCATCAGTTCAGTTCGAGGACTCCCTGCCGGGAAGCCCGGCTCAGGAGTGAGGCGTGCGTGGATTGGGCAGCGGTGTGAGCGTCGTTTCGAGCTGTGCCCGCAGGGCCTCGAACCGCGGTGGCAGCGAGAGTCCCTCGCCGAGATGCGCCTCGTCCTCGTCCACGGCGAACCCGGGGCCCATCGTCGCGATCTCGAACAGCACACCGCTCGGCTCGCGGAAGTAGACCGAGCGGAAATAGAAGCGGTCGATCACCGGCGTGGGGTGCGCGCCCCCCGCTGCCACCCGCTCACGCCATGCCTCGTGGTCCTCGGGCCGTGACGCGAAGGCCACGTGGTGGACCGTTCCCGCGCCGGGCCGCGGGCTGAACTCTCCCGGGGCGGCGTCGTAGGCGTAGAAGCCGCTGCGCTCCTCTCCGCGCACCTCCCAGCGCTCGGAGCCGTCCCGCTCGAACCCGAGCGTCTCGGACAGCAGCCCCTCGCTGCGCGACGGGTCGATCGTGTAGGCACGCACGCCATCGAAACCCTGAAGTGCGTGCTCGCTCGGGATCTCGGGCGAGACCGCCGTCAGCGGCGGCTCCTGGCTGCTCGTCGGCAGCAGCTCGTGCTCGAGGCCCTCTGGATCGGCGAACAGCAGGCTGCCCTGCGTGAGCGTGCCCTCCACGCCATGAGCCTTCAGCCGGTCCTTCCAGAAGGACAGCGTCTCCTCGGACGACACTCGCCAGACGATCCGATGGACCATCCCCGCACCCGCCCTTCCCGGAGCGGCGCCCGGATACTCGAAGAACGTCAGGTCCATTCCCGGCGATCCGTGCTCGTCGCCGTAGAACAGGTGGTAGACCGTCGGGTCGTCCTGGTTGACGGTCTTCTTGATCATCCGCAACCCGAGCACGCCGGCGTAGAACTCCACGTTGCCGACCGCGTCGCCGGTGATCGCCGTGATGTGGTGGATCCCCTCGAGCTTCATCTCGAAGTGCCATTATCGCCGAGTGAACGATGGATCGCTCATCCCGCGGTTCGGCCGCGCGCGACGTGATCCCGATCTCGCCGTGCTCGAAGGCTTTCACCCGCTGAAGCACGCCCTGCGCTTTGACGCGCACGTGCTCGAGGTCGTCTGCCGCGACTTCCCCGAGCTCGATCGCCTCGCGGCGGAGCTCGCCCCAGATGTGAGCGCGCGCATTCACAGCCTCGCCCGCCAGATCGAACCCGACGTGTTTGACCAGCTGGCTCCGTTCGCGCCGAGCACGGGAGTGATGTCGCTGGCTGAGCGCCCCCACCTCGAGCCCGCCGCCGTGCTCGCCGCGCGCAGCCCTGCGCCCGTGGTCCTGCTCGAGGACCCGCGCGACCTCGGCAACATGGGCGCCTGCGTTCGCGTCGCCGCCGCCGCCGACATCGCCGGCGTGCTCACCACCGGCACCCATGACCCGTGGCATCCGGACGCCCTGCGCGGCGCCGCCGGCCTGCACTATGCCGTGCCCGTCTGCCGCCTCGAGCGCCTGGAGGTGATCGAGGGGCTCGACCGCCCCCTGCTCGCGATCGACCCCAGCGGCGATCCGCTGGACCCGGCGGAGCTGCCGGCACGCGCGCTGCTCGCCTTCGGCACCGAGCGCCATGGCCTCAGCCGCGAGATCACCGCTCGAGCGGACGCGCGTATCGGTATCCCCATGCGGGCGGGCGTCTCCAGTCTCAATCTCGCGACCTCGGTGGCCGCCGTCCTGTTCGCGTGGCGCCTGTCCTCGCGCGCCGCCTCAGCCCTGGCCTGACGAGCTCCCGTGCTCCTGAACCCCGTCGAGCAGACGCCAGTTGCCCTGCAGGGCCGCCCTGGCGCGCAGCACCATCCGCTCGGCCTGCTCCTCGCGATCGCCGACCTCCGCCATCAGCTCCGCGATCAGCTCGGCCGCGTCATGCGCATGCTCAACGTCGCGCATCTCGTGCAGCCTGAAGTACGCGGCGGCCGGGCTCTCCGCGGTGTAGCCGTAGTGAGCCGTCAGCCCCTCGATCTTCGTCCTTGAGATCTCCGGCTGGCCCGCCTCGATCGCATACAGCACCGCCAGGTGCTCAAGCAGATCTTCACCGGCTGTCCACGCCATCACGCACTCCTCCGTCCCTGCCTGCGCGCCGGCGCTCGCGGCCGGCGTCGCACCCGCGGCGCGTGCGAACTGCTCCCACAGCTCCACATGCGCGGTCTCCTCCTCCGCGTGCTCGCGCAGCTCCGCCGCGTGCGCGGGCCCGGCCTTCTCCGCGGCCAGTTCCGAGGCGCGCGCCAGCGCGACCACCGCCGGGCGGTACTCCGCGGCGTAGATCGCCAGCTCCTCAGCGCTCAGATCACCGGCACTCCAGCGCTGATAGAAGGGGTGCTCGAGCACGTTGATCGCGCTGCGCGTCTCATCGAGCCTTGCAAGAACGTCCATGAACAGCCCCCTTGTCGCTGGTGATTGTCTTCGGCTAGGCGGGATTGGCCCGCGCCCAGTCCATGATTTCGTGCGATCCGTCGATGACCGTGCCGTCGTCCAGCAGCAGCGTGGGCACCATGCGGTTGCCCGTCAGCTCCTGCACTTCGCGCCGCCCGCTCGTCTGATTGAAGATGGCGGGCAGCATGCCAAGGCCGTAGGACAGCTTCACCTCCGGGTCATGACCGGCGTCCTTCAGCGCGTGATAGGCGTTGCCGCACGGGTGCCCGCCCTGGCGGGGAGCGTGCGTGAACGTGCCCCAGCAGACGAACAGCTTCATCTAGGAGGACACCGTGAGCGTGCCTTCCATTCCCGCCTGGCGATGCCCGGGGACTGAGCAGTAGAAGGTGTAGGTGCCCGGTTTCAGTTTGAGCGTGAGCGTCTTGGTCCCACCCGTGAAGGTTGGGGTCGCTCCAAGCACCGTCGTCCCCTGCGCGACCGTCACGTTGTGTTCAACCGGAGACATGTTCGCCATCACGATCGTCACCGTCCCGGCCCTCGCCGCAAGCTGTTTGGTGTTGTAGCTGAGCAGGCCGGTCGGGTTTGCGGCCAGTGCAAGCGCGGTGGCCCGGCCGGCGGGCGAGGAGGCGGGCGCAGGCGTCCCCGTGGTCGCCGTGGGTGGCGTGGCGGGGGCGGCCACGGCAGCGGCCGGCGTGGCAGATGGAGGCAGCGGCTCACCGATCGTTGCGACCTGCGAGACGTAGCGGTTTGGCACGTTTGATTTCGCGGGCACGCTCGCGGTGAGCACAGCGGTCGCGGCCGTCGCCGCGACGAGCAGCACGCTCACGCCGATGATCGCGCGCTCGCCTTTCTGGGTGCTCGGAAAATCCGGTCGGCGCATGCCCAGGCCCATCGAGATGACCAGTGCCCACAGGATCAGCACGCCGCCCGCGATGTAGAACGGAACCTTGCTCTTCTCGGCCCCCACGATGGGCGTCAGCTGAAGCATCGCCAGGTGCATTGCGGGGCGAGCCTAGCCGATGAGCTCAATCACCGGCGGCCCGAGTGAGCTGCGGGGGCGCAGACGCCGCCGGCAATGCCGGCTCAGAGCATGCGGCGCGCAGCTCATACCCCGCCCGCGCCGCCGAGTCCGCCTCTCCGAGCACTGCGTCCGCGCGAGCGATCCGCGAAAGGCCGTCCTGCAGGCCGATCGGGATCAGCGCCGACAGCCGCTCGCTCACGGCGAGCTGCTTGGGCACGTGCACGTCAAAGCGCGGCACACGCAGCGTCTCTGCGATCGCCTCCGCGACCTGTTGCGGCTCGATCTTCCGGAACTGCCGTTGGCGAGGCTCCGCCAGGCCAAGACCCAGTTCCGTGTTCACCGCCACGGGGCTGATGACCGAAATGTCAACCCCCGAGCCACGCAGTTCCTTGCGCACGGCGCGGCTCAGGTTGATAACCGCGGCCTTGCTCGCACAGTAGGTCGCGCCGCCCGGAAAGCCGTACTTCCCGGCCTGCGAGGCGATGTTCACGACGTGGCCGCTTCCGCGAGCGAGCATCCGCGGCAGGGTGGCCTTCATGCCGAGGATCACGCCATGCACATTGATATCCATGATCCGCCGCGCGGTCACATCGTCCTCCTGCAGGAACGCGCCGAGCGGCATGATCCCGGCGTTGTTGACGAGCACATCGACCGGTCCCAGCTGTTCTTCTGCGCTGTCCAGAAACGCCTCGAAGGAGGCCCTGTCGGTCACGTCCAGCGCCAGCGCCACCGTGCTCGGCCCGAGCTCTGAGGCGGTCTGCTGGGCGGTTGCGAGGTCCACGTCCCCCAGCGCCACCCTCATGCCCTGGCGCAGAAGCGCTTCTGCGGTGCAACGGCCTATCCCCCGTGCGCCACCACTGATCACTGCTGTCTCTCCCGCGAGACTGCGGGGCTGCCTGGCCATCGATCTCCTCCTTCTGTCGGGTGCCGAATCCACTGCCGCCGTCGATGCCTGCGTAACGCCCGAGGAGCCGAATCCAAGGGAGTTCGCAAACAGGCTAGTACCCTGAGTGCATGTCCTCCTTCCGATTCGAGGGTCGGCGCATCGCCTACACGGAATACGGTGGTGGCCCTGTGGCGGTGACGACCGCGGGAGCACGCGGGCGGACGGCGAAGAGCGCGGCCGCGAGCGCAAGGCCGCTGATCATCGTTCACGGAGTGCTCCTCTCCCAGGAGATGAACCGCCCCCTGGCCAAGGACCTCGCCGCTCGTGGCAACAGGGTCATCACCGTCGATCTGCTCGGCCACGGCCAATCTGATCGGCCGCGCGACATGTGGCGCTACTCGATGGGTATCTTTGCGCGCCAGGTCATCGGCCTGATGGACCATCTGGAAATCGAGGAAGCCGTCGTGATGGGCACCTCGCTGGGGGCCAACACCGCGCTCGAGATCGCCTCTGCGGCTCCCGAGCGTTTGCGGGGCATGGTCATCGAGATGCCCGTGCTCGACAACGCGCTGCTGTGGAGCGCGCTGTTCTTCACGCCGCAACTCGTGGCACTCACGTTCGGCGAGCCGCTCATGAAGCTCATCGCACACGGCGCGCGCGCGGTCCCACGATGGCTTCTGCCCCACTACGGCAACGTCATGCTCGACCTCATCCGCCAGGAACCAGGCCCCAGCGGAGCGCTGCTTCAGGGGCTGTTCTTTGGCCGTATCGCCCCTCACCGCGAGGAGCGACGCACGTTCGAGGCCCCTGCCCTCGTCCTCGGGCACCACCGCGATCCCGTCCATCCCTTCTCCGACGCCGGCATGCTCGCCAAAGAGCTGCCCAACGGGCGGCTGCTCGAGGCCGACTCGCTGATGGAGCTGCGCATGCACCCCGAACGTCTCACCGGCGAGATCGCCGACTTCCTGGACGAAGTCTGGAAGTCGCGCAGGCGCCAGGCCACGGATCGGCCGAAGCGGGCAGCGAAGCCCGCGAAGGTCGCGTCCGGTTAGCTCGCCGAGAGCGCTTCGAGTTCGTTGACGGCCACGCTGCCCGGCGCTTGCGCGGTGCCGACCGAGCCTGCGGGCACGCCGGTGATCCACAGCACCACGAACTGGAAAGCCGCACTTGAGCCGGTGAGCTTGATGCGTGCGTGCCGTTCCTTCTCAACCGCGGGCTGCGACAGCGCGACCCAGCCGGGAGCGGTGATCGTGGCCGGCGGTGCGGTTCCGTTTGCGCCGAACACCTGAACCGTCATCCCCGGCGTGGAGCTGATCAGCTCGAGCGCGGCCAGCTTCTGCGGGGCGTTCATGTCGATCACCAGCCCTGCGGCCATCTTCGGCGCCAGCGCCGGATCCACGCGCGCCGTCCACGCCGTCGCGGTGTCGCCATCGATCGCCAGGCTGGGGTCGCCGAAGGTTTCCGGCGGATAGCCCGTGGGGTTGTAGGTCGTGACCGCGTTCGTGTCCAGCAGCACCGGCGTCAGCTGCGGTTCGGATTTGGGCTTGCTCGCCTTGGGCGTGCTCGTCTTGGGCGCGGGTGGCGGGATGCTCGGGGTCGACGTGGCTTTCGTCGTGCTGGTGGATTTCGGCGTGGGCGTGACGGTCAGCGGGATTTTCGGCGGTTTCACGTCCGTCGGCGGCGGCACCGGCGTCGACGCGGTCGGAGTGCTTGTGGTCGGCGTCGGCGTCGGCGTCGTGGCCGGTGTTGCGGCGGTCGCCGGAGTGGTCGGCGTGGTGGCCGGGATCTGCGCAACCGTCACCTGGCGATTTACCGTGCTGGTCGGTTGGGTCAGCGCCGCGTATGCGGCTGTGGCCGCTCCAAGGGCGAGGACGGCGGTGGCGGTGATGACCGTCGCGGTCGCGCGCCAGCTCGGCGAACGCGTGGCCAGGCTGCCGGGAACGCCGGCGCCGCATTGCAGGCACCACTCCTGGCCATCCTCCATCGAGGCGCCGCACTTACGGCACGTCGGCTGGGCGCCGACGGGCGCGGGAGACTCGGATGGAGCCTCAGGGGACCCTGAGGCGGGCGGCTCCTCGGGGGGAGCCGCGGGCGGAGAGTCGGCCAGCAACGTGGACATAACCGATGATTCTAACCCCGCCGGCGCTCATCTTGGCGAGGGTGGCCCACCGGGCACGATCTCCCGCCCGGTCGGCAGCAGCTCCTCGTCGAGCTCGAGCTGCCAGTAGTAGCGCGTGAACGTCATCCCCGCGCGAAACTCCCCCACGTGCGGGGCGACCGTCTCGCCGGCGGCCAGCCGGACGATCAGCTCGGGGTAGCTCTGCCCCGGCAGCGCTGCGTAGATGGGCGCCGGGAAGGCACCGCCAAAGCGCGTATTGACGTCGGTGATCCCCAATCCGATGTCGGGATCGCGGAACGCCTGGATGGTCGCCGGGCCGCATACGCGCAGCGCCTCCATCGTCCGCCGGCCGAGCTCGATCAGCTCCTCATCGCCGATCACCGTCCCCTTGATCGACTCCCCGCCGCGAGACTCGAGCATCGTCCGCGGAATCGCGTTCAGGCAGCGGCCGTCCAGGTCCCCGAGGCAATCGATCGAGAACTCCGCACCGCCCATCGCCCGCTGCACCATCGTCGGCTCGGCGACGTACCCGGTGAAGAAGCGCGCCTGCGAGGAGTCGTGCGCGAGATGGATCGAGCGAGCGCCCGACCCCCGCCGTGGCTTGATCATCACGGGGTAGGAGATCGCGTCGAGGTCATCGTCGGAAAGCACGGTGGGCGGCGAGGGCAGCGACAGCCGCTGCAGCAGAAGGTGCGTCTCGTACTTGTCATAGGTGGCACGTGCGATCTCCGCCGAGGGCACGAGCGCGGGCAGGCGCCCCTCCGCGCGAGCGAGCGCGAGCACCTCGATGTCGAGATCGGTGAGCGGCAGCACCGCGCCCACACCATGCTGCTCGCACAGGCTCTGCAGCGCCGGGATGTATTCGGGGTCGTCGATCAGCGGGACCGAAGCACGCACCTGGGCGGCATGCCGGGCGGGCGCCAGCGGCGAGGGATCGGCAACGATCGTCCTCGTCAGCTCCGCGAAGCAGGCGACGATGTCATAGCGCTTGCCGGCGCCCGTCAGCAGCACAGCCGGGTGGCTCACAGCTCTCCCCTCCAGCCGCCGGCCTGACCCTTGTAGAGGTCAGAACCGCCCCAAACCATCGCGACGGTGCGTGCCAGGATCCTCGCGTCGAGCGCCGGCGAACGGTGGGAGATGTAGTACAGGTCGAGCTCGATCCGCTCCTCCCACGGCAGCGAGGCGCGGCCGTTCACCTGCGCCCAGCCGGTGATCCCCGGCCTGATCGCGAGGCGTCCGCGCTGGCGCTCGCTGTACTGCGCGACCTGCGCCGGCAGCGTGGGTCGCGGGCCGATCAACGACATCTCCCCGCGCAGCACGTTCACCAGGTTGGGAAGCTCATCGAGCGACGTCCTCCGCAGCAGCGCGCCGACGCGGGTGATGCGCGAGTCGTTCGCGTTGACCGCCAGGCCGGCGCCCACATGCTCGGCGCCGTCGATCATCGTGCGCAGCTTCAGCACTTCGAACACGTTGCCGTGCAGGCCGGCGCGCGGCTGTGAGTAGATGATTGGCCCGCGCGACTCCAGGCGAATGGCCAGCGCCGCCAGCGCGAGCAGCGGTGATGTGAGGATCAGGACCACCGCGGAGACCGCGACGTCGACCGCACGACGAATCATCGGGGGATGTCCTGACGGGCGGGGGACAAGTAGGTCATCTGGTTCCCTCTGCCGCATCCCAGGAAGCCGGGGTGCCGCGGCGCAGCCAGTCCCACAGGCCCGCCGCCGGCGACAGCGTGGTCAGCACGTAGTAGCGCGCGATCAGCAGCGGGCGAGCGGGCAGCGTCCCAGCCAGCAGCGCCGCCGCCAGCAGCGCGAGCTGAAGCGCGAGCGTGACCGCATACACCGGGCCGGCGCCGAGCGCGAGCAGCGCCACGTTCGCCACGAGCGCGAGCGCGTGCAGGCCGGGCGTGCTGTAGCGCAGCAGGCGGTGGGAGAAGATCATCACCGCATAGCCTGGCGGGTAGCCGCGCGGCGAGAGCATCCCGCCGCGCAGCAGGATCGGCCAGGTGTGACTCATCATGCGCCGCTTGCGCGCGAACTCCCCGGACAGCGACGGCACCATCTTCTCGACAGCGCGTGCCCCCGGCACGTACACGGCCCGCAGGCCCCGCTTGACCATGTTGAAGGGCAACGACAGATCGTGGCCCATGATCGGATCGACGACGATGTAGCTCTCGCGGCGGGTCGCGTAGATCGCACCGTTGCCTGCCGTGACCGAGGACAATCGTGACTCCAGGCCGCGCACGGCCAGCTCATAGCGCCAGTAGACGCCCTCCTGGTTGGGGACATCAACGCCGTCGGCCGCCTGCACGAAGCGGACCTCTCCGCATGCGTAGCCAACCCGCGGATCGCCGAACGCGCTGGTGAGCGCGCGAGCCGCGTCGGGTAGCCACAGCGCGTTGGCATCCGAGAAGGCGACGATCTCCCCGCGCGCCCGCTCGACCGCGGCGTCCTGCGCACGGATCTTCCCGCCGCGCGGCAGCTCGAGCACGAGGTCCGCGCCGGCCTCGCGGGCGCGGGTGGCCGTCGCGTCCGAGCAGCCATCGCAGGCGACGATCAGCTCGAGGCGCTCGCGCGGGTAGTCCAGCTCCAGGGCGTTCTGCACCTTCGCGGCTATCACCGACTGCTCGTCGTGGGCGGCGACGATCAGCGACAGAGCGGGCAGGGGCGGCGGGGGCGAGTTCTCGCCCGACGCCACAGCCCAGCGCCCCATCAACCGCGCGATCGCTGCGAGCGCCAGTGCATACCCGATCTGTGTCCACGCGATCAGCGCCGCGCACACCCAGAAGATGATCTCCAGTGCCGCCATCAGGCTGCATTCTCGAGCAGGGACCCGTACAGCGCGAGCGTCCGTGCAGCGATCTGCTCCCAGGCGTACTCCGCCGCAACCGCTGCACGCGAGCGATCGCTCATCGCGGCGAGCGCGGCCGGGTCCCGGAGCAACTCGCCGAGCACACGCGCCAGCGCGTGCGGATCTCCCGCG
>Ga0302184_10002656_pt1 | contig 11300 bp, 10 predicted proteins | sample I_Palsa_N3_3_FD_200233 | JGI IMG/M metagenome (GOLD analysis project Ga0302184, IMG submission 200233) | Peat permafrost microbial communities from Stordalen Mire near Abisko, Sweden - I_Palsa_N3_3 | ecosystem: Environmental > Terrestrial > Soil > Palsa > Peat permafrost | place: Sweden...
CGGCGATCAGTTCGCGGCGGCTGCCTGCGTCCGTTTCATTCCACGCCGCGAAATAGCGGTCGATCAGATCGGTATGTGCGTTCATCACAGACTCCTTCAGTAGCTTGGCTGAGCGCGACGCCTGGCAAACAGCGCGTTTGGGGCGGGCTCGGACTGAAGGATCGGCGATGGGGTGCGGTGAGTCGATTACCTGGGAGGTAAGGCAATCCCTCCCCGTCCTGGCTATGATTGCCTCATGAGCACTCTCTCCCTCCCCCAAGCCGGCCCGTCGGGCCCATCGTCGGCCAGCCGCACAGTCGGCGAACTGTTGCGCGACTGGCGGCAGCGGCGCCGCATGAGCCAGCTGCTACTCGCCGCGGAAGCCGACATCTCGACCCGTCATCTGAGCTTCGTCGAATCGGGCCGCGCCCTGCCGAGCCGCGAAATGGTGATGCACCTCGCCGAGCGCCTCGACGTCCCGCTGCGCGCCCGTAACATGCTGCTGATGGCGGCCGGCTACGCGCCGCTGTTTCGCGAGCGTCCATTGACCGACCCGCAACTGACGGCCGCACGTGAAGCGGTGGAACTGGTCCTGAAGGGACACGAACCCTATCCGGCGCTCGCAATCGACCGGCATTGGACCATCGTCGCCGCCAACCGCTCGCTCGCGCCGCTGGTCGGCGCAGCGAGCGAAGCCCTGCTGGCGCCGCCCGTCAACGCCCTGCGCCTCAGTCTCCATCCAGACGGTATCGCCTCCTCTATTGTTAACTGGCACGCGTGGCGCACGCATGTGCTGGCGCGGTTGCAGCGGCAGATCGACGTCAGTGCCGACGAAACGCTCGCGGCACTGCGTGACGAACTTGCCGCCTATCCCACGCCCCCGGGCGCGGAAGGCGCGGCAGCGGACAGCAACGCCACCCTCAATCAGATCGCCATACCGCTGCGCCTGCGCACGCCGCTTGGCGTGCTGTCGTTCTTCAGCACCACGACCGTGTTCGGGACGCCGGTGGATGTCACGCTCTCCGAGCTCGCGATCGAGGCCTTCTTTCCTGCCGATCCACAGACCGCCGCGGCCTTGCGCGCATACGCAGAAGATTCGGCAGAAGGTCCGGGCCACAGCGGCATCGAAGGACGCCACAAGTAACTCCTGAAGCTCGCCTCCTGTGGGCGGTCGTACGGCTACCATGCGAAGCCCACTCAAGTCCCACCCGCACGGAGAAACACGCATGGAGCACGCCCCGCTGATCCGGCAACTCAACCTCGCCGATCTCGACGCTTTCTTCCAGTTACGTCTGCGCGGTCTGCAGGCGCACCCGGAGGCGTTCGGAACGAGCCATCAGGAGGCGCTCGAGAAAGGCCCGGCGCAATACGAGGCCATCCTGCAAGGCGATCAAGCAGCCGAGGGCAATTTCATACTCGGCGCATTCGCCGCGCAGGACCTCGGGTTGATCGGCACGGTCGGACTCAGACGTGAGCCGCGGGTCAAGGAGCGCCACAAGGCGGTGGTGGTCGGCATGTATGTCGCGCCCGAAGCCGCCGGTCGCGGCGTCGGGCGTGCGCTGCTGAACGACTTGCTCGCGCGCAGCGAGTGGATCGAGGGCCTACGGCAAATCCAGCTCGTTGTTACAAAACAGAACGAAGCGGCGCGCCATCTATATGAATCGCTCGGATTTCGCTGTTACGGCCGGGAAGTCGACGCGCTCCGCATCGACGGGGTATTTCACGATGCCGACCTGATGGCGCGCCTCATCTGAGGCCACGGGCCACCCGTGGATAGTTGTAACGTCGATTTGTCTTATCGATTTGACCAATATCGGCTTGGTGTCAGGCAGATTCTGAGGCTGTCGGGCCGATCGCCGCTTCGCCATCTGTCTAACTTTTACAACACCCGACCGCGCTCGGTGGGATCCAGCGGAATCTCGCTGCCGATGCCTCCGACCGAACGTTCGGGCGGAGCCGGTAACTCTCTCCACCCACACGTTACATTTGCCGCCGAGTTTGTAACTGGGTCACCCGCAATGTGTTACATCCTCTTTTGTCCCCCAAATTTCGCTGTGGCAAGTAGTTATTACTGCATTTTGCCCATTTCTTTCTTTTAGCTTTCCGTTTGACGCACTTATTAGCGTTATTACCGAGATTCAAACGAATTTCCTCAGACCATTCCGACAAGCCCCATTCTGCAAGGCCTGTGGCGGCTCAGACACGATTTGCACACGCTCCAGAACCATCGCTGCCGCCTCTATTACGGCTCCGTGAAAGAGTTACCGAAAATTGTTGTATTTTTGTGAGATATTTTTTTGAGAAGGTATTGATTTCCTGAAATGCACTTCATACAATTGCTTCCAAGGTGTTACGAGTTGTAACACCTTGTATCAAACAGTCAGGACACGTTTCAAGTCGTAAATGTCGCCGGAGGTCATCAGTGTCCGGCGAGGGTACAAAAAGCATAACGGCGCAAAAAAGCCGACATAGCAATTCGGGGCTTCGGAAACACAAAAATGGACCGTAGCAGCGAGACGCGGGAATCTATCCGCGAGATCAATTTGTCTTACATCATGCTCGCGCAACGTATGTTGCGCGAGGACAAAGCAATCGGGATGTTCCGTTTGGGTTTGTCGTCGCAATTGGCCGATTTGCTTGCCGGGCTGTCGCTCGCGCAAATTGTCAAACTGGCCTCTTCCGACCAGCTTTTGTGCTTCTTCCGCTTCAACGACCACTCAATGTTGTCGGCGTTGACGCAAACGACAAAGCACGCAGAGGTATCGCCGACTCATGCGGCTATCCTGCTGGCCGGCCAGCCAGCCGAGCAATTCGCTTAAACGGAGTGACCGCGATGCTCAAGCGAAGTCTGACGGAAGATGCACAGGACGTATTCCGCGCAATCGCGCTAATCGAACTCGGTGCACGCATGCAAGTGCTCGAGAGCGAATTGACGCTGTCGCGCGACCGCATGATTCGCCTCTACCGCGAGGTGAAGGGTGTTTCACCACCCAAGGGAATGCTGCCGTTCTCGGCAGACTGGTATATGACGTGGCTGGCGAACATTCATGCTTCGCTGTTCTACAACACGTACCTGTTCCTGAAGAACGAAGCGCATTGCTCGCATCTGGATGCGCTGACCAAGGGTTACCGGCTGTATCTGGAACACTGCAAACACAGTGAAACGGAACCGGTGCTGGACCTGACGCGTGCGTGGACGCTGGTGCGTTTCTTCGACGCCAAGATCCTGCAACTCACACCGTGCTGCCGTTGCACGGGCAAGTTTGTCGCGCACAAGCACGATCTGCAGCACAACGTCGTGTGTGGCGCCTGCCAGCCGCCGTCGCGCGCCGGCAAGACGAAGAAAGCTGCTGCTGCGGCCAAACTGGAAGCGCAAGAAGCATTGGAAGCGTTGGAAGCTACGCAAATCGCGGAAGCTGCCTGACCCGACTGATTTCCGGTCGGTTTGTTTAGTGTCACCCGTTTTTGCGCCGGCTATCCGGCTGACGGTTCATCCTGCCGCACATCCGGCAGATTCGAGCCTCGCCTTCACATCCGGCATCATTGTGTCGACCAGAGGTCGTTACAACCTCTGGTAGCGCATCTCATCAAGTCGTTCGCGACACTTCACGGTATTTGTCACACCTCCCCGATCTACAGGTCGCATGCAAGCGTGCGCGCTCAGCTGAGCCATCCCACCGTTTGCACCACCAGCCACAGGTTCGCGGCCGTAATCACGACGAATAGCGCCCACGCGAGCAGCCGGGTCGGCAGACGATTGGCAAACTCGCCCATCAGCGAACGGTCGTTAGTCATACGGATCAACGGATAGAGCGCGAACGGCAACTGCAGGCTCAACACTACCTGGCTTGCGACCAGTAGCGTCCCCACCGCGCCGTTGCCGAGCGTCCGCACGCCGATCAGCGCGGGAATCAGCGCCAGTGCACGGGTAATGAAGCGGCGCTGCCAGCAAGGAATCTTCAGTTTAAGAAAGCCTTCCATGATCACCTGCCCGGCGACGGTGCCGGTAAACGTCGAGCTTTGCCCGGACGCGAGCAGTGTGATGGCGAACAGCACGGCAGCGAAACCCGTCCCGACGATCGGCGCGAGCAGCCGGTAAGCATCTTCGATTTCCGTGACCTGGTTGTGCCCGGTCGCATTGAAGGCGGCGGCGGCGAGAATTAGGATTGCCGCGTTGATCAACAGCGCGATCACAAGCGAGACGATCGTATCGAGGCGCGACAGACCGATGGCCGAGGCGATACTGCGTGAATCGCGTTTGACAGCGCGCGTTTGCACGATCGACGAATGCAGATACAGATTGTGCGGCATCACGGTCGCCCCGAGGATGCCGATGGACAGATAGAGCGGCTCGCGGCTGTTGATGGCGTGCCACGACGGCACAAGTCCAGCCATCACAGACGGCCAGTGCGGATGCACCAGCACCAGTTGCACGATATAGCCAATGCCGATGGTGGCGATCAGCCCAAGAATGATGGCTTCGAGATCGCGGAAATTTTTGCCCTTCAGGCCGAGCACGATCAGCGTATCGAACGCGGTCAGGATCACGCCGGTGGTAAGAGAACACTTGAACAGCAGATGAAACGCGAGCGCGCCGCCGAGCACTTCGGCGAGATCGCAGGCGATGATCGACACCTCGGCGAGCAGCCATTGAACCCGGGCGATGGCCGGCGAGTAGCGGCTACGCGACAGTTGTGCGAGGTCTTGACCGGTGGCGATGCCAAGCCGCATGCTCAGGCACTGCAGCGCCATCGCCGCGAGACTGGACAGCACCACCACGAACAGCAGGCTATAGCCGTAACGCGAGCCGGCTTCGATATCGGTGGCCCAGTTGCCGGGGTCCATGTAGCCGATCGAAATCAGCAGGCCGGGACCGGCGAACTGCATGATCCGCTTCCAGAGCGACGCCCCCTGCGAGACGGCGACGGTGCCCTGGACTTCGGACGGACAGAACGGCGCGGTGGCCGTAGTCGGTAAATTGAATGGCAAGCCGGCGACCTCTTGAGATTGACGTAGCAACGGCACCCGCCAACGGGTGCCGCAGTCGACCTCAAGTGTACAAAGAAACTTCCGGCAATGCGCCGCTAAGCGCGTAACGGCCAACGTCGCGCACCCGGTAGTCGAGTGGATCGTGCAGCGTGTGGACACGAGCGTTGCGCCAGAAACGGTCGAGCGCAAGTGGCGCATGGGTGGCGCGCGCGCCGCAGGCATCGAACAGGTTCTGACTCACCTCGAGGGCGGCCCGGTGCGCGAGAATCTTCGCCTCGGATGTGGCCAATGCAACCCGGCCGCGCTCCTCGGCGTCGAGTGCCGTGCCCTTGTTCCAGGCGTCATCGAGTGCTTGCGCGGCGCGCTCCGCCAGCGCCTCGGCACTGACTGTCTGCAAACGCATCTCGCCGAATCGTGCGATCAGGTAAGGATCGTCTGTGGCCTTGTCGACGCCGGAGTTGATCCAGGGCCGTCCGTTTTTGTTCACGTATTGGCGCGCTTCTTCAAGCGCACCCTGCGCAATGCCGACGAACAGGTTCGTCAACACCAGCTGCGACACCAGCGTACGCAGCGTGGCGTGCGGCGTGGGCAGTGTTTCCGAGCGGTGCAGCACTTCTTCCGGCTCGACCTTCACGTTCGCAAACGACACGCTACCGCTATCGGTTTGCCGCTGACCGATCGGGTCCCAATCTTCATTGACGGTGATGCCATCGCGCGTCGTGGGCACGACGGCGAAAATCGGCTTGCCGGTCTGCGGGTCATGCGCCGATACGGTCATCATCTGCGAACCACGCGTGCCGGAGCAGAAGCCCTTTTGTCCGTCGAGACGGAAACCGCCGTCAGCCGTTGCGCTTGCAACCAGCCGGGTGTCGAGCGGATTGACCGCATTGCCCCACCACCAACGGCCCTCGACGGTGCCGCGCAGATAGCGCGCCCGTTGCGCCGGATTGCCCCATACATCGACGCTCACCACCTGCAGGCACTGAAAACCCAGCAGATGCGCGAGCGCGCTATCGACGCGCGCAATCGAACGGATCGTTTCGTAGACTTTGGGCCAGGCCGCGCCAGCGCCGCCGAATTCGCGCGGCACGGCTACCGTCAGCAGACCCGCCTCGGCAATCCACTGCTTCTCCTGTGCTGCGTGGCCGCCCTGGCGGTCACGCTCCGCAGCGCTCGCGCGCAACGCTTCCAGCAGGCTCGACAGATCGCGCGACGCAGATGACGCCTGCGGGTCACGCGCCGCGGGATGGTCCAACTCGTTCATGCAAACTCCAAACCAGGTGTCGGATACCTGTGCATTATGCGCGATGACCGAGCCGACGCACAAAGCGGTCGCCGACGAACTGCACGGCCGTGACGATGACAATCAGCAGAATGATGACCGTCACCATCACCGTGGTATCGAAGCGTTGATAGCCGTAACGGATCGCGAGATCGCCGAGACCGCCGGCGCCGACCGCACCGGCCATCGCCGACGAGCCGATCATCGCGACCACCGTGATCGTGAAGCCGCCGAGAATGCCAGGCAACGCTTCCGGCAGCAGCACATGCCAGATGATATGACGGCGCTGCGCGCCCATCGCCTGCGCCGCTTCGATCAGACCGCGATCGACCTCGCGCAGGCTGACTTCCGCGACGCGCGCGAAAAAAGGAATGGCGGCGATGCTAAGCGGCACGATGGCTGCCCACACCCCGATCGTCGTACCGACCAGCAGACGCGTGAGCGGCAGCAATGCGACCAGCAGGATGATAAAAGGCGTAGAGCGGAATGCGTTGACCAGTGCGCCAAGCGTCGTGTTGACCGAGCGCCGTTCGAAGATGCCGCCGCGCGTGGTGGTCACCAGCACGAGCGCCAGCGGAATGCCGACCAGCAGCGCAACCACGGCGGACACGCCGACCATCACGAGCGTGTCGCGAATCGCCCCGGCCAGTTCGGAGAGCCATATATCAGACATAACCGAGTACCTCCACGTGATTGGCATGCTGCCGTGCGCGCTCCACGAGAGCGGCAATCTGTGCGCGGACAGCGGGCGTGTCGGCGCCGCGTGCGCCGTCGGCCAAATCCAGGCCCGCGGCCGTGGGAATCTGCGCGGTCACCACAAGGCGTCCTTGCGCATGCCCTTGAATCCGGTCGATGCCGCCATGTACGAAGCTCACGCGCCCGCCCTCGACACTCAGCGCGTGAGCGAGCGCGCCCAGATCCGGCTCACGTTCATCCGCCCCGGTGAAGCGCACGTCAAGTAGCACCTGCGCGTCGCCTGACGTCACCTCATGCAACGGCTTCACACGAGCGGCGAGATCCGCCGGCAGATCGTGCACCAGCGTGCGCAATAGCGCACGGGTTGCATCGTGCTGCGGTGCGCCGAACACCAGCCAGACCGGTCCGGTCTCCACTACCTGACCGCGCTCGATCACGGCCACCGTGTCGCAGACTTCGCGGATCACTTCCATCTCATGCGTAATGAGGATGATCGTCAACCCAAGGCGCCGGTTGATATCGCGCAGCAGCGCCAGAATCGCCTGAGTCGTTTCGGGATCGAGCGCCGAGGTGGCCTCATCGCACAGCAGAATATCGGGGTCGTGCACCAGCGCGCGGGCAATCCCAACGCGCTGCTTCTGCCCTCCCGAGAGACTTGCAGGATACGCATTGCGCTTTTCGGAGAGCCCGACCAGTTCGAGCAGCGCATCGACCTTGCGCTCGATCGCGGCCTTCGAGGCGCCTGCGATCTTTAGCGGCAAGCCGATGTTCTCGCGCACCGTCTTGGCCGAGAGCAGGTTGAAATGCTGGAACACCATGCCGGTGCGGCGCCGTAAAGCCACGAGGCCGCGCTCGTCCAGTTCGCCCACGCTGACGCCGTTCACGCTAACCGTGCCGGAGCTGGGGTTTTCCAGACCGTTGACGAGCCGCAGCAACGTCGATTTGCCCGCGCCGCTGCGGCCGATAATGCCGAACACTTCGCCGCGCGCCACTTGCAATTGCACATCGGCGAGCGCCGGAGCCGTGCCGGGCGAGTTGCCGAACACCTTGCCGATCCGGTCGAATACGACCGCCGGACCTTGCGCATCGGGCACTGCAGGACGTGCGGACCAGGCCGGTGCGGCCGCGATAAAACCGGGCGTGTCGAACAGAGAAGGCATCGTATCCGTCCTAGCTAAAGCTTTAAATCACAAGCGAGCGCAGGCCGATGCGATTACCACGCAACCGCGTAGAGATTGCCGAACGCCTTGTCGAGTTCAGCGCGCACCTGCGGAGAGTGCTGATAGATGGAAATGAACTTGAGAATACGCGGATCGTTCGCGCTTTCCGGACGCACGACAAACTGGATTGCGAAGATCTTGTTTTCGACGCCATCGAACAGCAACGCGCTATTCGGATCCGCGGTCCCGGCGAGCTTGATGAAGCTCGGATAGCCTTCGGCCAGATCCACGTCGTCAAGCGAGCGCGCCAGTTGCGACGCTTCGAGCTGGACGATCTTCAGATGCTTGGGGTTATCGACAATATCGAGCGTCGTTGCGCGATAGTCGGCGCCCGGCTTCAGCTTGATGAGCCCGGCGCGCTGCAGCAACAGCAGGCCACGACCGCCGTTCACCGGATCGTTGGCAATCGCGACAGTAGCGCCGTCCTTCAGCTGACCGAAGCTTTTGACTTTCTTCGAATACAGGCCGATCTTCATGATCGTGCCGGGTGCGATCGCCACGAAGTTATAGCCGCCTTGCTTCTTGGCGTTCTCCAGAAACGGAATGTGCTGGAAGTAGTTGACGTCGATATCCTTGTTCGCGAGCGCCGCGTTCGGTGTATTCCAGTCGGTGAACTCAATGATCTTCACATCGAGCCCTTGCGCCTTGGCCTCACGCGCCGCTTCCTGCAAAGCACCGATTTGGGGCGTGGTGGCGATGCCGATGGTTAGCGTCGGCGTATCGGCGGCGTGGGCGCTCGCCGCAGCAACCGCCAACGTGAATGCCATCATGACGACACCGCTCAAGCGCGCAAACGATGCGCGCGGCGCAAGCGACAGCCGGCGCAAGTTGGAAATAGAAAAGCTCATGACGGACCCGTTCAATGATGTGTTTGCCTGGCGCAAGCGAACGCTGCAACATGCGCCAATGCATGCTGCAGGTAAGCGGATAGCAGGACCAGAGCCGCTGACGCAGCTCGAAAGGCGTGACGCGCAGAAGGATCAGCGCGGACAACGGAACGGTTGACAGGTCGTCGCCTCTCTCCAGATGAGGTGCGAATCATGATAGACGCCAGGCGGAAGGCGGTCTACGAAGCGATTTTGGAAAGGAAATCGCGCCAGACGATATACAAAGGGGCTGAGCTCGCTGCTCAGCCCCTTGATGCACCAGTACTAGTGTTACCCACCACCAGGGCTAGGCCATTACTGCTTTGCCACCTGTTGTGGCACATCCTTCACAACAGCAACAACGGCGGGAGCAGCAGGAGCGGCGGAGCTCGCATTTGCGTTACCTGCCGCACCCGGCGCAGCTGCCACCGGCACGCCGGAAGCAGCAACATCCGAGCCCCACCCGCCACCCAGCGCGCGAATCAGGTTCACCGTCGACACCGCCTGCGTGCCTTCCAGATGGGTCGCCTGCAACTGCGTCTGCAGGACTTGCCGCTCGCTGTCGATGACATCCAGATAGCTCACCTGCCCTTCCTGATACTGCGTCTGCGACAGATGCGAAGCCCGTTGCGACGCGGTGACCGCATCGTTTTGCGCCTGCATCTGATCGTCGAGCAGGCGCAGATCGGAGAGGTTGTCTTCCACTTCCTTGAACGCCTCCAGCACCTGCTGACGATACTGCGCCACGTCTTCGTCGTACTTGCCGCGCGCCTGAGCGAGGTTCGCCTTGCGACGGCCGCCGTCGAACAGCGGCACCGTCAAGGCCGTACCCGCCAACGGCCCGAGCAGGAACGTGCGGCTCGACCACATGAACAGATCAGCCAACGTGGCCGATTCAAACCCCGCCGCACCGGTGATATCCAGCTTCGGGAAGAACGCCGACTTCGCCAGCCCGACGCGCGCATTGGCCGCAGCCATCGCACGCTCAGCCGCCGCCACGTCAGGACGACGTTCGAGCAATGCAGAAGGCAGACCCGGCGGCACGCGGGCAGCCACCGGCACGAGCGGCGTTTCCGGGAACGAGAAGTTCGCCGGCGCCTTGCCGAGCAGAATCGCGAGGCTATGCTCGGACGCGGCTCGTTGCCGGGCGATGCCCACCGCATCCGCACGTGCGCTCGCCAGTTCGTTCCGCGCCTGCGCCAGATCCAGTTCGCTGATATCGCCTTCGTTGAAGCGCCGCTGGATCAGCTTGAGCGTGTTCTCACGCAACGCCACCGTTTGACGGTACAGGTCCTGATCCGTATCGAGCTCGCGCAACTGGAAGTAGTTCTGCGCGACGTCAGCCTGCAACGCAAGCTGCACTGAACGGAACAACGCTTCGCTCTGCTGCGCATCCGCCTGGGTCGCATTCACATTCGAGCCAACCCGGCCGAACAGATCCGTTTCGTACGACGCGGTGCCCTGCGCGCGCCACAGCGTCGTGGTTTCCGAACCGGTGCTCTGCGGCAGGAACTGCGAGGCTGCTGACGCGGTTTCGCGCGTCGGCCCAAAACCCGCATCGAACTTCGGGAACCAGTCGGAACGTGCTGCCTGTAACGATGCCCGCGACTCCTGCACACGCGCCGCCGCTGCCTTCAGATCCTGGTTAGCCGCCGCGGCCTGCTCTTCCAGGTCGTTCAACTTGGGGTCGCCAAAAATCTGCCACCATTCGCCGCGATGCGCATCGTCAGCCGGCTGAGCCGGCTTCCACGTGCCCGCATCCTGCGGCGCGATAGTGGGCGCTTCCTTGAACGCCGCCGACGTGTCGACATCGGGACGCTTATAGGTCGGCTCGACCGAGCAGGCGGCGAGCAGCGCCAGCAGCAGACCGCTCGCTGCAGCGCGGCCCCAACCGCTCAGAGATTGATATTGCTTCATTATTGTTTTCCTCTTCAAGCGTCCGTTACCGGCAGCGCGTAGTGCGGCGAGTCTTTTTGCGCGACGTGAATCGTCCCGCCGGCAAGCGTACGCAGCACGACATAGAACACCGGTGTCAGCATCAGACCAAACAGTGTCACGCCCAGCATGCCGAAGAACACCGCGATACCCATCGCATGACGCATCTCCGAGCCGGCGCCGCTCGACAGCACCAGCGGTACCACACCCATGATGAAAGCGATCGACGTCATCAGGATCGGGCGCAGCCGCATACGGCTTGCTTCAATCGCCGCGGAGAGCGGTGTATGCCCATCGTGTTCCAGTTCGCGAGCAAACTCGACGATCAGGATC
>Ga0302184_10002658_pt1 | contig 11299 bp, 9 predicted proteins | sample I_Palsa_N3_3_FD_200233 | JGI IMG/M metagenome (GOLD analysis project Ga0302184, IMG submission 200233) | Peat permafrost microbial communities from Stordalen Mire near Abisko, Sweden - I_Palsa_N3_3 | ecosystem: Environmental > Terrestrial > Soil > Palsa > Peat permafrost | place: Sweden: Abisko...
CTCGGCCGCCCCGACGCCGCTGTACGCGCGGTACGCCGAACACTGGGGCTTCTCGCCGCTGGCGACGACGGTCGTGTTCGGCGTCTACGCGCTCGCGGTGCTGGCGGGCCTGCTCACGTTCGGCAGGCTGTCGGATCACGTCGGCCGGCGTCCGGTTCTGCTGACCGGGCTTGTCCTGCAGGCCGCGGCCATGGTGCTGTTCACGCTGGCGACAGGGCTGGGGACGCTGCTGGTCGCGCGGGTGGTGCAGGGGCTGGCGACCGGATCCTCGCTCGGTGCCGTCGGGGCCGCGATGCTCGACCTCGACCGGCGGCGCGGCGCGCTGGCCAACTCGTTCGCGCCTGGCGTCGGCACAGCCTCGGGCGCGCTTGTCTCGGCCCTGGCGGTCCAGTTCCTGCCGGCCCCGACGCACCTGATCTACCTGGCCCTGCTCGCGGTGTTCGGCGTCCAGGCGGCGGGCGTGCTGGCCATGCGGGAGACGGGCACGCGTCGGCCGGGCGCGGTGGCGAGCCTGGTGCCTGACGTCAGGCTGCCGAGGGCGGTGCGCGGCGAGTTCGCCATCGCGGCGCCCGTGCTCTTCGCCGTGTGGGCGCTGGCGGGCTTTTACGGGTCGCTCGGCCCCTCGCTGACCGCGGCTCTGCTGCATTCGTCGTCGGTGGTGTACGGCGGCCTGAGCCTGTTCATCCTGGCGGGGGTCGCGGCGGTATCGGTGCTGGCCCTGAGCCGGAGCGAGCCGCGGCCTGCGCTGTACCTGAGCATCGCCGCGCTGGTCGCGGGCGTCGTGATCACGCTGGTGGCGACGTCTACCGACTCCTCGGCCGGCTTCTTCATCGGCACGGCGGTCGCGGGGGTCGGCTTCGGCGGCGGCTTCCAGGGTGGTATCCGCCTCGTCCTCCCCCTGGTCGACGACCGGGAACGCGCTGGGGTACTGTCCTCGCTTTACATCGTCTCCTACCTCGGCCTGGGCGTGCCCGCCGTCATCGCCGGTGTCCTGGTCACCGAGGTGAACGGACTGCTGGCGACGGCTCAGGAGTACGGATCGGCGGTCATCGTGCTGGCCGTCGTGGCCCTGGGCGGACTGCTGGCGCGCCGTCCACGCCAGGCGTCCGCGCTGGCGCTGGCGGGTGGCTGCGGAGCCCAGGGCCAGCGGTAGGGGCTAATCCCTGCGCCACGCGAAGACCGGGCCGCGGGCCCGGAGGTTCACCGGCGAGCCGACGGGCAGCGCGGGGCCGCCGGTGATCCGCACTATGATCGTCCGGCCGTCGGCGTCGCGCTCGGGCTGGACGTGGACGACGGCATCGTGACCGTGGTAGCCGAACGCCGTCACCCGGCCCGGCACCCCGGCCGCGCTGGCCTCCAGTTCGATCTGCTCGGGCCGGATCAGGACGGTGACCTGGCCGGCCCCCGCTACCGTGACCGCGGCGGCGTCGAGCGGAAGGTTGCCCAGGAGCGTCTTCACGACCCCTCCGTTGAGCACCCCCTCAAGCAGGTTCGCGTCCCCGACGAAACTAGCCAGCTCGGGGTCCGCCGGCCGGCAGTAGAGGTCTTCGGGCGTCGCGTACTGCGCGATCTTCCCGTCCCGCAGCGCCGCGACCCGGTCGGCCACAGAAAGCGCCTCGTCCTGGTCGTGTGTCACCAGGACCGCGGTGGTGCCGGCCCGGCGGAATATCTCCTGGACGTCAGCGCGGACGGTGGCCCGCAGGTTAGCGTCCAGCGAGGCGAACGGCTCGTCGAGCAGCACCACGGCCGGCTCGATGGCCAGCGCCCGGGCCAGCGCGACCCGCTGCTGCTGGCCGCCGGAAAGCTGGTGGGGATACCGCTTGCCGAACCCGCCCAGGCCCACCGCCTCCAGCATGCTGGCGACCTTGCCGCCACGCCGGTCCCGGGCGGCGAGCCCGAAGCCGACGTTGGCCTCGACGGTCAGGTGCGGGAACAGGCTGCCCTCCTGCGGGACGTAACCGATCCGGCGCCGTTCCGGCGGGACGTGGACGCCCGGGCCATCGACCAGGACGTCGCCGATCTTGATCGTGCCGGCGTCGGCCCGGTCGAAACCGGCCATCAGCCGCAGCAAGGTCGTCTTGCCGCTACCGGACGGACCGAGAATCGCCGTCAGGGACCCCGCCGAGACCTCCAGGTTCACACCGGTCAGGACCGGGTGAGACCCGAAGGCCTTATGCAGGCCGGTAACCGCCACTTGCCGCATGTACTCATCCTCGCGCTTGAGCTGGGCGATTGAAGAATCGTCCCAAGACATAGCTTGGCACGGCCGCGACGATGATCATTACTAGGGCAAACGGCGCAGCCTGGCTGTAGGAGAGATTAGTCTCGTATTGCCAGAACTGAGTGGCCAGCGTCTGCGCGCCGGTCGGGATCAGCAGCAGGGTGGCGGTGAGCTCGGTCACCACCGACAGGAACACCAGGCAGAACGCGGCCACCAGGCCGGGCCCGGTGAGCCGGATCGTCACCCGGAACAGCACCGCCAGCCGGCGCTGGCCCAGTGACCTGGCCACCTCGTCGAGGCTGACCGGCGCCCTGGCGAGCGACGCCTTGACCCCGACCAGCGCCAGCGGGAAGAACATGATCGCGTAGCAAGCGATGAGCAGTATCGACGTCCCGCTGCCGAACCCGGCCGTGTAGCGCTCGGTGAAGTACAACAAGGCGAAGGCGATGACCACGCCCGGCATGCCCAGGACCAGGTAGGTACTGCGCTCGAGCAGCTGCCGCACGCGCCCGTGGTGCCGGATGGCCAGCAGGGCCACGGGGAACGCCATGACCGTGGCCAGGGCCGCCGCCGACCCGCCGTACAGGGCGGTGTGCCCGGCCGCGTCAAGCAGCGATACGTTAGCCCCGCCGGACAACGCCGGGGGGAGACCGTCCGCCATCCAGTACGCGGCCGCCCCGATCGGGACGCCGAGCGCGAGCAGCGCGAGCGCGGCAAACAGAGCCAGCACCGGCCAGCGGGTCCAGCCGAGCTGCTGAGGCGGGTTTACCCGCTGGGTCATCGGGCCAGACCGGCTGACCTGACCCCGGCCGCGGAGCATGCCGTCCCCGGCCAGGATGAGCAGGCTCAGCACCACCAGCACCAGGGAGAGCGCGCACGAGGCGGCGAAGCTATACCCGTCGAGCTCGCTGAAGATCTCGGTGGTAAAGGTCTGATAGCCGAGGATCTCGAAGGCACCGTATTCGGCCAGCAAGACGAGGGCGACCAGCAGGCAGCCACCGAGGATGGCGCCCTTGGCCTGGCCGAGCGTGATCCGGATAAAGGTGCGGACGCGGCCCGAGCCCAGGCTGCGGGCAACCTCCTCCTGACCGGGATCCGCCCCGCGCAGGCTGGCCGCCACCGGGAGGTAAACCAGGGGGTAGACGGCCAGGGTCATCACGATGAACGCGCCGCCGAAGCCGTGCGCCCAGGCCCACAGCGAGTTCCAGCCGAAGCTCACCACGAAGTCAGGGATCGCGAGCGGCACTACCACGAGCACGGCCCACACCCGGCGACCCGGCAGGTCGGTCCGCTCGACGCACCAGGCGGCGGCGGTCCCGATCACCGCGCAGGCCACGGTGACCGCGACGGTGAGCCGGACGGTGTTCCACAGCAGTGTCCGGGTCAGCGGGCGGAAGATGAGATGCGCCACATCCGAGATGCCGGCCCCTTGGGCCTCGATCAGCAGGAAGACCAGCGGCAACAGCAGGATCGCCGCCACGCCGAAGCTGATCGTCAGCAGGGCGACGGGGCGCCGGGCCCGCCGCGGGGTGACGATGTCCTGCTCGCTGCGAGGATCAGCCAGCGTTCCGACGGCCATCAGTTCTTCTTCCCAGGCCGGCTCACAGCAGGCCCGCTTGCTGAAGCAATGCGATTGCCGTCGAGCCGTCGCCGAGCTCGGCGATCGTGATCGGGTAGGGCTGAAGCTGATCGAACGGCGTCTCCGGCGCCGATGTCGTCACCCCGGCCGCGAGCGGGTACTCATAGCTCTGCTCGTTGCCTGAGGCACGCGCGATGATGTCCTGCCCCTGCTGGCTGACCAGGAAGGCAAGGAACTTCTGCGCCGCCGCCTGATGCTGGCTCGACTTCAGCACCGCCGCGCCTGAGACATCGATCACGTAGCCGGGATCACGGGGGGCGAAGTAGGTGATCAGAGAGTGCATTCCCGACGCGCCGATCTCGGCCTTGAGCCGGTACCAGTAGTACTGGTTGATGACGCCGAAGGCGACCTGGCCCCGGTTCACCTCATCGGTGATTGTCTCATTGTCCGGAACGATATGGCTCGCGGCGTTCGACTTGATGCCGTTCAGCCAGGTCACCGCCGCGGCCTGGCCGTAGCTCCTGACCACCGAGGTGACGATCGGCTGGAAGTCGGTCTCCCCGGCGGCAAAGGCGAGCTTGCCCTTGTACTTCGGGTTGGCGAGCTGCAGCACGCTGGCCGGAAGCTGGCTCTTGGCGATCAGCGACGGGTTGTAGATGATCACGCTGACGCGGGCGGACACTCCCACCCAGTCCCCGGCGGGCGAGCTGTACTTGGCCGCGACGCGGGCTAGCGTGCTCGGGTCCACGGCAGCCAGCAAGCCCTTATTCTGCAGGAACTCAAGCGCGGGCGAGTTTTCCGTGTAGATGACGTCAGCGGGCGAGTGCGAGCCTTGCACCGCTATCAGGTCGGCGAGCTGGTCCTCGTCATCGTTACGGACGTTGACGGTGATCCCGGTCTGCTTCTCGAACGCGGTCACCAGCCCGTCGGTGGTCTGTTCGTGCTGGCCGCTGTAAAGGGTGATCGACTGCGCAGCGGAATCCGACCCGCCCGAGGAGGAGCCGCAGCCCGCGAGTACCCCGCCGAGCGCGAGCGAACCGCAGGCCACGGTGGCCGCGACGACGGCTCGCCAGCGCATCATGAAGCGGCGCCAGGGCAGATCGAGTTGAGCTTCCTGCTGGCCACCGCGACATCCTCCTTGGCGTTACTGCTCTTTCCCACCGTGCAGAATGTGACTCACGGTTATTACCTCAGGCCGAAGACAGCTTAGCTTAGGCTAACCTAACCAGCTGCGCCAGTACTATCATGAGACAGTTGCCTGGCCGGCCGGCGGACCGGGCAGGAGCGCGTTGATGACCCGGGCGGCGCGGTCGGGATCAGGGTGTTCGCCGGTGATCAGGCCGAGGTAGATGTAGGACTCCATGACACGGACCAGCAGGTAGGGCAGGTCGTCCATCGGGACGGCGGCGCTCAGGCGCCCCGCCGCAACCTCTTGCGAGACGAGTTCGCCGATCAGGGCGATGAGCCGGGTCTCGAAGTCGGACGCCCTGGTCGTGAGCAGGCGCAGAGCCAGGTCACCTTCGCGGTCGAGAAAACGCTGCATGCCCTCGTTGGCGATGACGCTCCGGACGGTGCCGGTAATCACGGCCGCGGCCGGTGACTGACTGAGCGCAGCGGGGTCCCTCGCCGCGGCTCGCAGCCTGGAGATGGTGGGGTCGATCAGCGACCAGAGGACCTCCGCGAGCAGCTGCTCGCGGGAGCCGACCCAGCGGTAGAGGGTAGCCCGGTCGACGTTCAGGGTCCGGGCGAGTGCTTGCATGTCCACCCGGTCACCTGCGAGGAAGGTGCGGCGGGCCTGCCGGAAGGCGTCAAGCGCGGATGGCCGGGCGGTTCCGCTTCCCGACAGCTGACGTCGCAGCGGCGTATCCACGCGGCGCGGGCTGCGGTTGGCCATGGGGATTCGGTCCTGTCCGTTCCGAGTTTGCTGTTGAACTTGGGACCTTGACAGATCAAGGGCACTGAGAGACAGTGTGCGACATATCCAGCAAACGTTGCAACGGAGAAACGTATGAGCGAGCTGACGCAGCATCCGGTGGTCCAGCTCAAGGACGGGGCCGTCCGCGGCAAGGTCGACGCCGGTACGGCTGCGTTTCTCGGCATTCCCTACGCGGCTCCCCCGTTCGGCGCGAACCGGATGCGGCCACCTCAGCCCGTCCCGGCCTGGGACGGCGAACGTGACGCGACCGCGTTCGGGCCGACCGTGCCCAAGGGCGATTACCCACCGCAATATGCCACGTTGTTTCCCGAGGTGGTGATTCCGGGCGAGGACTGCCTGAACCTCAACGTGTGGACACCCGACCCGAACGCAACCGGGCTTCCGGTGCTCGTCTGGATCCACGGCGGCTCGTTCATGAACGGGTCATCCTCGGTCGCCGAGTACAACGGCGCGGCGTTCGCCCGCGACGGCGTCGTCTGCGTGACCATCAACTACCGGCTGGCCGCGGAGGGCTTCCTGTTCCTCGACGACGGCGTCGCCAACCTCGGCCTGCTCGATCAGCTCGCCGCCCTGCGCTGGGTGCAGGGCAACATCTCCGCGTTCGGCGGCGATCCGGCCCGGGTCACCGTCGCGGGCGAGTCGGCCGGGGCCATGAGCGTGACGACACTGCTGTCGATGCCGCTCGCCGAGGGCCTGTTCGCGCAGGCCATCGCGGAAAGCGGGGCCGGGGCCCACACGCTGACCCGGGACCAGGCCGCGATGGTGGGCGGCTACCTCGCGGCCGCGCTCGGCGTGCCCGCGGACCGCGACTCGATCAAGGCCGTTCCGCTGGCCACGCTCGTGCAGGCCGCGTCGGACCTGGTGGTGGAGGTGCAGACCAACCCGGATCCGGCCAAGTGGGGCCCGCTCGCGCTGAGCCTTTTGCCGTTCGCGCCGGTCGTCGACGGTTCGGTGCTCCCGGCGGCGCCGATCACGGCGCTGGCGGCGGGCCAGGGCCGCGGCGTCCCGCTGATGATCGGCTCGAACCGCGACGAGGCGCGGCTGTTCCTGGTCGCGCCGGCCACCATCGACCTGATCGACGACGCGACGCTCGCCTTCGTCGCGGGCGCGTACGGGCTGTCGCAGGACGACCTCGCCGTCTACCGGGGCAACCGGCACGACGCCAGCCCGGGCGACCTGGCGGCCGCCGTGATCAGCGACTGGTTCTTCCGTATCCCGGCCATCCGGGTCGCGGAAGCGCGAGAGGCGGCGGGAGCTCCCGGCACCTGGATGTACCGTTTCGACCGCCCGGAGCCGCAGGACAACCACCGCCTCGGAGCGTGTCACGGCGCCGAGATCCCGTACGTGTTCGACACCGTTACCCTCGACAACGTGCGCCCCCGACTGGGCGAGACGCCCGCGCAGGCCGTGGCGGACCTGGTCCACCAGGTGTGGGTCAACTTCATTACCCAGGGCGACCCGGGCTGGGCGCGCTACGACACCGCCAGCCGGACGACCGCCCTGCTCAGCGACGCCGCCAGCGCCACCGATGACCCGGCGGGCGACGAGCGCGCCCGCTGGGACGGCATCCGCTGACGCGGCTGCGCCAGCATCCGTGGCTCAGTGGTCAGCAGCATCGGCGACAGCCCCCGGGGCGGAATCTGGTGGTCCCCACCCTCCATACCAATCCGGAAAACGGTCAAATAATCCTCAATACGGCGAAAAGCGGCACACCCGGATGCTGCCGCCCCATGATCGGGCCGGCCCGATGGAACCCTGGGCCGGTGATATGCGGCCCTATGTTCCATCGGTGCGGTGGCGGCGCGGGTCTGCGGTGGGCGGGTTGGGACGGGTGAGATACGCGATCATGGAGTGGTGGCGCGGCGGGCATGGTGGCCAGGAAGATGGCTCACGCATCGTAACGACGGGGTGGGGCGCCAGGGGAAACCGTTCGGGGCGGGTATTTGAAAAAGTAAGCAGTGGGGTAGCGTCGGGAGGATGGGCGCTACGGGAGAGTTTGTTCGCGATACCAAGTACCTGAACGGGCGGATCACGGCGGACGGGCGGGACGGTAGCTTCCCGGTGGAGGCCGGGCGGTACCGGCTGGTGGTGGCGCGGGCCTGCCCGTGGGCGAACCGCACCATGATCGTGCGGCGGCTGCTCGGGCTCGAGCCGGTGCTGTCCATGGGCATCTGCGGGCCCGAGCATGACTGGCGGAGCTGGACGTTCGACCTTGACCCCGGCGGGGTGGACCCGGTGCTTGGCATCCACTTCCTGCGGGAGGCCTTCGAGAAGGCTGTACCCGGTTACGACCGGGGCGTCACCGTCCCGGCCATCGTGGAGATCTCCTCGGGCGCGGTGGTGACCGCCGACTTCCGGCAGATCACGCTGGACCTGGAGCACGAGTGGACGGCGTACCACCGGCCCGGCGCGCCCGACCTGTATCCGGAGAAGCTGCGCGACGAGATCGAGGAGGTCAGCGACCTCGTCTACGAAGACGTGAATAACGGCGTGTACCGGTGCGGGTTCGCGACGACGCAGGCGGCCTACGAGGAGGCCTACGGCAAGCTGTTCGCGCGGCTTGACTGGCTGTCCGAGCGGCTCGCCACCCGGCGCTACCTGGTGGGCGACACGATCACCGAAGCGGACATCCGGCTCTGGCCCACGCTGGCCAGGTTCGACGCCGTCTACCACGGCCACTTCAAGTGCAACCGGAGCAAGCTGTCCGAGATGCCGGTGCTCTGGGCCTATGCCCGCGACCTGTACCACACGCCTGGCTTCGGCGACACGATCAACTTCACCCAGACCAAACAGCACTACTACCGGGTGCACACCAACCTGAACCCGTCCCAGATCGTGCCGGCCGGACCCGACCTGACGAACTGGCTTGAACCGCACCGGCGCACCGAACTCGGCGGCCGGCCGTTCGGCGACGGAACACCGCCAGGTCCGCCGCCGCCCGCGGAACGGGTGACGGACGGACCCGGCGTCTAGGCCGAGCGGGCCGGCCGGGACGGTTTACTCGCGGAGCCGGGCGAGATCGGCGGTCGCCCGCCGCCGGCGGGACTCGGCGCGGTATGACTGCCGTCTCGCCTCGGCGAGGCGCTGACGGGCGTCAGCGATCTCGGCTTCCAGCCGCCGGACCGTATCCTCCAGGTCCTGCTCGGCCAGGTTGGCGGATTCGGCGGCCTGATCGGCTTCAGCCAGGGCCCGTTCGGACAGCTGGATCTTCTCCTGGCGGCGACGGTCACGCTCCGCCGCGGCCTCAGCCGGTGTGGGGGTCGAGGGCTCGGAGGGCTTCGGGGTTCGAGGGCTTGCCGGGGCGGTGGGGGTCTTGGGGGCGGTGGGGGTCTTAGGGGCCGAACGGGAGGGGGCGTCTGCGGGGAACGGGGTCATTGGGTCCAGGCCGAAGCCGGCCCAGTGCGCAGCGCGGACCAGGGTGCCCAGGTTAGCGGCCACCTCGGGATCGGCGATCGCGGCGTCGAGGGTGGCGGTCACCTCCTCGCGCAGCGAAGCGGGCGGTGCGGGCAGGTCCGACACCTGCAGGGCCTGCCGGGTGAGCTCGTCGACCAGGCGGCTGCGGGCCGCGGTCAGCTCGCGGATCCTGGTGCCGTCCATGGACGGCTTGCCGCGGAGCTCGGCGGCCAGCGCCGCCAGCCGGGACGTGACCTGCGGGTCGGCGCGGACGAGGCGATTGACCACCCAGGCCGAACGGGTCGGTTTGCGCAGTCCGGCGATCTGCTTGGCCACGGCGGGCTGGCCCATCTCGCGGGCCTGGGCGGCAAGGTCCTGGCGGCGCTGGGTGAACTCGTCCGGATCGGCCTCGTATAGCTCGGCCGCCGCGGCGGCCAGCAGGTCACTCACCCTTGGCAGAATAGGTGCCATGAGCGATGTCGTGCCATCAGGACAGGGGCACCTGCTGACCGCGCGCGGGAACGTGATGGCGTTCAAGGCCGTCGCCGCCCAGACCGGGGGGGATTTCTCGCTGATGGAGCGGACCGTGCCTTCGGGAGCCCGCACTCCCCCACCGCACCGGCACGTCAACTGCTCCGAGGCCTTCTTCGTGCTAGACGGGATGATCACGTTCTCACTTGACGGCGCCGAACTGACCGGCGGACCCGGGGATTTCCTGCTGGTGCCGCGAGGCGCGGGTCATACCTTCGGCAACCGGGGCGACGAGCCTGCCCGGCTGCTCGTGCTGCACGCCCCGGCCATGGACGCCTACTTCGAGGAACTGCACCGGCTCTGGTCCGGCGGCCAGCCGCCGCCGCGGGAGGCCGAACGCGTTCTGATGAGCAGGTACGGGATGGAGCCCGCCTAAATGTCGGGGGGCCGACGTAGGGTGGTGGACTATGACGCCGACCGCACCCGCCGAGCTCACCCCGGACACGCTCGAGCAGTACCGCCGCGAGCTGACCGGCTACTGCTATCGCATGCTGGGCTCGGGCTTCGAAGCCGACGACGCCGTACAGGAGACGATGCTGAGGGCCTGGCGCGCGGCAGACGGATTCGAGGGACGGTCTAGCGTGCGGTCGTGGCTGTACCGGATCGCCACCAACATCTGCCTGGACATGCTGCGCGGCCGCCAGCGCCGGGCACTGCCGATCGACCTCGGGCCGGCCTCGCCGCCGGTCGAGGCCATGCTCGGGGACTGGCATCCGGACGATATCTGGATCTCCCCGATGGCGGACAGCAACGTCCTGCCGGAGCACGGCGACCCGGCCGAGATCGCGGTGGCCCGCGACACGATCAGGCTGGCGTTCGTGACGGCCCTGCAGCACCTGCCGGCCCGGCAGCGGGCCACGCTGATCCTGTGCGAGGTACTGCGGATGCCCGCGGCCGAGGCCGCCGCCACCCTGGGCACCAGCGTGGCCGCCGTCAACAGCGCGCTGCAGCGAGCCCGGGCCACCCTGGCCGCGCTGCCGGAAGAGCAGCGCCCCGCCGCGGTGGACGCGGACCAGGCGGGTCTGCTGGCCAAGTACGTGGACGCGTTCCAGCGTTACGACATGGACCAGCTGATCACGCTGCTGCACGACGACGCGCTGATGACGATGCCGCCGTACGCCATGTGGATCAGGGGCGCCGAGAACGTCTGCCGCTGGATGCTCGAGCCGTCGCCGAGCCTGTGCCGCGGCTCGATCCTGGTGCCCGCGGGGCAGGTCAACGGGGTCCCGGCGTGGGCCCAGTACAAGCCGGACCCGGCCGGCGGGTATATGCCCTGGGGGCTGCAGGTACATGAGGTATCGGGCGGGCGGATCAGCCGCCTGACGTTCTTCCTGGATACGGAGCGGATCTTCCCGGCGCTCGGCCTGGCGCCGCACCTGCCGTAAGCGCGGTCTGATAACAAGCCATCGACGACTTACTGAAGAGGGAGCGCGATGAGCACTGATATTTCCGGCGTCGGGCAGCCGGGTTTCGTGGCCAGGCACGATCTGGCTGACCCGACGCGGCAAGCCGCGGCGCAGGAGGTCGCCGCCCGGATCCGCGAGCTTGACCTGCGGACCGTCCGGCTGGCGGTCGTCGACCAGCACGGCGTGCCGCGGGGCAAGATGCTGTCACCGCAAGCCGCCATCGCCGCGATGTC
>Ga0302184_10002659_pt1 | contig 11299 bp, 7 predicted proteins | sample I_Palsa_N3_3_FD_200233 | JGI IMG/M metagenome (GOLD analysis project Ga0302184, IMG submission 200233) | Peat permafrost microbial communities from Stordalen Mire near Abisko, Sweden - I_Palsa_N3_3 | ecosystem: Environmental > Terrestrial > Soil > Palsa > Peat permafrost | place: Sweden: Abisko...
CCCGCACGTCGGTGGCGGCGTCGCCTTCCTCCAGGGCGTCCAGCCGGTTCCTGGCGTCGCGCAGTTCGGCCGCGAGCTGAGCCAGCGGCCGCTTGGCCCGGCCGGCCGCGGCGCGCCCGACCGCGATGGACAGGGCCAGCGGGAGGCCGGCGCACGCCGTGATGATCTCGTCCGCGGCCTGCGGCTCCGCCGCGACCCGCTCCCGGCCGAGTCTGCGGGCCAGCATCTCGTGGGCTTCGTCGTCGCTGAGCAGGTCGAGGGAGATGAGCGTGGCGCCCTCCGCGGCCACCAGCCCGGTCATCTGGTTGCGGCTGGTCACCACGACCAGGCAGTCCGGCGAGCCGGGCAGCAGCGGCCGCACCTGAGCCGCGTTGCTCGCGTTGTCGAGCACGACCAGGATGGCTTTGCCGTCGACCAGGCTGCGGTACAGGGCGGCCCGTTCCTCGATGCTCGACGTCAGCCGGTGCGGCGGGATGCCGAAGGCGATGAGCAGCAGGCCCAGGGCTTCAATCGGTTCCATCGGCGACCGGGTCGCATCCCGTCCGCGCAGGTTGACGTAGACCTGGCCGTCCGGGAAATGCTTGGCCACCTGGCGCCCGAAGCGGATGGCCAGCGCGGTCTTGCCCACCCCGGCCGTCCCCGAGATGACCACCACCGGCACCGACTCGTCCGTCTCGGCGGCCCGGGCCGACGGCAGCAGGTCGTGCAGCGTGCGGAACTCGTCGTGGCGGCCGGAAAAGCCCTGGGCGTCCAGCGGCAGCTGGGCCGGGACGGGAACGCCGGGGGCTCCGGCGGCCCACGACGGCGCTCGGCCTTCCCTTGGGCCTTGCCCGGGGCCTTTCGAGGGGCCGTCCGCGGGGCCGTCTCCGGGCCGCGGGACCGCGCGGGCCGGTTGCTCGTCCGTGGCCGGGTCGGCCAGGTTCAGCGCGGGATCACCGGTCAGCACCTGCTGGTGAATCCGGGACAGCTCGGTCCCTGGATCGATGCCGAGTTCCTCGGCGAGCACGTGCCTGCCGTCGGCGAACACTCGCAGCGCCTCGGCGTGCCGTCCGCCGCGGTACAGGGCGATCATCAGCAGCCCGCGCATGCGCTCGCGCAGCGGATGGTCCGCCACCAGGACGGTCAGGTCGGGCACGATCTCCTCGTGCCGGCCCAGCGCGAGCAGGACGTCGGCCCGTTCCTCGGCGGCGCCGGTGCGCAGCTCGGCGAGCCGGATCCGCTCGGTCTCGGCGAAGGGGCCAGGCACGCCGGCGAACGCCGCGCCGCGCCAGAGCCCCAGCGCGCCCTCCAACGCGTCGACCGCGGCGCGCGGGTCCCCGTTCTTGCGCAGCTGCCGAGCCCGGGCCACCTGCTGCTCGAAGGCGACCGCGTCGGGCTGGCCCGGCACCAGGTGCAGGACGTAGCCGGCTCCCGAGGAGACCAGCACCCGGCCCGGCCCGCGGGCCGACCTGGCGGGCTCGATGACGCGGCGCAGCCCGGCCACGTAGGTGTAGATGCCGCCTTCGGCGCTGGCGGGCGGATCCTGGCCCCAGACCGCGTCGACCAGTTCGCCGCGGGAGATCACCCGGTTGGCCCGCATGGCCAGGATGCCGAGCACGGCTTGCTGCCGCGGCTGACCTACGCGCAGCTCCTCCTGGCCGTACCATGCTGTTACCGGACCCAGCACGCCGACGCGCAACACCACGGTCTTTGCTGACCTTCCGTTTCTGTGCCCACCCTGAGGGACCGCCGCCCTCCGCGGGACCGCCGCCCCCCACCCCGGGCGCAAGCGTCTTTACCGAGGTTACAGTGATTTGGGCTGGTCCTCCAGAAAAAATCTAGATCACATAGAGACTTCCGGTTAATAGTTGATGGGCCAAGCCTGTGCGCGGCCGGGATTCCCGGGATTTTGCGGCCAGGCGGGCGGGCTGCTCAGCTACGCGGGGGAGGGCATGAGATGAGGGCCGCACCCTAGAGCCTCCGGGCACCTGCGTGACCCGGAGTGGCCGACCCTCACGGCACCCCCCCTCACTACCTGTCGTGAGGGTCGGCATCTTCGGTATGGCCCGCATCAGGCCGCTGGCTGACCGTTTCCTCGCCGTAGGCTGACGGTTAGCTCTGAGTCCGGGCGCCGGGGCGCGCCAGCGCGGCGAAACGCCTACGATAGAGCGCGTTATCCAGGATGACGGACAGAGGGCTGGACGAACCGAGCATGGGCAAGGCAAGCAGAACAAAGGTCGAATCGACCCGGCGGGAGAAGATCGCCGCGCAGCGGGCCGCGCAGCGCCGGTCCGAGCAGCGCAAGCGGATCCTCATCGCCTCGGGCAGCGTCGTGGTCGTGCTGGCGATCGTGCTGGCCTTCGTCATCATCAGCCTGAACAAAAAGCCCGCGGCGGCAGCGGCGGCGACGCCGTCGGCGTCGGCGTCGCCTCAGGGGAAGACGAACGGTCCCACGGGCGCCGCCCTGGCCGCGGTGGTGACCAAGGTCACCTCGGTACCCGCGAGCACGCTGAACGCGGTCGGGACCGGCAGCGGCTTGGTCACCAGCAAGCCCAGCACGATCAGCGGGACGACTCTGACCGAGAACGGCAAGCCCGAGATGCTCTTTTTCGGCGCCGAATACTGCCCCTACTGCGCGGCCGAGCGCTGGGCGATGATCGTGGCGCTGAGCCGGTTCGGCACGTTCAAGGGGCTAGCCACGGTGCATTCCGCCCTCTCCAACGGCGCGGGTGACGCCGAGCCGGATCCGGACACGCCGAGCTTCACGTTCCTGCACGCCACCTACTCCAGCAAGTACCTGACCTTCACGCCGGTCGAGCTGGAAACCAACATCCCGGACCCGTCCAACGGGGAGTACACCAGCCTGCAGACGCCCACCGCGGCCGAGCAGGCCCTTTCCACCAAGTACGCGGGCCCGGACGGATCGATCCCGTGGATCGACTTCGGCAACCACTACATGATCTCAGGGGTCAGCTACGACCCGGCCGTGCTCGACGGGAACAGCTGGCTCACGAACGCGACCGACCTGAGCAACCCCAGCAGCCCAGTGGCCCAGGCGGTCGACGGCACGGCGAACTACATCACGGCCGCGATCTGCAAGGGCATGACTAATAATCAGCCCGCCAGCGCGTGCACCCCGGCCGTTCAGGCCCTTGAGAGCCAGATCTAAGCCTGGCTCAGGACCCGCACGATAAAATCGCGCGAGCACCGTGCCGAGACCGGAGGCGAAGCCCGGATGACAGCGTCAAAGTCGAGCCGCGCCCGGCAGGCCCGGGCCCGGCAGGCCCAGGCCCAGCGGAGCCAGACCAGCGCGGCGAGCGCAGCCAGCACCGCTAACACGCGAAACGGCGGTGCGGCGAGCGGCGCGGCCCGGAACGGGGGCGCGGCGGCGGCCGGCGCTGGCCGCACCGGCGCCGCGGATAAGCCCGGCACCCTGGTCAAGGCCAGCACGCTGGTCCAGGCGGGCGGCAGCCCGTCGCGGGCGGTGGCGGCGCGCGGCGGCGGCGTGGACCGCCGCGGTCCGCGGTCGACGGCCCGGGAGGCCAGCGCCGCGCTCGAGGCGCCGACCACCACGACGCCCCCGCTGTGGTTCCAGCTCGTCACCTGGGTCCTGGCCCTGGCCGGCCTCGGCGTGTCGATCTACCTGACCATCGCGCACTTCACCGACAAGCCGCTGGCCGGCTGCTCGGAAAGCGGGCTGGTGAACTGCACCAAGGTGACGACCAGCCCGCAGTCGTACGTGTTCGGGATCCCGGTGGCCGTGCTCGGGCTGGCCTTCTACCTGGCTGCGGTGGCGCTGATGAGCCCGTGGGCCTGGCGGTGGGCCCGGCGCGAGATCTACCTGCTCCGGATCGCGTCGCTGGTGGTCGGCATCGGCTTCGTGCTCTACCTGCTGTACGCCGAGCTGTTCATCATCGGGAGCATCTGCCTGTACTGCACCAGCGTGCACGCGATCACCTTCATCCTGTTCGGGCTCACCATGTTCGCCGTCGCAGCCTGGGGCATACCGAAGCGCCAGCGCGCCTAGCCGCCGGCCTGCCCCTCCCCCGTCCTATCCCGTCCTCAGCCGGAGTGGCGGCTGGATGGCGGGTCGATGGGCCTATCGGCCAGTTAGAGCCATCTTGGATAAATCCCCCCACCATCCGCCCGCGTCACCGCGACGACTCGTGATCGAGGGCACGTTCACGGTGTGACACGGCGCTGCGAGCCTGGTCCAGGAGGCATGGCCACCTCGGACTGGTGCCGCCCCGGCCCCGTACCAGGGGATCGGGGTGCTGAAGGGTCGTATGTGCTGTCGCGGCCGCGGTGCCCGCGCGCGCCGTCGTCCCGCAGGCCCCGGTAGTGCGTCAGCGTCCCATTACCGCGGAGGATCCGGCTTATGCGGAGGATCCGGGCAGCTCCAGCTGCCAAAATGCTCCGCATGAGCTACATCCTCCGCATTAATTTCCAGTGCTTCGAATATACTGATGAATTGCGGGACGGGTGAGGTGCCTGCGCCGGGGGTGAGCCGCCCGGGCTGGCCCGCGGGTCTGACCCGTGCCGGCCCGGGGCCGCGCACCCGGGCGGCGCACCCAGACCCTGGCCTCAGCACGGCAGGCCGGCGGCCACGACAGCAGCACGGGCCCCAGCGGTCACAGGGTAAACCACGACCTCGACGGTCAATCGCCGGGCGCAGCTGGCGCGATCCCCTCGACGAGGCCGGGGCCACACGCACCCCAAATAGGGGTGTGCGATCCCCGCAAGAAAACGCCAACCTATCCGGAAAGGACGCACAGTTGCGCGTGACGCAACCAGCGCCCGGGAACGGCCAACGGAACATGGTTGATGGGCCACCGTACAAGCAAGAGCTGGTACAACGGCCCACCGACCTGGTAAGCCGCCGGGAATAAAAGTTGCAACTGGGTACAAAATGGATCGCTTGGCCGCGGGTGCGAGCGGCGAACCGGGGATCGCGGATGGGCCTGGCGGGACAGTGGGGCGGCTGGTGAATCGGCTGGTCATTACATCTTCCTCATGTTCGCGTCCGGCGGGTCCGGCCGCGACTGCGAGCACTACGCTGGAGCCAAACTCGGCCTGGCCGCAGGCGAGAGGAGCGGTTTCCCGTGCCCGGCATGAACTCAGGCCTGAGTCCCGACGACCCGACGCTGGTCGCCGCGTTCAGGTCCGCGTTGCTGCACCAGAGCGCGATCGCACTGCTCATCGTGGCATTCCTGTGGCTGCTGTGGGCGACGATGCGGACGTGGCGGCTGGTGACGCCCGCAGCCAAGGCGGAGGCCGACGGCGTGGACGGCGAGACCGCGGCGACCGCGGACTTGGCGGAGGCCGGCGGCGTGGACGGCGGAGTCCGGGCGAAGGGCGAGGGAGCGCGGGAGGCTCGGGGGCGAGCGGTGCTGCGGGTGGGGTTTGGGTTCATCTGGATCCTGGACGGGATCTTGCAGGCGCAGCCGAAGATGGCGGGGGGGCTGGCCGCGCAGGTTATCGAGCCGAGCGCGAGCGCTTCGCCGGGCTGGGTGCAGCACCTGGTCAACTGGGGCGGGACCATCTGGTCCTACCACCCCATCACCGCCGGGGCGGCCTCGGTGTGGATCCAGATCGGGATCGGGGTCTGGCTGCTGGTCGCGAGGAACGGGCCGTGGTCCAGGCTGGCCGGGCTGGCCAGCGTGGCCTGGGGGCTGGTGGTGTGGGTGTTCGGGGAGTCGTTCGGCGGGATCTTCGCGCCGGGGCTGAGCTGGCTGACCGGGGCACCCGGGGGCGTGTTGATCTACGTGGTGGCCGGGGCGCTCATCGCGCTGCCGGAGAACGCCTGGCGTAGCCCGCGGCTCGGCCGGCTGCTGCTGGGCGGGATCGGGCTGTTCTTCATCGGCATGGCGGTACTGCAGGCCTGGCCGGGCCGCGGCTACTGGAAGGGCGTCATCCACGGCCAGCCGGGCACCCTGGCCGGCATGGTCCAGTCGATGGCCTCGACCCCCCAGCCGCACTTCCTGTCCGCCCTGCTGGCGGACTTCGGCTCGTTCGCCGCGAGCAACGGCTTCGCGGTGAACCTGGTCGTGGTGCTGGCACTGGCCGCGGTGGGCGCGGTGTTCCTGGCCGGGTTCGTTACCGGCCGGCCGCGGCTGGTCCGGTATGCGGTGTGGTTCGGTGTGGTGTTCTGCTTGGCGGTCTGGGTGCTGGTCCAGGATCTCGGGTTCCTGGGCGGACTCGGCACCGACCCGAACAGCATGATCCCCTTTGTGCTGCTGTTCTCGGCGGGCTACCTGGCCCTGACGCCCGCGGCGCGAGAGGCGCCGGCGGTCGTGACGGCGTCGGCTGGCGCCGAAGGCGCGGCCGGAGCTGAGCAGGGGCGCGGAGGGCGTGAACGGCTGCGGCTGCCGGCGCCGAAGACCGTGCGGACCGCGGTCGCGACGGCCAGCCTGCGGTCGGTCGGGGCGGTGGCGGCGCTGGGAATCATCCTGCTCGGGGCCGCGCCGATGGCCGCGGCAGCGACGAACCGGACCGCGGATCCGATCCTGGCCCTGGCCATCGAGGGCGACAGCAGCGCGATGGACATCCCGGCGTACGGATTCCAGCTCACCGACCAGAGCGGCCACCCGGTCTCGCTGGCCAGCCTGCGCGGCAAGGTCGTGCTGATGACCTTCCTGGACCCGGTGTGCACCAGCGACTGCCCGATCATCGGCGCGGAGTTCAAGGAGGCGGGGGTGCTGCTGGGCCCGGCGGACAAGGACGTCGAGCTGGTCGCCATCGTGGCCAACCCGATCTACCGGTCCGCCGAGTTCACCCAGGCCTTCGACCGCGAGGAGGGGCTCGCCGCGGTGCCCAACTGGCTGTTCCTGACCGGGTCGGTGAGCGAGCTCACCCAGGTCTGGAAGCACTACGGGGTCGCCGTGCTTGACCTGCCCGCGGGGTCGATGGTCGACCACAGCGACGTGGCCATGATCATCGACCGGACCGGGCACATCCGCGAAGTGGTGGGCGCCGACCCCGGACCCGGGACGGCCAGCACCCAGTCCTCGTACTCCGTGCTGCTTACGCAGTACACCCACCAGGTGCTGAGCGACCCGTGATAGGAAGGCTCACGAGCGGGCGGGGCGCGGTCCTGGTGCTGCTGGGCGCGGGCGTGATCGGCCTGACCGGCCTGACCGCGGGCTGCGGGACCCAGACGGCTCCGGTCAGCACCACCCCGAGCCTGCGCGCGGCGACCGCGCCGCTGTCCACCTCGCTGGTCACCCCGCAGGGCACCTGGGCGGTCGCGGTCATGGGCGGCTCGGCCGCGTCGGAGAACAACTTCTGGCAGGTGTTCGTCCGGCCCGCGGGTGCGAGCCGCTGGTCTCTGGTCACCCCGGAGGGCGTGGCCGACAACGGCGGGCTGGTCGCGACGGGCGGCGCGGGCGGCGCGTCGCTGCTGGTCGGGTTCCGGCCCAGCCAGGGGCTGGTCTTCTCGCCGCTCGCGGCCACCAGCGACACGGGCAAGAACTGGACCCCGGGCCTGCTCGACGCCGACCTGGCCGACGTCCCGGACGCGATGGCGGTCGCCCCGTCGGGACGGACCCTGGCCCTGCTGAGCGACGGCAGCATCCAGGCGGCGGCGACGGCGGGCGCGGCGGCCGCCGGGCAGTGGTCGCCGCTGGCCACGCTGTCCGGCCTGGCGGCGTCGGCCCCGGGACGCGAGTGCGGGCTGGTGGCGGTGAACGCCGTTTCGTTCGGCATCAGTAATGTCCCGATGGCGGCGGGGAGCTGTCAGCGACGGGGGGTGGCAGGGGTTTTCGCTGATACCGGCGGTGCGTGGCAGGCGGCGGGGCCGGTGCTGGCTGGGGGGTTCGGCGGGGATCAGGTGCAGGTGCTGGGGCTGACGCGCACCGCGGACGGCAACGCGGCGCTGCTGCTGGCCGGGAGCGACCTGCTGGCCGCCTGGTCGGACGGGGGGCGCTGGACGGTCTCGGCGCCGGTCGCGGCGGCGGGGGGCGTGCGGGCGTCGGGGTTCGGGCCGGGCGGGAGCGTGTGGGTGCTGCTCGGCGGGGACCGCGCGGAGACCATCGGCGGGCCCGGGGGATCCTGGCAGGGGTTGGCGGCCTTGCCGAAGGGCACCGCGACGCTGGCGCCCGGGACCGGGGGGTACGACGCGCTGGCGGTGGCGGGCTCCGAGCTCACCGTCTGGCGGCTCAGCGGCGCGGGCTGGGCGAAGGCCCAGGCGATCAACGTGCCGGTTCAGTACGGCTCCTCGAGCTAGGGCAGTCATGAATTACATCACCGAGCACTGGTCCTTCGACCCGTTCCTCATCTTGGCCGTGGTGGTCGCGGGGTGGCACGAGGTCGGGCTGTGGCGGCTGGCCCGGCGGTCCCGGCCGGAGCGGACCCGGGAGCGGCGGCTGCGGTCACTGTGGTTCTACGGCGGGCTGGTGGTGCTGCTGCTCGCGGTGGAGTCGCCGATCGACTACTGGGCCGACGACTACTTCTTCGTGCACATGATCCAGCACCTGCTGCTGATGTTCGCCGCGCCGTCGCTGATCGTGGCGGGGGCGCCGTGGCAGCCGCTGCTCGATGCACTGCCCGGCCGGTCGGGGCGCAGCGTGACCCGGGGCGTGCTGGCGGACGGCTGGTCGCGGCCGCTACGCGCGGTGGGCGGGTTCTTCTTGCGGCCCTGGGTAGCGGTGGCGCTGTTCAACGTGGTGATGATCTTCTGGCACCTGCCCCGGCCGTTCGACCTGGCCGAGAACAACCCGGCGATCCACATCTGGCTGATGCACGGCAGCTTCTTCGCGGCCGGGGTGCTGTTCTGGCTGCAGTTCATCCCGTCGCCGCCGTTCCGCCAGCGGATGCCGCTGGTGTCGCAGGCGGCCGCGCTGCTGGTGACCAACGCGATCATGATCGGCCTGGCGATGGCGCTGAGCATCTTCGTCAATGGCTCGGTCTACGCGGTCTACGATCACGTGCCGGGAGTCACGCTGCCGCCGTTTGCCGACCAGCAGATCGGCGCGGCGATCCTGTGGGTGTGCGGCGACTTCTGGGCCCTGCCCTCGATGATCGTGATCGTCAGGCGGCTGATCGTGACCGACGGGAACATCACCGCGACGCTGGACCGGGTGCTGAACCGCGGCGCGGCGCGGTCGGTGCCGCGGGGCTGGGCGCGGCCGGCCGCGGGCGCGGGCGCGGTGGCTCAGCGGCCGTCGCCGCCGGACGCGGGGTCGTGAACCTGGCCTTGGTGCGCGGGCCGGGAGAACTTCCGCGCCGCTGGGAGGTCGTTTGACATCCCGTTAGCCTGGGCGGCGGGGAGTGCCTCGGTTGCGGACCTGCGGAGGGATGAGCGGCGCGGTGAGCCGTCAGGGTGCGACCCGTCCGGGGTCCGGGGGTCCGCGCCGTCGAGCCCCGGCTTGATCACGTCGGTGATCTTGCGCAGGCCGGTGAACGCCGACGAGCGCGCCACCGCGATCACCCCGACGATCAGCGCGGCGATCCCGCCCGCCTCGATGGCCAGCATGCCGGTCGTGATCTGGACCCGGTCGCCGAACACGACGATCCCGAGCGCGATCCCGGCCAGCGGCTCGCAGGCCGCGATGGCGGGCAGCGAGGCGTGCAGCGAGGCGGCGCTGAACGCGTTCTGCATCAGCCAGATGCCGAGGATGCCGGCGCCGACCAGGGCGTAGGCCGACCAGGTGGTGAACAGCACGGTCCACGAGTGACCCTGCAGGCCCTGCAGCGTCTGCCTGGTCAGCGCGTCCTGGATGCCGAACACGAGGCCGGCCGCGGTGCCGGTCAGGGTGGCCCGGACCTGTCCCTGACGGCGGTGCCCGATGATCACCGCCATGAACGCGATGCCCGCAATGATCGCCGCGGCGTACCAGTGCGACAACGAGCCGAACGACAGGCCGACGGGGGTGGTCGAGCGGGACAGCGAGATCAGGGTTACGCCGCCGATGAGGATGAGGGCGCCGGTCACCTCGGCGAGCTTGACCGGCTGCCGGGAAATCGGGACGGCCAGCACCAGAGCCCAGATCAGGTAGGTGGTCAGCAGCGGCTCGACCACCGTGAGCTCGAGATGGTCGATGGACCAGGCCACGAGCAGGTAGCCCGCTATCATGCAGCCGATGCCGAGCAGCCACCGGGGCTTGCGCAGCAGGTCGGTCAGGATGCGCAGGCGCAGGAACCGCGACTCCGGCTCCTGCTCAGCGGAGTACTGCTGCAGGACGAACCCGACCCCGAGCAATACGGCAGCCAGGAGGGCCGTCGCATAGTCCACATCCAGGTCCACGGTGCTCTGTCTTCATGCTTCGTAGGGGCAAAAGTGTGTGGCTATCACTCACAACGTGCACTACCGGCAGCTAGTTTCGACTCGTCCGCGTGACCCCTGGGCGCTCGCGACGTTTCGATCGTATGCCAGCCCGCCTACTACTGCTCCGCGCCGACCAGGGTGAACATCATAGCGGCCGTTCGGACGTGATTGGCATCAATCCGTTACCTGCCGACTTGGCCCGTTATTGGTGCTCAGCGGGTACGGTCAGGCCCCGCCGTACTACTATTGGCTGGTCGGCAGGCGTGATTGCCATGGGAGAGGGTGCTGACGTGGGAGACCGTAGAAGGGCTTCCAGGAAACGGGCCGTCGGGACCCGCGAGCACATTGTCGCGCACCTGGCCGGTACCCAGGAGCTCCTCGACCCAGGCGGGATGGCGAGCACGCGGCTGGCCGCCGCGGTCGGCTACCCCGGCTCCAGTGTGGCCTTTGCGCAGCTCCTGTCCGGCATGGAGCGGTCCGGGCTGATCGAGCGCGACGTGCGCGGCAAGCGGACCTACCGGATCCGGCTGGGTCCGATGGCGGCGGCCGGAGCCGACGCCGATGCGGACGCCGGCGGCGGGCCGGCCGGAGCTGACGCAGGCGCTGGGGCCGGGCTGGCCGGGTTCGACTATGACGAGCTGGCGCGGCGGCTGCTGGCCCAGGTTGTTCGGCGGCTGGCGGGGACGGTGCCGGGCGGTGCTGGCGCTGGCGCTGCTCCTGCTGCTCCTGCTGCTCCTGCTGCTGCCGCTGCTCCGGCTGCTGCTCCGGCTGCTCCGGATCTGGCGGTGCTGCGGGAGACGGTGGCTGGCTTGGAGTACGAGCTGGCCGACGCGTGGACCAAGCACGGCAAGCTGGCCGAGGAGAACGTCAAGCTGCGCGAGCAGCTCCGGACCGCGGAGCAGTCGCTGGCGCTGGCCCGGGAGAGCCTGCGCCGGCTGCCCATCGCCGCCGACCTGGACAGCACCGAGGTGCTGGTGCTGCAGCGGCTGCTGGCCGGGGATACCGCGGACTGGGAAGCGGCCCGGTCACTGCGAGCGTAGGGGTCAGCGGGACCTA
>Ga0302184_10002661_pt1 | contig 11298 bp, 9 predicted proteins | sample I_Palsa_N3_3_FD_200233 | JGI IMG/M metagenome (GOLD analysis project Ga0302184, IMG submission 200233) | Peat permafrost microbial communities from Stordalen Mire near Abisko, Sweden - I_Palsa_N3_3 | ecosystem: Environmental > Terrestrial > Soil > Palsa > Peat permafrost | place: Sweden: Abisko...
ACAGGAAACCACGCCGAGCCCGGGAGGTTAAACGCCAAGTTAAGGGTTTGACGCTGCGAGTGCCGAGCCGGTCGCGGCCTCAGCACGGCGGTGCGCAACTGCTGGTCAGCGCATTGCTCACCGTGGTCTTCTACGGGCCGCGACGGCGGGTCCCGCTACGTGTCCAAGCCCGCTGACCCGCCAGCGTCCACGCCGGAGCCGGCGGGCATGAGCGGGCACTGGCCAGCGGCCGGACGCGATGCCGCCCCTATTCTCTCCCCGCCCACCCTCGGGCGGCCAGGACGGCCAGGACGGCCCCGTGATTATCCCCGCCACCGTGGTGAACACCCGTACCGCTGGTCGTCTGCCATTTCCTGGCACAACTGCACCTGTCCCAAGAATGGGACATTTACGCGAGGATCCGTGTGGTTACGATAACTCGCGACAGTACCTCGGCTACGACAGGCCCAAGGTAGGGGAAATGGACGCACAGACGCAAACCGAAGTAGTTGAAGTGTTGGGCATCGACGCCGGTGGCACCATGACCGACACCTTCTTCGTCAAGCCCGATGGGTCATACGTGGTCGGGAAGGCGCAGACAACACCACAAGATGAATATGAGGGTATCTTGCGCTCGGCGACCGACGCGCTCAAGCAGTGGGGCCTCACCCCGGAACAGGCCTTCCCGGGCCTCGCCAATAGTGTCTACTCAGGCACCACGATGCTCAACCGAATCGTGCAACGCCAAGGCGCCAACGTTGGCCTGATTGTCAACCGTGGCATGGAAGACTTCCCGCCCATGCGCGCGGTGCAGTCCTTCTCGGGTTACTCCTATGAAGACCGCATCCACCTGAATGTCCACCGCTATGATCCTCCGCTGGTGCCGCGCAAATACACCCGTGGCGTGACCGAGCGAGTAGACGGGAAGGCGCAGGTCGTCATCCCGCTACGAGAGGATGAGGCCCGACAGGCGGCTCACGAACTTATCGCGCTCGGCGTGGACAGCATCGTGATCAGCCTTCTTCAGTCGTACCATTACACCGCCAATGAACGGCGGGTGCGCGACATTTGCCATGAGGTGGCACAGGAGATGGGCAGGCCCGATCTCCCCGTCTTTGCGTCGTGCGATTACTACCCCCATCGCAAGGAATCCCACCGGACCAACACGATCATCTTGGAAGCGTACGCGGCGGAGCCGTCGCGACAGACGTTGTCGCATGTAGACGCCCGTTTCAAAGAGCTCGGTACCACTTCTGATCTGCTGGTGATGGCAAGCCACGGCGGTACGGTATCGTGGAAGACCAACGAGCTAGCCCGAACGATTGTGTCGGGGCCGATCGGCGGCGTTATCGGCGCCAAATACATCGCCGAATACGTGGGCCGGAAGAACATCGTGTGCACCGATCTTGGTGGCACCAGCTTCGATATCGCCCAGATCACCGGTGGCAGCTTCGTCATCCAGCAGGACCCGCAAATGGCTCGTCTAGTGCTGGCCTTGCCGCTGGTCGAGATGGACTCGATCGGCGCGGGCTCGGGCAGTTACCTGCGCATCAACCCCTACACGGACAGTATCCAGATTGGCCCCCACAGCGCCGGGTACCGCGTGGGTATGTGCTGGGAGGAGGGCGGAGTCGACACCGTGACCGTGACCGATTGCCATGTGGCGCTCGGTCACATCAATCCCGACAATTTCCTGGGCGGGGACGTCAAGCTGGACCCCAAACGGGCTTACAAGTACCTGAAGGAGCAGATCGCCGATCCCTTGGGTCTCAGTGTGGAGGAGACGGCGTCGGGGGTGCTGGAGCTGGTGAACTTCAATCTGCGCCAGCATCTCCGGTCGGTGATCAGTGCCAAGGGGTACCAGCCAGCGGAGTTCGTGTGCATCTCCTATGGTGGCGCCGGTCCGTTGCACGCCTATGGCTACACAGGGGGCATGGGCTTCCGGGACGTTGTCGTGCCAGCGTGGGCGGCCGGCTTTTCGGCCTTTGGCAGCGCCGCCGCGGAGTATGAGTACCGCTACGACAAGAGCCTGTTCATCAACCTTGGCATGGAGAGCCCCGACGAAGCGAAGACGGCGGGGGCACGGATCCTGCAGGACGCGTGGGACGAATTGGCCAAGCATGTGTACAGCGAGTTCGAGGTTAATGGCTATCCGCGCGACAAGGTGACCTTGAAAAATTCCTTGCGGATGCAGTACCAAGGTCAGCTGAACGATCTCGAGATCGACGCGCCCATCTCCCATGCTCGTACCGTGGAGGATTGGGAGAGGCTGACCGACGCTTTCGAGGACCGCTACGGAGAGGTCTACGCCCACGCGGCTCGGTCCCCCGAGCTTGGATTCAGCGTGACCGCCGCGATCATGCGCGGCACAGTGGGGGTGGCCCAGCCCCGAATCATCGAGGAAGAGCTGGCGGGAGCGGTCCCGTCACCAGACGCAATGCGGGGCGAGCGGAAATTCTTCGTTCCCACGCAGCGCGAGTGGGTGATGGCGAGCATCTACGACATCGAGCAGCTCAAGGCCGGCAACACGATCAACGGCCCGGCGGTCCTGGAGTCGCCCGCGACCAGTTTCGTGGTTCCGCCGGGCTTCAGGACCAGGCTCGACGAGCGGCGGCTCTTTCACCTCCAAGAGAGAAGCTCGACACGGTGAGCCGCCGCTCCACCTTGCACGCTTGACCAGCGAAACTCCGATTAGCCGTCACTGAGATCCGATTAGCCGTCACAGAGAATAGAGACAGGAGCCAAACGATGGCCGTCATCAGCAGGTCGCACAAGAAAGAGGTGGCGGGGATCACCTGGCACCATCAGTCGTTGGCGCGGCATCGCTCCGAACTTGTCGAACGCACCGCTGAGACAGGTTACTACAACGGGCTCACGAAGCTGTGGTTGAAGGAGGCGGAGCCGATCGTGTTCGAGCGCCTGTTCTCCAAGCTCCGCTCCGGAGTGGTGGACGCGCGCGAGACATCGAAGAAGATCGCCGCTTCGCCGATCGTGGAGCAAGAAGGCGAGCTGTGCTTCACCTTGTACAACGCTGCTGGCGATTGCGTGGTCACGTCGACCGGCATCATCATTCACGTCGGCACGATGGGCGCGGCGATCAAGTACATGATCGCCAACGGCTGGGAGCAGAACCCTGGCATCGAGGACGGTGATCTGTTCTGCAACAACGACTGCTCGATTGGCAATGTCCATCCGTGTGACGTATCCACGATCGTGCCGATCTTCCACGCAGGGGTGCTTGTCGGGTGGGCCGGTGGGGTGACCCACGTGATCGACACGGGTGCGATTTCACCGGGCTCCATGGCCACCGGGCAGACCCAGCGCTTCGGTGACGGCTACCAGGTCACCTGCCGCAAGGTCGGGGCCAACGACGAGTTGTTCCGTGACTGGCTCCATGAGAGCCAGCGCTCGGTGCGCACCCCTCGGTACTGGATCCTCGATGAGCGCACACGGGTAGCTGGCTGCCACAAAATTCGCGCCATGGTGCTGGACGCGATCGAAGAGGAAGGGCTCGAAGCGTGGGAACAATTCTCCTATGAGGTAGTCGAGGACGGCCGCCGGGGACTGAAGAAGCGGCTCCGGTCGTTGTGTGTTCCCGGCAAGACACGCCAGGTGGCCTTCGTCGACGTCCCCTATGATCATCCTGACGTCAGCGTGGTCCAGCCGTACGCCAAGATCAACACGATCATGCACGCGCCCTCGACGATAGAGATCAAGCCCGACGCATCGTGGACCTTGGACTTCGAGGGCTCGAGCCGCTGGGGGTGGCACAGCTTCAACTGCCACCAAGTCTCGTTTACCAGCGGCATCTGGGTGGCGCTGACACAGACGCTAATCCCCACCGAGCGGATCAACGACGGTGCCTACTACGGCACGCACTTCCGGCTGCCGAAGGGCACCTGGATGAACCCCGACGACCGGCGTACCGCGCACGCCTACTCCTGGCATTTTCTCGTCTCGGGCTGGAGCCCGCTGTGGCGGGGGCTGAGCCGGTCCTACTTTGCCCGCGGGTACTTGGAAGAAGTCAATGCCGGCAATGCCAACACGAGCAACTGGCTGCAAGGCGGCGGCATCAACCAGGACGGCCAGATCCACTCGGTAAACAGCTTCGAGTGCGCGGCCGATGGGTGCGGCGCCAGCGCCGTGCGCGACGGGGTCAACCATGGCGCGGCCATCTGGAACCCCGAAGGGGACATGGGCGACATGGAGATTTGGGAGCTGGCCGAGCCGCTGCTTTACCTCGGCCGCAACATCAAGGCGGACTCCGGTGGCGGCGGGAAGTACCGGGGCGGCGCGGGCTTCGAGAGCCTGCGTATGGTCTGGCGGGCCAAAGACTGGACCATGTACTTCATGGGCAACGGCTACATCACCAGCGACTGCGGTCTCATGGGCGGCTACCCGTCGGCGGCAGGTTATCGCTTCGAGGCACACAAGACGGGCCTGATGGAGGCAATCGCCAACGGTCTGCCGCTGCCCTTGGGGCCGGATTTCGATCCGGACAACCCCGAGTACGAAAAAGCGCTGGCCGACGGGGCGATCGTCAAGCGGGACCAGCAATGTGTCACCACCGAGAAGGTGTTCGAAGAAGGTGACCTGTACTTGAATTACATGCGTGGCGGCCCCGGCTTCGGCGATCCGCTGGACCGGCAGCCGACGCTCGTGGAGGACGATGTCAACAACTTCCGGGTCAGCCCGAAGTACGCAGAGCAGGTGTACGGCGTGGTCATGTCCCAGGAGGGTGATGGCAGTTGGCACGTCGACGGCGGCGAGGCGACCGCCGAGCGCCGGGCGCAGATCAAGCAAGAACGGATCGCCCGCGCCGTGCCGACCCGCACCTGGATGGAGCGGGAGCGGGAACGGATTCTGGGCAAATCGGCGTCATTCCAGGTGAAGCAGATGTTCGCCAGCAGCTTCGGCCTGAGCCCCAAGTTTTTGGAGGAGTTCAAGACGTTTTGGGGCCTGCCCGACGACTGGGAGCTCACCGAAGAGGAACTGCATCGAGAATTGGGCGTACCCGTATTCGGCGCCACCGCCGATACCCGTGAGGATCTGAGCACTCTGCCTGACGTGCACGTCGTCACCTTCGTAGAGGAGTGAACCCATGGCTTACACGATTGAGCAAGTCCAGCATCTGGTCGACGGGGCTCTGGACTGGGAGACCGTCCACCGGATGCTGTCCGAACCCAAGGACGCCGAACGGTTTGCGATCTACCGGCAGATCCTGCAGGACCGTATGCTCTGGGACGATCCGATCCTCCTTCCCGTAGGTCCCCAGCTGTACATCGTGGTCAACAAAGACAACAACTGGGTGGTGAAATGCGAGTGCGGGCACGAGTTCTGCGACTACCGGGAGAACTGGAAGCTGGACGCGCTTGTCTTCGTACGTGATACCAAGGGCAGCCTGAGCGAGCTCTACCCTGTGTTGATGGCACCGGATCCCGCATGGCAGGTCATCCGCGAGTACTACTGCCCCAAGTGCGGCACCCAGCACGAGGTCGAGAATCCGACCGCGTGGTATCCCGTCATCCACGACTGGGAACCCGACATCGAAGCCTTCTACCGCGAGTGGCTCGAAATGCCTATTCCACAGCGGGCGCCAGCGTAACGGATCGGACTGCTTGTGGCCGACTTCGCCCTGGTGCGGTCCACGAAAGGCGACCGGCGAGTCATCGTGGTAGGGGCTATCCATGTAAGCGGACCAACTTCGAGGGATGGGTGTCATTCGTCCTGGTCACGGGCCAAAATCGTCCCGGACCGGACCTGTCTGTGGCGAGCCTTGAGCTAGGCAAGTCCGGTCAGATGAATACCCCTAATCGTGGTAATGGGCATGTCGGCAAGTACGCTCCCACAAGGTCGTCGACGAGTGCACCCTTCCTTCGACCGGCCGCAGGGTCGTCCGGCGCATCATCACCGATCTGGCCGACGGCGATGTCCCCGGATCCCCCGAAGCCGTTTCCCACGGGCGTTTTCATGAAATGAACGCCGGGTTCCGCCTCGATGGGCCATCGTGACTGAGTGAATGAGGCGAGAACGCGCGAAGACATCGGAGAGGGAGCACCACTCATGGAGTACGACTACGATGCGACACTGAAGGTATTGAACCAGATCGTAGAGCTCGAACTGGCGGGAGTTGTGCGCTATACCCAGTACTCGCTCATGATCTTCGGTCATTCACGGATTCCCATCATGAACTGGATGCGCGAGCAAGCACTGGAGTCGCTCGCCCACGCCACGCAAGCGGGCGAAGAAGTGACGGCATTCGGCGGAAATGTTTCGCTTGGCATCGGCGAGCTCGTGGGTACCCACCATTCTGCGATCGATGACATGCTACGGGAAATGCTCGTGCACGAGCGCCGTGCCGTCGATGCTTACCGCAAACTCCTCGCACTGACCGAAGGGCACAATGTGTCGCTCGAAGAGTTCGCACGCCAGATGATCCGCATTGAAGAACTGGACGTTGCAGAGGTCGAGAAGATGCTGCGCATGCCGGGCGACGCTCGTCCTGCGGCGCGGCAGGATTCATCGTTGGTCGCGGAGTGACAGAAAGTAGTCAGGAGGCTAGCGAGCAGCAACAATCCACGACGCTGTGCACACCGAAGTCTGGCCTGCGTGTTGTCAGGCAGTCCAACCGGGTCCGGGGCGGTCGGTGGCCCGTGGCCGTATCGGGCGATCACTTTGGCTTCACCCCAACCGAGGTCGGCTCGGCAAGGTCTGTTCGAAGCATGTGACCGCACAGTGAAAGACAGGTATCGATGACTATCCCCGACATCCTTTGGACGCCCCCTCCGGATGCATTGCAGCACTCGCGGTTCGGCGCGTGGCTGCGGTGGTTGGAGACGGAACGCCAGCTGCGCTTCGACGGTTACCACGACGCCTGGGCATGGTCGGTGGACGACCTCGAGGGATTCTGGTCCTCGATCTGCTCCTTCCTGAGTGTCACCTGGCACCGGCCCCCGGACCGAATCCTCGCCGGGCAGGAGATGCCAGGGACGGTTTGGTGCCCGGGAGCCACCGTGAACTACGCCGAGCACGCACTTGGCGCGGCGCCGGACAACGTCGCCGTTATCTCGGTATCCCAGACCCGTGACGCGACGGTCATCCTGTCGGGGAGCGAGTTGCGCGATCTGGTGGCAAGGGCCAGAGCGGGACTGGCCGATTTGGGCGTCGGCAGGGGCGACCGGGTGGTCGCCTACCTCCCCAACGTCGCCGAGACTCTGATCGCGTTCCTGGCCACCGCCAGCCTCGGTGCCGTGTGGTCCTCGTGTCCGCCCGAGTTTGGAGCTAAGGGCGTTATCGACCGCTTTGCACAAATCGAGCCGGGAGTGTTGTTGACCGTCGATGGCTACCGCCACCGGGGCCGGAGCATCGACCGGACGGAGGAAGTGGCGGCGTTGCGAGCGGCATTGCCCGGGCTCGGGGCCACTGTGGTTGTCCCCTATCTAGCTGCCCACGTGACGTCGGTACCCGGCGCCGTCACCTGGGACGAGCTGACCGCCGGGCCGGGATCGACGGCAGTCGAGCCGGTCCCGTTCGACCACCCGCTCTACATCCTCTTCTCATCGGGAACCACCGGTCTGCCCAAACCGATTGTCCACGGCCACGGCGGCGTCCTGCTCGAACACCTGAAGATGTTGGCATTGCACCACGACATGGGCCCTGACGACCGCTTCTTCTGGTTTTCGACCACCGGGTGGATGATGTGGAACTACGTGGTGTCAGGTCTCCTCGTCGGCGCGTCGATCGTGCTTTTCGACGGCGATCCGGGTCATCCCGATCTCGGGGTGCTGTGGCGATTGGCCGCCGAACACCGCGTCACCCACTTCGGGACCAGCGCTCCCTTCCTACTCGCCTGCGAGAAAGCCGGGCTCGATCCAGCCAAGGATGTCGACCTCTCGGCGGTGCGTGAGGTGGGATCCACCGGAGCACCTCTGCCCGCCCACGGTTTCCGGTGGGTTTACGACCGCGTCAAATCCGACGTCGTACTTGCCTCGGTAAGCGGGGGAACCGATGTCTGCACCGCGTTCGTCGGTGGCGCCCCCGTCCTCCCCGTCTTCGCCGGTGAGATCACCTGCCGCTGTCTAGGGGCCAGGGTCGAGGCGTACGACGAACATGGCCAGCCTGTCATCGACAAGCAGGCCAGTCTCGTCGTCACCGCCCCCATGCCGTCGATGCCCGTCGGTCTGTGGGGCGACACCGACGGCTCCCGGTATCGGGCCGCCTACTTCGAGACATTTCCCGGGGTGTGGGACCACGGGGACTGGATCACCATTACCGCCCGAGGGACATGCGTGATCACCGGCCGCTCCGATTCGACTCTCAATCGCGGCGGGGTACGCCTGGGCACCAGCGACTTCTACGCCGTCGTCGAAGCTCTCCCCGAGATCAGCGACAGCCTGGTGATCCACCTCGACGACCCCGACGGAGGTCCGGGAGAACTGTTGCTGTTCGTGACGACCGCCGAGGGCTCCAAGCTCGACGACGACCTGCGAGACAGGATCTGTCGTGCATTGCGGGCGAACCTCTCACCCCGGCATGTCCCCGACCGAACCATCGAGGTCCAAGCTATTCCACGGACCCTGTCGGGCAAGAAGCTTGAGGTCCCGGTCAAGCGCATCCTGATGGGAATGTCCGCCACTCGGGCGGCAAGCAAGGACTCCATGGCCGAGCCAGCCGCCCTCGAACCGTTCGAGGCGCTCGCGGCCGAGCGTGCCAGCCGCCGATGGCCTACGGAAGAGGTCACTGGATAGGTGTTTATCCGGGCATAGTGACGTCACGCGTGTGGGTGCCAGAACTCGTGCAGAGCATCTGACCTCGGCTTCTGACCTCGGCTTCTGCCCTCGGCACTCGTGCTCTTTCGCCTCGTCCATCTGCTCATATTCCGGGTGTTCGGCTGGCTGGTGCTCCTCGCGCGGGGCTACGCCGCGAAGGACGTGGAGATCCTGGTACCTCAATATGAGGTCGCAGTCCTGCGGCGTCAGGTCGGCCGCCCGAGACCGGACTGGGCCGACCGCGCCGTGATCTGCGCACTGGCGGAGCTAGTGCCCAGACGCCTTCGGCTGCACCGCATCGTGACGCCCGGCACCCCTGTACCGCTTCAGAACCCATCGCATGGTGTCTGACCTGGGGATTCATGGGATCAAGCTACGCCGCCGATCCTGGTGATCGAGGCTCCTGTCACCGGACCGCACCGGCCGACACGGTGACCGGCTGCGCTGATCCCCTGATCAAGCAGCAAAACCAGGCGCTCTACGCTCCCATACTCCGTATCACCCCGGATCGGCTGATAAAGCGGCGCCAGCTGCAGAACTCTCATGCTGCCAGCGCTTGCCGGGCGGTGAACCCGGCCGCAGTCTCAGTCACCAGCCGAGCTCACCCTCATCCCGGCATGCTTCCAGCAGCGCCCGGAACTCAGCACGCAGCGCCGCCACTGTCACGGGCCTTCCTGCCAACTGTTCTAGAAGCACGTCGAGATTCCACTGCGCCAGGTAGCCATATCGTGCTGAGAACAGCGCGATGTCGGTTATGGCGAATTCGTCGACATAGTCCATGAACACGTATCCCGCGCGGAGGTGAACGATCAGATCCTGCGGGTGCGGATCGCGAAGGAGACCGAGCCGCTGCGGAACCTGGTCTTCGCGCTGGCGTTCTCGCGGACCGGCCTGATCGAAGCGATGCAGAAGCCGGTACTGAGACGTGATCAACGCGATCAAATTGGAGCGGGCGGCGACGACGCTGCCCCCGCATGGCTGGCAGCTACTGCCGATGCGCTTCCACCGGCCCGGTGCGGATTCGGTGGTCCTCACCAACCTGGTGGGGGAGCACGTGTTCGTCACACCGGATGAGCTCGTCGGCGTGGCCGATGGGACCTGCGCCGACCAGGACCTGCTCGCACGGCTGCGGGCGGCGCACCTCATCCAGGTGCCGGGCGAGACGCTGCCTGCCGAGCTGCTCGCCATCAAGCTGCGCACCCGGATGCGGCGCCTGCCGGACTCGACGGGGCTCCACATCTTCGTCGTCACGCTGCGCTGCGAGCACACCTGCCGGTACTGCCAGGTGTCGCGGCAGTCGGCGGCGAAGAGCGAGTTCGACATGACCGAGGAGACCGCGCGGCGGGCGCTTGAGCTGGCGTTCAGGTCGCCGTCGCCGTACCTGAAGATTGAGTTCCAGGGCGGCGAGCCGCTGCTCAACTTCCCGCTCGCCCGCTGGATCACGGCCGAGGCCAAGCGGATGAACGCTGGGCACGGCAAGGACCTCGCGTTCGTGATCGCGACGAATCTGGCGCTGCTTGACGACGAGGTCCTTCGTCGCCCAGGTCGCGCTGATGGGCCTGGAGATGACCGGCCTCGCCCGGCCAAATTCGGCGCTGGTCTGGGCCGACCCCGCCGATTACCAGCGCGAGCTTGCCGAGGCGGTCGGCATACTCGTGACGGCCGGGATCCCGGCACGGATCTACAACCACCAGCTCTGCGTCCTCGACCAGCGCCTCTGGCCGTACGCGGTCCGCTCGATCAGCGACTGGAAGAACGACTACCTGGATATCTGCCGCTCCTGCTCGGTCCGCGACACATGCGGCGGCGTCTTCACAACAAGCGGCAACCGCCTCAGCCAGCACCTGCGCCCAGTGCCATGATCAGTACGCCTGGCAGCCAATGAAAGGCGGCCTTAGCGCACCCGCAGCGCCCCCGGGCGCTCCAGGGGCGCAAAGGAATGCCCCGCGGAAGGTGCCTGGTTCAGGCTGGTCGACCCTCCAGCCGGGGGCTTGTGTGGTGCTGTGGTGGGGGTCCTGCATTTGAGCGCGTAGTTCCTGCGCGCAGGAGACCTACAGCGCCCATCTATGGTGGATTTCAGTGCCGCATCGAGTCCACGATCTCGGTGAGGAGGAATTTCACCTTCGCAGGAATCGGGCGGCCCGGGTAGGCCTGCTCGACCAGGTCCAGGCCCTCGTCGACCGTGGTGAAACCGAGCTGATGGTAGAGCAGGATGATGTCGTCGGCGTCGATCTCGGCACGGGCTGCGAACAGTTTCATCGCGAGCAGGTACCTGGGCGAGGCGACGTCCACGATCAGCGAGTCACTGGAATAGAAGCGCTGCGCGTCCGGGTCGGGACCGGGGAGGAACCCCTTCACCGCGTCGTTCAGCCAGTCCTCCGTCAGCCCCCTGTGTTCAGCTACCGCGGTCGCGGCCTGCCGCACAACGTCGGCGGGGATGAACACGGCATCGAGATCGCGGGTCGCCCTGGTGGCGTCATAGGCGACGGCCAGAGCGGCGCCTCCGACGAGAAAGAGCTCAGCTCTGGCCCCGCGTGCTGCTAGTTCTGCG
>Ga0302184_10002667_pt1 | contig 11282 bp, 10 predicted proteins | sample I_Palsa_N3_3_FD_200233 | JGI IMG/M metagenome (GOLD analysis project Ga0302184, IMG submission 200233) | Peat permafrost microbial communities from Stordalen Mire near Abisko, Sweden - I_Palsa_N3_3 | ecosystem: Environmental > Terrestrial > Soil > Palsa > Peat permafrost | place: Sweden...
ATCAGGAGCCTGGACCCGACCGGCCGGGGCCGGAAGCGGTGGACGAACCGGTGGAAGGCCGCCCTGAACGCCTTCGACATCACCTTTGACGGCCGCCTGACCGCGGGACGTAAGTAACAAAAGTGAAAGAAGTTACACCGTTAAGTTGACAGACCCGCCGGGCCCGGTCCCAGAGCGATTCTTGCTGACGGGTAGTGGCTGTGGCCCGTCCGGCGTGGAATTCTGGGCATGAAACGTCGCCCCCGTACAGCGGCCACACACCGTGTGGCCGCTGCACCGGGTGTTGTAACGGGGCTGTGCGGCCGGGGTGTCAGGAGGTGACGAGGTAGAAGGAGGTGGCGAAGAGGGTGCAGGGGCCGCTGACCGATGAGGTCCCGTCGCCGGTGACGTTGCTGCCGGGCTCAGGGATGAAGAAGCCTCCCATGTTGGCCTTGCATTCGCCCTGGATGCGCCAGACCTGGGATGCGGGCCGTGCAGTGCAGGTCATCGACTGGGCGGTGCCGCTGATCCAGGTGAACGCGCAGTCGAGCGGGACGTTGCCGCCCAGGATGGTCTCGGTCCCAGTGCCGGGTGAGAGGGTGACCGACGGTGTGGTGCTGGTGATCACGATGCTGAAGGACTTGCTGGTGCCGTACTGGTGCTCATTGACCAGCGGGATTGCAAAGTCGGGGTAGACGGTTTGCCCTGCGGGGATGATCACCTCGCCGGTGGCCGGGGTGTTGAAGTCGGTTCCGTTGACGGCAGTGCCGTTGACGATCTTGTAGAAGATGTCCAGGGCGCCCGAGGTGGACCCGGTGCGGGTGAACTGGACGTACAGGTCGTTCTGCTGCTGCTCGTTGCAGGTGCTGGCCGAGCTGCAGAACTGGAGGTACTGGTTCGCCGAGCCGCTGGAGACGCCTGCAGTGTTGCTGGTGGCGTAGGCGGGCGAGGCCGCGGTGAGTCCGGCGGCCAGCAGGCTGGCTGCAGCCAGCCCGGTCAAGAGGAGGCGAGTGCGCATGTGGGGGTCCCTTCCGTCGTGACTGCCAGGTAACCCAAAGTCAGCCCCCGGCTCTCACGCGCAACGTAACATCCGGCGTTCCAGCCCCCAAGACCCAGCGGCAATGTCCGCAAACTGGAACAAATCACCTGGTGTCCTGCACCTGAAATTGGTGAAGTAAATTCTTTGGCCTTATCGTCGGCGGCAGGCACGATCTTCTGCTGGTACCGGGCTAGGGATTCCAGGATCTCCTCGGCGGCAGGCAAACCTGACCTCGAACAAGATTTATGCCGCACTCGGCTACCAGCCGGTAGCCGACATGGCCAACCTTGTCATCGCCCGCTGACGCCGACCGATTCGCGGCAGATCCGGACGCCCGCTGGGGCGCTTCCCCACTCCCGCTCAGCAGTCAAATGCTGACCAGCAGATGTCGTTCCGCAAACGCTGGTCGTCAAGCACGAGCTCGCGAATGGCCTCCGGGAGCCGGTCACGCTGCCATTGGCACTCGAGTCGCCCTGCGGCCTCGCTCTCGCCTTCGGGTGCGGAAGCACGTGCGGCCTTGATCGCATAGGCGGCCGCACCGAGTTCGTGCGCGGCGACGTGTGCGACGGCCCCGGCCTGGCCAGCAGCGTACGCGGCATGCCGTGCTGTCCCTCGCAGGTTTCTGGCTGCGCCCATTGCATGGCCGCCCGCCGCCCGAGCCTGCATCATCGTGACCTCACCACGCACCCAGGCGCGAGCGTGCTCGATCGCTTCGCGTGGTCGTGGGTCATCAGGCTGAGCCGACTCGAAAAGGTGAAGGACGTGCTCTGCGCACGACGCCGCCCAAAGAGCAAGGAGATGGTGATCCGAATCAGTGAGGGTCCCACCGCGGCGAATCGTCACGAAGCGAGGGTCCCGAACCTTCGGAAGGATCATTGGCTGGGCGCTCCCCTCTGCCTGTGTCCGTCCAACCCTCGGGGCACCGAGGAGACAGGCCGCGCCCTTAACCGTAACGTCGTTCCAGCATCTGAGCGGCCCTTCGGTGTCGTGCGGTCGGCTGGACACCCACCGTCTTGTACTCGGCAGTTCCGTGCTTTCACTCTTCGCGGCAGAAGCGGGCACTCGCGCCAAGCGCGGCGTTGCATAAATATACGGTCTGGCCACATGCCTGCCAGGCCTTAGTCGGCATTGTCAACAGTGCGAAGAGCTCTTGATAACCGCGCGCCGACCCGCCGTTAGGTATGGATGTTTACCTCGGCGAGGAGCGCCGATTTCGCTGTCTGCTCAAAGCATGCCGCGGAACCGCCCATCGCGCCGGCCGGAACGGCATGTGCGCCGGCCTCTCGTAGGTACGGGCCGCGGATGCCGCTCATCTGCCCGCCGCCGGTCTCGGCGACACTGGCTGCCAGCCCCGGCAGGCCGACGTTCTTCTCCAGGTCCGGCGCCCACTTATACGGGCCGAGCGCTGCCGGCAGCCACCGGGCAATCCTGCACATCGCCCGCTTATGCGCTGCGCCGGCGGCGATGAGGATCCCGGCGCCTCCAGACCGCGCCTCGCGCTCGTCCGCAGCAAAGGTGAGCTCATTCCCGCAGGCCGGAGCGGGGGACGGCGCGCTGATTACGAGTTCTATGGTCAGCGGTCCTGACGTGGCTGCGGGATTGCCCGCGAACTGCGGGTTGGTGCTACGGTGCGTCAGCAGGTCCGCTGAGACCACACAGTCAGGGCACGGATTCACGCACAGAAACAGGGCTCGCCGGCCCCGTACCTCGGGGATTGTCGGCCGCGTAGGGCTGGCTTTACCCTAAGTTGCCGGATGGGCATGATTGGGGATCAGGTGTCCGAGTCGCCTGCGGCGCCCTTTGGCAGCTTGCTGCGCTCGCTGCGGCTGGCGGCTGGCCTGACTCAGGAAGAGCTGGCGGACGCCGCCAAGCTCAGCTACCGGTCCATCAGCGACCTGGAACGCGGGCTCAGCCGGTCGCCGCGCCGGGGCACCACCTCGCAACTGGCAGCGGCTCTGGGGCTATCCGGAGATGATCGGGTCGGCTTCGAGGCTGCCGCACGAGGACGCGTCTCCGCGGCCGGGCGTGCGGGTCCCCCGCCGCTGCCCGGGGGCAGCGCCGCTGGGCAGGCGGCTCCCCCGCTGGTGATCAGGTACTCGCTGCCTCCGGATGCGACATTCACCGGCAGGGATGAGGAGCTGCGCCGCATCATGCCCGTGGCGGGCCAGGCCGGGGCCGGTGGGGTGGTGGCGATCCACGCGATCGGTGGGATGCCCGGGGCGGGCAAGACAGCTCTGGCCGTCCACGCCGCTCACCTGCTCCGGGACCGGTTCCCGGACCGGCAGCTGTTTATCGACCTGCACGCGCACACCCCTGGCCAGGAACCGATGACCTCCCAGGCAGCCCTGGCCGGGCTGCTCAGCGCCGTCGGTGTCGACGTCCGTCACCTCCCTGAAGATCTAGACGTGCGGGCAGGCTTGTGGCGGGATCGGATGGCCGGGCAGCAGGCCCTGCTGGTCCTGGACAACGCAGCCAGCAGCGCCCAGGTCGCCCCCTTGCTACCCGGTAGTGAGGGCTGCCTGGTGCTGGTCACTAGCCGCCGGCACCTCGCCGATCTGCCCGGGGCGGCGGTCCCGCTGGTGCTGGAAGCCCTGCCGTCAGGCCAGGCATGTGAGATGTTTGTGCGGCTGGCCCCCCGCGCCGCGGACGAGCCGGCCGAGGCGGTGGCAGAACTGGCTCAGCTGGCCGGGTGCCTGCCGCTGGCGATCTCACTGCTGGCCCGCGCATACGCACGGCACCCGTCCTGGACCCTGGCCGAACTGACCGCTGAGACCCAGGCGCGCATGCTCACCCTGGCGGCGGAAACGGACAGCGTCGCCGCCGCGTTCGAGGTGTCGTACCGGTACCTCGCACCCGGCCAGCAGGAATTGTTCCGCCTTCTCGGTTTGCACCCGGGCGCTACCATCGACGCCTATGCTGCCGCTGCGCTGGCCGGTAGCATTTTGCCCGACGCCGCCCGGCAGCTAGATGCCCTGCATGGCGAGGGACTGCTGACCGAGGTCAGTTACCACCGGTATCGCATGCACGACCTGATCCGCGGCTACGCTCGCGATCTCGCCGCCGCCGTCCCTGTCGCAGACCGAGAGCAGGCACTGGACCGGCTGCTGGACTACTACCAGCACACCGCGGAGATCATCGAGACCCGGCTGGCCCGCCGGGCCCGTACTAGCCCGGCCCCGGCGGCACCGCCAGCCGCCGTCCCCGACCTGCCCGATCAAGCCCGGGCGCTGACATGGGCACGGACCGAACGTACCAGCCTGCTGGGCTGCCTAGATCACGCCACCGGGACCGGTCAGCACGCCCGGATAGTAGCCCTGACCGCGGCGCTGTCCGCTTTCCTGCGCATCGATGGCCCCTTTGCCGACGCCGTCGTCCGGCACGCCGCCGCCGTGCAGGCGGCCCGGTACCTTGGCGACCGGCCCGGTCAGGCCAACGCCCTCACCGGCCTGGGGATGATGCGGCGGGTGACCGGGGACTATCCCGGTGCTGCCGAGGCGCTGCAGGAAGCGCTGAGCCTGTCCCGTGGTCTCGGCGACCGGCCCGGTCAGGCCAACGTCCTCCTTCACCTCGGAGCCGTGCGGTGGCAGACAGGAAACTACCCGGGCGCGGCCCAGGTGCTGCAGGAGGCATTGAGCCTGTCCTGCGACCTCAACGATCGGCTCGGCCAGGCCAACGCCCTCAGCTATCTGGGAGCCGCGCGGCGGCTTAGCGGCGACTATACGGGCGCGGCCGGTGCCCAGGAGGAAGCGCTGGAACTCTACACCAGCCTCAGCGACCGCGGCGGCCAGGCCAACGCCCTCCTCAACCTTGGGATCGTGCGGCGCGCGACCGGCGACTGCCCCGGTGCGGCCCAGGCGCTGCAGGACGCGCTCAGACTTTACCGCAACCTCGGCGACAGGGGAGGTGAGGCCGAAACCCTCAATGAAACAGGGACGCTGCACCGGGTCCGCGGCGACTACTCGGCGGCCACGATCTCCCACCACCAGGCCCTGGACCTAGCCCGTGAGCTCGGCAGCTTCTGGGACGAAGCCCACGCACTAGCCGGCCTGGGCCGCTGCTCCCTGGCCGTCGGCCGAGCAGCCGACGCGGAGACAACCCTGCAGCAAGCGTTGAAGATCTTCCGTCAAGCCGGCGCAGCTGAGGCCGACGGCATTTCCGCCGAACTGGACGCCTTCACGCAAGCCGGACCGGCCAGCACCGCCAGCAATGTCCCTCAGCCCCTCAGTCCCTCAGGCAGCACAGCCACGCACCCCGCCGACCAGGAGGCGAGCACGTTTGCCGACGATCTCGGCTACCAGAACGTCTCCCGCGGCTTGCGCCAGAACCTGGGATTCGCCGACCTCATCGACGGCGATCCCGGCAGTGCCCGCCGCTGCTTCCTCGACAGCCTGGAAACCGACCGGATCACCGGTGTCACGGCGTATGTCCACGGCGGGCTCCTCGGCCTGGCCCTGGCGGCCGGCGCGGACGACGACCCTGCCGTCGCCGCCACCCTCCACGGCACCGCCGACGCACACTACGAGCGGGCCGGACGCCCTTTCGAGGTCCCCGAAGCGGGGCTGCGCGACGGCGACCACGCCCGGCTGCGCGCCACGCTGGGCGATGCCGCGTTCGAGGCCGCCTATACCCGCGGCCGAACGCTCAGCCGGTCCGACGCCATCACCCTGGCCATCGCCGCGGCCGGGCCCGGTCCCGCGGCCGCATCCGCCAGCGTGCCGCTCTCGGAACGAGAGCGGGAGATCCTGGCCCTGCTGGCCGGCGGGGCGACCGACGCCCAGATCGCCGCGCGGCTGTTCCTGTCGGTCAACACGGTCCGATCCCACCTGGAGCGGATCCGTGACAAGACCGGCGCCCGCCGCCGCCCCGACCTGGTCCGCTACGCCATCCAAGCCGGCATCCAGGCGATCGCCCCTGCTACCTGAAAGCTGGATACCTGGCCCGTTGCGGTCCGCGCCCAGGCAGTGAACGGGCCGTTCGGCGGGCACGCCCGCCACAATGCCATCAAGCGCACCTTCCCAGCTCCCGCAGTTCGGCCTCCACGGCAGCCATGCCCTCCACCTGCTTTCACCTTCCCGCCCACGGAGGACGGCCGCCTGTATCGCTCAAGAGCTCATCCCGCCGCCCCGGTCGTAGGCGGTAGGCGCTGGCCCCGCTTGACGATGACGAAGTTCTCAGTCAGATCAAGTCTGCGTTGCGCGATGGCCAACTGGCCTTACTTCGGGCCGGTCTGCGTGGCTTTGTCAACCTGATCCATTTCAGAGTGCTACGGCCAGTCTGCGCAACGGAGGTCCCAAGGACGGGATGATCTTGGCCTCTTACCCGTACTCAGGACCTCTGCTGTTTGCCGAGTTCGCCGGGCTCGACCTCCCGGTCTTGGGCCGGATAGAGGCTAGTTCCAGCGAGAGGTGGCGAGCCCGCCAGTGGTCCTGGCGGGTGCTGGGCTCATGTCACGGTCAGGGTTGCAGTACCCGAGGAGCTGGCATAGCCGCCACCACCAGAGTATGTCCCGGTCACGGTGTCGGTTCCCGCTGGCGCATTGGTGGCCCCGCAGGCGGCGACGCCACCGGACAGGACGGCCGTGCACAAGGTGGTGGAGCCGGTGGTGAGGGAGATCGTCCCGGTGGGCGTGCCGGTACCCGAGCCCGGGGTGACGACGACCAGGTAGACGACCCTGGTGCCAGCCGCGACTGTCGTCGGCTTAACGGTCACCGAGACTGTGGTGGGGTTCGTCAAACCCGCCTCCGCTGCTCCGATGGTGCAGCGGGTCTCACCTTGCCCGGGCCGGGCGACGCCGCGCTGGTCAGTGCCCGGGCACACCGCAACCCCCCGCAACGTGACGGAACCGGGAATCACATCTGCGGCCGGGCTGGTGGTGCCGGGCAGCAGGGTTTGCGTCGGGCCGCCGTTGCTGGCGAGAGGTCCCAGGAGCGGGTTCTGGTTCACCAGGTCGGTCGCGGCGGTGAAGGCGCAGGCGCTGCCGTTCGTGTCGTTGGTCAGGTTGTACCCGGCGCTAGACAGGCTCGCAGCGTCGTACGCGTAGCAGTTGGCCGCGGTGTTGCCGGCCACGATCGTGGCGCCGAGGGTGGCAGTGTCGCCCTGGCCGCTATAGATGCCGCCCCCGGTGTTCCCCGAGATGGTGCTGGCAATGACCGTCATCGTCCCGATGTTGTAGATGCCGGCGCCAACACTGGTGGACGAGTCGCCCGAGTTCTTCGTGATAGTGCTGTCGATGACAGTCGTGGTGCTGCCGTAGTAGTTCAAGATTCCGGCGTATGGTTCCGCCAAAGTAGCGTTCCCCGAAACGGTGCTATCGGTGAGCGTGAGGCCGCCTTCGCTGTTGAAGAGGCCCAGAGCGCCGTGCTCGATGGTCAGGTCGTTAATAGTTACGCCGGCCACATTGACGCGGACGACGGTCCCGCTCGCCGACCCGTCCAGGACCGCAGGCGAGCCGGCCGGGCCACCAGGCCACGTGGTGATGGTGACCGGGGACGAGATGCTCAGGTGGTCGTCGATCGTGCCCGAGACCTCGATAGTGGCGCCGGAGGCGGCCTGGGTGAGGGCGTAGCTGACGGTGGCGCAAGGACTCGCCGACGACGTGCAGGTGCCGCTGTCGAGACCTCCCTGCGACACGTACAAGGTCGTCGGCGCAGCGGCCTGCGCGGCGGCAGGGACCAACACGCCCAAGGCCAGCGCCGCCAAGGCCCCCAGCGCCGTCGCCACGTATCGTCGTGCCGGCCCGCCAAGGCAACCGCCTGACACTGCCAGGGCCTCGCGCTGTCCGCGCGGAACCTCAGCAGTGCTGAGGTGCTCTGAGTGTGTTCTTCGTATCGATCCCATGTCTGCCCCTCTGATTCACAGTCCCCGCCCATGTGGCGGAGGAGTAGACCCAGCCTGCGCCCGGCCGGAACTCGACAGCAGGGGCCGGACGGCCCCATCGAGCACGGCAGGTATGGGCGACCGGCCCACACCTGCCGTGAGGCCGGTCGCATCGGAGCAGCGAAGGGCCGGAGGTGCCTGGGTTCGGTCGCCAGGGGCGTTCGGCTCACGGCGGGCATCTCGCACGCGAGGACTTTGACCCCGGCCACGGTAACGCCCGGATAGCTTCTCCTCCCTGGCCGCCGGTGTGATGGCTTGGAAAGATATGGCTGACCATCCGAAGTTGGCTGGGTATCCGATAGCTCCGAACTGGTCAATCTGCGCGTGCCTGGCCGCCGGAAGTGCAACGGCACTAACCGCGCCGAATCGATCTGGCTCTATGCGTTCCTCAAAAGGTTGCGTAGCAATTGCTGCAGCGACGTTAGGGGATGAATCATGGAAGATTATGCATGCCTGTGCATAAACGCGGGCGGCAGCGACGACCTCATTTCGGCATGTGCGGTAAATCAGCCAGCACGCCGGCGCAAGCCGAGAACGCGCACCGGGCCAGCGGCGGGCGGCAGGATGTTCGATCCGACGGTGCAGAGCGGGATAGTTAACGAAGGCGTCAGCAGCGTAAGGAGCTTCGCGCGGGCAGGCTCTTCGGCGGGCACGCGGACCCTGCGCTCCCCATGCGGTCCGTCGTCCGCGGCCGGACGGGACCCACCAGCGGGCACCGGGGGGCATGCTGCGGCGTCCGTCTCGGCGGACGGGCACGGTCCGGCGGTCATTTCTCGGTCATGGTGATGCCTTTGAAGTCTCTTGCCTGCGGAAACACCGGGCTGCGGATGATGGGCCACAGGAAGAGAGCCACGACCATGACCGCACCGCAACCGCGTTCCCCGCAGCCCAAGCAGCTGGGCGCCGGGATACTCCAGCCCGAGATCACCTCGTTCGCCCTGCGGCTGGCCGCCGAGGGCAAGGCAGCCAAGACGATCCGGACCTACGCCGAGGCGGTGCAGTGGTTCGCCGCCGCCCGCCTGCCCGGACGGGCCAGCTGGGAGCAGGTGGACCGGCAGGACATCCAGCAGTGGATGGCGCGACTGCTGGACTGGTACAGCAGCGCTTATGCCAGCAACCAGTACCGTGCCCTGCAGCAGTTCTTCAAGTGGCTGGCCGCCGAAGACGAGCTGCCCGACCCCATGCAAGGGCTGCAGCCGCCGCGGGTCACCGACAAGCTGGTCCCGGTCTTCACCGGCCAGGAGCTGGCCCGGCTGGACCATGCCTGTGCGGGCCGCAGCTTCGCGGAGCGCCGCGATACCGCGATCATCGCGGTGCTCCGGGCAACCGGGCTCCGGCTGGCCGAGCTGGCCGGCCTGCGGTATGACCCCGGTGACTTGCGGCGCAGCGACATCGACCTCGGGCAGCGGGAGATCACCGTCCGCGGCAAGGGCGGCAAGGACCGCATCGTCAAGATCGGCCACCAGACCGCCCGGAGCCTGGACCGGTACCTCCGCGCCCGCTCCCGGCACGCCCAGGCCTGGCGGCCGCAGCTGTGGCTGGGCGCAGGCAACCGGGAGCCGCTGACCGCCGCCGGCATCTACCAGATGATCACCCGCCGCGGCCACCAGTGCGGCGTGGACGCCTACCCGCACCGGTTCCGGCACCACTTCAGCCACACCTGGCTGGACCGCGAAGGCCCCGAGGGCGACCTGATGGAACTCAACGGCTGGACCTCCCCGCAGATGCTCCGCCGCTACGGTGCCAGCGCCCGCAGCGCCCGCGCCCGCCGCACCTACGACCGCATCATGACCGACACCTGAAACCGTCGGCCTGACCATGTGTGAGGTATTCGCTTAGGCGAACCTGAACGTGAGAGATATTCATTTCTCACGGGCGAACTCATGGCGATGGGTACGCGGTAGGGGTTGCTCACGCGCGGCCTAGCTTGTCGAGGTTTGCCAGCAGGCGTTCGCCGAAGGCGGGCATGCCCCGGGCCTGGAGGTAGGTGGCTATGTCCCGGGCTGTCATAGTCGGCCCGGATCTGCCGGTTCGCCCGGCGACGGCGTGGACCGCGCTGACGACCTGGCCGGGGTAAAGGTCGAGTGAGTCGAGCAGGAACTCATCCAGGGACTGCCTGATCAGCGGCGCGGGCAGTGCGCCGGACGGGAAATCGGCGACGTTGTCAGTGACGATGACGTCGGCGCGGCCTGCTCGTGCCGCTGCCACCACGTGGCGGTCACCCGGATCCGGTAGCTGGACGGCATCGAGGAGCGGTTCCCAATCCGTCACGAGCGCATCGGGAAAGGACGTCTCCATCTGCCGGAACAGCCGGACCAGGTAGGCATCCGTCTCCTCTGATGCTACGCCTCGCCTGGCTTGCAGCAGGCGCAGGGTGCGGTCGAGTTCGGCAAGGATCTCCGAGCTCCACAGGGGCCGGTAGACGCCCGCGGAGGCGACCTCGAGCAGCACGTCGCGGGCCCGGCTGGGTACCAGGACGCAGGTGTCGAGCAGGGCGCTGACCACTCCTGGTTAGTCCTGTGAGGCTCGGCGGGCGGCTTTCAGCGCCGCTTTCACCTCGGCGGGATCGGTGTCATACAAACCGAGACGTTCTGTGTCGGCGACCATATCCGCGAGGGCAAGTTCGGCCTGGCTCCGCTGCCGTCTGCGGTAGTCAAGGAGGTCATTGAGCCGTACCTTGCGGTGGCGGCTGGGCTTGTCGAAGGGGATCACGCCGGTCTCCAGCAGCCGGACCAGCGTGGTGCGCGAGATCCGCAGCAGGTCTGCTGCTTCCTGGGTGGATAGGGTCAGGTGCTGCGGGGCCACCGTCACCGCCAGGCCGGCCTTCATGGCCGCGGCGACCTGGAGGAGCACCCCGAACATCGACTCAGGAAGCTCCACGCTCTGCCCGTCCGGGCCGACCAGCCGCGGCCGGGCACCGGCCGGCCGCCCGCCACGGTCCCGCAAGGCGCTGAGGAAATCGATGATCTCCGCATCGTCCGCGCGCGGAAGATAGGTCTCGTCGTGTACCGGTTCATCCCTCGCTGTCGCCGTCATGATGTCATCCCGAACGATCAATACGAGCATGCCGCTCGTTTTGATCGATTCTAGCTGTGATACCCGGGGACCGCAATCACCGCACTAGGCGCTGAGGCGCCCTCCGATGGACTGCGGCGGCTGATGAGATGGCCGGGCTTCAGCACCCAGGGCATCGCTGTCTGCTCACGTGCGGCGATGCGAACCTTATGGCGCCAAGCGCAGGCCTGGCGAGCCCCACAGAAATCCCACAAGTCCGCGTCCCGCGGCGCCCCCACAGACATCCCACGGACACGGCGGCATTCCGCGGCACACTCCGGCACTCGTGCTAAAATAGAGACGAAAACGGCCTTTGAACAGGCGAAACGCAGGT
>Ga0302184_10002671_pt1 | contig 11271 bp, 8 predicted proteins | sample I_Palsa_N3_3_FD_200233 | JGI IMG/M metagenome (GOLD analysis project Ga0302184, IMG submission 200233) | Peat permafrost microbial communities from Stordalen Mire near Abisko, Sweden - I_Palsa_N3_3 | ecosystem: Environmental > Terrestrial > Soil > Palsa > Peat permafrost | place: Sweden: Abisko...
AGGAGACCCGCCACGAATTGCACGGTGCGCTCCTCGATCAGGTCCTTGTCGTAGTCGAGCGTGGCCACATGGAAGCTGCGCTCCATCACGATGCGCTCGATCGGGCCCGTGACCTCTTCGACCAGTCGATCACCCGACGCCGGGGCGACCACGTGGTCCTGGGTGCTCGAGAAAAGCAGGATCGGGCACGTCAGCGAGCCCAATCCCGCCTCGACGTCAGCCGCCGCGGCGAACAACGACCGCGCCGCGCGCAGCGGGAGCTCGGGGTAGGCCGATTCGACCGCACCCTCGAGGGCGATATCGGAACCCACCCCGGGCGCCAGTTCGTCCCCGCCGTCGATGAGCGAGTCGATGAAGGCCACCGTGTCCGCGTCGGGCGGCACGACGAGCGGATTGACCAGCACCAGTCCGGCGATCTCGGGGTGTCGTTCACCGAGCCAGAGGCTCAACGTCCCCCCCATGGAGAGCCCCACCACGACCACCGACTCGCACCGCGCCGCCAGGGCGACGTAGGCCGCTTCGGCGGCCGCTGACCAGTCCTCCCAGCGGGTGGGCACCATGTCGGCCACCGCCGTCCCGTGTCCGGGCAAGAGCGGAAGCTCCACGGTCAAACCGGCGCCCGCCAGGGCCTCCGCCAGCCCGCGCATCGACTGCGGATTGCCGGTGAACCCGTGCAGGACGAGCGCGCCGCGCCCGTCGCCCGAGGCGGAATATGGCTCAGCGCCAGGAAGAATGGGGGGCGTCACGCTTGGCCATGCTACCGGCGAGCCGACTATCGTTCCGCCGATCAGGGCGGCCCCGCCGGAGATCCGGCGTCACGCCCGCAATCAGTTCGAGCCGAAGACGAAGGAGCATCTCGATGCCGTACCCGTTCTTGAGCGACGAGTGGTTGGAAGAAGCCCGTCGAATCCGCTCCGAGTACGAAGGGAAGTCCCTGCCCTTCCCCCACGCAGTGCGCATGAACCTCGTCGTGACCGATGTGCCCTTCGGTGACAGGGACATCGATGCCCATGTGAACACCTCAGGCGGTGACCTCGTGCTCGACGTGGGTCATATCGAGAACCATGACCTCAAGGTGACGGTCGACTACGACACCGCCAAGGCGATCCTGATCGAGGGGAACCCCCAGGCCGGCATGCAGGCCTTCATGGCCGGCCGGATCAGGGTGGAAGGCGACATGGCGAAGCTGATGGCCCTCCAGGCCGCCCCCGTCGGGAGCGACTCCAGCGCCGCCGAGATGGCCGCCCGCCTCCGGGAGATCACCGAGTAAAGCTGCTGGCCTCACCCGGCCTGCAGCGCCGGGTCGCCGGTAACGGTGGGGTCGGCCGACCGGGCCGGTTCGCTCCCACCACCGCCGCGGGCCAGCGGCCGCATGAAGAGCGCGCACAGAACGGCCAGGCCGGCGACGAGGGCCGCAACCCAGAAGCCGATCTGGAAGCTGTGCAGGAGCTTCGTGCTGTGATGCACGTTCTGCAGCCCGGCATGGCGGGAAATTGACTCCTGCAAGGTCAGCACGACCTGTATCCCGGCCACCTCTCCCACCTGGGAGGACATCAGCTGCGCCGCGCTCATCACCCCGTATTCGGAAGCAGCCACCTCGTTGGCCATGGTCGACGAAGCGGCCGGGAGGGAGATGCCCATCCCGAGACCGGAGAGCGCCAGGGCCACGATGATGATGCCGAGGCCCGACGACGGCGCCAGTGTGGCAAACACCACCATGGACACCAGGACCGAGGTGGCGCCGACGACGGCGGCGCGGCGTTCACCCGTCCGCACTGTCATGTAGCCGGCGATCGGTGAGCTCAGCGCGAAGACCAGCGGCCGCGCCACGGAGACGAACCCCACCTCGGAGACGCTGTAGCCGTAGACCTGTTCCATGAGCAACGGGAAGAGGAAGAACGCCCCGAAGTAGGCGAAATTCGAGAACCCCTGCAGGCCCATCGGAAAGACGAAGTTGCGTCGGCGCCAGTACCTGGTCGGGATCAGCGGGGTGGCGAACGTCAGCTCGCGCCAGACGAAGAGCCCGATCAACCCGATCGCCGACACGCCGGAGACGACCACCCCGACCGAATCCCAGCCGACGATGGGACCGATGCTGAGAACGAGCATCGCCGCGGTGACCGCACCGGCCAGGCTCCAGCTGCCGACCCAGTCCATGCCCTCCCACGACTTCTCGGCGCCCCCGCTGCCGGCCGGCTCCACCCCGGGCCCGCGGTGCGCCCGGTGACGCGAGGGCAACAAGAGCGCCACCACCACGGCGGCGATCACCAGGAGGATCAGTTGTCCCCAGAACAGCGCTCGCCAGCCCAGGTACTGGATCACCGGTGAACCCAGGGTGACGCCGAGGACAGGTCCACCTGCGCCGACGAGCGTCCACCACCCGAGCGCCTTGACCCGCTCTTCTCGTCCGAAGAGTTGGAGTATCAGGGCCATCGAGGCGGTCCCCGTCGCGGCCCCTTGCACCCCGTCGAGCGCGCGCCCGACGAGGAGGACGCCCACATTGGACGCCGTCGCCGTGACGACGGCGCTCACCATGGCGCCGGCGAGCCCGAAAAGGTACAGCCGGCGGTGACCGAAGAGGTCGCCCGCCTTGCCGAAGAACGGCGCCGCCAGGCCGAAGGCCAGCAGTGGCCCCGTGGACGCCCATGTCAGGACGGAGAAGTTGGTGTGAAAATCCCCCTTGACGGTGGGCAGCGCGACCACGAAGACCGTGAACGTGATGTTGAGCGAGAGCAGCCCGGCCAACAGCGCGGTGAGCGCCCACCACCGGTAGCGGGGGCTGCGCTCGGCCCGACCGGCCACCCGCATCCGCAACATGACGGGCCAACTGGGGTCCACCGACGCTTCGGCTCCGCTGGCGCCCATGGCCGCACCGCCGGGGTCCGTCTTCGGGTCGAGGAGGAGATCGGGACGCTCCGGGGGCGGATTCTCCACCGAGGGGACCCTACTGGGGGCAGACCGGGCCTCCCTCGTCTGCCGACAACGGCGCGGTCAACGGAAGCGGCGTGACCACCAGTTCGGATCGCGCCCGTGCGCATGAAAGTGATTGGGGATCTGCCGCATCACGCGATCGACGGCCCATCCCTCCGGCCCGAATCGCGCGTCGGCCACCAGGCTCAGCTGCGCCAACATATAGGCGACGTCCTCTTCGGGAGGCACCGGGCCATGGTGTTTCCACACCACCATCGGCACGTCGCAGATTTCGCAGTCCGCCACCCAGCACACGTCGTCCTCGTGGTGCCAGGGCGAGATGTGCGCCGCCTCACACAGGTCGCACGCCGGGTCGAACGGGAGGGCCACGCGCCGCTACTGGGCCAGGATCGAGACCGCCGAACCGTCCGGGACGGTGGTGCCGGTGGCGGGATCGGTGCCGACGGCGGTCCCGTTGGGATTGCCCTGCACGCCGGTAACGTCCAGCCCGTCAGCCTGCAGGACGCTGGTGGCCTGCGGGACCGACTCACCGATCACGTTGGGCACCTGGGTGGTGGGCGGCCCGGTTGACACCGACACGGTGACCGTGGACCCGTACGGCGCCAGCGTCCCGCTGGGCGGGTTCAGCGCGATCACGTCGCCCGCCGGGATCGTGTTGTTGGCCGCGCCCACCTCGGTGCCGGTGAGCCCGACCGCCTGCAGCAGGACCAGGGCGTCGTTGTAGGTGTCGGTCTGGGAGATGGACGTGGGGACGGCCACCGGCTCGTGGCCGCGCGAGGGGACCATGTCGATGGTGGACCCGTACGGCGCCTTCGTGGGATTCTTCTTCCCCGCCAACGACCACGAGATCAACAGGCTGTTGGCCACGTTGTTGTCGTACTGCGCCGCCACGCAGTCACCCTTGAGGTGCGCGTTCTGCAGCGTGACGATCGCTTGCGCACACGTGAGTTTGGCGAGAGACGGCACCGCCACCGCCGGCGGGCCCAGCGAGGGCACCACCGAGATGATCGAGCCCTGCTTGATCACCTTGCCGGCCAGGGGCTTCTGGGAGAGGATCACGTTGTTGCCGACGGTGATCGACTTCACCCCCTTCCCCACCTTCAGCGTGAAGTGGTCCTTGGCCGCCGTGGCCTTGGCCTGGGTGAGCGTCTGCCCCGAAAGGGCGGGGACTGGGCTCGACGCCGTGAACACCTTTTCGTGCCACGCCAGCAAGCCGCCGGCGACCAGGGCCAGGACGACAACCGACACCCCGATGATCCAGCCCAGCTTGCGACGGTTCTTCGGCCGCACGGCCACCACGTGCCCGTTGGCCGACGGAGAGCCCATCTTGCGCGATGCCCCGGGTTCGGCGTCGAAGATCTCACCGGGGCCGGCCCTCGTCCCGATCGGGGCCGGCTTGGCGGCCGGTGCGACCTGGGTGAGCTCGGAAACGGGGGGAGCCCGGAATCCATTGACCGGCGCCGGCGCCACATGGTCCGGCGGGTGCAGGGCGAGCGGCTCGGGCGTGGGCAGTGCGCTCGCCAAGGCGCCCAGCCGGGCCGCGAAGCCAGCCGCGTCGAGGCGCGCCGAGGCCTGCGGCGCCGCGGCCCGCGCCAGCACATCGTCCAGCGGCCCGAGAGCCTCATGGGGCGGCAGCGGCATCCCGACGCGTGCCGCCACCGTGCCGATCGTCGTGTCGGTCACAAAGGGCACCGTGCCCGACAGCGCTTCGTAGAGCACCAGGGCCAATGAGTACACGTCGGCCCGGCCGTCCACCGGCTTGCCCTCCGCCGACTCGGGCGACATGTACCGCGCCGTCCCCACCATCGCCCCCGCCGGCTCGGTGTACGACGCCTCGGCCAGAGCGCGGGCGACCCCGAAGTCGGCCACGCGCACCCGGCCCTCTTCGTCGAAGAGGAGGTTGGCGGGCTTGATGTCGCGGTGGACGAGACCTCTGGCGTGCGCATAGGCCAGGCCTTGCGCAACCTCGGTCCCGAGATGGGCGGCCTGTGAATGGCTCAGGCGCACGCCCCGGTCGAGCAGGTCGCGCAGGGAGCCGCCGCCGAGATACTCCAGAACGAGGTACGGGCCGTCGGTGTCCTCGCCCCAGTCGAAGACCCGCAGCACGTGCGGATGGTTGAGAGAGGCGACGGAACGGGCCTCGGCCCCGAATCGCTTCAGGAACGCTTCGTCCGTCGCCAATCCGGGCTGCAGGACCTTGACCGCCACGTGACGTTGCAAGGACACGTCTTCGGCCAGGAAGACGTGAGCGGAGGCGCCAGTGCCCAGGGCGGAGAGCAGCCGGTACCGCTTCCCAAGGACCCGGCCGATGGAATCAGAGATGAGGGGCATCGGGACACCCGTAGGCTACTGACCCGAGGCGCGTCTCCGGTGGACACTCCGCCAATTATTCAGGGAGGGCGCCCGACTCGAGCAGGGCCTCGAATTCGTCCGCGGGCACGATGGGGATCCCCAGCTCCTCGGCCTTCTTCAACTTGCTCGCCCCCGGCGCATCACCCACGACCAGTGCAAAGGTCTTTTTGGACACGCTGCCAGGGGATTTCCCGCCCCGGGCCAGGATCGATTCCTCCGCCTCCTCCCGCGTGAAGCCCGGCACGGAGCCCGTCACCACGACGGTCAGACCGCCGAGCGTCTGTGGGAGTCCCGCGTTCGGGGCCCCCGCAGCGTCCCCGCCACCGGGTGCACCCACACCGCCCGGCGCTCCCGGCTCCTCGGTGGTGACACCGGCGGCGACCAGGCGCTCGATCACCGCCCGGTTTGTCGGCATGGCCAGGAACTCGGCGATGCTGGCGGCGATCACGCCCCCGATGCCCTCCACGGCGGCGAGCTCGCCTTCGGTGGCCGACATGATGGCGTCGAGGGTGCCCAAGCCACGGGCGACGGCGCGTGCCCCCGTCGGTCCCAGATGGCGGATCCCGAGCCCGACCAGCAGCCGGCTCAGCGGCTGGGCGGTGGACGCTGCGATGCCGTTCACGAGGTTGGCCGCCGACAGGGAGGCGAACCGTTCGAGCGCGGAGAGCTGTGGCACCGTCAGCGCGTACAGGTCGGCGGGATCGGCGATCAACCCGGCGGTCGTCAGTTGGCCGACGCGTTCCTCGCCCAGGCCCTCGATGTCCATGGCCGAGCGGGATGCGTAGTGGGCGATCCGCTGCACGCGCTGCGCCGGGCAGTCGATGTTGGTGCAGTACGTGTCGCTCTCACCCTCCAGGCGCACCAGCGGCTGGCCGCAGGATGGGCACACGGTGGGGAACTTCCACCGTGGCTTGCGCCGCTTGGGCACGCCGGGTCCGGCGAGGACCGGACCGACGATCTCGGGAATGACGTCTCCCGCCTTGCGCACGATCACGATGTCACCGGGACGGACATCCTTCACCCGCACCTGGTCCTCGTTGTGCAGCGTGGCCACCTCCACCGTCGAGCCCCCGACGAAGACGGGCTCCATGCGCCCGAAGGGCGTCGCCCGGCCGGTGCGGCCGATCGATACCAAAATGTCGAGCAGCTTCGACGTGCGCTCCTCGGGTGGGAACTTGAATGCGATGGCCCAGCGGGGCGCCCGGGATGTCGCGCCGAGCCGCCCGTGCAGGGCGAGATCGTCGACCTTGGTCACCACACCGTCGATCTCGTAGCCCAGGTCGTGCCGTTTCTGGGCCAGTTCCACGCATCGGGCGATCACCGCCTCGACCCCGGTCACCAACCGCGCATCGGGGCTGACCGGGAACCCGGCCTTCTTGAGGAGCACCAACGTCGCCGACTGCGTCGCCGCGGGCCAGCGGCTCCCCTTGGGGGCGCCATCGTGTTCGCCGACCTGGTAGGCCCAGAACGACAGCGGGCGGGTAGCGGTGATGGCCGGGTCCTTTTGCCGCAGGGCGCCTGCGGCGGCGTTGCGGGGGTTCACGAACAGCCGCAAGCCCGCCGCCTCTTGACGGGCGTTCATGGCCTCGAAGTCGGCGAGTGGCATGTAGATCTCGCCACGGATCTCGAGCCGCGCCGGGAACGGTCCCGCCTTGGCGTCGAGCTTCTTGGGCACCGTCTTGACGGTTGCCACGTTGGCCGTGACATCCTCGCCGGTGACCCCGTCCCCCCGGGTGGCCGCCTGGGTGAACCGACCATGCTCGTAGGTCAACGACATGGCGACCCCATCCACCTTGGGCTCGCTCGAAAACGACAGATGCGGCAGGTCCAGGTCGGGGATCTGGCGGCGCAGGCGCTCGGCCCAGGCCCGGAGGTCGGCCTCTTCGAACGCGTTGTCGAGGCTCATCATGGGGACACGGTGCCGGACGGGCTGGAACAGTCCGAGAGGCGCCGCCCCGACGGTCTGCGTCGGGGAGTCGGCCGTAATGAGCGACGGGTACGCCGCCTCTGTGTCCTTGAGCTCTCGCACCAGCAGGTCGTAGTCGGCGTCGGGGATCTCGGGCGCATCGTGCACGTTGTACAGATCGTTGTGATAGGCGATCACCGCCCGCAGCTCGGCCGCCCGGGCCGCCGCCCCTGACGGGACCTCGTCGACCACGATCAGGCGGCGATGCCGGCGCCGACGACGGCGTCCGGATCAGCGACGTCGTACAGCGCCACCGTCTGCCCGGGTGCCACCGGCCGCTGCGGCAGGTCGAACTGCACGCTCAACCCGTCGCCCGCACGGGCGACCACGCACGGGGCCGGCCGGCCGTGCGCACTGACCTGGGCCACGGCGCGGTCGCCGGGGTTGAGGGGCCGGTCGACCCAGGTGAGCGTCGCCCCGGGGAGGACCACCGAAGACGTCAATGCCTCCGCCGCGCTGCCCACCGTGACCCGGCGGGAAGGGACGTCGACCGCGACGACGTAGCGCCGGGCCCCGTCGCTCCCGTGCCCCATGCCGCGCCGCTGGCCGACGGTCACCAGCTCGACCGCGTCGACCGTGCCGACCGTCTCCCCGCTGCTGTTGGTGACCGAGCCGGGGTGGAACGCCACCTTGTCCGCCAGGAATCCCTGGCGTCCCTCGACGCTGCCGATGAAGCAGACGTCCTGGCTGTCGGGCTTGGCCGCGGTGCGCAGGCCCAGCCGGACGGCGTGGGCCCGCACGTCGGCCTTGGTCATCTCCCCGACGGGGAACACGACGCGCCCCAGCTCGGACTGACCGAGCATGGACAGCACGTAGGACTGGTCCTTGTCGGCGTCGGCACCACGCCTGAGGCGAAAGGAGCCGGCACCGGTGACCCGGGCGTGGTGGCCGGTGGCCAGCCGATCGAACCCGAGACGGTCCGATCGCTCCAGCAGCCGATCGAACTTGATCGTCCGATTGCACTCGATGCAGGGGTTGGGCGTCCGCCCCTGCGCATGCGCCTCTACATAGGGCGTCACCACGTGGGCGTCGAACTCCTCGGTCAGGTTGAAGACGTGATGGTCGATCCCGAGCTGCTGGGCCACCCGCCGTGCGTCGTCGACATCGGCCACCGAGCAACATCCCGAGTCCGAATACCCACCCCACAGCTTGAGCGTCGCCCCGACCACGTCATGACCCTGCTCGACCAGGAGCGCGGCCGCCACAGAGGAGTCGACTCCCCCGGACATGGCAACCAGCACGCGCATGCGTCCAGTGTGCCACCCCTGCTCAGGGTTCATGTCGCAACGCGGCGATCACGGCGGGGACGATGGCCAGGGCCCGGTCGACATCCGCGTCCGTGGTGTCGTGACCGAGGGTGAACCGGACGGCACCACGGGCCAGCGGGCCCGGCACACCCATGGCCGCCAGCACGTAACTCGGCTCGAGGGCCCCGCTGGCACAGGACGATCCACCCGAGACACAGACACCCCGCTCGCTCAGGGCGAGCAGGAGCTCCTCACGCTCGACGGAGCGTAGACAGAGGTGGAGGTGGCCGGCGAGGGTGGTCGCCTCGGGGGAGACGGTGCGGTGTGCGCCCGGCACCGATCGCAGCAGACCCTCGGCCAAGCGGTCGCGCAGGGCGCCGACGCGGCGCCCGGCCTCGCTGCGCTCCGCGGACGCCAGGCGCAACGCCGTGGCCAGTCCCACCGCACCGACGACATCGGGGGTTCCGCTGCGCCGCTCCCGCTCCTGACCGCCGCCGTACTGGCGCGCCACGATCGCGGTCGGTGGGCGCACGGCGAGCACCCCGATCCCGACCGGTCCCCCCACCTTGTGTGCGCTCAGCGCGACGAGGTCGGCTCCCGCCGTGCACGCGGCCAGGTCCAGGAACGACGTCGCCTGCACGGCATCGGTGAAGACCCTGGCACCGTCAGCGTGCTCCCGAACCGTCTCGATCACGCGCGCCAGCGGCTGCACGACCCCGGTCTCGTTGTTGGCCAGCATCACCGCCACCAGTGCCGTCGCGCCGTCGACCTGCTGGGCCAGCGCACCCAGGTCCACCACGCCGTTTGCGTCCACGGGCAGCTCTCGCCACGCCACGTCCTGATCGTGCATCGCCGCCGCCCGGCAGGACTCCCGCACGGCCGGATGCTCGACGGCGGAGCTGAGCACGGTGCGCGCCTGTCCCCGCTGCTCGGGCGCACCCAGCGACCCGAACACGGCCAGGTTGGCCGACTCGGTGCCCCCGGAGGTGAAGATGATCTCCCCCGGTTCGCGACCGAGGTGCGCCGCTATCTCGTCCCGGGACTCTTCGAGCAGGCGCCTGGCCCGTTGGGCGGGACGATGGCTCCCGGTCGGGTTGCCCAGCGGTTCGGACCGGGCTTGCGCCATGGCCAGCGCGACCTCGGTACGCAGCGGTGTGGTGGCCCCGTGATCGAGATACGTCGTGGGGCACGCACTCATGTGATCCAAACGGTCTTCGCGTTGGTGAATTCCTTCAAGCCCAACTCGGAGAGCTCCCGGCCGAATCCCGATCGCTTGATCCCTCCGAAGGGCAGCTCCGGTGTCGACACCACCATCGCGTTCACAAAGACGGCACCAGCTTCTATCTCCTCGATACAGCGCTGCTGCTGCGCTTCGTCGGCCGTCCACACACTCGAGCCGAGCCCGAACGAGGTGGAGTTGGCCACCTCGATCGCCGCGTCGAGGTCGGGGACACGCTCCACGATGGCGACCGGGCCGAACAATTCCTCTTTGGACACCGGCATGGCCGATGTCACGCCCGAGAGCACCGTCGGCTTGAGGAACCATCCCGCCCCCTCGAGCGCCACGCCCCCGTGCACGGTCGCTCCCTGGCTGCGGGCTTCTTCGATCTGCCCCAGCAGCTCCTCGCGCTGCGCCTCCGAGACGATCGGGCCGATCTGGGTGGCGGGATCGAACGGGTCACCCACGACCAGTGCATCCATGGCTTCGGTGAAACGCCGGAGGAACTCGTCCGCCACCGGCTCGACCACGATGAAGCGCTTGGCCGCGATGCACGATTGCCCGTTGTTCTGCACGCGCGCGTTGACCGCCATCTTCACGGTCGACTCGAGGTCGGCCGACTCGAGCACGATGAAGGGATCGGATCCACCGAGCTCGAGGACACTCTTCTTCAAGGCGTGCCCGGCCGTTGCGGCCACCGACATGCCGGCATTCTCGCTTCCGGTCAGCGTCACCGCCGCCACCCGTGGGTCCTCGATGATCGCCGCAATGTCCTTGCTCTCGACGAAGAGGTTCGTGAACGCCCCGTCGGGCAACCCGGCCCGTCGGAAGATGTCCTCGATCAGCAGCGCGGTCTGCGGGACGTTGGAGGCATGCTTGAGCAGGCCGACGTTGCCCACCATCAGCGCCGGCGCGGCGAAGCGCACGACCTGCCACAGCGGGAAGTTCCAGGGCATGATGGCGAGCACCGGTCCGATCGGCTGGTAGCGCACATACGAACGCGACGCGCCCGTGGCGATCGGCTCGTCGGCCAGCAACGACTCGGAGTGCTCGGCAAACCACCGCAGTCCCAGGGCGCACTTCGACGCTTCGGCGCGGGCGGCGGCAAAGGTCTTTCCCATCTCCGTCGTCACGATGCGGGCAATGTCAGGCGCCTCGCCTTCGAACAGGTCGGCGGCATTGTGCAGATGACGGGCCCGCTCGGCGTAGCTGGTGGTGCGGTATTCGAGAAAGGTGTCGAACGCCCGCTGCAGGATCGTCTCCACTTCGGCTGGGCTGTGATTGGGGAATGTCTTCTCGGTCTGACCGGTGGAGGGGTTGATCGTGGCGTAGGACATGGACTGATTCTTATCGCTCGACGCGTCTTGCCCTACGCGTCCGAGTCCGATGCCAGGCCCAGGTGTCGCGGAATCGCCCGCCGCATCACCTTTCCGGTGGCCGTGTGGGGCAGCTCCCCGGTGCCGAAGTACTCCTTCGGCCGCTTGTACGGCGCCAGATGCGTGGCCGCCGCCGCCCGCATGTCGTCCTCGGCCCCGGGGGCGTCGGCGACGTACGCC